>Ga0082335_1000436_pt1 | contig 105652 bp, 107 predicted proteins | sample Subgrocontami58m_FD_72375 | JGI IMG/M metagenome (GOLD analysis project Ga0082335, IMG submission 72375) | Subsurface groundwater microbial communities from S. Glens Falls, New York, USA - GMW37 contaminated, 5.8 m (SPADES assembly) (version 2) ... | reverse complement strand
TCGAGTCTGCGACTCCAAGAGTCGAACGACCTGTCGAACCATGCGTCGCTCGCCCTTCGACAAGCTCAGGGTGAGCGGATAGACGGCAACTCATTTTAAGTGTGACAGACCACTAGTGCGATATCACCAGGAATCGTGCTCTTGCAACCCTTCACCGCCAAATCTCCACCAGTTCTCCCGCCGTGAGGAAATCGTGATGGATCTAGCCCAGAGATGAAAAATCCGTGAAGTCTGATTAATCTTAACCAGTTTTCAGGTTGTGAGAAATTCGTGATGAATTTCACGAAGTTATGAAAAAATTGTGATATCTGAAGCTACAAGTCGACGTGGGTGCAGACCACGCACTCATTCGGTGACGCTGCATCATGACCGAGCGCTTAGCGCAGAGTAATATAACTGTGTGAAATTTGTAACTGAGTATTGTCGGCATGGGCCACCAGAGTCCTCTCAGAGGTGACAGACCGTGAAAGTTACACGCAGGACCTTCGTGAAGAGCGCAGTAGTGGGAGGCGGCGCACTTGCAGCGAGCCGGTTTCTCTTCGGCGAGTCGGAGGTTCTGGCTAGCCAGAGCGCCGACCAGAAGCGGAGCCTGGCAGAGGAGTGGCTGCCCACCACCTGTTGGCTGGGCAAGCAGGACTGCGGGATCATCGCCCGCCGGGTGAATGGGCGGGTGGTGAGCCTCGTGGGCGACCCTGCGCACCCCCGCAACAAAGGGACTCTCTGCCCCAAGGGCGTGGCGCAGATCTCTGCGGTCTACGATCCCAACCGGGTCAAGACGCCCCTTATCCGCACCAACGAGAAGGGCGTGCCGGGCCAGTGGCGCGAGGCATCCTGGGACGAGGCCCTGGGCCTGGTGGCGGACAAGATCAAGGAGGTCAGAGCAAAAGACCCCACTCTCATCATGTGGCAGAAGGGACGGAGCAAGCAGGAGGCCCTCTACGACACCGCGCTCGTCGGTTCCCTGGGCGCTACTAAGGTAGGCCACGGCACCTAATGCTCCGACGCGGGCTACCGCGCCGCAGAGTACACCATCGGCCCCCACGGCAACGGCAACCCGGACTTTCGCCACACCCGATACGTCCTCTCCTGGGGCTGGAACGTCACCAACGCCGGCGGCAATAAGTTCTGCTGGCTCACCTGGAACCAGCAACTGGCGGAGGCCAGGGAGCGCGGCATGAAGCTGGTGGCCATCGACCCCAACCTGCGGGGGGCCGGCCCCTTCGCCGACGAGTGGCTGCCCATCAAGCCCGGCACCGACCTTGCCCTGGCCCTTGCCCTCTGCAATGCCATCATCGCCCAGGGCACCCTGGACCGGCAATACCTGGTCAACCACACCAACGCTCCCTTCCTTGTCCAGGAAGACGGCGCCTTCCTGCGGGCCGATGGCAAAGAGCAGGTGTGGGACGAGGCCAGCGGCGCCGCCAAGGCTTTCAGCACGCCCGGCATTAAACCCGCGCTGGAGGGTAGGGTCAACGCCCAGGGGAGGAACGTGCGCCCGGCCTTTCAGGTCTTCAAGGAGCACGTCGCCCAGTACACCCCCGAGTGGGCAGACCCCATCTGCGGCATTCCTGCAGAGCAGATCCGGCGCGTCGCCCGGGACCTGGGTCAGAACGCCATGATCGGCAGCACCATCCTGCTGGACGGCGTGGAGCTGCCCTACCGGCCGGTCTCCATGATGTTCTACCACATGTCTCAGCAGGAGCTGGGTTTCCAGGCTTCCCGGGCCATGTTCATGGTGTTCATGCTCCTGGGTGCGTCCGAGGCCGTGGGCGGCCTCCAGGTGGATACCTCTTGGGCTGTGCATAGCGGCTTCAACGCTATGGAAAACGCCACTATCAAGAACCCGCCCTACGACTTCACGCTCAGTAACAGCAAGTTCTTCCCCATCAATAGCGTCAACCCCGGCATGATCGCCAAGGTGATTCTGGACCCCCAGAAGTACGAGGTGAACAAGCTGCCGGAGATGGCCATCGTCCACATGGCCAACGTGCTGACGTCCTTCACCGATCAGCCGGTGATGGAGGAGGCCTGGAAGAAGATCCCATTCGTGGCGGTCATCGACCCCTGGCTCTCTCGCACCGCGGACCTGGTGGCCGATGTGGTCCTGCCCGCGGCCACCATGGAGAAATACGAGGGGCCCATCGGCGCGGGCGATGGCTATGAGGACGCCACCGCCTTTCGAGTGCCCATCATGGAGCCCCTTTTCCAGAGCCGGGGCGAGATGGACATCTACCTTGACCTGACGGAGAAGGCCGGGCGCCTCTTCGGCAGCGGCGGCTTCCTGGACCGGCTGAATACGGCGCTGAGCCTGAAGGACCCTAACCGGCTGGAGCTGAGCGCGAAGCCCGCGGTGCGAGACATATTCGACCGCTGGGCAAAGTCCCAGGGGCTCAGCGAGGGTATCCGCTTCTTCGAGACCAAGGGGGTCTGGAACAAGGGGCCGGTCTCTCCCCGCAAGAAATACGGCTACGGACAGGACCCGCCCTTCAGCGGCATCCGTGCGCGGCTCTACGGTGAGGGCCTGCTGCGCCTCCAGAAGGAGATGCAGGCCAAGGGGGCAGCCCAGACGTACTGGCAGGACTATACGCCTCTGCCCACCTGGCGGCCGCCCACCATGTGGTCTTCTCCGCCCAAGTACGACCTGACCCTCACCAGCTACAAGAAAATCGAATTCAAACAGAGCCGTGCCTCTCAAGTCGCGCTCCTGGCCGAACTGGCGCCGGAGCAGCGCGTGGCCATCAACCCGGCCACCGCCCGGGCCAAGGGCATTCGGGATGGTGACATGGTGCTGGTCGAGTCCCACAACGCGGTGACCGGTCAGACGCGTCAGGTCAAGGCCAAGGCGGCCCTCACCGAGGCCATCCGGCCCGACGTGGTGGGGATGCCGCACCACTACGGCGAGGTGGCGCGCCACCCCTTGACCCGGGGGCAGGGGCCCACGCCCAACACGCTCTTCTTCACGGGTGAGGGGTACGTGACCAACACCGCCGATAACACGTTCCATGTCCGGGTCCGGATCGAGAAAGCCTAGCAGAAAGGAGACACCTCATGGCCAGAAACGGCATGGTCATAGAGCTAGACCGATGCCAGGGCTGCCGGGCCTGCATGGAGGCCTGCAAGGTGGAGAACAACACCCCCCAGGGCAACTTCTGGATGTACGTCTTCCGCTTGGAGGAGGGGGAATACCCCGACACCAAAGTCCGCTTCCTGCCCCGGCCCTGCATGCACTGCGACAACCCGCCCTGCGTGACGGTGTGCCCGGTGCAGGCACGCTTCAAGAACGAGAACGGCGCTGTGGTGGTGGACTGGGACAAGTGCATTGGTTGCCACTACTGCGTGGTGGCCTGCCCCTACGGCGTCAACTACTTCAACTGGAAGGACCCGGAGAAAGCTTACTACCTGGACTGGAAAGACAAAGATCTGGTCGCAGCAACCGGCGGCGCAATTCCCCCCTATCAGAACCCGGACCTCATGGGACGCTACGGCCCGCAGCAGCGCCGGGTGGCCGGGGGTGGGCACCTGAAGGGCGTCGTCGAGAAGTGCAGCTTCTGCGTGCAGCGCGTGGAGCAGAACCTGCCCCCTGCCTGCGTAGAGGTCTGCCCGGTTCAGGCTCTCCACTTCGGCGATCTGGACGACCCCAACAGCGACGTCTCCAAGACCCTCTCCCGGAAACGCTCTTTCCGCCTCAAGGAAGAGCTGAACACCCAGCCCAAGGTCTTCTACGTGGGCCAGTCACCGCCCGGTGCTCGTGCCCGTGAGATCGAGGCGGTGAAGGCCAAGCAGTGAAAGCGAGGATGTGAGCTATGGCTACACAGACAATGGTTCGATCGGCCCCGCCCACTGGACTGAGATTCTATGCATGGGTGGGCATTCTGGGCCTGCTGGCGCTGCAGGGCCTCTACTCCTTCGTTGTCCTGACCACGGAAGGGTTTTACGTCACCAACCTGACAGACCAAGTCCCGTGGGGCCTCAGCCTCTCCGGCTACGTGTTCTTTATCGGCGCGAGCGCCGGCGCCACGGTCATCGGCCTTCTGATCCACGTGTTCGACCGGAAGGACTACGCCCAGTTGGGCACACGGGCCATCCTGGTGGCGCTTCTCTCGCTGGCCGCTGCCGTGCTCTTCATCGCCACCAGCGTCGGCTCCATCGCCAGGAGCCTGCTGCTGCCGTGGTTCTGGAACAATCCCACGTCCATATTCACCTACACCTCCACCACCTACTACGTCTTAGGAGCGCTGCTCCTGGTCCAGCTGTACTTCACGCTGAAGGTCAACCGCCGGACGGCCTCGGCGTCGGAAGCGCAGCTAGCTCGGTGGCTGGCCATCGGTACCGGGATCTTCGCCATAGTAGTGATACCCACCCTCTCTGGCGCCCTGTTTGCTGTGGTCAAGGCCCGCGATTTTTGGAATAACCCGGCGCTGGCCCCCCATTTCGCCGTCGTCGCGGTGGTGACCGGCCTGGCCATGATGATGCTGGTGCCCATCGTGGCTGCCGCGACCCGGCGGGAGCTGGTGAGCCAGAACACACTGTCCCACATGGGCCTCCTGCTGGCCTTCTTTGTGGTGGTCGCAGGGTTCTTCGACTTCTTTGACCTGTTGGTCTTCACCTACAGCGACAAGCTCGCCGGCAACGAGGCGTGGCACTTTCTCAGCAGCGCCCATCTGCCCCTGTCCGCCGTGCACGTCGTCGGATATGTCGTGGGCTTCGGTATCCTTGTGTCGGGTCTCCGCAGGTCAACGCCCTGGCTGGCCGTGGCAGCGATAGCCATTATCCTGGCAGTGGCCTCCTACCGCTACAACCTGACCACCGTGGGCGTTTCCATGCCTCTTTACCCGTTCATCGAGCACGAGCACTACGTGCCGTCGCTGATTGAGTTCTCGGTGGCCATAGGCATAGTCGCCCTGGTGCTGCTTCTCTACTCCATTGCTATAAAGGTGGTTCCCTTGGAGGGGGAAGCCATCGCCCCCAAGTCATAGGCCGCCCCTAGCAGCGGGAACTCTGGAACGCCGGAGGTGGATAACGTGATCGATGTCGGGAGCAGGGCGGTGACCCCTGTTAGGCTTGCGACCCTCGCCAGATTGCGCCAGGGGACCTACCGGCTCCTGTCAGCTCTGTTCCGGCCACCGGAGCCGGCGCAGTTGGGGTCCTTCCGCAGTGGCGCCCGATTCCTGCTGCAAAGAAAAGCCAGGTTCGCCGAATTGGCCTATTACCCTGCCTGGGAGGATTTACTTCGTCTGTTGAGAGGCCTGAAGCAGGCAAAATGCGCCCAATTACAAGAAACATACGCCCGCATCTTCATGGGCACGGAGATGCATGATCCCCTCCCTTTACTTGAGTCCTCTTTTCTGAGCTTGAAAAGCTACGAACTTGGATCATTCCTGGCGGAACTGGATGCCGAGTACGCCCGCGCCGGCATGGTGGTATTGCCGAATGGAGAGGCCCCAGACCACCTGGTGATGGAGCTGGAATTCCTTGCGGTGCTCTGCGGGCGAGAAAGCGCCGCGTGGAGGGCTGGGCAAGCGGAAGAGGCGCTGGGAATAGTTCGCCAGCAACAGGACTTCTTGCTACGACACCCCTGCCGCTGGCTTCCTGAGTTGGCGGCACTGGCGGCTGCCAGAGATAACCTCTGGCTCTATACCCAGGCCATTCAAACGGCTCGAGCTCTCGTGGCCCACGACGGCACCTTCTTGGGCGCCCTTGCCGATGGGTTGGGAGCGGTCATGCCGGGAGGTGGCCGGTTGGAGGGGCTAGCATGAACCACAACACTGCTCTGGTCCACGACCCTCCTGCCACGCTGGTGCTGGTATGCGCCGACGCAGGACGCCTGGCGCCGGGGCTGGTACTGGCAGAACTCGCTGAGCGGGTTTCCGCGCGAGCATTCAACACCCAGGTGGTCGTGGCTGAAAGCCTGTGCGCTCGACTGGCCGCCATGAAACATGCCGTGGAACTTGCCGGGGCCAGACGGCTGGTTCTCGCGCTCTGCTCAGACGGAACGCCGCGGCCCGAAGTGGACAGTCTTGCCCGCAAGGCCCGCCTTGACCCCTTTGGCGTGCAGATTGTTCTCTTCAACGCCCTGAAGGAAGCGCCACCCTGTTCAGTCCAGGACACAGCCGTCCTTCTGTTGACTGCGGCTGTGGCGCGGGCTCAGGCCTTCCGAGGCTCGCGACCGGAGAACTGGAAGGCGGTGGTCGCACGGGACTCGCACATCGTGAGCCGGCGCAGTCTGTTCACCCTCCCTCCGGTCACGTATGCAGCGGTGCCCACCATCAATCGGGAATTCTGCGCCGCCGATGCGGGCTGCGACCTTTGCATTACGGCCTGCCCAGGGAAGGCCCTTGCGCAAACGGGAGGGCGCGTGCAGGTGAATCTCTCCGCTTGTTCTAGCTGTGGGATGTGCGTGTCTGTCTGCCCCAAGCGCGCGGTGGAGCTTCCAGGGTGGTCGCCGGAGGAGATGGAGGCCCAGATGGCCGTCTACCTGGCTGCAAACGGGGATCAGGCTGCCCACGGGCTTCTCTTTGTATGCAACAATGCGACGCAGCAGCCTCCCGCATCCTGGCTGCCGGTAACGACGCCGTGCACTGCAACGGCGCCGGCCGCTGCTCTTCTCCATGCCCTGGCCCGCGGCGCCGCCGCGGTGAGCGTAGCGCCCTGTACTGGGGCATGCCCATTCAACGTGGGAGACCAAATACAGGGGACAATAGACTACTGCCAGAGGCTGTTGGAGGCGATGGGCGAGAATCCTCAGCGGGTGGGGCTTTATCATCCTGGTGCTGCCGCTCCACTGCCCCCGATGTTGGGGGTCGGAGCAGGTGATGGCGGCATTGATGAACCACAGGCGCTTTTCGGCAGCGGGGCCGCAGCTCAGGCGGTGCTCTCATTGGCCTTGCGATTGGGCGCCTCTGATGCAGCCATTGTTCTTGAGCACACCCACTCCCCGCTGGGGGTTGTGGTCATCGATCCGGAGTCCTGTACCGGTTGTGGAAGCTGCGCTCGGATGTGCCCCACAGGCGCTCTAGCTTTTGAAGGAGAGCAAGAACAGGTTGTCCTTTCCTTCGATGCCGGGCTGTGTGTGGGGTGTGGGTACTGTGTCGCTCGGTGCCCGGAGCAGAAAAACGGCGCCATCGCGGTGCAAAAAAAGACAGACCTCACTCTCCTCACACGCGGCCGTCGGCATCTCTACCAAGACCAAATAGCGCTCTGCCAGGAGTGCGGAGGACCCATCGGCACGAGCCGCATGTTATCACGCATCGCCTCACTGCTGGGGTCGGAGGGCCAAGGCCATCTGGATCAGGGCCTCTGCCCTGCCTGCAGGAGCGCCTCCTGGCTATGAGGCATCCCACCAGCGCTTAAAGGGCGGCCCATAGTTCCGCGTTCTGTATTCCAGGGTTCGTTGACTCCATTAACCGAGCAAGGGTCGCGGCATAGCGCCCCGCAAGAATTCTCGCCACCGATTCGAGTATGACGACGCCGATGTCGGGCCGCGCATGGCATAACTCCACAAGCGATACGGCGGGTATGGTGATGACGACGCTGGCATCCAGGGTCACTGCGGTTGTAATGACGTTTCCTTCTCCGAGGAGAGAGCTGAGTGGCACGGACTCGCCACCGCACACCACCCGAACCGGCAAGTATCCCGAGGTTGTAGGTACGGAGAGTTCCACGCTTCCCTCTAGAATCAAGTACAGGTTGTCCGCGTGGCTGCCGTAGGTGGCGAGAATGTAACCTTGCGGCAAAGTGACTTCCTTCCCGAGGTCGCCTACCAAAATACGTTGCTCTGCGGTCAGGCCACGTAGGATGTCGACTCGGGCTAAGACGTCGAGGTTGATGGTTGCTTGCGAGGGAACGGTCAGGGATTTGGTCGGCGTTCTGCTAAACATAAGCACTTCTCCTGCGAGCCCAAGGCACGCAAAAATGAGTTTGCTCCTACGTGCTACGCGACAACCACCACGGGCGTGGTTTTGGACGGCTGCTTCCAGAGTTGGGTAGACAGAGAGAACGCGGTGACTTCGTAGCGGTCCGCGGTGGTCCACACCACCCGGTCGAGAATTGCGTCGTTTTCACCGGTGTAGGTGGGAGTCTGAATCCAACGCTCCAAGTATGCCCAGCTCTCCCAAAGGGACATACGGACATAGGCCGTGTCGTTGCCCAGGAATTTAAGGCTCCGGCGTGCCACAAAACCGTCCTGGTCTTTGGCCAGGTCGCAAAGGCCGGCCTCCAAGGCTTCAAACTCGTCCTGCTTGCCGTTACTGACCCGGAAATGGCGATCTACGACGTAGTCCCCCACGTGCGGGGCCACGGCTTGGACGTCGCTCAACACCTGATAAAAAGCGGTGGTTGCGGGGCCTATAAGCAAGGCTTGCGGAACCCGGAGCCAGCCAGTTCCACGTGAGTACGACAATCGGGCTTCTTTGCTCCCCCACGCCTGGTAGGTGACGCGACGCGCATAGTTGCCCAGAAACATCATCCTGATGTCCCACAGGAATCCAGGCTGTCCCATGACCGCTGCCACACTTTGCTTCTGATAGCGGGCATAGTCCTCGGTGCGCCCTGGACTAATCTCCTGCTCGATGCGAGTGATAAACATGTTACGCCTCCTGTTCTGCGCTAATCACGACTCTCAATGACACTGCGTTGGGTCCGTCCCAACGATGGCTGCAGCGCTCATCAATGAGCCTATGCCTGACCCTCGGCCTGATAGTCCTTCATGAGCTCATGAACATCCTGAAGGCATTCTCGTGCTTGTTCCAGTCCGGCCTCCCCATCACTGAACCCCCTTGGGCGATATGCTGGCTCTTGCTCCATCTTCTGCAGGATAGAGCCGACCGCTGCTTCCAGGGTTAGGTATGTTCGTCGGCTTTGTTCGCTCACCATAGCGTCCTCCTGTATGCCAAATTATCCAATGTTATGGCTATAGTTTTATAGGAAGTATAGGATTTGTCAATATTGTGATGCCGAGCACATTCGCGGTCCGACTTGCTGTTGTTAGCGGATTCTCCTTGCCCGTACTGGTAGTGATTAGTTGGTTTGCTGCAGGCTTGCTGGACAGCAGGTGGAGATGGCAAGGTGTCGCACACGCGCTATTACACACGTTACTTTGATGCATGCGGGAGACCTTTTGCGTACTGGAGTTCGGAGGTGCGGCGGTGTGACCAAAGGGGCGGGTGGTGAAGCCCATATTGCACACGTGGGGTTGGACGGGAGGAAGCCATCTTCCCGTACCCGTCCCGGCCCAGAGACATAAGGGGTCCTAAAGATTTCTGAGTTTGGGGTCCAACGCGTCTCTGAGCCAGTCCCCCATAAGATTGGCTGATAGGCACGTGAGCAGCAAGGCCACCCCGGGGAATACTGCAAGCCACCACGCGTCGATGATGTACGCGCGGCCGTCGGCGAGCATGCTGCCCCAGGCAGGCGTGGGATTCTGGACGCCCAGACCAAGGTAACTGAGGCTGGCTTCAAAGATGATAATACGTCCCACATCCAGCGTTGCCAGCACAATGACCGTGTTCATGAGATTTGGCATCAGATGCCGAAAGATGATGCGCCAAGAGCTGCAGCCTGCAACCCTTGCCAGCGCCACAAAATCTCTCTCCCGCAGCGTCATAGCTTCGCCCCGGGTCAACCGTGCGAATCCGGCCCAGTTGAAAATGATGAGAATAACCAACACGTTCTCTATGCCAGGGTGCAAGATCCCAGCCAGACCCACAGCAAACAGGAGAGAAGGCACAGACAGCTGAATATCGACTATCCGCATGATAATCCGGTCAAGAGCGCCACCGAAATAGCCGGAAGCCACGCCTAAGGTGACGCCAATAGACCCCGAGACGAAGATAGTGATGCTTGCCACGATGAGCGAAATCCGCGCTCCGTAGATAAGCCTGCTCAGCACATCCCGACCAATTGCATCGGTGCCCAGTAAATAGGAGGAGCCTCCTCCCTCCAGCCAGAACGGTGGTGTCAAGCGGGCGTCGACATTTAATGCCACGGGGTCATGGGGCGCAATGAGGGGAGCGAACACCGCTGCAAACATCACAATCGCCAAGATAGCCAGGGGAAACAGCGGTGCCTGAACAGCCCATCCCCGAAGCTGTCCAATTGATATGCGACGCGGGGGTGTTAGAGCGCCAACGGTGGTTGTTCCGGCCATAGGTCTAATCTCTACTTTCCGAGGCGAATGCGGGGATCAACCCAGCTATAGACGAGGTCAGCCAGAAAGTTAGACGTGATGACTGTTGCGGAAACCAGCAGGATAGCGGCTTGAACCACGGGATAATCACGCGCAAAGATGGATTGGACCGCCAACTGCCCAACGCCGGGCCACGCGAAGATGGTTTCAATGATGACAGACCCGTCAATTAAGTGCCCTAAACGGATGGCAAGAATGGTGACAATTGGGATTGCGGCGTTCTTCAAGGCGTGTTTCCAAATGATGACATGCTCTGGAACCCCTTTTATCCGCGCCAGCTTGATATAGTCGGAGTCCAGCACGTCCAGCATGCTGGAACGCAGCAGCCGTATCAATGACGCGGTGCTGAACCAGCCAAGGACGAAGGCCGGCATGATGAGCTGGGCGATGGTGCCCCTGCCGGAAGTGGGCAGCCACCTCAGAGTAACCGAGAATAACAGGATCATCATCAGGGCCAGCCAAAAACCCGGCATCGCCTGGCCCAAGAGGGCGATTGTTCTGCCTATTGCGTCGGCAAAGGTGCCTTTGTGCACTGCCGTGTAGATGCCAATCGGAAAGCTGATGAGCAGGCTTACGGCAAAGGCCGCCAGGCTGAGCTGCAAGGTGGCGGGGATACGCTCAAATATCAGCTGCGTGGCAGGTTGCCTGAAACGATAGGAATACCCCATGTCACCCTTCATAAGGTTCTGCACGTAGATCACGAACTGCGCCCAGATCGGCTGGTCCAATCCCAAGTCCTCCCGAATCGACGCCATCTCTGCGGCCGTCGCATTTTGGGGCGCGAGCAGCGTTGCAGGGTCACCGCTGAAACGGACCATGCAGAATACGAGTATGACGACTCCCGTCAGTGCTATCAGAGAGTCGAAACTTCTCTTAAGGATGTACGTGCCCATGGACGTCTTGCTGCTTTTTGTTTACTGCAAATGTGAGAAACGGGCTATTCCCGCTTACGTGGTGCAGGAGGCGGTGCCCACCGTCACTCTGTGGCCGGACATCGTCTCCACCCACACATCCAGACTCCATCGGAAACCGCTCCCTACCTCCTCCCGTTCTCGTATGACTCCACGGGACAACAGAAGATCTCCCGGGAACACTGTGGCAACGAAGGCCACCGAAAGCTGCCCGTTTGTCAGCCACCTCTGGCCGAAGAAGTTCATAAGCAGTTCCGACAAATATGCATTGGACATTAGTCCTTGGGCTATCGGCTTGGACAGACCGCCTCTGCGGGCTGCTTCCTCATCCGTATGGATGTTCTTACCGGGCCCGGAGTAAATCCGCATTTTATGGATGGACATCAACTTAGCCACTGGCTGGATCTCCTGACCGACTTGCCACTGCTCGGAAGCTGGTCCTCCGGGCCCAGGCTCGGATTGGACCGCTTCTTGCGCGGTGGCCACTGGCCGCTCCTCCCGTGCTACTCCTTGCCCCATGCTTAGCATTCGCACATAGCGCCCGCGCAGCGCTGGTTGGCCTTCTGTATCTGCGCATGTTGCATCGATACTCATGTACCGCTTACCGCGCTTCTCGTACTTTCCGCTGATTTCGGCCGTGATATCGTACCTCTGTCCGAGTCGCAAAGGAGCAATGAACTCCATATCTTGCCTGGCATGGAGCGAACCAGGCGAGGAATCCCATTTGGCAGAGAATAGCCTCGTCCCAATATCGCGGTCAAGTAGCGTGGGCTGAGCGATCCGGCCGCCGAAGGGCGATCCCTCAATGAACCACGGGTGGCGCTGATCGAGACCTGCGGCGTAGACCTGAACCATGTCCTCGGTAATGGTCATCGCTCTGGGTTCCAATTTGTCGCCAATCCGGACGTCTTCCCAAGAAAATGGTGTCGTTGCCATTGGTGTCCTCCCTGCCCTACGGCCTACTGTAGCGCGCCTGCGGCGCTATATGCCTGTATCTCGTGCTCGGAAAGTCCGAGTATGTCCCGTAACACGTAGGAATTATGTTCGCCCAAGAGTGGGGCCGTCCGCTCGACAGAACCAGGGGTTTTGTGAAATCCCCAAGAAACGCCTGGCGTCAGCACCATGCCTTCCTCTGGGTGCGGAATCGTCTTGAGGAATCCTCGTTGCTTCAGGTGCTCGTTTCCGAAAAGATCGGGCACATTGAAGACAGGGGTTGCGGCGATACCATGCTGCTGCAAGAGCGCCGACACCTCCTCCTTGGCCCGCTGCGAAGTCCAATCTGCGATGTGCTTGTCTATCTCCTCCTGGTGCTGCCACCGGCCAAAGCCGTCACCGTAGCGCGCATCCTTTGCCCAAGCCGGCTCGCCGAGAGCGGTGACCAGCGCCGACCACTCTTCATCGGTCTCCACGGCAATTGTCACCCATTGTTCTTCTCCCTGGCAGGGATAAACATTGTGAGGCGCCATTGCCGGATCGTGATTGCCGCTGCGTTGTTGGGGGTTGCCATTGACCATGTAGTCCATCAAAGCTTCCGGCATCAGGGCAACCAGGGCCTCTAACTGAGAGAGGTCAATATAGCAGCCTTGTCCGGTGCGTCGCCGTGCTTCCAGCGCCGAGAGCACTGCCAGGGCACCCGTTGTGCCGCCAACCGGATCCGGGTAAGGGATCATGATCGATGACGGAAACGACTTTGGGTCCCCTGTGAGGCTGGTAAGTCCGCCGGCCAGCATGAGTTGTGCTCCAAGGGAGACATGGCTGCGATAAGGTCCGGTGGCCCCATAGCCAGACAGCGCGATGTAAATAATGTTCGGGTGGACCGACTTTACTTCTTCATACCCCAAGCCCAAGCGCGCCATGGCTCCGGCTGAGAAATTCTCCGCAACTATGTCTGAGACGGCTATCACCTGCTTGACAAGTTCCAGGCCGCCGGGTGTTTTGAGGTCAAGGGTGAGGCTCAGCTTTCCCCGGTTGGATGCGACGTGCCCTGCTGCCCTGTTTATGCCAGGTTTTCCCCCAGGGTACGGGGCTACCCTACGATGCACGTCGATTCGGGTATTGCTCTCAATTTTAATGACTTCGGCGCCCATTTCTGCCAACAACATCGTGAGATAGGGCCCCGCCCATGCCCACGTGAAGTCTGCGACTCGCAGTCCTGCTAGACCAGCGGCTGCCATGGTTACACCACTCCCCTTTGATGGAGTACTGAGATGTCGGATGGCTTCAATCCCAGCTCCTGTAAGACTTCTGCTGAGTGTTCCCCCAAGCGTGGGGCATCTGATCCTATCGGCTGCTCGTGCTCGCTTAGTCTGAAGGGTATGCCGGGGAAGCGCACTTTTCCGAGATCGCGATCATCCCAATCCTCAAAAAAGCCGCGGCCTTTCAATTGCACGTGTTCCCCAACGTCCTTTGGGGTGTTCAGAACGGCAACCGGCAGATGCCTGGCCTGGCAGACCTCGTTGAATTCTCGCATAGTAAGCTCACTCAGCCACTCCACCAGCTTTCCGTTGAGGAAGTCGCGGTTCATGAAGCGGCTTTCGGCGTCTTTCCACCAACCGCCTTCTGACCAGTCAGGGTTCCCAAGCAGGTCTATGAGCGTCACCCCAAAATGCTCTTCATTGGAGCCTAAGAGCACATATCCATCTTTGCAGGGAAGGATGCCTCCAGCTTGCTGTGGCTGCGGGCCTTCGCCAATGACACGCTGCTCATAGTAGTAGTAAGCGAGCGGATTGTAGATGAGGGCCAGCAGCAACTCCTGCTGAGACAACTCGATGAGCTGGCCGCTGCCGGACAGACGCTGGTGAAAGAGGCCTCCTACTGCGGCTGCAGCGCCGTGAATGGCCGCAAAGTAGTCTGCCTGGTATCCCGCGGCGCGCATCGGCGGGCCAATGTCTCCCTGTTCATTTCGGCGGCGGGTGATGTATCCAAGGCCACTGGCGTGATAGATGTTGAGGGCACGGGCGTGATGGTCGGCCCACGGCCCATCGAGCCCAAAGGGCCTGATGGCAATTATGACCAGTTTGGGAAAGTTTGCACACAACTCAGCATATCCGAGACCAAGGCGCTGCATTTCTTGTCCCGAGTGATCGGAGATCAGAATATCCATCGTCGCCAGAAGTTGCAGAAAGACGTCTCTGCCGCTCGCGGTGCTTATGTCCAGGCATATGCCTCTCTTGCCAAAGTTGAGGTAGTAGAAAGTGAGACTCTCCTCCTTGCCGCCGGCTCCCCTTACGAAGGGCCCAAGACGCCGACCAGGGTCTCCGGTTCCGGGAGACTCCACCTTCACGACCGAAGCGCCCAACGAGGCCAACAGCCGGCTCGCATACGGACCGGCTCTCTCCGTTGCCAACTCTGCAACGCGCACGCCGTCGAGCAACGTATCTCTGGTTAACGCCATATATTCACTCCGGTCGTCTCGATTTTTCGTCTCAAGAGACGTGCAAACATTCACACTAACTGCGCTACAAAACTTGCGCGGACTGCATGCCGCCTTGCATCGCAGCGGGCAGTTTGTAAGAGAAGCACGTGGCTCAACGCAGGATCACGCGCGCCGGTATCATCTTGCCGGAGAAAGGGCCCAGTACGGCGCCGCGCCAGTGGTAGTTTCAAACTCCGTGTTCTCCCACCTGACCAGCGTGGTGTCATGGGCGAAGGCGAACACGTTGAAGAAGAGAAAGAGATCCGCGGCGTCATCGATATACATGCGGTGCATGCGCTTTATGAGCGCTGCCCTCTTCTCAGCGTCAACTTCTGCCAGGGCCTGGTCCAACAAGGTGTCCATTTCAGGGCTGCCCTGATAAACTCCCCTCACTGCTTTCGGTCCGGAACGATAGAAAAAGGTGAGCATGGTTACCGGTTCAGGACCGCCGGACTGTCCCCAAAAACTGAGGCCGTACAGCTTCTTCTCCAGGAGGTTTTGGGCGACCACTGCGTATTCTGCGGGCTGCACACTGGCCTTGATTCCCACCGCACCCAGGTACCCGCCGATGGCTTCGGAGACCTCCTTGCTGCCCGGCCAGCGCCCGGTGGGGTCAAAGATAGCGGTGGTGAAGCCGTTCCCGTAACCTGCCTGGGCCAGCAACTCTTTGGCTTTGGGAGGATCATAGGAGTAGGGTTTTATCGACGCGTCAAAGCCCAATGAGGCATAGCCAAGCCCGGTGCTGCGCCGCTCTTTCCCGGTCAAGAGCTTCTTGGCAATGTTATCGACGTCCACCGCGTAGTTAACGGCCTGGCGCACGCGCTTATCTCGAAAGGGGTTTGGCTGGCCCGTTTTTGGATCAGCTTCGGCCATGCTATTTATCAGCAGGGCAATGGGCTGATCAGAAGACACGTACTGCACCTTCAGGTTAGGTGAACTTTCGAGACGCTTGACCGATGCTGTTGGGACATTGACAATCAGGCCAACCTCCTTGGTTTGGAGCGCCGCGATACGGGTCTGGTCCTCCGGGATAATGCGTTGAATAACCTCCTTGAACTGTGAGCGGGTAGGACCCTGCTTTTTATCCGTGTTCCAGAACTTCTCAAACCCCTCCAGCACGATCACTTCTCCCGGACGCCTCCCAACCAGCTTGTACGGCCCGGTTCCAATCGGGCGTTTGGCGAACTCCTCTGCCCCAACACTCTGGGTGTACTTTGGCGGGAAAATTGCCTGGCCTCCGAAAAGGGTTGGAATTATGGCGTTGGGCGCTTTCAGGGTGAACCGGACTGTGTAATCGTCGACGATTTCAATGCTGTCATATACGGGCGCAACCTGTGGCCTGGTGCCCGCCTTTGTCGCCGGATCCAGCAGGCGTTCGAAAGTGTATTTCACTGCCGACGCGGTGAATGGCTCGCCGTTATGGAATTCGACTCCTTTACGCAGCCTGAACTCCCACACCTTGCCGTTTTCCAAAGCTTTCCACTCTGTGGCGAGCATTGGGACCAGTTCACCCGTGGCGGGGCTTGTTCCCGTGAGGCCTTGAGGAACGTAGGTGGTCAGCGGCCAGTTGCCTCCTCCCGTCGCGAGATGAAAATCACCCGAAATTATATCGCTCGCGATGCCGACGGTGAGGGTGCCGCTGGGACCGGTGGGTTCTGATGCGCTGGGCGCTGGGCTGGCGGGCGCAGCGCACGCAAGCACCAGGAGTGTTCCGCTTGCCAGAAGCGATCCGAGAAAACGTCGCCTAATCATCATCACTCACTCTTCCTGATATATAGGGCATTGTTGATAGCCACCACGAGTTCGGCTAGCGTTTCACCGGAACCAGTTCCGTGTACTGAGCTTGCCCGCTGCCGCTGGAAAAGGCCGGACTATTAGGATCCCACTGTACCATTTCACTGTCATAAGCGAACACATAGAACTGATCGTATAAAAAGATGTCCGCAGCATCTTCAAAATACAGGCGAGTCATCTGTTTCATCAGCGCCGCTTGCTTTTCCTGATCGAACTCCTTCACGAACTGGTCAATGAGGCTGTCCATCTCGGGGCTTCCCATATATTCTCCGCGCCTGGCCTTCGCTCCCGCTCGGAAGAAGAGGTCGATAGTTCCCACCGCGCTTGGGCCCCACCCTCCACCCCAAAACGACATGCCGTACAGCTTTTTATCTACGAGAGTCTGCGCAACTACCGCGTACTCCTGTGGCTGCACATTGGTCTTGACGCCAACAGCCGTTAGGTAGCCCGCAATGGTCTCACTGACCTCTTGGCTGGCCGGCCAACGACCCGTGGGATTATAAATCGTCGTTTCGAACCCACTGGGATAGCCAGCCTCAGCAAGCAGGGCTTTTGCCTTGGCTGGATCGTAAGCGTAAGGTTTACGCGTGGGGTCAAAGCCGGGCTGGGCAGAGATTTGGCCGCTGCTGCGGGTTTCTTTGCCGGTGCGCAGCTTCTTGATAATCGTGTCGATATCGACAGCGTAGTTGGGTGCTTGTCGCACCTTCCGATCGCGCAAGGGATTTGGCTTCCCAGTCTTGGGGTCTGTCTCCGCCATGCTGTTAATGAGGATATAGTTCAAGGAGCCGGCGCTCTTGTATGTTATCTTGATGCCCTGGACAGATTCAAGGCGCTTGATTGACGCCTCCGGGACATTTACGATCAGCCCGACTTCCTTGGTCTGGAGCGCGGCGAGGCGCGTCTGATCTTCAGGGATAACGCGTTGGCGAACCGTTTTGAATTTTGACGGTGTTGAACCGATTTGCTGGTCAGTGTTCCAGTACTTTTCAAAGGCCTCGAGGACAATGACCTCGCCCGGGCGACGCTCCACGAACTTATAGGGACCTGTTCCCACCGGCTGTTTTGCGAACTGGTCAGCGCCAACTTCCTTTGTGTATTTCGGCGGGAACAACGGTTGGTTGCCAAAAGCCTCAGGGATATTGGTATTAGGCTCTTTCAGCACAAAACGTATGGTATAGTCGTCAACGATTTCCGTTTTGTCATAGTAAGGCGCAATTACGGCCCGAAACCCAGCCTTTGTTGCTGGGTCTACCAGGCGATCGAAAGAGTATTTCACCGACTCCGCATTGAACGGCTCGCCGTTGTGGAACTCAATTCCCTGTCGGAGCTTGAACTCCCAGACTTTCCCGTTCTCCAAATACTTCCAACTCGTTGCCAGACGCGGCACCTGTTGGCCGGTGATGGGACTAGTGCCGACAAGACCCTCCGGTACGAATGAGGTCAACGGCCAGTTGCCGCCACCGACGGCGAGATGAAAATCGCCAGAAATAATATCGCTGGCTACGCCCACCTCAAGCGTTCCGCTGGGTCCGGTGGGTTCTGAGGCGCTGGGCGTAGGAGCGGCAGGCGCAGCGCACGCAAGTATCAACAACATGGGCGCAAAGACTGAGAATTTCAACATGATGATTGTTCTCCTTACAAAGGACAAAGGCCCAGGGATGATAGTCGACCCTGCAATTAGAATGCAGCGGTACGCTTTTCTAAGAATGCATTGCGGCCTTCCTCGGCTGCGGGGCTGCTATACGCGTTGAGGGCCAGGGCATAGGCCTGGTATTCATAGGCCTGATAGAGGGTTGAATCCAGGCTCTGGTTCAGGCCCTTTTTTATGCCTGCATAGGTGCGGTACGGGCCGTTGGCCAACTGCTGGGCGACTTCCATGGTGCGGTCTTCCAGTTGCTCTCGGGGGACGACCTCGGTCACCAACCCGAGGGCGTATGCTTCGTCTGCCCTCAGCACATTGTGAAGCATGAGAATCTCTTTTGCTCTGGCCACGCCAACGAGGCGCGGCAGCTGCGCGACGCCCCAAAGCAGCGCACGCTGGTTCACGGGAAAGGCAAGGGTGGCATCCTGCGACACGATGCGGAAATCCGTGGCAAGAGCCAACTCGAACCCCGCGCCGTACGCGACTCCGTGCATCATTGCGATCACGGGTTTGGGGAGTTCCAGAAAGGCTTTTGCGATGAGCGGCCATCTACCTGGTCCTGTTAGCCACCTCTTGATGCGGTCCAACTGTTGAGCGGGGTCCTGCCGGGGACCTCCATCACCCTTCAGGTCGTCCCCAGAGCAAAACCCCCGTCCCGCCCCGGCAATGATGAGAACGCGCTGGTCGTCGGCATCTTCAAAGGTCTTCACCGCGCCGAGAATCTCCTCCCCAATGTCCGCATTTAGCGCGTTGATGCGCTCGGGGCGGTTTAGGGTGAGCGTTGTGACAGCACCATCCATGCGAGTTAATATGAACTTGTACGGCATACTCTCCTCCAAAGGATTCCCGTGCTAGGGCGCATGTAGCACGATCGGCTATTGACGGTACAAATAAGCATTTTAGGGGCATCATCAAGATGGCGGTACTATAGAACGGACGCATAACCACTGTCAAGGCGAGAGTGCGGAGATGTAGTTGTTCAATGATCCGTGATCCGTCTGGAACTTCGCCGGCGAAACTACCTACTTGGGTAAGCAGGATGCCGCCGAATGGGCTGGCAAAGTTCCATGCCGTGAGCGTAGGATTACGTTGGGTGGTTGTGAATCACGGGATGCTGACCGGAATTATGGCGGCATACCGGGTCATCACCGGTAGGCCATTCGGATTTATTCCCAGGCTATCCAGGGGCGCATTGCGAAGGGAAAGTGAGGAGGTAAATGACTCCACCAGACGGGATGATGAGCGTGGAAGAAGCCCAGGAGCGGATTCTGGCCCACGTCAGCATCCTGCCCTCAGTAGATCTGCCGCTCACAGAGGCCCTGGAGTTGGTATTGGCTGAGGACGTGTACGCGTCCTTTGACATACCCCTCCTGGCCAATTCGGGGATGGATGGCTATGCCCTTCGGACGGTCGATACCCATGGAGCCACCCCGCTATCCCCGGTGATGCTGCCCATTGTCGGCCAGGTGGCTGCGGGCTACGTGGCCGCTCGCTCGCTCTTGCCAGGCACTGCCATGCGGATAATGACCGGAGCACCCATCCCCCTTGGCGCTGATACCGTGGTGCCCTTTGAGGAGACGGATGAACTCGACCGCCGTCGAGGCCTGAGACCAGCCTCTAGCCTTACGGAGATTGGCATAAGGACAGAGCTGCCCAAGGGCACAAACGTTCGCCCTGCTGGGGAGGATGTGCAACAGGGCGCCCTGGTCATGCGCCAAGGGACGCAGCTACGGCCCGCGCACCTGGGCGTGCTGGCAAGCTTGGGATTGGCCACGGCGCGGGTCGTCCGCCGGCCAGTGGTGGCCATTCTGTCCACAGGCGATGAGCTGCGTGAACCAGGCGAGCCTCTGGCGCCGGGCCAGATTTACAACAGCAACAGCTATACCCTTGCCACGTTGGTCCTCACCTGTGGCGCCATACCCAGGATTCTACCGGTAGCTCGAGACACGGTGGAAGATTTGACTCGGAAGATGGCAAGCGGTCTCGATGCGGATTTCTTCATCACCTCAGCGGGTGTCTCCACGGGCGAGTACGATCTGGTGAAAGACGTGCTAACGCGCGAGGGAAGCATGGATTTCTGGCGGGTGCGCATGCGCCCGGGGAGGCCGCTGGCCTTCGGCTTCCTGCGCCGGCAGGACAACTCTCTCGTGCCTCACCTGGGGCTGCCGGGAAACACTGTGGCCACCATGGTGACTTTTGACCAGTTTGCGCGCCCCGCCATCTATAAGATGATGGCCAAATCCCTGGCGAAACGTCCTACGGTGGCAGCTGTGCTGCAAGAGCCGCTTATGAACCGCGATGGGCGCCGGTGCTTTGTGAGGGCCATCCTGGAAAAGAAAGAAGGGCGTCTTTTTGCCCGGGTTGCCGGTTCCCAGGGTTCCAACATCCTCACTTCAATGGTGTTGGCCAACGGCCTTCTGGTGGTGAGAGAAGACCAACTTCGAGTGGAAGCAGGAGAAGAGGTGGAGGCGCAGGTGCTGGAGGGACACGAATATCTGCTGCAATAACGCTCCCGTGTTCTGTACTGCATCAACGAGCTATCACAAGCCAGGCCGCGGACAGTGTCTTGTTGACACACTGGTTATAATACATTCGGAATTGGATGGATCGACTCGTGCTCATGGACGGGGAGAGATGCGTGTAACAGTCGAAATGTATGGTCCGCTAAAGCGGTTCAACAAGGGTGGACAGCTAAGGGCGGATCTGGACATAGAAGATAACGTGACCGTGCGCGATTTATTGGTGAGCCTGGGTATGGACATGGACGAACCCTGGAACGCTGGTTTAAACGGCACACTGGCCGATCCCTCGGACAAGTTATCCGAAGGGTCGTTGCTTATCGTATTTCCTCCCATGGCGGGGGGATGATATATGCGCATCTATCTTCAATTGAAGGGGAGTGAGCACCATGGTAAAGGGACTTGCCAACAAGATCCTGCGGGTTGATCTATCCAATAGTCGCGTGTGGACTGAAGAGCAAAATGAGCTCTTCTACCGGCGATACTTGGGCGGCGCCGGAATCGTCAGTTACTACTTGCTGAAAGAACTCAAGCCCCGCGTAGACCCCCTTTCGCCCGAGAATATCCTCGTCTTCGCCCCCGGCCCCATAACAGGCACTCCTATGCCAGGAGGCTCCCGCAACTGCATCGGCGCAAAGTCCCCGCTCAGCGGTGGCATTGCCAAGAGCGAAGTGGGCGGCTTTTTCGGCTACGAGCTAAAGCGCGCGGGTTTCGATGCCCTCGTGGTGCAAGGAAAAGCCGATCACCCGGTGTACCTGTGGGTGCATAACGGCGAGGTGGAGATCAAGGACGCCTCGAATCTATGGGGGCAGACGGTGCTGGAAACCCAGGACGCCATTGAGACGGAGCTGGGCGAGAGGCTCGTTCGGACCGCGACCATCGGCCCGGCCGGCGAGAACCTAGCAGCCATCTCCTGCATCATCACCGACCTGCGCAACGCCGCCGGCCGCGGCGGTCTGGGAGCGGTCATGGGGTCCAAGAACCTGAAGTGTGTTGCGGTTAAGGGCAGAACCATCCCGCAGGCGGCCGACCCGGAGAAATATCGCGAGATGGCCCGCTGGATGAACACTAACTACATGAACGTCGGCAATGCGGCAAGCTTGCACGAGCTGGGGACCGGCACCGCGGCGGCAATGGTGGGAGGAAACGTCACCGGCAACCTGCCGGTTCGCAATTGGAGCGACGGCCAGTTCGACGACGTGGCAATGATCACCGGCGATACATTGCGGGACACCTATAGGGTTGCTATGGAGGCGTGTCCTGCCTGTCAGGTCCGCTGCAAGAAGGTTGTCGAACTGGAAAACGAATCCTACAAGGTGGACCGCAGGAACGGCGGCCCTGAGTACGAAACCCTCGCAGCTTTTGGCTCGTTCATGGGCATCAATGATCTCGCGGCCATCTGCCGTGCGAATGAGCTGTGTTCCCTCTACTCTCTGGACACGATTTCTCTCGGCGGCACCATCGCCTTCGCCATGGAGTGCTTTGAGAAGGAGATCCTGACCCGCGAGGATACAGGGGGCATTGCCCTGCGCTTCGGCGATGCCGATGCTATGCTCAAGGTTATTGAACTCATTGCGCATCGAGAGGGCATCGGCGACATTCTGGCCGACGGCAGCCGAAAAGCTGCTGAACGCATTGGACGCGGCGCTGAGGAGCTTTCCATGCAGGTCAAGGGCGTGGAGTTCGGGATGCACGAGCCCCGTTTGAAACAGGGCCTGGGGCTTATCTACTCAATAGCTCCCCATGGCGCCGACCACATGACCGGCGCGCACGACACCGCGTTCACCCAGGAAGGCCGCGGCATGGATGCGGTCCGCAGCTTGGGCAGTCTCGAGCCGCTTCCCGCCAATGACCTGAGCACAGCAAAAGTAGATATGGTGAAGAACCAGCACCTAGCAAAAATGTTCACTGACTCTCTGGTCACGTGCCTCTTCGTTCCGTGGACCCTCCGCCAGCAGGTTGATATGCTCCGCGCCCTCACAGGGTGGGAGTACACGGATTACGAGGCCATGAGGCAGGGAGAGCGTGTCGCCACCATGGCCCGGGTTTTCAATCTCAGAGAGGGTTTGACGGCGGCTGACGATCAACTGCCCCAACGGTTCTTCTCGCCCACTCCCCGAGGGGCTTTGAAAGGCACTGCCATCGACCCGGAGGCAATGCACCGGGCGATCCGAACATTTTACACCCTCATGGGCTGGAACCCGATCACCGGCGTCCCCACTCAGGAGAAGCTGGAAGAGTTGGGCATTGGTTGGGTCGCTACGGAAGCGGTTCCCGCCTAGGTTCGCAGCAGGCCAGGCAGCCTTCTAACAACGGTGTTCAGCAGGCTGCCTGGCCAGACCCGAGGTGGGCCGTCGGATTGGCAGGAGGCCATCCGCGGCCCACAGCCAGCCATGCGCGCTCCTTGCGCCGATGTCGGTCTTCAGGTGCCCTGCGGCATCGGTTGGACACGCCGTGTGAACAACGGAATGAGAAGCGCGGTTGACCCTCCCGCATACCGTCCCCTGGGGACAGCGCAGCGCTTGGCGGCCACCATTTTCATGGGTCAATGCCGTGAGATATGAGGTCGCGGCCATCCGTAGCACGAACAGTTGGCTGGGAATTGGAGCATCATCATGTGGAAGTTGCTGACGTTTGCGCTGGTCATGGGGTTGGTCATGGCATCGCAAGCATGCAAAGAGCAGGCGGTTCCGGAGCTTACGCTGGCAACTACAACGAGCACGTATGACTCGGGGCTTCTGGAAAGTCTCTTGCCTCCGTTTGAGAAAGCCAACAGCGTCAAAGTAAAGGTCATTGCCGTAGGTAGCGGACAGGCCATGGATCTCGGAAAGCGAGGAGATGCCGATGTGCTTCTGGTCCACGATCCCCAGAAAGAGGAAGAGTTCATGGCCCAGGGCTATGGCGCGTCTCGACAGAGGGTCATGCAGAATGACTTTGTGGTGGTCGGGCCGGCGCAGGATGTTGCCGGCATCAGGGGGATGAAGAACGCCCCGGCCGCCTTCGCCAGGATCGCGGCCGCTCAAGCGGCGTTCATTTCCCGGGGCGACGAGTCGGGAACGCATTCCAAAGAAAAGTCATTGTGGGACAAAGCATCCGTGAACGCCGCAAGCAAAGGAGCGTGGTACCGGAGCGCTGGGCAGGGAATGGGAGCGACGCTGTCTATGGCAGACGAGTTGCAGGCTTATACGCTGGCGGACCGCTCTACGTATCTAGCCCTAAGAGCGCGCCTGAAGTTAGCGGTGCTGGTAGAGGGCGATGAGGAGCTTTGGAATCCCTATTCCGTGATAGCTTTGAACGCCGCTAAGTTTCCCAACCTCCAGCATGAGCTAGCCTCAAAGTTCATCCAATACCTCATGTCAAGCCAAGGTGAAGATATTATCGACAATTTTGGAAAGGACAAGTTCGGCGAGTCCATTTTCTTTTCCACAAAGCAGGCCTCAAAGGGCGTCAAGGGCCCGTAGGCCCCTCTTGCCGATTACTCGTCTCGCGTTCATCCCAAGGAGGGCACGGTGCAAGAGATAGGCTCAGGCCTACTCCAGGCACTGCGGCTGATTTTTACGGGAGACGCGGTGGTCGGAGAGATCGTCCTCCTTTCTCTCCAGGTCTCTGGGATCGCTCTGGTCCTGAGCACCCTGGCAGGCGTTCCCTTTGGAAGCTGGCTGGCTCTGAGTCGCTTCTCCGGCAGGAGATTTGTCATAGCGCTTGTGTACACCGGCATGGGGTTTCCTCCGGTGGTCATCGGTCTCTTGGTGTACCTGGTGCTTTCGCAGAGCGGGCCGCTAGCATTCCTTCACTGGCTCTTCACTCCGACAGCAATGATCGCTGCGCAGGTGATCATGGCCTTTCCCCTGGTAGCCGGGTTCACCATGGCGGCAGTGCTTGGGGTGAACCAAAGTCTCCGACAGCAAGCGCTGAGCCTTGGGGCAACGCAACGGCAAGCTACGCTGGCGATCCTTCGTGAGGCGCGTTTAGGGGTCATCGTTTCCATTGTCGCTGGATTTGGAGGGATTATCTCTGAGGTTGGCGCCGCCATGATGGTGGGAGGCAACATTGAAGGGAGCACGCGGGTTCTGACCACGGCCATAGTGCTGGAAACCCGCAAGGGCAACTTTGATCTCGCCATTGCCCTGGGTATCATCCTTCTGGCAGTAATGTTTTTGGCGAACGCAGCCATGCTGCGTCTTCAAGGAAGGGCCTTAGATTAATGGGGGATGCCCTTTATCGCCTTACAGCGGCTGCAAAGCGCTACGGGGACAAGGAGGCTTGTTTTATTGAGAGCCTTGAGATTAGCAAGGGGGAGGTTCTGGGCGTCATGGGCCCCAGCGGCGCGGGGAAAAGCACCCTGCTCCGGCTGCTCGCCTTTCTTGAGCCTCCCACGTCAGGCGTAGTAAGTTTCCTTGGCTTCAACGCGGATGTCGCATCGCGCCCTCCTCTCGAGGTGCGTCGAAAGGTCACCATGGTCTTCCCTGCGCCGCTTCTTTTCAACGGCACAGCCTGGGACAACGTTGCCTATGGACTGCGTCTGCGAGGCATAAAAGCAGAAGAGGTTGAGCGGCGAGTGAGAGCTGTGCTGGACAACGTTGGCCTGCTGCCGATAGCCAGAGTTCAGGCCGCCACCCTCTCAAGCGGTGAAGCCCGAAGGGTCGCGCTGGCGCGCTCATTCGTCATTGAGCCTGAGGTCCTCCTCTTGGATGAGCCCACGGCCAATCTCGATCCCTACAATGTCGCCTTGGTGGAGGGACTGCTTTCCCGCATAAACCGGGAGCACGGCACCACGGTCGTCCTGGTGACTCACAGCGTTTTTCAAGCGCGCCGCCTCGCCCATCGGATGACGCTGTTGCTCGATGGCCGGATTGTGGAGGTGGGCAAAACGGAACAGGTATTCACTGCCCCCAGAGACGCGCGCACGGCGGCGTTTTTTGGGGGGGAGATGGTGTATTGATGGCTGTTCCGGTCTCCGCGTAGCCGTACTGTGGGAACCGCGCACGAGTGATTGGCAGGTAGGTCAGCGATGGAACGTTCCGACCTGACAATCGCCGGCGATTGTCGCGCACGCCGGGTTTCGCTTGGTCAACGGTAGCGCCAGCCCCAGTGCTCACTTTGATGGATCGCGATAGCCTCACCTCTGCACTATGGAGCCTCGCGTATCCGGTGATATACCTGGCCGGATGTTTAATCCGTTCTACTGGCTTTCTTTTGGCACCAGTTCATATTTTATCTGCCACGCCCTGTTGCGGTTGAGGACTTCCAGCGCCCCTTCCAACTGTGCCTTGTCATACAGGACATTTTCGAAACAGGCTGGATGCAGGCACATGCGCCCGTCCCCCACAAGACCCCCAACCTTGGCTCCCCGGACGTCGGCTCCGGTGAGGTCCGCTCGGTGGAGTGTCACATCCGTCATGTCTGCGCCCTGGAGATTGGCGCCCTGGAGATTTACGCTGCTCAAGTTGGCTTTGGTCAGGTCTGCCCCAACCAGCGCGACCTGGGCGAGATTAGCATCCGCCAGAAAGGCTCCCCGCAGGTTGGCCTTTGACAAATCTGAATCACTCAGGTCGACCGGCTCCTTGGGGTTTGCCCGCCGATATTCGTTGAACGCCGCCACATCACCCAGAAGGAGCTGAAGCCACTGCGCCTTTTCCATTGTCATGTCGCCTCCTGTTTTTCCTGAAGCTGAATCGTGATTATTACCCACCGCTGCCGCCAGACTTCCTGGAGCAGGGATTTACCGGCATATTATTGTTGGCCCCAGTGCAATATACTAAGGGTGGCCTCCCTCCCGCTTGGGCTGAGGGCAATACTCTATTCATGAGGTCCTTACGGACAGTGTAAACGTGCCTGCTCTGCAAATGATATGACTTCTCACTTCGTTCGAAGAATAAAGGTGTTACTGTTCGAGCGACAGCGAGAACTGGCTGCAGCGAGTTTCATGCCTTGATGGTGCGCCTTAGGCGTATGAGCGACTGTTTTGTCTCGAATTCGGATTTTCCCACAGTATACTGGATTTTAGTATCAAGATGGCTGTGAGGCGGGATCAGCCCATTCTCGAACGAGCCTTTCTTTTCGTTCTCTTCTCCAACGTTTGATCTCAGCCTCCCGCTTTCTGGCTTCTTTGAGAGTAGGAAAGACTTCGGAATATCTGAGAACCGTGGGTCTTCGCATCCTGGTGTATTGAGCACCACGCTTCGACTCGTTGTGTTGCTTCAACCGTCTGTCAAGGTCGTTGGTGCACCCGACATAGTATGAGTTATCAGAACACTGAAGTATGTAGACAAAAAAGGACACAGGAGTTTCCGTATATCCTTTCTCTGAAATGATGGAAGCGTCTCCCTTGGCATGAACAGGCGCTGGCTTCTTGACTAACCGCGTCGCGCCAGTATAGTGCGTTCTTTCCAAGGATTAAAGGGCACTCGATGCAAAAATAAGTATGCGGCCGTGACCGATTCTCACGAAGTTCGCCGGTCAGACGACGGAAATCGATTGGCCGTCGCTGCCTGCACCTTCGGCCTGGCGAATGCAGATGTGCTGCGGAGACTGGGGGGCAACGCTGCTGCCGAGGTGATGGAGTGGCGCATCACCGATGAGTACGCAGCCTTGCGAGGTGGTTTCGGGTTCCCACGAGCGAACCGAGTGGCCTACAATGCAATGTGACATACCCACTGTGCCATGCCGATCCTGCAGGAAGCCGCTTGGTCGATCCACGCTCCCAATGGGTTTATTCCCGAGCTTCGAGGTCAATGGGCGAGGCTTCGAACGGGAGAGACCTCACGCAGCCTGAGATTCAAAGGGGCCACTGTGAAAGCTGAAGAAATAAGGGATGGCATCAGGAGACTGAGTGTCTGATCACGCGCGCCGCTACATTGTGAGTGATGGTGTGGATGGCCACCTCTGGAGAGGCGTGCCCACGCTGGTGATCACCACGAGAGGTCGGCGTTCTGGCGAGCAACGCCGCACCGCGCTCATCTATGGGAAGGACGGTGATCGTTATCTGGTCGTCGCTTCAAAGGCTGGAGCCGTTCACCATCCCTGGTGGTACGCAAACTTGGTCGCCAGTCCCGAGGTAGGGGTCCAGGTTGGAGCGGAGAAGTTCACGGCTCTTGCTAGATCCGCGTTGGCCGAAGAGAAGCTGCGCCTCTGGCAGATAATGGTGGGCATTTGGCCTGCCTATGAAAGGTACCAGGCAAAAACCAAGCGCGAAATTCCCGTCGTCATCCTGGAGCGTATGTGAAGAGGGTATCCGATGCTCAAATCCGCTGCTGTAACCTGCTTCCGCCAGGAGCGCCTTGGCCTTGGCAGGGTCATACGAATAGGGCTTGAATGACGGATCGTAATTTGCTGTCCCTTCCTGAATCGCCATTGCGACTTCCGGGTCTAAGAGACGACGGTGCGTGGAGCGTGCTTACCGGGTAGCCGTTTCACGGACGGTGGGCCAAGGTATTCACCCGCTCATGGTGAGCTCATCGAGTCTGAGACTCTCAGAGTCGAACGACTTGTCGAACCATGAGCCGCTCGTCCTTCGACATGCTCAGGATGAGCGGCAAAATTCCTCCCACCTTTCTATGAAACGGCTACCTTACCGCATCGCCTTGACGATCACCTGGAAGCCTCCTAGAATGACGCCATTGGCCGGATGGAATCCTATTTGGAGAGGGACAGGGAGCGGCCCTGAGCTCAGGGAGAGGACGATGTATACCGAAGAGCTGCTGAGAAGGATGTATGAACGCATGGTGCTCATCCGCACCTTTGAAGAGAGGTTTCGCAGTCTGGTGGAAGGAGGCCGCCCCCTGGGCAGCGGTCACCTCTATGCGGGTCAAGAGGCCGTTGCAGTGGGGGTCTGCGTCAACCTGCGGGAGCAGGACTGGATTGCGAGCACGCACCGGGGCCATGGCCACTGTTTGGCCAAGGGAGTAGCGCCGCGCCTCATGATGGCTGAACTTTACGGCAAGAGCACCGGCGCCAATCATGGCAAGGGCGGCTCCATGCACATCACCGATATGTCCCGGGGTATGCTTGGCGTAAACCCCGTGGTCGGCGGCGGTATCCCCCATGCGGTGGGAGCCGCCCTCTCGGCCAAGGTATTGGGGACCGACCAGGTGGCGGTGACTTTCTTCGGTGACGGCGCATCCAATCAGGGAACCTTCCACGAGAGCATTAACCTGGCTGCGGTGTGGAGGCTGCCCTGCATCTTTGTCTGCGAGAACAACGGCTACGCGCAGAGCACCCCCGTGGAGTACTCGGTCACGGTGCCGGATATCGCGGTTCGAGCCCAGGGGTACGGCATCCCTGGCGTGGTGGTGGACGGCCAGGACGTGTTTGCAGTGGACGAAGCCGTCAAAGAGGCGATAGCACGGGCCAGATCCGGCGACGGTCCAACTCTCATCGAAGCGAAGACGTACCGATATTACGGCCACTTCTTGGGCGACAACCCGCTCCGCTACCGCACAAAGGACGAAGAAGACCTCCATCGCCAGCGGGACTGCATCCTTCGCTTCCGGGAGCAGGTGCTGCGGGAAGAGAGCCTGACCCAGCAGGAGTTGGACGATATTGACAGCCAGGTCCACGTCCTCATCGAGGAGGCCGTTCAGTTCGCCGAGGCGGCTCCGCTGCCGGACCCCGGCGAACTGTACACCGACGTCTACGGCAGCTACCCCCTGAACCAACTACGTGTGTAACGCACCAGGCCACGGAGTGGCATTCTTGCTATTTGCACCTGGTTGTGAGATTAGGTGAGGATTGAAACTTGCTAGAAGCGAAATCGACGATGAACCTGGGGTAATGACCCCAGGCGTACGGGACGAAGGTTCCTAACGCTTGGAGTCGATCAGGCCCATATCAGGACAGGAGGTCCGCAATGGCCACTCGAGAGATAACCTACGGCGAAGCGGTCAATGAAGCTATCCGCTTGGAGATGCGCCGTGACCCGACCGTTATCTTCATGGGAGAAGACATTGCGGGTGCGGCGGGTCGCCCCCAGTTCGAGGGCGCCTGGGGCGGGCCCTTCGGGGCGAGCCGCGGCCTCATCCAGGAGTTTGGCTCCGTTCGGGTATTGGACACTCCCATCTCGGAGATGGGCTTCACCGGCGCGGCGGTGGGCGCTGCCATGACTGGCCTGCGGCCCATTGCCGATATCATGTTTGTGGACTTCGCGGGGGTCTGCCTGGACCAGATCGTGAACCAGGCCGCCAAGATGCGCTACATGACGGGCGGACAGACTCCCATGCCCCTGGTCATCCGGGCTGCCATCGGCACCCGCTCCAGTCCGGGCCAGATTCGCGGCGGCGGCGCGGCGGCCCAGCACTCCCAGATTCTCTATTCCATCTTTGTGCACTTTCCGGGCCTAAAGTGCGTGGCCCCCTCCAATCCCTATAACGCCAAGGGACTGACCATCGCCGCCATCCGAGATGACGACCCCGTGGTTATCTTCGACCATAAGTTTCTCATGGGCACCCGCGGCGCAGTCCCTGAGGAGGCGTACACAGTGCCAATAGGCGTTTCAGAGGTCAAGAAACAGGGGCGAGATATTACCCTCATCGGCATTTCCCGCATGGTCTATGTCTGCATGGAGGCCGCCAAAGCGCTGGAGCAGATGGGGCTGGACGCGGAGGTCATCGATCTCCTCAGCTTAGCCCCTCTGGACGAAGAGACGATTCTGGAGTCGGTGCGCAAGACCAAGCGCCTGGTCATAGTGGACGAGAGCAATCCCCGTTGCAGCGTGGCGCGAGACATAGCCGCGATGGTGGCCGATAAGGGCTTTGACTACCTGGACGCCCCCATCAAGACCGTGACCGCGCCGCACACGCCGGTGCCATTCAGCGCCCCACTGGAGGAAGAGTACGTGCCCAGCCCGGCAAAGGTGGTTCGAACCGTCAGAGACCTTTTGGGTCTGGCCGAGGACTGATGGCTACCCTCATCGCCATGCCCCGGCTGGGCATGATCATGACCGAGGGCACCCTGGCACGCTGGCTCAAGGCCGAGGGCGACCAGATACGACGGGGCGATCTCATCGCCGAGATCAGCACGGATAAGATCAACTACGAGATCGAGGCCCCGGATGACGGCCTTCTTCATCAGCTGGTCCCCGAAGGCAGCGTGGTAGAAGTGGAGGGCCCGCTCGCCTATATTCTCGCGTCCGGCGAGTCGGTGCCCGCGCCTGAGCGGCCAACGGCCAGCATGCCGCCCGCGCCCGCCGCGCCACAAGCCCCCGCGCCGTCCGGCGGCGCTGCCGTCTCCGGCGTTGAGATCCGGGCGACACCCGTCGCCCGCCGCCTCGCCGCGCAGCACGGCATAGATCTGGCCACGCTCGCAGGCTCCGGCCCGGGCGGGCGTATTGTAGAAGCCGACATCCTGCGGGCGGTAGAGGAAGGTGGGAAAGGAGGGCTGGCTACGCCCACGGCAACGGTCCCGAAGGCCAATGTCCCCCAAGTCTCCCAGCGCATCCCCCTAACCGGTCCCCGGGGGCTCATCGCTCGTCGCATGACGGAAAGCCTGCAAACTTCCGCTCAGGTCACCCTTACCATCGAGGCCGATGCCAGCCTGCTGGCGGCGCTGCCCGCCCTGCCTCCGGCCCGGGACGCGGCCCTGGTCAAGGCCCTCGGAATCGGCCTTCGTGAGTTTCCCCGACTGAACTCCACCGTTCAGGGAGACAGCATCTTAGAGCTGGCGGACATCAATATTGGGGTGGCGGTCTCGGCCGACGACCTGCTGCTGGTGCCGGTGGTGCGCGCGGCCGATGGCAAGCCGGTCTCGGAAATCAGCCGGGAGCTTCGAGAGCTCCTGCGCAAGGCCCGCAGCAACGCGCTAACGCTGGACGACCTCAGCGGCGGCACCTTCACCCTGTCCAACCTTGGGCCACAGGGCATCGACGTGTTTACGCCAATCATTAACCCGCCCCAGACCGGCATCCTTGGCGTGGGACGGATAGCCGAGCGGGCCACGGTGGTGGACGGCCAGCTTGCGGTACGGCCCAAGGTCTGGCTCAGCCTGACCTTTGACCATCGCGTCGCAGACGGCGCTCTCTCCGCCCGCTTCCTGCAGCGGATCGCCGAGCTGCTGCAGGATCCAGAGGTGATGGAACGGCATACCGGAGAAGCCACGCGCTGATGGCGCGGGTGGGAAGGTTGGTCTTGCCCTCAAGCAATCGCAGCTCCCGCTATTGCTTGAGGGGCACCAGCCAACCACTATTGCGGCATAATGGTCAGCTTCTTGTCGTACCGTCGGTATCCAGAAGGCTCAGTAATTCCTGCTCGCAGGATTCTGCCCATTCGACAAACGGCAATAGTTGCTCGCGAGAAAGTCCATTAAATTGGTCGCGTTCACTTCCCGGGTGCGCGAGAGAATTTCGAAGTCGTTCCGCTGACCTAGGAAAACCAGTCGCCAAGCTCGGGACAGCGTCAATAAAGGCCTTGTTCCTCCTCAACATTGTTACTTTGTCGATGAAGGTAGTGCATTCCAGGAGCTTCAAGAAGTTCTCATTCTCCGTCTCTCTTCTGTAACCGCGGAGTGCGTACACCTTCCTGGCATTTTCAATCCTTCCGGGTGGTAGGAGAGAGAACGAGTGCTGAGGCGACAACTGGGTTACCTGGAGCGCCACCGATTCCAGATTGAGCAATAGTGAAAACAGGCAGAGACGTACCGGTAACTTATACAGGTCCTGATAGGTGAGAACGCCGGATATTTGATGTCCACGAATAACGAAATAGAACCAAGGAGCGTCTGGCGACCACATTCTCAAAGTATCGATTATTGGCATCTCCGATGAAATAATCTGGTCAGGCATAATTGGTTCACGACACTCGAAGAGAGTTTTCGATGGCTCGATCAGGTCGAGTGAGCACCAGCCCTCCGTCTTTCCATCTTTAAGTACTAGCGCAATCTGGTCCATCGGATTGAGATTTCGTTCTAAACAGCCAATAGCCCAGTCTTCACAGATTTGATCTGTCGATCTGGCGTCCTGTAGGTCTACAGGATCGTAAAGTTCTGAGCAAATATCGCCCACCTTAATCATTGTCATTAGCGTTCGGAAGTAGGATCTGCTGGTCACGGGTTTTTCTTTCGGCAGGTCTCTGTGGTTGCGCGCCGTTTGAAGCTCCTGCTAACAACCTCGACGTCTCAGGGGCCTCACCGCCCTAATTCGGTGGTGTTCCGGCCAACGCTGGATCGCTTCACATGAGGTCAAAGGACGTAATAATGCCGACGAGTCTCGTGTAATCCTCCTTGTCGACAACGAGCACGGGTTTCCCCTGTTGGACACAATCTACTATTTCCGCAACGGACGTCTCGACATAGCACAATTTGGCGTCTATGGGCTGAAAATCGGGGAGCTCTGTAGCTTGCGCAACCGTCATTGCCAAACGTTTGTTTCGTTCCGTCCGGTTCTGTAAGAACTTGGCAATGATCCCATCAGTGATAAGCTGCCAGATTCTCTTACGATCGGAAAACAGCGGCAGATATGAGAACTGGTGAGACAGCATTTGCTGCCGAAGGAAGCTGATCGGCTGCCAATCATAGGCACAAACAGGCTGACGAACCATGTAATCAGCTACCTTCTCTGAATTGATCATTAGGGCATCCTCCAAGATTAACGCGAGCTCAGTCGCATCAGCAGTCAGGGTGCGAGCAACAGCACCTTGGTGCAGGGCATCATTGCGGGCCTTCTCCACCCGTTTATAGAGCGTCGTGGCGGACTTGTGATAACCCCTGTGCTCTAGCGGCACATCCTCGGCGAGGGGCGAAGAACGAGCTGCGAACTTGGTTATGTCGTCCCGGTAATCATGCAACGCCCCGTATTGGCCGGTTAATGCTGTACCAAACCTTTCGAGGGCGAATAGTATCTCCTGAAATCCCTCTGCATCTCTGAACGCCATTGCTCTTGCTTCTCTGAAAGCGTCTCGTAGACTTCGCGCGTGTTCCTGCTTCATTTCCATAGCTCACTGTGGGGGTCGATCGTGAGCGACCAAACGTAAGTCGCTATTCATGAGCGTGAGTACTTGATTTAAGTCCCCGTTCATAGAACATGGTGACGACAATCCGAACGGAGGTGACCACCATGAACAAGACCACCAAGCTTCCGCCTGAGTCTACCGCTAGTCAGTGGGACAAGGCAACCTAGTGAAGCAACGCTAGCGGACGAAGTAAAGAAGAAGAGGCACGACCATCGCTGCCAACACCAATAGGCTTACCGCCAAAAGCAACGGACGAAGCCAACGCCGCTCCGGCGCCTCCCAGCTGGCGTAGCCCGCGGCTTCAGAGAACTGGTAGTCTGGGTCATCCTCGTCAGGAATATAACCCTGGTCGTCAGCATCGCCTGGTCGGTTTACCATGTCCTCCTCCTCACCAACCGGATTGGGATCGATGTCCATGATAATACAAGAAATTCCGGTGTGGTCGTGATGAGACCGTACGCGGGGCGAGAAGATGTAGGAGGAGTCCCGCTCCTTGTTCCGCAGCAGCCGGGTGACAACGCGCGTCTACTTGCGGCGGCTGGGCCTACGGCAAGGGAACCGGAGTTGGGCGCGCGTGGCCGAGGCAATTGGGGTGTGAAACCGTCTGTTGTCACCAGTAATTGCGGCCACAAGCAACGAGCTAACCGTCAATGAGAGCGTGCTATGATACTCGTGGTTTTGCGAATTCTGTGCCTCGCTGGTTGAGTCATGGAGATTGCGACAGTCGTTTCCGCGACAATAGAGTATCATTGAGCATCCCGCGGCTGCCCCGTTTTACGACTCATATACTGTCGGTACGTTGTGAAATACCACGGCCAAACGTCGAGATGTACTCGAATCTTAGTCTCCTGAGAGGTTTTCATGCGGCTAACAATGACGAGCTTTTGGGAAAGCGTTCACGGCCTGGGTCGGGAGCGCATTGTCATGTTGGGCCTGGTGACCCTCGGGCATGTGGCGGTCCACTGGTATGGGCAGCTCTTTTCCCTTGTGGTGCCGTCCATCAAAGCTGGATTGCTCCTGACCAATGTGCAGGTTGGGGCGCTGTCCACCGCTCGACAGATCACGAACGGTTTGACGCTGCCCTCCGGCTACCTTGCGGACTCGTACCGCAACCGAACGAACCTCATTCTGGCCGCGGCGATCCTCTGCTTCGGGCTGGGATATTTCTTCATTGGCATCGCGCCGTCTTACGAATGGACGCTGGTTGCCGCCACCCTGATTGGCCTTGGCGCCGCCCTGTGGCATCCGGCTGCTCTCGGTTCGTTGTCAGTCCGATTCAGCGAGAGGCGGGGCCTCGCCCTCTCTGTCCATGGCGTGGGCGCGAGCGTTGGCGACAGCATCGCGCCGGTGATCGTTGGCGCAGTCTTGCTGGCCGCGAACTGGCGCCTCGTTATGGTGGGCCACCTGCTCCCTGCCGTGCTGGTGGCGCTAGTAATGTGGTGGAGCTTGCGCAATGTCTACCAGGATAGCGGCCTCAAACCCAGCTTCGGATCCTACGTGGGAGGCATACGAGAGCTGGTCACGAATGCGCAGGTGCTGGGCGTGGTGAGCTCCAACGCCATCTCCGGGATGGCCCGGCTGGCGGTGACTGCGTTCTTTCCGCTCTATGTGACCGAGACGCTGGGGTACTCCCCGTTTGTGTTGGGCATCTACCTGGCGCTCCTCTATGTGATGGGCGTGGTTTCTCAGCCGATAATGGGCATCCTCTCGGATAAGCATGGACGCAAGGCGGTGCTGGTTCCGGCCTTTGGCAGCATGGCCGTCCTCTTCGCGCTCATGGCCATCGCGCCGGGAGGCATCGCTCTTGGCTTGGTGATCGCCGCTTTGGGGTGCTTCTTTTACGGGACCGCGAACGTTACCTCGTCCGCGGTGATGGACGTGGCCCACGAGAATGTTCAGGCGAGCACCATGGGCGTGACGAGTCTATTCAGTCAGCCATTCACGCTGGTCTCGCCGATCATCACCGGACTTCTGGTGGAGAGCTATGGATTGACGGCAACGTTCTGGTACGCTGCTGTCCTGCAACTCATATCCACGCTCATCCTTATCCCCATCCGGTTCAGGCGGGCGCGGGTATAAAAATCTGGTTGAAGACCTAGGGTCATGTTTCCGAAGTTCGACCCATATGTCATTCTGAGCATAGCGAGGAATCTGGGGTGGGGCTCTCCCACCCCGCCAGATGCTTCACTGCGTTCAGCATGACATTCCTGGCCGCGAGTTTGTGAACGAACTTTTGAAACACCATACTAGCAGGGTGTTGAAATAGCCCTTCCAGGTGCCAAGTAAGGTCATATTTCGTGCCTGGCGGAACCCCAAAATAGGCCCGAATTCGAGTTTTTCAACAGCCTGTTAGGGTCTGGTTCCCGCCCTCAATGGCCCCGTACTGCTCGATAACCTGGTCTCGTTCTGCGACGGACCTGAAGAGTGCCCGCATCGTCACTCTGGTCTTGCTGCCGTCCTCGTCGAACAACACCGTCGCCCGGAATTGCCCCGGTTCGTCCTCTACCCCCGAGCCATGGTCATAGACCAGGCGCTCGGGTTTCACGACCTCAATGAACACGCTCAGGTTGGGATAATCGACGCCATCTGGGCCGTGCATGGTGAGCCGCCAAACGCCGCCCGGTCGCACATCCATCTCATGAATCGTGTTTGTAAAGCCGTTGGGCCCTCACAGGAGGTCTAGCCTCCCGCGTAGGCAGGCAAAAGGACGAGGGTATCGCCATCCTTCACTTCGGTTGTCCACTCCTCGGCCCACTCTACGATGCGGTCGTTCAAGATCAAGCTCACATACCGAGTAGGCCGCTCCAAGGCCGCATCGAAGGCCACCTTGGCAAACTCCTGGTGTTGTGCCGCCAGGTCTCGCAGCAGCTTCCCCAGCACCTGGCCCTCCGAAACCTCCCGCTCTAGCACCAGCCGACCCAGCCCCAGCCCACCAAAGTTCCTGGTCAGCCAGGGCACAATCTCTAACCGCACTGTCGCCATGGCTTTCAACTTTCGCCGACCTGGGGAGGCTACGTTTGTTATCCCTTCGGCCACACGTCGGCGACCAGGGGCTCCAGGTCAAGCCGCCGTAGGGTGTAGGGCAGGGGTACCCCTGTTTCCTTGTCCCACCCCATGAGCTCGTAGTAGTTGCGCAGCATGAAGTCCCAGTGTGGCTTGATGTCTTTCCCCTGAGCCGGGCCGTCCACGGGCGCCGAGCAATACCTGGGCGAGGGCAGACCATCCAGGGCTGCGGTGTGACTATGCCGGAGGTTGAAGGCCCGCAGGGTGTTGACCGCTCTCCGGCCCACGTCCATAGCCTCCTCCAAGGTGAAGTCCCATCCAGTGGAGGCGTTCACCAGCCGAATAAGCCACCGCATGTGGGTGCTGGTGATGAAGCGGCATACGCCCAGAGAGTCCTCGAACTGCATGGTCCCCTTGGTCTTGGCCACGGTGCTGGACACCTGGATCGGGTCGAAATCGTCGGTTCCGGGCAAGAGGCCAATATCCGCAGGGTCGAAGGCTCGGCTGGTTTCGATGGTGCCCGAGTTGGAGATCGAGGTGTCGAACATTTCGTGCCAAGCAGCGCGATGGTCGTGCCCCCGAGGGCTGTTCCCCTTCTGGGTGTAGATGGCCAGTTCCGCGGCTGGGCCACCGATCCGCTGGGAGGCTCGCTTCACCCCTTCTGCCAGAGTGTTGCCGAACCCCTCTCGCCGCGCTATCTTGTGCAGCATAAGGCGGGCCGACTCGGCGTTGCCCCAGTTCATCTCCAGGCCCTCGGTGTCTTCCTTGGTGAGCAGCCCTTTCTCGTAGCACTCCATGGTCCATCCAATGACCCAGCCCGCCTCGTTGGTATCCAATCCCAGCCGGTCCGCGGCGTCCGCCAGAACGACTGCCTCCTCCACCTCTGTGGGGCCGATTGTAGCCCCCCAGGCGGCCAGGCCCTCGTACTCCGGCTCCTCGACGATCCACCCGGCGTACCTGCCCTGAGGGATTTTCATGTGGTGGCAGTGGTGCATCCGGCAGGCCCAGCAGGGGTGCGGGTCCGGCTCGAAAGCGCCTCGGATGTATTCGGCGTCGTAGTGCTCCAACTGCTCCCGGTCAGGAAAGACATCGGTAGGGTACCCCAGTTGTACATAGCCCCGCCGCTGCGCTGCTTGGAAACGACCTCGAACATCTCTCGCTGCAACTCGCCCAGCCGCCGGCTCTCGGCCAGAGGGACGCGGCCCCTGCCCCGCACGGCGGCGATGGCCTTCAGCTTCTTGGCCCCCATGACCGCTCCCGTGCCGTTGTGCCCGGCCACGTGGCCGTGGTCCGTGCAGATGGCGGCGAACTTCACCAGGTGCTCTCCCGCCGGCCCGATGCAGGCCACGCTCAACCCGCCCGGCTTCAGCCCCAGCTCCTGCTGGATGGCGTCCTGGGTCTCCCAGGTGTCCCTGTCCAGCAGATGGCTGGCATCCCGCAGCTCCGCTTTGCCGTCCTGGATGACCAGGTAGAGCCAGCGATTGGCGGCGCCCTGCACCAGGACGGCGTCGTAGCCGGCGAACCGCAGATAGGCCCCGAAGAATCCGTTGGCCTGGCTGGTGACGGCCCCATCGGTCAGGGGCCCTTTGGTCACCACCGAGAATGTGCCGGAGCCGGGCACGGTGGTGCCGCCCAGGGGCCCGGAGCCCAGGAACAGCCGGTTGGCCGGGTCAGACCAGGCCACCCCCGGAGGCACCTCATCGTAGAGGTACTTGACGCCCAGGCTCGTGCCGCCCACGTACTTGCGCAGGGTGGACTCGTCCACCCTGCGCACCTTGCCTGCGTAACCGTAATGAATCTTCGAGGCCATGATTACCCCCTAATTAAAACTATGCATCATGCCCGTTCTTCGAGCCTGCCAACCGGCAGGCAGGCCTTATGATAGGGAGGAAGGCGAGGACGGTCAAGGGTCGGTCTCTTCTGGTGGAGTTGGGCACGACCATACTAGGGTCAACTGCCCCTACCCGGACTCGTTGCTCAGCATGAGGCGGTAGAGGTACAAGGGTCACTGCCGTAATGGCTCCCGGAGTCCTGAGAGATGCGAGCTGGGACGGTGGGCGGAAAGGATGGGTGGCTGGCATACCAGCGCCTCAATGCTCAGGCTAGGTGATCCTACAGTTTCCCGTTGACGTTCCCTTCCTAGGGGATTATTCTTGGGCCGGTAGCATACGCCCCCGCTATATATAGAAAGGTGGATGCCAGTAAGGAGCATATCCATGTCGAGCGACCGTATCCTACGCCGAACTCGATGCCATTCACCTGCGCCGAGATGCCTTCCATGGCGCATGGAATCATACCCTGTTGCCCCGATTAGCACTCAGTTGAATTGGCACTATTGTTCTGTGATAGTGTCGAACCATCGGAAAGGACAGTGGCATGAGCACCCTCCCGCATGAGACGACACGGTCCAGTGAAGCGTTCGTGGTCATGGCGAAGCCGATTGGCCCCATTTGCAATCTGGAGTGCACGTACTGCTATTACCTCGATACCACCGACCTCTACAGACGCCCGCACCAATTCCGGATGTCGGGCGATCTGCTCGAGACGTACATTCGCCAGTATATCGAGGCCGCTCCGGGGCCGGTGGTTCTATTCGTGTGGCACGGAGGCGAGCCTACGCTGGCGGGACTCGACTTTTACCGACGCGTTGTCGAATTGCAGCGACGCTATCTCCCCGATGGCTGGACCTGCTGGAACAATCTCCAGACCAATGGCACGCTCCTTGATGATGAGTGGTGCTCCTTTCTGGCCGAGGAGCACTTCTACATCGGAGTCAGCGTCGATGGCACGTCATGGTTGCATAACGCCTACCGCAAGGATCGGCGTGGCCGTGGCACCTACGATGCCGTGGTCGCTGCGGTTCGTCGTCTTCAGGCCCACGGCATCCAGCCGGACATCCTCTGCACGGTGACATCCGCAGTGGCGGAAGAGCCCGTGAGCGTCTATCGAGCGCTGAGAGCTCTCGGTACCGGCTGGCTCCAGTTCATACCGATTGTGCGGCAGGAGCATGACGGACGGGTCACACCGGCGTCAGTGACGCCTGAGGCCTATGGGCGTTTCCTCTGCGCAGTGTTCGACGACTGGGTGCACCACGACCTCGGGAAACTGGACGTGCAGCTTTTTGCCGAGACGTCGCTCGTGTGGGAAGGAGGAACCACCAATCTGTGCTGGATGGCCCCCACATGCGGGCGGGTGCTCGTGGTCGAGCACGATGGCGCCGTGTATGCCTGCGACCACTTCGTCACCCCCGAGCACCGTATTGGAGACCTTCATAACTCCCACCTGAGCGCGTTGGTCGACGCGCCGATCCAAAGCCGTTTCGGTGACGACAAACGGGACAGGCTTCCGGCTCAGTGCCGCTCTTGCCCATGGCTGGCGGTCTGCAACGGCAGCTGCCCGAAGGACCGGTTTGCGCTGGCGGAAGATGGAGAACCGGGATTGAACTACCTCTGCGGGGGTCTGCGGCAGTTCTTTGCTCACGCGGAGCAACCGCTGCGCCACCTCATCGAGCGCAGACGGAGGGGGATCCGGCCCGAGGTCATCATGGCCGAGTTGCGGGCCCAGTCGCTGCTGCGCTGGCGCGGCGTCGGTCGTAACGATCCGTGCCCCTGTGGCAGCGGGCGCAAAGCAAAACAGTGCTGCTGGTCGCAGCGCCCGTAGGAGCATGTTGCCGCCTGGGAACGTGCGAGCTCGTCGCGGATGTGGGGAACGCGCAATCTGAGTCTGCAACCGGGGCCCGCTTGCAGACTGGCGGCCTGCCGCGCCACGGCCGTCTATTCCTATGGGGAAGCGGCGCGGCTGCTGGAGCAGACCATGAGTGCTGAGCGTAACCGCCTTAGTCAAGTAGCGGAACCGTTCCGCGACAGCATCGTGGAGCACCTCAACTGGCTCGAAGCAGCCGTGGCCACGCTAGCTGAGCAGATCCAGGAACACATTCACTGCAGTATTAAGTGGCAAGAGACCGCTCGCCTCCTTCGCAGTACGCCTGGAGTCGGCCCGGTAGTCACCGCAACCCTCTTGAGCAATTTACCCGAGCTCGGGATGTTGAACCACAAGGTGGACGCCGCACTCGTTGGTGTTGCGCCGCTTAACCGAGATAGCGGAACCTTGCGCGGCAAATGGCTCATATGGGGTGGGCGCGCTCCCGTTCGAGGTGTGCTCTACATGGCGGCCGTCGTTGCCCTGCGCCACAACGCGGCTATCAAGACGTATTACCTGCGCCTGGTCGCGGCTGGCAAAGCTAAGAAGGTCGCACTCGTTGCCTGCATGCATGAACTGCTGACGGTCCTCAACGCGATGGTTAAGCACCAGACGCTGTCGGACACCCGGTAATGCACGAGCCAGGGAACTCCTAAAGCTAGCCAGGGCTGCGCCTTCTGGAGTCAAGGGCCGGCGCTCCCCAGCATGAGCATCAACGGGTCTCCCTCCCTGAAGGGCGCCCTCCCATTTATTCCTCCTGCTTGACACGCGAGACCGTTGCTCTGCGCTCCAAGAGCTTGCTTTGGAACAATTCGCCGGCCGACTACACATTCAGCCCCGCGCCATCGAGACGAGCGGTGAAGTGCTCGCAGAAGAGGCCAAATTGTCAATGAAACAGGCCTGGGGCATCGAGCTGTTTAACGTGTATGCGGCTACTGAGACCGGGATAATAGCCGCCGAATGTATTCATCATCGGCTGCATGTCATGGAGGACTTCGGTCTGCTTGAGGTCGTTGATGACCATGATCTACCGGTTCATGATGGCCAGGAAGGGGATCACGTTCTCGCACAGTGCTTTGGGGGCGCACCCTCCCACTCATCCGTTACTGTATGAGTGACACGCTATGCGTGAGCACCGATACCTGCGCATGCGGGAAAGCTTTTCTGCTGATTGAGGCGCCTTCCGGACGCACAGAAGATGTGCTGGCGCTTCCGGGATTTACCAACAGCACTGTCCGAATTCATCCCAACGTGCTTCACAATGTCCTGGACATAGTGTCTTCCGGAGGCTGGCCGGTGCTGCAAAGGGGTCCGGATTTGGAAATCATCATGATTGGCAACAATGCGGATGCCGAAGAACTGGGGCGCAAACTTGAGGCAGCCCTCTTGGGTTATGGAGCCCAACCGCGCTCCGTGGTAGTGCGCAGTCTGGAACGCATTCCACGCAGTCGAAGCGGGAAAGCTCCTCTGGTTAAGGTTATTCAGCCGTTTATGGAGCGCGCCGACTAGCTTGAAGGAAGGTGCATCACTTACTGTAAATTCCATTGAAAGGTCCGCTCGGCAACATCCACGTTATAGAGACTTAAGCGTAGTTGTTTGGCTCCTTGGAGGAGGGGCGTGCCGTCCGGCGCTCGGCTGGAGAAGGACAACACGTCTTCGTAATGGTGTCCGCTTCCCTTTGGCCATGAAGAAGCGCGTGCTTCCTTTCCGGTGTCGGTACGAAGAACGGCAAGGTCGCGAAGGTCCATAGACAGTTCAACCGAGTGAGTATCCATCACCACTCGAAAATCGATAGTGTCGCCAGGATTCTCAAGGTTTGCCGGGGTAACCTTGACCGTGATGGCTCCTTGAGCATCCTCCAGAGTTGCCCATTCCCCCTGCCGCGGTTCAGTAGCAGGACTGCCGGACGAACATGCGATGAGGAAGGTCGTGAGGAATAGCAGCCCCAATAACTTCCTCATGCTGGCTGGCTCTCTGAAACTTCTGCTGCGGCTGGCCGGTGTTGTTGACTCTTGAGGAGCGCGCGAAGCATCACTCCGATACCGATGAGATTCGTTATAAGCCCTACCACCATAAACGGAACTCGCCATTGCGCCAGAAAGGCGGCGGCCGCGCTCAGTCCCAGAATGGGCAACGCGTCGGCGACATGATGGGCACAGCATGCAACCATGGCGGCGGTCGACATCCCGCCTCCCGCGGCGGTGGTTGACCCTGCTCCATGCCCTGCAGGGCTGGGGAACATGCCAAGCTTGAAGGTCGAATACAACGCGAGCTGAACCCCGAATCCCGCCATGATAGGAATCACCAGATAGCGGTCCTCCCAAAAGAGCCGGGCCGCGTGGCTTGGCGATTCCGCCAGGGACACTATTCCCATGTACAGGCCAAAGAGCATCATTGCGCCCATAACCCCTATGAGCGCGGGTGTGATGATCCCGACTACCCGGCTTTTCTTCACTAAGCAACTCCTTAACTTCCTGCGTTGGTTCATCTGTAGGAGCGCAGAAACAACGCGGCCGTTTGTCGTGCCCTCCCCTGCAATATGTCAGCAATCTATCGGTAAACCCGCTATCGGCCAACCTCACTGAGCATCTTTATCGCTGACACCGCTGCAGCGTTCTCATCGCGGTGTTTTGCGAGTTTCTAGCCGCTTCACCGGCTCTCTGGTGGCTATGGCTGGCTCGGGGCGGGAGATTTGGCGAAAGTTGGCCAGAAGGCCGGAGTATGGGCGGCGTACTCGCTGTATGCTACGCCGAACTCTCTGAGGGTTGCTTTCTCCTCCTGCCGAGCCAACCTGATGTACATGACCACCAAGACGGGAAACATGATTAAGGTTAGCAACGTTGGCCACTGGAGGAGAAAGCCAAGCATGATGAGCGCGAAGGCGACGTATTGAGGATGCCGTATGTGGGCATAGGGTCCCGTGGTCGCGAGGCTGTGCTCCCGTTGCGCCCGATACAGCACATCCCAGGCTGAGCTGAGCAGCAGAAAGCCACCGCCGATCAACAGATAGCTTAGTATGTGGAAGAGGGAAAGATGGGGGTCTCCCTCCCACCGGAAGACGGTGGACCAGAGATGACCCATATCGTGGGACAGGAGGTCCATCCCTGGGTAAAGGCTGCCGAGCCACCCAGAAAGCAGATAGATTGTCAGGGGAAAGCCGTACATCTCTGAAAAGAGGGCGACTATGAATGCTGCAAAAGCGCCAAAGGATCGCCAGTCACGGGATGTGCGGGGCTTGGCAAAACTGTAGGCAAAAATAATGAAAACGGCGGCGTTGATGAGCACAAGCCACCAGAGGCCGTAGGATGGGAGTTCAGCAGTCAATGGCGGTGCCCCCCTTCTTGTGGCGCGTTCGATGATTCACCATTACCGTGATTGCCATGCCCTCCTCCGTGCATGAAGAGGTGCAGCAACGGGCACGCAAGGATGAGCAGAAATGGAAGCGCTCCGAACACGTGGGCCGTGTGCTCAGTCAGGAGGAAGAATCCTGCTATAGCTAGAAATCCCAGAAACGCTATGCCAGTTCTCGAACGAAAGAACCCGCCAGCGGGAGAAGTCGGTTTAGTATCCATCATCACTCCTTACGCCTGCGAACGTGGTTTGCCAATCAGCATTAGCGTTTCCACGAATACGTCCAGGTAGCCGCAACCAACGGATCCACGCGCCCTGCCTTGCTGCTCAAGCCACGAGGCTCCTGATTTCTGCGGTGTTAGGCACTCTGTCGCGGTGCAGGTCAGCACGCGTCAGAGGCAGCTCGCTGCGGCCTCTTTCTCCAGGCTTGCTCAAGAGCATCTGGATCAGCCCCGTGCCACCGGTTTCAAAGGTGTACACCATCGCGGACATGTAGAGCCGCCAAACCCGAAATGTAGCTTTCCCAACGAGATCGACCGCTTCCTTATGATGAGCTTCGAGTCGATGATTATCGCCGACCGGGCCAGGTGTTGTAGAGCAGGCCAGTGGCGAAGACGACTAACCAAACAAACACTCCGAACGTGACGAACCCCAGCGCGAATTCATCCGGACGAAACTCCGGCCGAAACGTGTCCAGGGTAAGCCCGTGGAACCAGGGTTGGAACAACCAGACCAGCAGGTCTGGCGCCACGACGCTCACCAGCCTGCACAGCACGTAAAGGCTCTCGCCCACCACTGTGGCCGCGTTTGCGAGAGGGACTACAGCCACTCCACCTATTTGCATAGGAATACTTCTCATGGCAATCACTCCTTCCTCCCCGTTTCTGGGACTACACCGATCCTCCGGTTCCTACTTATAACGTACTCGACATGCCGTGAAATAATTGTGAGGCAATGGCCGCGTGTCATGAGAATTATGTGAGGATATCCGGCCCTCAACTGTTGTTCCAGTACGGAAGAAGCGTCGTGCAGTTCTTCTCGCATGTCCTGCTCGACTGGCGCACCGTCGTTGCTGGAAGTTCACGTTTTCCTCACAAGTAACGCGCCATTCTTCACGTTTTCCTTACATCATATCTGCTACCCTGTAGAAAGTACGTGTCTTGCTGAGAGCGCATGAAGGAGGATCGCATGAATCGCCAGGCGGAAATTGAACGGATTGCGTATCTTCTCTGGTGCGACGAGGGATGCCTGGAAGGGCGAGACCTTGACCACTATTTTGCCGCAGAACAAGCTTGGGAAGAGCAATACGCGAGCCAAAAGGGTGCCTGTGAGAAGCTAGACGCAGCAGAGCCACGGCCAAGCCGAAAACGCGCGGCCAACCAGGCAAACGCTATGGCAGCGGTGTAAAGGTAGGGACACCCTCTAAAAACTAAGGAGGACTACCATGTGGGGACATATGTCGGGGCCGATGATGGGAGTTGCCGGATGGGACGCGTCCGCCGGTTGGTGGATGATGCTGCCAGGATTGCTGGTTTGGGGTTCTCTGCTTGTATTGGGTGTGTGGGCCGTGAAGCAGTTTGCTCGAGATCCCGCGCAAAGGCAGGACTCTCCTTTGACTACCTTGCAGGAGCGTTTCGCCCGCGGTGAGATTAATAAAGAGCAGTTTGAAGAGACAAAGCGGGTTTTGGCCGGACGTTAACCCGGCCGGCTGCACCGCACAGAGCGTGATACTCTTCTTTAGGCAAGGGGGTTAAGCTCATTCGCGCCTAACCCCCTTGCCTTTGAGAGTTTTCACATTGCCCCTGGTTTGAATCACAAATTCCTCAGGTGTCTTGTCGTAGACCAAAAGGGAATCTCCGGTTTCGTTAGAGACTAGAGATTGGAAGTCAACAAGTAAGAAGGTCGGGATATGGACGCCACAAATATATTTGTCACTGTAGGGGGCGCGTTGCTCATCGCCGCGCTCTGGTACTACTTCTTCGGACCCAAGAAGGCTAGCCAGGCGCAGCTCGTTGGTGACCTGCAAGAAGTGCACATCACCGTTCGTGGCGGTTATGTCCCAAATATCATTGAAGCGCGCAGAGGGATTCCGCTGAAGCTGGTGTTCGACCGCCAGGAGAACAGCGATTGCAGCTCTCGGGTGGTGTTCCCTGACTTCCAGGTCAGCAAGAGCCTTGCCGCCTTCGGAACCACCGAGGTTCAGTTCACGCCCGACAAAGCAGGGAGCTTCGACTTTGCGTGCGGCATGAACATGCTGCACGGCACGCTTATCGTCTCGGACGGCAATGGCCAGAGCCTGGAACCGTCGGTTAAAAACCGCGAGGTTGCACAGGCCGTCGGTGTTGGCCCCCGCAGGGCTGTCGACAGTGTCCAGCAGTCAGAATTTTACATCACCTCCGGCGCCATCAACTGCCCTACTTGTATTGCGAACATCGAAATGGCCTTGAAAGACCTCCCTGGGGTTGATGAAGTCCACGGCAACTACGCGGCCAGCCGCATCACGGTGGCGTATGACGAACAGCAGGTGACCCCTCGGAGAATTCAAGAAGCAATCGCAGAGGTAGGGTACCAGAGCGAACACCGCGAGCAACCAGGCACTGAGGCGACGGAGGACCGAGAGGCAGCCGCCCGACGCGAAGAACAAGCGGACCTTAGAAAGCGGGTCATCGTAGGCGCCATTCTTACCGCGCCTGTGCTCTACGCCGTGATGGTGGGCGAATTCGTGAGCATGGACGTGGTGCCGGACTTCCTTCATAACCCGTGGGTGCAGCTTGCGTTCATCGCTCCCGTGATGCTGTTTACCGGCTGGCCCATCCACCGCACGGGCTGGCTCACTCTTGCCCACCGCACCGCGGACATGAATAGCTTGATCACCATCGGCACGGTCGCCGCCTTCGGATACAGCCTCGTGATCACGGTATTTCCCACAATCGTGCCCGAGGGGCTTCGCGAACCATATTATGAGGCGGTCGGCGTTATCCTGACGCTGATTCTGCTGGGGCGGCTGTTGGAGGCCATAGCAAAGGGAGGGACCAGCGAGGCCATTCGGAAGCTGCTGGGGTTGCAGGCAAAGACCGCCAGGATCATTCAAGACGGTCGCGAAGTCGACGTGCCAGTAGAAGACGTCCAGATGGGAGATATTGTGCTGGTGCGCCCAGGAGAGAAGATCCCAGTTGACGGGACCATCACAGAAGGTCGTTCCACCATCGATGAGTCGATGGTGACCGGCGAAAGCCTTCCCGTGTCCAAAGGGCCCGGAGATACAGTGATCGGCGCCACCATAAATCAGACCGGGGCGTTCCGGTTCCAAGCGACCAAGGTGGGCAGGGACACGATGCTTGCCCAGATCGTCAAGCTGGTGGAGCAGGCTCAAGGGTCAAAAGCGCCCATCCAACGCCTGGCCGACCAGGTCTCCAGCTACTTCGTGCCTGGCGTAATGTTCATTGCGATTGCCACATTCGTGGTGTGGTTTAATTTCGGGCCGCAGCCGGCGCTCACGTTCGCTTTGGTCAATGCGGTGGCTGTGCTGATCATTGCGTGCCCCTGCGCTCTGGGGCTCGCAACACCCTTGTCCATCATGGTTGCCACAGGCAAGGGCGCAGAAAACGGCATCCTGATTCGGTCCGCGGAAGCCCTCGAGACCGCTCACAAACTTAACACTGTTATCCTGGACAAAACGGGGACCATCACCAAGGGGAAGCCTGCGCTGACTGACGTGAGGACAGTCGAGGGTATTGAGGAGGATTTCCTACTCCGTCTGGTGGCTTCGGCAGAACGCTCCTCTGAGCACCCGTTGGCGCAGGCTATTGTCGAAGGAGCGACGTCTCGGAACCTGACCCTTTCAGATACTGACCAGTTCGAGTCTGTGACAGGCAAGGGAATTCAGGTCACCGTGGAGGGGCATCAACTGCTGGTTGGCAATGCACGTCTCTTGTCCGACGCCGGTATAGGCGCCGAAGCTCTAGACCCGGTGGCTGTTGAACTATCCTCAGCCGGAAAGACGCCGATGTTCGTTGCAATCGACGGCAAGGCAGCGGGCGTTGTCGCTGTGGCGGATACCCTGAAGGAAGATTCTCCCGCGGCCGTCGCCTCGTTGCAAAAGATGGGCATCGAAGTGGTCATGATCACGGGCGATAACCGCCGCACCGCCGAGGCGATTGCACGACAGGTTGGGATCACCCGGGTGCTGGCGGAGGTGCTGCCGCAGGATAAAGCTCTGGAAGTCAGGCGGCTGCAGGACGAAGGCAAGGTGGTGGGGATGGTCGGCGATGGCATCAACGATGCCCCGGCTCTTGCGCAGGCCGACGTCGGCCTGGCCATCGGCACCGGAACGGACGTGGCCATCGAGTCCTCGGACATCACCCTTATCTCTGGTGAGTTGCGTGGGCTCGTCACCGCCATCACCCTCAGCCGTTCCACCATGCGCAATATTCGCCAAAACCTTGTGTTCGCCTTTGGTTACAACGCTATCGGCATTCCGGTGGCAACGGGTCTGTTGTACCCATTCTTCGGGCTGCTCCTGAGTCCGATTATAGCGGCAGCGGCGATGGCGCTCAGTTCGCTCTCGGTGGTTACGAATGCCAACCGGCTGCGCGCCTTCAAACCGCGACGGCTGGAACAAACCGCGCCCCGGGCTGGAGCGTCCAAAGTGCGCGTCGAGGTCTCGGAAGAGCATGTAGCCCAGGCCAGTTCTCTGACACAAAACAAACAGGAGGGATCCACAATGGTGAAAGATGTTGTGTGCGGCATGGAGGTTGATCCGGCAAAGGCAGCAGCCAAGACGGACCACAAGGGGCAGACCTACTACTTTTGTTCTCAGTCATGTCACGAAAAGTTCATGGCGGACCCTGCCAAGTACGCCGCCGCAAACTAACTCGGTTAGCGCTAATCCGTTGGGGCCCTTGAGGCGCGGAGCCGGTTCTAAGAGTTCCGTCTTTTCGAACCGACCAGTGCGTAATTAGCGTCCCCGGTTTCGGTTGGCAGAACAGCTAATCTCAAGGAAGTGGCGATATCGCTTTCTGCAACGAGAGCTGCTGCGGACGCCCATAGCCCAATAGGTTTGCAAGACTATAATGATAAAGGTGTTCCAAAACCCTTCGCCCAGTTGGAGACACAAGGAGGGGGACGTGTGAACCCGCGAATGCTGCTGGTAACCTATATTGGCCTCCGCCCTGGCGCCGGATGGATCTGGGTAGCTGCGACGGCAATCATCTTCCTCGCGTTCTTCCTACTGCTGGGCCGCGGGTCACTTCAAGAAGGCGCGTTAACCTGGTACAGCGCAACTGCCGGGCCCAACGCGTGGCTGGCGGAGCCAATCCGGACGTTCGTCGCAGGGGCGGGCGCCCCCATCCTTACGGCTTTGTTGTTCGGCATGCTTGGCGTCACCAGTCCCTGCCAGTTGAGCACCAACGCTGCCGCGCTGGCCTATGTGGTACAACGAGGCGCGAACCCGATTGAGGTTGGGAAGACAACTGACGGATACGTTCTGGGCAAGCTTGTGGTATACACCCTCCTGGGTTTACTAGCCATCCTCCTGGGGCGCGAGGTTGCATCGAGCATGGTCCCGGTGATACAGCTTGTCCGGAAGATCCTCGGGCCGCTCATGGTGGTCCTTGCCCTGGTGTTGTTGGGCTTGCTACGCCCCAGTTGGGGACTGGGCTTTGGGATGTGAGCGCCTGGCTACAGAAGCGTGCCGCACAGAGCTCCTGGCCAAGTGGTGTCATACTGGGGATGGCTTTCGCCCTGGCATTCTGTCCCACCCTGTTTCTGTTGTTCTTCGGACTGACCGTCCCCCTTGCCTTGACATCTTCCTATGGCATCGTCTATCCGATTGTGTTCGGTCTTGGGACTTCACTGCCCCTGATCGTGCTGGCTGCTCTGGTTGCCTTTGGGGGGACCGCGCAGCACGGAGCGCTTCTGGGTCTGGGTTCAGCCGGTCGCTGGATACGGCCAGCCGCCGCGCTGGTGCTCCTCTTGGCGGGGTTCAACGATACGTTTGTTTACTGGTTCCTGTAGCAAGCAGTTGAGCCAATGGATGACAAGTGTGGTGAGAAGCGGAGGCGCCTTATCGAGAGCAATTAAAGCTGGTCAGCGTTCGAGAGTCAACGCAACAAGGTGTTCTGTCTGAGATTCGCCCCCTTTGGTGGTTCTTGGACGAAACACCGCTCTAAGCACAGTGGGAGGTGCCTTATATGAACATGTTGAAGATGTGTTTCAATCCGAGGGTACTCGCGGTGTTGGCTCTGGCGGGTGCGGGGCTCTTTCTTTTCGCTCCAGGCTTTGCCCTGGCGGCTCTTCCGCTCTTGGTGTTCGCCATATGTCCTCTCTCCATGGCGTACATGGCTTTCGTGATGAGCCGCGGCCAGCATGGATCCTCAACGGGTTCGCAGGCCGAAGGGGGGAGCGCCTACACGTGCCCAATGCACCACGAGGTGCAGAGCAATCAACCTGGACAGTGTCCCATGTGTGGCATGAATCTGATGGCGCCACGGCAGGCGGCTTTGCCAGCTACACTGGTCGCTGCGCCGCGTAACCGGAAAGAGGAGCTCGCACAGTTACGGGCGCGACTTCAGGATGTCCAACTGCAACAGGAGGCCATCACCAAACAAATTGCGGAACTCGACCAACCCGTGGGAAGCCAAATCCAGACGGGCGTGTAGCTCTACCGGTGATTCCAGAGGTTGGGCTTTCAGGGTAACCTCTGGGCTGCAGCCGACACATCGTCCGGAGTCTGGTCAGTCAGATGAGAGAGTTTAGTAAGCCCGTTCTTCGAGCCTTGTCGAGAAGGCGGGCGTGGTCTCGACAAGCTCGACCAACGCTTTACTAAACAGTCTCGTCAGATTTCGTTCGACGGTTGATGAACTTCGTGCTGTCTACCTGCCATCTGCCAAGATAATAGAGTCATGCTGCACGGCGGAGGTCGGCTGACATCCCTCAAGCCACTTCCACGGCGTGCTCGGGCGTCACTCCGTCCAGTGAACGTAATTTGGGCATCGCGGCAAGCGCCCTTTTCCGGCCACGCTACGGAAGGAGGACGTTGCCCGTCAGGCGCAATGGCAAGGCACATGCGGCTGAGTCGTATCTTAACGGAAATCAGCTTTCACAAAGAGTCCTACTGGAGGGTCTGGCCTTTGACCGCGCGATAGCGGGACCGTTGTTTGGAAGAGATGAGGGCCTTCCATCCCCGGGTGCATGATCATGTCCAGGCGGACGAAGGTCTCTTCGCCAGGCTGCAAGGTCGTGGGACCCACGACCGGATTAGGCGGTCAGCACCCTTCCAAGGCCTTCACCGTGACCGCGCCCACGGTGATTTGCTCTTCACTGATGTTGCGAAGTCTGAACGTATGCGTCACCATCTTGTCCAAGGGGACACGTCCCAGATCCGCTCGTTGCCCAGAGACCGCCAGGGCGCCAAGAGTGACTGTTTCCCCGGTGTTTTGGAGGCTGCTCTGGGTGCCTGTCGGCTGTAGCGATTCCGTGAGAAACACCCCCGCGGCGCCCAGTCCCACCAGGAGAACCACAACCCACACTAGACCGCCGCCGATGGGAAATCCTCCACCTTTGATTCCCTTCCCTTTTATCTTGCTCACTGCGCCACCTCCTCGCCTAGGGTAATCGGCGGAGTCCTGGTTGAGGGCCCCCGCTCTTGGTATTTTTGATCGATACCTTGTCGAACCTCTGACAAGCTCATGCCCTGCCCGTACCAGAGTGCAGCATCCTCGGCCTCTTCCAGACACACTGCGCAGTTGGCAGCGTGAGCATTGTAACCGCTATCGGAATCAAAGAAGCAGTCTGCCAGGCTCATATATCGAGGCTCCAACCCGCATCCACAGTAACAGGGTAACCGTGTCAGCAGCGCCCGATGCTTCACGGCCGTCTTGTATCCGCTCAACGCAGCCTCGGACCGAAACGCATAGTCGGGGAGATCGCCGTATGTGGTACGGTCTCGCCCACAAGCCACAACCAGGGCGGACAGAGCGAAGAACAGTATCACTACCCAGCCAGCCTTTGCCATGTCACCTTTTACCTCCAGAATTCAGCACACTGCGCTCATGGGTTGCAAGAAAATCAGCACCATCACGAGACCAGGAGCGGCCCGGGTTAAGAGGCGTCTCCAGCCGAATGAGTTTACCTGCCACCTTCCATCCAGGTAGAGCATTCCTGCTACGCCCAAAGCCAGCAGAAATATCTGGAATGCCTTGAGGGGAAGGTTGATGAAATACGCCGAGTCAGGAGGGAGGTGGCCCGAGGACAGGAGTCCCAGCTCCACGGCCACTCCCTGCAGAACGCCGGGGCTGCCAGCCACCAGGTGCTGCGCCGATATGGCCAGGTGGAGGGCAAACACCAGGGGAATGAGCACCAGGCTCAACTCACGAAATAACCGCCGGGCGCCGACACCCCTGCCGCCCAGAGTCAGGGCCAGCCGATAGTTGTCGGTAACGGGTAGGGCCCACGTCATGTAATCAAGGTAAAGGGGGGTCATCCTCAGGCTATCCACTGCGAGCAACCCAAAGAGCAGGCTAACCGTCAGTGCCTCCATCCATGTTAGGGAAGGAACTTTCAGGCCCTTGCGGAACCACCAACTGGACTGGACTGCCACTGCTTCCCCTGCCTTGACGCACACACCGCAGAGAATACAGTCACGATGCCGAAGATGTGACACTGGTGAAGTGAATTGAGGGCAGGATTGGCCCGTCGCCGGCTTGTTTCCCACCCTGTCTGCCCGTACCTCAAGCAAGCTCAGGTGGCTGTACAGCCCCAGCGTAATCCCCAGGGGGCAGAACCAGCGACACCACACCCGGTCTTTGTAGCGCAGGGCCAAAAGCACAGCACCCATGCTGATCATGGTGAGAAAGATAACCGTCAGAGGTCCGTTCGATTCCAGGGCCAGGGCCAGGAAAGCCAAACCCGTGGCCGCGATGCCGACTAACGCGAACCATGTCCCGCCTTTCTGCACCCATGTGGGCGCCATGGGGCGCGTTGTTGGGAATAGCCGTTGGACCCAATCACCCATCGCCCCTGCGGGGCACAAGGCGCACCACAATCTTCCCAAGAAGAAGACGGTGAAAGGAAGGAGCGGCCACCACACGGTCCAAATGGCCGCTGTGGCGGGGTTGGTCTCGGCTCGGCGGATGGGCTGGAGCGCAAGATAGGAAAAGGCAACCATGGCAATGACGAACAGGATCTGGAATGCCGTCGGAAACCATCGGGAGAGGAGAAGGGCGTTCATGGAGCGCACATTCGCCCCCGATGATATGATCCAGTAACTGCGCAACGCGGTCGTTTGTGGATGAGATCGCCGCACGATGTCAACCTTCGTTTGGACTGGGTACGCAATCTTGTCCGGTATCCTGTATGGTATTCCCTTGATAGGGAGTCGATTGGATCGGCTCAGGAAACTTCGATTTCGAACCCTGCTCGTTTTGAACAGTAACAGCTACAGTGTGAGGAAATCGTGAGGAATTGAAGTCCGTAAGTGAGGTTTCCATGAACTCCCTTGTGGGACCCAGTGTCTCCCGAGTCTAGCCACGTTCGGAGTGGCAAGCCCCGAACGTCTGTGGGTTTAATAGGGACTGTTCCTTAGATGAATGTCGAGTTGCTGCATTGCCTTACTGCTTTCGAGTCTCGTAAAGTCGTCTTTCTACGGAGTGGAGGTAGCCTCGGCAGGGTCTGGCATGCCCAGTTTGTGCGTCTTTTGTGGGCTTTAGCCGTGATATCAGCAGCGAGGAAGCGGCCTTCAAAGGCCGAGAGGAGGATTGCAATGTCTTACCATAGCAAAGCCTACACTCGTAAGCACTTGCAAGCCCAGGGGGCAACTATGCTATGTACCGATTATGCTGCTTGGAAGATATTGGAACCCTATTTACGTGAAAGTCCCCGGTTGGCTCTCCGCGATAAGACACGAACACATTGTTGCGCTCAATGCCTGACATGATCTTGCCCGAACCTATGGTCCGTACGCACTCATACCCGGGTTTTCCCCCTTTCGGGAGCGTTCGCCGAGGGGCGCGGCGTGACGTTCCAGACTCGCTCTCCCATCAACTCCTTCACCTGAGCCACCACTCCAATGAGATTCTTGAGCGGAGTATAGAAGAACGAGGAAGCAACAAGGTAGAAAAGAAACCACCATCTGCGACCCCGCACCTGAGGGTCGGCCAAGAAATAGGTAAACAGTGTCTGGCCGGGACCGACGCGGAGGGTGAACAATGTGGTGAAGATGAAGATGGGTATGACCCAATCGATGTGCTCAGGTCCGTACCTCACCAAGCCATTCAGTCCCCAGGACCTTGCGCTGCAGGTGGCGCGGGCACTAAACGCCTAGCGATCATTTCGGTTCAGCCCGGGGGGATACGCTGCGAAGATTAGGGGCCACGACCTGGGCAAGAAGAGGAAGCAGGTTGAGAAAGTGAGCGGTCTCCTCGTCATGAGGTCTTGGCGAGACCCACATTGTCGGCCGCGCATCGTTCAAGATGGCAAGACGAACGTTTTGTGGCGTAGAAGAACTAGAACAATAATGGTCTTACACTGAGCGATTTCTGTTGCGCAATGTCAACGCCAATCTGGACAGGCTTCCCTTGCTAGTCCTCGTTGCCGACGTAACTTTCAACGACCAACATCAGCCCGGGCACACTGAATGGTTTGGCTACATACTTTTGGATCCCCAGCCTTCTCATATCGCTCCGACTTACCGGCATCGATGAGATGACGATGACCGGGACTGTTTCCGTGAGGATACCTTCTCGCAGGTCAGAAAGCAGGCTGAGCCCGTTTCCGTCAGGCAAGGAGATGTCCAGCAAGAGTAAAGAGGGCTGCTCTTTCGTAATGTGCACAAACGCATCCAAGCAGGTTGTGGCTTCAATCACCCTGTAGCCGCGGTCTTGCAGTGTACTCTGTACGAGGCTTGCTACCGTCTGGTCATCCTCGACCAGCAGAATATAGCCATGATCCGCCACTCTCCCTGGTTGGTTCGTCTTTGCCATGTTTGCCCGCTTTCTGGGCCTGCACCTTGTGCCCCACCCCCTGCTGTGACGGTTTCCCTGGCCAGTCGATTCTCCAGGCTAAGCACACGAGGAAGGCGCAGGGTCAGAGGCAGCAATCGGGGCCCTGGAGTGTGCCTGGACCAACAGGGGACACAACTCCTGACTCCATGCCATGAACCCCACGCGCAGGTTGGGACGGTGCAGCGGAGACAGAACGCCAAGACGCCCGCGTAGCCCTGTTGCAGGCACGATTTACCGGAGCCCGCATTGGCAGCGGCGCCACCCGAAGCGCGCGCTTTGTTTCCACGCCTTGGGAGCCGTCCACTTGATGCCTCGCTATCGAGTGGACGGCTCCTTTAACGAACAATCACGCCGTGGGTTAATTGATGATCAGCTTGGCCTTCATGCCTTGCTCATAATGCCCTTTTTCATTAGGCTCTTGTATGATGCACGCGATATCCCATTCACCCTTTAGCGCTGCCGGGAAGGTCGTCCGAATCCAGATCTCGGCGCCAGGCCCCACCTCGGCCTCTCCAAACGCGGCTCCGGCCACCTCTATCTTCGACCCGGATGGGTAGACAAACACGTCCGATACAACCTTCTCTAATAGGTTGACCTCAAAGCTATCTGGCTTTCCTGCGACAAGTTTCATCTTTTGCCCGATTACGAACTCATGTAGCTTCTTGCCCTTGTTCACAAAATGTATCCCAACCGTCTTCCCTGCCGGTAGCGCGAAGGGACCACCCTTCTGCCCCGCGGGGGTTGCAAAAAACATTTCACCCGTTGCCTCGTTCATTTCGATAGTCACCTCTGCCTCCAGCCTCCCCGGCTTCTGGGGTGGCAAAGAACATGGCGGTCGGCGTTTCACCCATGTCCATCGTTTGCTTTGCTTCCAGCCTCTTCGGCTCTCGCGGCGCTGCCGGCTTGAGCTTCTCCTGCAGCGAGACCAGCTCCTTCTTCACTGCGGCAACCTCTTGTTCCTTCGCCTTGAGCTGTTGTTTTAGGGCAGCGTCGTCCCCCTGGGGGGCCGCGCTGCTGCACGCAGTCGCCAAGGCCATACCAATGACGATGAGTCCCACGAATCCCACCACTCTTACACCTGGTCGCTGTTTCATCTCCGTCTCCTTTCGTCCTTCAGGACATCGCTAAGATTGGGGAACACTCTATGGTTCCTAATTCCTCATTTTTTGCCTCCCGCAACTGACATGTTCAGGGTACCCGTACCGGATCCGCGCCATTGCGGATGGCCAGCATGTATTGGGCTATGGCATGGGCAGCCTCCAGGCTCAGGTTCGTCTCATACACCATGTCCGCCACCAAGCGTGCTGCCTCCGCGTCGCTGTTGAAGGCTCGCAGGATATCCTCCGTGCCCGGTTGCGCGTGGCAAGCGCCACAAGATGTGCGGATGGCAGCCTTACCCTTCAGCAGCACGTCCCTGGGGACAACTGAGTCATACTTGAGGCGTTGCAGGGCTGCTATCTCCTCAGAGTTGGGCCTCGCGACCTCCAGTCCCCGGAGGTAGGCCGCCAACGCCGTCAGCTCGGCTTCACCGAGGTGGGCATCTATGTAGGCGGGCATGCCGCCTCGTCCCTCACGCACCATGCGCTTGACGGTTGCCGGGGAGGAGCCAGCCAGCGAAGGTCCCACAGGTCCGCCCCTGGCATCCAGACCGTGGCAGGTAGCGCAGCTTCGGGTCAGGTAGACCGCGCGCCCCAGCTCCACGCCAAACCTGTTCACCTCTTGAAGGCGCTCCTGATCCACTGTCAATTCCACATCGCCTACCTCCTGCCCCACAAGGGTGAGTGTCGTTCTGGTATAGCCGTACGGCACCACCTCCCACAGATTGCCGTGGGTGTCCGGACTCCTGACCACGACCCCGATGAGCACGCTGGCAAGCGTGACAACAATCAAAGACCCTGCAAGAGGCACGATAAGTCTACGCACCGTTCCACCTACCTTTCCAATGCGGGCATATCCGCCCGCGCGATCAAGATCAAAAGGTAACTGCTCAGTCTTGATGGGACGAAATGAGTCCTACCCTTTCCAAGTCAGCCATTTTGTGCCTGGACCTAACGTATTTGCACTCCAAACGTGGTTTGAGGACTGGTGTAACACCCGAAGACTGAGTAGTTACATCAAAAGCGCCATCACCCCGAAGTAAATGGACCAGGCCACCCCCAGAATCCCCACAAGGAGCCACCACACTGTCATGCCAGGCAGACCCCCCCCAGTCTGTTGGTACAACTGCCACGAACCGTTGATCGCGATGTCTGTCGAAGCCTGCGAAGGGGAGTACTGGCTGTTGCCCGTGAAGGAGGCGGTGAGCGTCACCGAGTTCTCGGTGCGGGCCTGATAGCGGAGGCTGGCTGTGCCCTGCGCGTCGGTTGTGGCTCGGTCTAGCTCAACCTCGCTTTCGACGCTGAGGAAGTCCCCGGGGTTAACAGGAGGATACGGACGCCGGGGATTGGCCGTCCATGGCTGTCCGTCAAGACGGCCGTGATCGCCACTTCGTCGCCCAGGTTCATTTGAGTCGGCGCCTGGACGGTCAGAAAAACCGGGTCAGCCGCCAGCGCGCTGGTGGCGTGCAGGAGCACGGCGAACAGCGCAACCGGGAACAGCCACACCCGTGTCTTACGCGTGCGCATTGCTCCCCCTCGACGCTGGCGACGAATCTTGACTGAGGGCGGACCACTGGCCGGCGGATGCCAGTCCGCCGCCGTCCACCAGGGATCCCAACACCGGCGCGACAACAGCCACTGGAGCCTCTTCGCGGTCGTGGACTTCTTCGTACTGCTCCGCCACTTCCCAGACAGAGACCACCGGGACCATCTTAACGAAGACGGCAATGACCAGTCCGAACAGGGCGAAGGCGCCCGCCATGATGGACCATTCCACCCACGTTGGAACGTACTCGGCAGGCTCATACGGCATCAGCGGCACCCTCAGTCCCGCCACCACGATGATCCATCGTTCCACCCACATCCCAGCGAGCGCCAAAGCTGCGGCGACGAGGACTCCGGCGAAGGTTCTGGTCCAAGGAATGAGGATGATGAGGCCAGGGAGCACCATTCCTCCGACGACATAGAACCAGAAGACGGGGGCGAACTCACCGGTAAAGACTTGCAGGAAGTGGAAGGACGATTCGCCTGCCAACTTATAGCCAGTGACGACGTACTCCTGCAGATTGAAATACATCATGATCAGTGTGAATCCGCCGAGTATGTATCCCAGGTTGATGAAATGCTTCTCCGTGATGTGGGCACCCAGGTGGAATGCCCCTCGCAGGAGCGCCATGAGAAGAATCAAGGCGGCAACGCCGGAGTAGATGGCGCCGGCTACGAAATAGGGCCCGAACACCGTGCTGTTCCACGCGTCGCGCAGGGTCATGGCAAAAATCCAGGAGACAACGGTGTGCACCGAGACCGCCACGGGTATGATGAGCACCATCATGAATCCCATGGCAATGCGCAGGTATCTCTTTTGCAGAGGCGTGTCGCGCCAACCCACAGACGCGACTCGGTAGAACTGGCGTTTCCAGGCCGGCGCACCGCCCGGGCCCAAGCGGTCTCGGCAGAGCGCCAGGTCAGGGATCAGGGGGAGATACAAGGTAGATCACGCTTCCGGTGAGGTAGGTGGTGATAGCAAGGATGTCCCAGACAAGGGGAGACTCCCAGCGCCCGTGGATGAACATGTTGAGGAGCCTATCCGGGTGCCCCATGTCGATGATCGGCATCAAGGCGCCCACGGAGAGCGCGACCACCGTGATGAACTCAGCCATGCGCGTCGCCGGGGTGCGCCACTGCGCCTGCACCATCCTGAGAATGGCGGAAATGAGGGTGCCGGCGTGGCTGATGCCGATGAAGAAGACGAAGAGGGAGATATACAAACCCCAGGAGATGCGGTCCCGCATCCCGGTTACGAAAAGGCCGTCACGCAACTGGATGATGTACGCAAAAACGCCCCAGCAGAACACAACGAGCAGGGTCCCGACTACGAGCCAGTACCCTTTGCCGGTGCGCACAAGAGGACGCAGGGCCGTCCGCTCCAAATCTTCTCGCCGCCCGCCGCTTACCGTGTCCATGTTTGGGCCCCCTTGATCTTCTCCTGCCAGGGCCACCCGGTGGCCTGACGGCCGCGCCGGGAGGGCTTCCTCCCGATCGCCTCACCGTGGCCGGCGATGTAGTAGACCCGCGGCTTTGTGCCAAGGTGCTCCTTTTGGCGGTACGCCTGGTTGTCCGCCAGGAACCGGGAGAGTTTCACGACTTCGACCCCGTTGGTGGCAAAGTCCTCTTCCAAGTCGCCGTAGTAGATGGCGTTGGTGGGACAGGCCTGGGCGCAGTACGGCAGCTTGCCCGCGCGCGCCATGTCCGGACAGAAATCACACTTCATCACCGTCCCCCTCTCCGCCGGGATCTGGTGTTCCGGATGGTAGTCGGCAAGGAGACTTTCCGGAGGGACGGGCGGCATGCCCCAATTGAAGAACCGCCTGTCGTATGGACATGCGGCCATGCACAGGCGGCAGCCGATGCAAATTTCCTGGTCGATAAGGACGATGCCCTCAGGCGTGGCGAATGTTGCCCCCACCGGACAGACATTCACGCACGGCGCGTTTTGGCACTGCATACAGGGGGTTGGCACGAATTGGGTGCCATCGCCCGCGAGATCGTGCTCGTACACCTGGATCCATTGCATGGGCTCCGGCGCGTAGTGTCCCTGGATGCACGCTTGCGTGCACTGGGGGGGCAGGTCGATGCCCTGACATCCGTCGCACCGCCTCAGGTCAATGACCATCATCCACTTGCGCAGTCGCCGAGGCTTCTGTTCAGCCTGCTGGCCTGCACTCGCGTCAGCATGTTGCGCCAACAAGGATATTAACGCCGGCGCCGCTGCTATGCCGCCGGCAGACCCAAGGATTTTCAACAGCCGACGGCGGCTTACCTGCCACTCACGGTTGTTCTGGCTCTCAGCGGTGTCTACCTGTCCGTTGTCGTCCAAACCGATCTCCCTTCCGTCCGTTGCTCAAAGCTCCACCTCAGCGTAGCTTCTACGCTAGTCAGCGTCATCCCACTGGAAGGGTGATCTTGGGGGTGAAAAAAGGGGTGAGCCGGGGGTGAGGGGGGCGTGGAATACCAGTCCCTGGACGTTAGGCGCAACGGGGGTTAGGTTGGGGGCCCAGAAGCTCGGCGCTGGGGCTTACCGGAGCAGTCCGCGCTTGAGGGCATAGGCGACCAGTTCTGCACGTGTATGGAGACCAAGTTTTTGATAGACGTGCAGGCGGTGGGTCTTTACCGTATTCAGACCCAGAAAGAAATGCTCGGCGATTTCCTGATTCGTCAAACCTTGAGCGATCATCCGAAGCACCTCCTCCTCCCGAGGCGTCAGCAACTCACGCAGCGGTTCGACCTCGCGTTTCAGTCCCCCGTCGATGTAGTCGCGCAGCACCATGCCGGCCAACTTCGGCGGGAGATACACGCCGCCTTCGTCCACCGCGAGGACAGCGGCGAGCAGTTCGTCGCTGCTCGCGTCCTTCAACACATAGCCCGACGCACGTAACTGCTCAGTCTTGATGGGACGAAATGAGTCCTACCCTTTCCAAGTCAGCCATTTTGTGCCTGGACCTAACGTATTTGCACTCCAAACGTGGTTTGAGGACTGGTGTAACACCCGAAGACTGAGTAGTTACCGACGCACCTGATCGCAGCGCCTCGAAGAAAAAAGCCTCTTCCTCGTGCATCGTCAGGATCAGTACCTTCACATCGGGGAATTGGCCCGCTACCTGACGGGTGACCTCAAGACCGCTCATTTCGGGCATCGTGATGTCCAGCAGGGCAACGTCGGGTCGGAGCCGTTGAATCTCTTCTAGCGCCTCCCGACCGTTCACTGCTTGACCGACGACCTCTATCCCCTCTTCCTCTTTAAGGAGCGAGACCAAGCCTTGCAGCACGCGCTTGTGATCGTCGGCTACCACTTACACGCACACGCCGCGAAGCCCCCTCAAAGGGCGGCTCGCTCCTTGCGCCTGATGGCAGGACCGTCATGTCACACCTCACTCGCTGCGCTTGGCGATATCCGGGCTTCTGCGATTGCCACCTGCGTCAGCGGAACGGTAACCTCCACCATGGTGCCCAACCCTAAGTCACTCTCAATGCGTACGTCGCCGCCGAGGAGGGACGCCCTCTCCCGCATGCCGGCAAGCCCAAACCCTCGACCGCTCTGAGTATCCGGCACAATGGCTGCAGTATCGAAACCGCCCCCGTCGTCCTGCACCGTCAAGATCACCTCGCTGCGGTGACGCGTCAGGCGCATTGCAACGTGCCGCGCGCCACTGTGGCGGGCAATGTTGTGCAAGGCCTCCTGAGCGATACGAAACAGCACCAGCTCGGTTTCCGACGCCAGCCGTGGTCCCTCGTTACCTTCCATGCTGAACTCAATGCCCGCCGGACGCAACGTGCGATCCGCCACCATTGCAGTGCGGGAACGAGTCCTAACTGGTCCAACACGCCCGGGTGCAGTGCTGCAATGATCCGTCGCAAATCATCGACGGCCCCGCTCACCATCTCTCGGATCGGGGTCAAGCGCTCGCGCACCGCGGCATCGGCGGAGGACCTCGCGAGCCGCTCCATCTCTAGGCGCATCGCCGTCAACCCCTGGCCGATTTCGTCGTGCAGCTCGTACGAGATACGGCGACGCTCGTCTTCCTGGGCGACGAGCACCTTCCTCAAGAGCGTACGCAGTTGCTCCTCCTTCTGCTGGAGCGTCCTGTACAGCTCGCGCAGTTCTTGGTTGCGGCCTTCGAGCTCCGCGGTCCGAGTCTGTACCTCCTTCTCCAGCTCCGCGCCCCAGGTTTGCAGACGCTGACGCATAGTTTCCAGGCTCTCAGCCAGAATCCCAATCTCATCCTCGGCAACCACGGTGATGGGAGTTTCAACCTCCCCTTCAGCAATGCGGCGTGCGGCAGCGGTCAAGCGTTCCGTGGGCTTGGCCACATGTCGCGTCGTAACCCACGCCACGAGAAGCGAGGCCAGGAAACCGAAACTCATCAGGAAAACAAGCCTTTGTTGAATCTGTGTTGGCAGTAGCAGGGCTACGTCCACGGGCTGTTCCAGGACGAGGTAGAAGCTGGATTCCTGAAGTGGCACCACCGCCATAACGTGGGCCTCGAAGGAGTCTCCGGGCGCGGGCTCGTGTAGAAGCAAGGATGCCTCCCCTGTGCCATAATACTTCGAAGGGAAGGCCAATGGCGGCTCACATGCCCGGGTTGCTCGTCCTCTCCGATTCCCAATAGGTAACGCCGTCGGGTCTCACAACCTCCAGTAGGTAACGGCCCGGCCGGGAGCATCTCCCCGCCTGCCGAAGGGCTCCCGCAGGGAGTGGCCCTCCCGCTTGGGATAGCGCATGGCGGCTACGGCGTCGTAGGCCTCTTGAACGGTGTCGATGTGTGGCCAGATGATGCCGTATAGGCCGGTGTCCAGGACCTGCTTGGCGATCCAGTTGGACCCCCCCTGGTTGGGCGGGATGCGGACAATGGGGGTCACCCGCGGGGCAACCGTCCCGCTCTGGGCGATCTGGCGGCGGTCCAGCATGGACTGCAGCCCGTCCTGCAGCGCACGGATATCGTAAATGCCGTGCTCCATCTCATACAGCACGCCGTCATAGGGGGCGCTGGTGCCGGCCTGAGCGTCGGCCGGGCCGGAGCCCAGGAAGGCCACCTGTCCCTGTTCCAAAGCCTTGATTATGCCGTTGAGGCGGGGAAGCTCTGCCATCATGTCCTCCTTGTGGTCGGGTTACTCAAACGCGCCAAGTATAGCAACAAGGGGGGCAGGGAGGACATGTTGCCAGGGGGTGTTGGAGAAGCTACCCCTTTTCACGTCTCGACCCCTCGTTACTCGGTCAACTTAGGGGCAAACGCAGATGGGCGTCAAGCGTAGTCACGCTATGATGCAGTAGGTGTTGGCTCTTATGCAGGCTAGGTGGCCACCGCATGGGAAAATATGGCTGTTCGGAGATTTTGCGGTGCCCAGATGGCAGGCCAATAAAAAGGGGTTCCCCGCCACTCCTGCTCCTCCAAACCATTCTGTCGGAATAACATCAGCATCGGTATTTCCCTTGCGACTTGGCGCGCCAAAACTCCCTCAACTTGGCTTGTATCCGGCGCGTCGGAGTATTCATGGCGGCCTTTGAATCTTCGTAAATTCCTCTCTCGCCTCACGAGACACCAGACCCGCCCCCGGCTCTCAGGACGCGTCGACGCATTGCTCATATACTCCAACGCGGCACGGGCTGCGTCCCAGTCAAAAAAATACCCATTTTCCTGATCCATAAGTAACGTGGGTTCAATGAGACTTAGCACATCGAGTGCTCGTGCAAGAGGAATCTCGAAAGGATTGTCGAATCCTGTTGGCGGGACGAGGTCGTCCAAGATGTTATCGACTGCCATCATAGCTGGCCGGACTCGAACCGCGTAATCCGTCTGAAATCCAACCGGCAAGATGCGCTTGAATGGTCGCAGTGTGGTTGTACTTGACACTAGTATCTTGTTGGGACTGCAAGGAATAATTCGCCCCGTATCATCCCTCTGAATGAATATCACAGGGAGATCAGGGTTTCCTGTGAGGGTCTCACGCAGCGCTACGTCGCTCTCATGCATGCGATGCATAGCGTCATGAATTTGCGGCTCCGTATAAAACCGCGTAACCGTCAAGTCTTGAATCGGTCTAAATCCAAACATTCGGGAATGTTGCAGTACCGTGTCCTGTTGATAGACTTGAGGCCGTCGTCCATAAAAGAATCCGATAAGATTGCCCACGGTGATCCCGCGGTCGAGAATTTGTCCGCCGATAAAAACGTTCAGTGGTGTTCTGAGTCGAAGTTGGCCATCATCGTCGAGAAGTTCCTCCACTTGCCTTTCCGAGTTAACTTTCGTGATCATAAGCCAGCCTGCCCTAAGAGCCGAGAAGGAACGTTCAATCACTTCGTCCAACGAAGGTAGATAGTGATCCATCGCCCGAACTGAATCAGCAAGGTCGTTGAACGCTTCGGTCAGCAGTTGGCGCAAGAGCGCCGGGTCAGAATCGACTGCTTCAGTGAGCTTCTCATTCATGGTTGAAACAACCTGCTCCTGCCACGCATGCGCAGCCTTTGCCGCCTCGGTGTGAACCAAGAAGCTGAACTTCTTGGGCGATTCTCCGCCACGTTCGTCCTGAAGCCTTCGGATGATTCCCCCCACGATGAAGGTACACAAAGCCGAACGTAGAGATGGAATAGCGTTGCTCGTTAAGCAGTCCTCAATTCGGAAGCGCCTGCGGTCGGGTTGCCTTAGGACAGTGAGTTCACTGGCACTTACGGCACGGTAGATGAAGGGGGCGACTGAACCCGACGAACCGCTTTGATCGAAGTAATAATCGCTCCCGACATAGGCAGGATGGACCGGGACGATCGAAGTAAATGCTGGATGCACTGGCTTAAATTCAGCACCATTAATAATAAGCTCATCCGGTTGGAGATAAAGCGCATAGGGCGTTGCGGTAACCTGTAGGAAAGCCGAGGCGTTGATGAGCGTCCGCAATCTGTCGATTTGTTGTGTGGTGGTGTTCACCACAATGCCTTGGTTGGGAGTGTTGCGAAACCCGACGCTTGCATAGTCCGCCTCATCATCTATGATCAAGACTCTCTTACCGGACAACAGGGGATAAGTATCGCGAAACAGGACTTCGAGACGGTCCAAGTTATCTGATTGTTTTTTTGCTACAAATATGAGCCTTTGATTAAGTTCGTAGCCAGTAAGCCCAGCCGGGACAGTCATAATGTCGTATATCTGGAGTGCATCTTGTTGCTGGAAGGGAGCAAACTCACGTCGTACCCGCTGTAAGGTCTGTTTAGTGAGCGCCTTCGTTCCCTTTGTCAAGACAATAGCGATGTCAAACCCGTTATCGAAGCCGAGGGCTATGACAGCGAGAAAGGTCTTTGTTTTCCCAGACTGGATCTTACCTAGGAGCATACCGGGGCGCGCTGCGCTCGTTTCAACGGATCGTAGCCGCTCGACGGTGTTTTCAATGCACGACTTATCATCATCGGTGTAAAGTGCGGTATTGGAAGTAAACTGCGGATAAAACATACCTCGTAGATTCAAGGGCATGTCACTCACCTACGACCAAATTGAACGGATACTTAACTGCTAACGCGTCGAATTCCCTTAAATGGCTTGCCGTCCCGCTTCTCTTTGATGAACGCCCCGGAATCCGCTTCGCGCTTTTCCCAAAGACCTGTTATCGGATTGTAAACTTGCACGACTCCGTTCTGGCTCCCAAGTCGATAGCCCGCGCCGGTATTTTTGGCCATCATCCTCTCCTGTACCCTTGGATCGTCCAGAGCTTAGTTTCGTCACGAACCACCGTCAAGTTCAAACGGCTAGTTTGCGTAGTCTCTTCTGGTGAACGCGGCGGTCAGTTCACTTAAAGTGCCGCTTTGCGCTCCCTCATAATCCACTCGCTCAGTGACTCAGCGCCCAACTGCTGGTCTACCTCTTTACGAAGGTCTGCGAGTGACACAGATGGCTCTCCGTATTGGGATAGCGCACCGTAGGCGGCCGCCCGGGTCTGCTTTACAAGCTCCGAATAGGGTTTGCTGTCGATCCTGTACTTTGGTCTTGTTGGACTTCCCTGTCTTCTGGTTGCCATCATACTCACCTATGAATCCCTGCTCCCACCGCCCGAGCCTATGCATTGCGCTTTGTTCGGTTCCCTCGCTGCTCTCGCTCGTAGGGCGTTCCCAGCCGGTTCCACTCGTGCCACAGCGCTCCCGTGAACCTGGGAAGGGTTGGGATGTGCTCGGGGTCGATCTCATTGCCCGGCGGGAGCCGGCCGCCGTGTTCCTCCCGGTAGCGGCCCAGCAGTTCAACCCACCGGCTCAGCCACATGCTCGTCACCTCGTAGCGGTAGGTCCGAACCGCGCCGGCGATGGCCGCGTTCGGCTCCGCATCCGAGAAGTGATCGGCAATCTTGCCCCTCAGCCCGAACAGGGCGTGTCCTCCGGCGTAGCCAAGGTACAGCGTGACGCCCTGCTCATCGGCCAGCTCGTACACCCCGTTGCTGCCGCTGATGGTCTTGGTCGTGGACGGGTCGAAGGTCGACCAGGGCATCCTGATTTCCCAGTTCTTGTACAGTAGCGTCATTTCGGCGTTCCTCGCTGTGACAGTAAGTGATAGACGCGCTCCATTTCAGTGTCCTGGGGGTTTGCCATGCCGTAGGGTGACACGACCACCCCGCCAAAGGCCTCCACCACCTCGGGCGCGTCGTCCACGCAGGCGTCCGGCAGCACCGGCATGTTCGACCGCCGCAGCGCCTGCCAGAAGTTATACAAGGGCTTGAAAAAGCAGCCGGAGACGCTGTCCCGCAACTGATAGCGGTCGACGAAATCCCAGCGGATGCCGTTGCCCGACCAGACGTAGAGGGTGTGCCCCTCTTCGGTGAGCCGCTGAAAGACATCGCGCACACCCGGCCGCAGCCCGCCGTCCAGAGAGAGCAGGGTCTGGTCCACATCAAAGAAGATGTTCATGGAGCGCCGCCGGCTAGTACTAGGTTTCGTAAGTTCGTGTGCACTGAGTTCACTCCGTACCCGCTCACCCTGAGCCTGTCGAAGGGTGAGCCGCTCGTGGTTCGACAGGTCGTTCGACCCCCTGCGGGATCTTCGATCTGAGAGTCTCAGACTCGATGAGCTCACCATGAGCGGCTTTCTTAGCGCGTTTTTTGGCAAGCATGTGCTAGAACCCGATCTCCAGCTCGCTGTGGGCCGCGCCGCTGAGGAGGTCCCGCGCCATGATGATACGCTGCACCTCCGATGGTCCTTCTCCGATACGCCTGATGCGCAGCTCTCGGTACCAGCGTTCCAGGGGAAGGTCCTTGGTGACGCCGACACCGCCGTGGATCTGGATGGAACGGTCCACCACGCGGCCCGCGGCATCCGTTGCGAAGACCTTGGCAGCGGCAGCTTCAAATCTGAAGGGCTGCTGGTTGTGGGCTTTCTGTGCGGCGTGCAGCGTCAACCAGCGAGACGCTCGTATGTCCAGCTCGTTATCCACGATCATCCACTGGATCGCCTGGCGGTTGGCCAGCAGGTCGCCAAAGGTCTCACGGCCCTTTGCGTACTCGATGGCCATGCGCTGCGCCGCAACGGCAACCCCGATGCCGCTGGCCGCGTAGGGAATCCTGTTCAGGCTGAGCTGCTCATTGGCGATGGCGAACCCCTTGCCCTCTTCGCCGAGAATGTTGGTGGCGGGGACCCGCATGTCGTCGAAGGCCAGCTCGGTGGTGTAGTGCGCTCTGAGGACGTGCACCAGCCGCTTGACGATGAACCCGGGGGTGTCTGTGTCGACGATGAAGCAGGTTATCCCCTGCCGCCCTGCCTGCGGGTTGGTGCGGACAAACACCAGGCCGAAGTCCGCGGTGTCCGCTCCTGAGTTGAACATCTTTGACCCGTTGATGACCCAGTCGTCCCCGTCCTTCACGCCCTTGGTCTGAATGGCGCGGGCGGGGTCGGAGCCGCCGCTGGGCTCCGTGAGCCCGAAGAACGCGTGCTTCTCACCGCGGATGGCGGGCCAGAGGTAGCGCTCCTTTTGATAGTCGTTGGCCGCGTACAGTTGCTCGGGCGCGCCGCCGCCAAAGACGTCGTAGCAAGGGGCGTACAAACCCGCGCGGTGCTGCGACATCTCCTCCGCCATGAGGGTGCGGGTGATGATGTCCAGCCCCGGGCCGCCGTACTCCTGCGGGACGCCCGGATGGCGCAGGCCCATGGCCTCGACCATGTCGGTCAGCCTCTGTTTGTGGGCGGGAGGCAGCTCATAAGCATCGGGGTCCAGCTCCCTCTCCAGAGGCACGATCTCCGCGCGCACGAAGCGCCGCACGTTCTGTACAATCCGGCGCTGCTCCTCGCTAAGCTCCAGGTCCATGTTCTAACCTCCTGGCATCGCATTGTTGGGTTGGCCTACATCGGCAGTATATCCGAGGGCCCAGTGCGGGAATTATAGATTGTCGTGGGGCAATGCTCAACAGCCATGTCTTTTGTGACTGCTGTGAAAATGCCGACACCCTCTCCCTGCCCTCTCCCATCGAGGGAGAGGGTGAACCCATCCTCCCTCCCCTGGTGGGAGGGAGTTAGAGGGAGGGCCGCACATGATCCCCTCCTGGACTTCGCCCTTCGGTCATCCAGCTAATTCGGGAGAGACGAATGAGAAAGAGGCAACCCACGCGGGCTGCCTCTTTACTGTGCTATTAAGTTAAAACTAAGCCGGAACGGGCACTTTATCCAGAGCCTCAGTTAGCGCGGTCTTGACCTTGCGGATTTCTCGCAACGACCCCAGGAAGTCGGCGTCGCCGGCTTCTTTGCGGTCATAGAGCTTGTTGCCGTCCAGGTAAATCTCAAAGCGGCCTTCCCCCACAGGCGTGAGAGCAATGCTGGTCTCTCGAACCTTGCCGTCGCACAACTCCGCTGCCACACTGGCAGCCTTCCAGAAGTATCCTCAGGATACGCAGTACTTGATTTCCAGCCTGGCCTTTCCCTCGCTTGCCATGATGTGCTCCTTATCCGATTGATGAGATGTGTCGCTTTTGATTGTAAACTGAGTAGATGCTTATGGCAAGTGCGCGGAGACGAGAGTGTTTATTAAGCCAGTTCGTCGAGCCTGGTCGAGACCACGCCCGTCTTCTCGACCAGGCTCGACCAGCGACTTACTAAATAGTCTCCGGAGACAACCCGCGGCCCTGACCCAGAACACCTGAGTTGATACCCTTGTCAGCGACGCATGCTGAGGTAGGTCAGCGCCACGCCCACGACGAGGAACACAAGTCCCGCGCCCGCCCAGAAGCCCTGTCCGGTCATGGGGCTGCCCTGCAACCGGCCCACTCCTTGTAGAACCCATACCAAACCCACGAGACCCAGCAGCACTCCGGCTATACGGAACATCCAGCGCATTTTTCGACTTCTTTTTACTCGACCGAGTCCGGCGCGTTCACGCCATTGTCGTGACCTGTTAACGCAATGAAGTGTGCTCTATCGACTTGACATAAGGCGTCGGCAGCCGAGCCGGACGGTGATTCCCAAACAGAAGGAACCTGACCGTGACTTTCACCGCACCTTCGGTCTGAGTCTACCGCACGCCGGCGGGTCGGGGCAACGGCCTTCCGGAGGTGGTCAGAGGGCTTGTCGGGAGAGGAGTTGGCGTCATGGGCGTTTCACGGCTGCCAGCAGGATGGTCCTCCCGCGTGTGGCGAAGTAGGGGGTGCGCCTGAAGACCTGGTGGCCCATGACGCCGAGCCCGCGCAGGATGCGGTTCTGGGAGAGGAAGGGAAAGATGGTGTAGCAGGCTTCTACCACAAAGCCCGCGCTTTCTGCCGCTCTGCGCAACTCTTCAGGAGAGAAGACGTGGGCGTGATCCTCATCCAAGAAATGCGCGGGGTCGGGATACCGCACGTTGGGTGTCGCCATTGCGAGGCGTCCACCTGTCCGCAGGACGCGGCGCCACTCTCGAAACGCGGCGTCCACGTTGGGCAGATGCTCGATGACGTGCTGCCCGACCACCGCATCGAGCGCGCCAGCCCGAAACGGCAGCTCTGCGCCTTCTCCCACCTGCACCAGGTTGGCGTGGCCCACTCGCCGGCGCGCCAGTTGCAGTCCAACGGCCAGCGGATCGACCCCCACCGCGTGTGCGCCCGTTGCGCTGAGCAACCGCAGCAATCCGCCGCCGCCGCAACCGACCTCCAGGACGCATGATCCGCTGGCCACGCGTCCCAGGCTGATCAGGTGCTCGGCTTCAATGCGCCAATCGCGCCACGTTTCTCGGACGGTGAAATACTCTTCCGAATACGACATCTCGTGCTCTCAATAATACCTGGGCAGCCCAAGACGACCGCTGTGAAACCAACGCGTTCTGGGGCTGGCGCATGAAGGATTCGGGCTTGGGAACTCTGGGGCGGGACGGTTTAGGTGTTTGGCGGCGCCGGATCGCCCGGGGGCCTGTCGCTGATCTCTCGCAGGAACCGCTCGATTTCCGGCGAGAGCGGCGGGTGCTCCGGGGCCGGCGCGAGGTCCACCGCGTCGGCGTCGTAGCGGGCTTCCATCTGCTGGATTGCCCTCAGGACGTTGCGGTCGGTGGCCGCGCTGGTGCTGAGTTTTTCGTAAAGGCGCACGCCCTGCTCCTCATCTGTTTTGATCGCGTCTGTGAGGCTTGGCGGCATTGGGTAGACCGACGACATTGCCGTGAGCACGCGGGCCAAGCCGGTGAAGTCCTCCTCCAGTTGGGCGTAATACGGCAGCCGCACAGTGAACGCGGCGTTCTCGATGCCTTCGCGCTCCAGGCGGTCGGTGAGCTGGTTCATCATGGAGGTGGGACCCTGGTATCTGCCCTGCGTCCGGGTCTGGGCCCCCGTTTTGAGGTCGACCTGCTGTCCGTGCAGGGTGTAGCTCACGGGAAGCGGGCGGGTATGAGGCACCGCATCATACCAGGCTCCGACGCGGACATGTCGAATGACCTTCAGGAAGCGGAGGATCTCGGCGAGACACTCGATGTAGTCCTCGGCGGCAAGGTGTGGTTCCAGGATATTGAGAAAGAGGAAGTCATGGCCTTCAAGAGAGGGCGCGAAGGAGAGGGTGGTGTTGGGTATCTGGAGGACTCGCTGGCCGCCTTCGTCGCGGATGCTGGGCCGGTACCGGGTGAAATCGAAGAACTGCCCCGGTTTGACCAACTCACCCAGCACCCGTGCCTTGAAGTGGTCCTTCAAACGGGACAGCGCCAGGGTGCCCACGTTGCCGGCATCCAACCAGGGGGTGAGTCCGGCGATGACGTGGGGATCCCGCAACGCGGGCAGGGGTTCTGAAAGCACAAAGGCGCCAATTCTCATGGGGTGATATTGGCACAAGCTCGCAGGCTTTGCAACAAGCTTGTGCACTCTGCCTGCAATGCGCCATGTTGGGGGACGCTCCGGCGTGTCCGCCCGCGGCTGCACGGTTTTGAGGGATTGCAGCCCCCGATAGACCCGATAGATCAGCGACTGCAATCTTCGTCATCAACCGGCGCAGCTTGGCGAACGGCTCTGTATCTAGGCTAGTACTTACTTGCGAAAAAGCGCGCTATGAAAAGCCGCTCATGGTGAGCTCATCGAGTCTGAGACTCTCAGATCGAAGATCCCGCAGGGGGTCGAACGACCTGTCGAACCACGAGCGGCTCACCCTTCGACAAGCTCAGGGCGAGCGGGTATGGAGCGAACCTAGTGCACGCGAACTTACGCAACCTAGACCTAGCTAATACTCGATCCCGCTGAGACGCCCGAAACCGTAGGTGTCGTTGTAGCGGGGCGGCGGCATCGGGCCGGCCACTTCCATGACCTCTTCCCGCACCGGGCCGACCAGCCTTGTGGGGCTGCCGATGACCCGCTGCACCCTGGGCAGAACATTGCCGGCCCCTTGCGCGGCGCCCGGATACCCGCTGCCGCCGATGAACACACTCACCACGGAATCTGCTTCCGGGAGCGGCTCCAACAGGGTTGGTGCGCCGCCTGTGGGGTCATCCTCCGAGGTGAGGAGGATCGCCTTGATGCCGACCCGCTCGCAGGCCCGCACGGTGTGGATCACCTCCAGGAACTCATTGCCGCCCGCGTCCCAGGCCACGATGGCCCCCTGCGCGCCCAGCATCTGCGCGGTCTTGGCCGTCTGCAGGCACATCAGCTCTTTTTCTGCCATGGTCGTCCACTCGGTCCGCACGGCAATCACGCCCACAAAGTTCACGTCGACGCCGTGACGGCGGTACAACTCCAGGAGAATGGGATTGTTGGCAATGTGCCATGACGAGGCGATGCGGTAGGGGCCGGTGATCGCGCCGTCGATGATCTCATTGGGGTGCAGCACCCAGGGTGACGTAAGCTGGCTGAGGCCGTAGGTGGCCGTGGTGCAGAAGAACCCGCTTGACGAGTTGCCCGACATAGCCGATGCCGAATGAAGGCATGGGATATAGACGACCTTCGGCAGCGCAGGGTCGACCGGCTTCAGCTCGAACACCTCAGTTTCAGGTGGCTTCAAGCCCCTGGTGGTCTCAGCCAGCCGGTCACAGATAAGCAGCGTGGCCCTGTGCACGGCATCGTTCTGGTCCAGCACCGTCAGAGCGGGGTCTGCCTCTACAACGAGGCAGATATTGATCAGTTTGCTCACAGGAAGAACGTCGCCCCAGGGGCCTGACATGTCCCAGAAGATGGAGTTGAAGTCTCCGCCCGCGTCATGGGGCAGGACTTCCGACACCTCCACCACGCTTATCCCGGCGAGGCGATGGGTGCGCCCCTGCCCCACGGTATCGATGGCGCGACCGGCGATGCCGGGGTACACCACGCCCGGTCCTTCTACTTTGACCCGCGGCTCGATGGCGTCACGGACCGGCCAGATGCGAGTTGATTCGCCGGGCCTGGCGAGTTCCAGAGCGGCTTTCGTAAGACGGGGGTCTTTGCGCACTTCTTCCAAGAGCGCATCACGGTTGATTTCCAGCACGCCGTCCTGCCAGCGCGTGCGGCTCCCGAAGACGACATCACGGACGGGGAACGTTCCCAGTTCAAGACGCATGGACCACCTCCCGTACTGCCGGCGGCATGTCGGCCGGATCGAATAACGTTGGCTTATCCACCGCGGTTTCCAGGGCTTTTAGAGCCATACGAGTGATGCGGAGCCCGTATTCGAAATCCTTCTGCTCGCCAAGCGATGGATCGCCGCAAACGTGCTCGATGCGCGCTCCCTTCACCACACGGTTGGCGCCGGTGGTCATGGGCAGCTCATAGATGGCAGAGATCATGGCCACGGGGATGCCGACTCGCTCGACCTCTTTGGCAATCGTTGCGCCGCAACGGTTGCAGGTGCCTCAGGTGGCCACCAGAATGGCGCCGTCCACCCCCTCCGCCTTTAGCTCACGGGCGATATCTTCTCCGAAGCGCTTCGACTTGGCGACCGGGGTGCCGACACCGGGCATTGCCCATATCCAGTTGTGCATGCTGCCAACCGCGCCTTCCCGCTCCAGCACGCGCATGAAGCTCAGGGGGAGGATGTAGTTGGGGTTGCTGTTCACGTAGTAGTTGAAGTAGCCCCCGTGGTAGGCCTCCCAGTCGGACCCTCTCAGGCTCTCCAACTCTGAGACGGCATGGCGATAATAGCGGGTTGGATTTCCGGAACTCTGCTTGTCCGGGTTTCCTTTGCGGACGAGGCCGCCGGTGGTGATCAGTGCAATGCTGGCTCGCTTCAAGGAGGTCAGACGAGGGGCGGGCGTGACCCTGTCGGGGAGCTTGATGGGCACCTCGGTCTGGAAGGAAAGGCCCTTCATTTTTGCAATCACCATGTCCACGGCCCGTTTGGCCGCGGGGTCGTCCCGCATCCCAAGCTTGCGGCCTCTGGGCAGGTAGCCCTCTGCGGCCGCAGGGCCCAGTTCCTTCCCCTGGCCCAGCGTGAGGGCCAGACGCGCCACGGTCTGCAACACGCTCCTCATCTCCACCGGACTGTTGCCAGTGGGCACGGCGATAATCTCTGAGCCGTGGGTAAGTATGCCGGGGTTCTCCGGATGCATGGCGGTGACGGCGGGGATCCCCATCTCCTGAGCAGCCTTGCAGACCTCCGCACAGGCCAGGCCGTAGCGGCCCGCATCGAAAGCAGGCCCTGCAACGACGACAGAGGGCTTGGCCGTCTTGAGGGCCTGCCCCAGGGATGCCAGTGCGGCGTCCCGCCGCTCATTGAAGTAGTTGTCGCCGCAGACGACTGTGGAGACCACGGCGCCCTGATCACCGAGGATCTCCTGAAGCAGCCGACCGGGGCCCACCGCGCCGTCCCGCACCTCAAGGGGTATGTTCGCCTGTTCTTCTCCACCAACGCCGCCGAAATACTGGTTCACAAAGTGGACCACACGTAACGGGCTCATGGCTTACCTCCTTCTTCCGGTAGACCGCTAATGCGCTTCCCTGAGCGCAAACCTGACACGGGGCCCGTGACCGGCTGACGAAATATTCGCAGCCAGGGGATGCTGAATTTCATGAGCGATGGAGAATTACTCCCTGCCGCGGGAGCGCTCAAACTCCTCGGCCATCTTGACCACCTCTTCGGCGGAGAAGAAATCGGCGCGGTAACCCTTGGGATTGCCGGACTTTGTATCCATCTCCCCGTCGTAGGCATCCTGAAGAGCATCATAGATGTGCTTCACCACCCGACTGGTGAGACCGTAGTGGCTGTTTGCGACACGCTGGTTCAGGATGGAGACGATACCGTCCATGCCCGACACCGATCCCAGACGGTTGGTCTCTGCTCCTTCCCTCCCGACGAGGCTGGGGTCAAATGCCAGGTAAATCAGCCCGCCTTCCGCATCCTCCTGCCGCGTCATGCCCGTTTGATGGATGCCGGCCTGTGTGGTGAAGACGTCACCGATGATGGGTGGTTTCAGGTGGAGCTGGATGATCCTGCTGTTGATGAGGTCCGCGAGGGCTGTCAGCTTGTCCAGCTTGAACCCAGGATCGCCGTAGAGCCGGATGTAGTTCACCAGCATCTGCTCGAGAGACGTATTGCCGGTCCGCTCTCCCAGACCCGCAAAAGCGGTGTTCACCCGTGAGCAGCCGTAGCGCCAGGCGGCGAGGCTGTTGGCGGTGGCCAAACCGAAGTCGTTGTGGCCGTGAAACTCCAGCTCGGCGCCCGTTTCCTGGAGCAGCGTGGCGATGAGCCGCGGCACCCCAAAGGGCAGCGCGGCGTGGGGGTCGGGCGTCCCCCAGCCGATGGTGTCGCAGATGCGGAACTTGGCCCTGCCCTCTGTCTCCTTCAACACCCGCTGCATGAACGGGATGACCCAGCCGTAGATATCGGCTTTGGTGGTGTCCTCCAGGTGGACACGGGGCGTGATGTTGTGCTCAAGGGCCGTCATGACCGGCTCAAGATATGACTCAATGGCCTGTTTTTTGCTGCGGAATCGCAGCTTGTCAAAGATGTGATGGTCTGAAGATGACGCCAGCATGCCGGTCTCCGTCACCCGTCCCTGGGTGACATCCACCATGAGACGAATGTCCTTGGGCGTGGCGCGAGTCCAGGTGGTGACCTGAGGGAACCGGTAGCCGCGGTCAAGCAGCTTCTCCAGCGCCCACACGTCCCGCTTCTGGTAGATGAAAACCTCGATCTGCTCGATGACACCTGTCCCGTTGTCCAGCTCGTGCAGCAGATCGTAGTAGTCGAGGCGCGCATCAACCGGGAACAGGGCGATGCGGGAGTCCTGTGCGCCGTCCCGGAGCGTGGTGTCCGTGATCTTCTTCGGATGCGTCTTCAGGGTCTCAGGCGGCACAACGGCGGCCGTCTCCTCCAGGGGCGCGGGCGGCAGCTTACCGCTGTAGTTGTAGAAGACCTTCTCTGGGTTGACTGTGTGCTGTGCCATGGTTCTCGACCTCCTCCAACTAGCGTCCGCGCATTCTAACTGCCGGGAAGCCCAAGGGACCTCGAGTTCTACCCCTGCCATCGCCTGCTCCAACGAGACCGCTGAGTAAGGGCGTTGGCTGAGCTTGTCGAAGCCACGCCCGTTCCTTTCGACACGCTCAAGGAACGGGCTTATTCGGCACTCTCGCTCCCACCAGAGTTGACGCGCTAGGCTGATTCTGGCAGGGGACGCTTGAACACATTTGTGCTGCTATCTACTGAAACCACGAGCTCCCAACCTTCGTCTCCGAGACGACGCATCGTCTCCTTCCAACCTTTGGGCCAACCTTCGTAGTTCTCCGCCCACGGCGGCTCACGGTGGCTAAAAGTAAGATTCTGTGGGTATGGGTCACCCCCTAACCCCATCCAGTCCAGTCTGAGGTACTCCCACTTTTGCATCTCAGTCCTCCAGCGTCGACGTATCCCCCTCTGGCAGGCCCATCTCCTGGGCCTGCCAGGGCCAGGCTAAGCACCTATTCTTACAATTCTCAAAGTTCGGCCAGCTAGGTTCCAGAGCACATCGAATTCAGGGAGGCGATGGAAGTAGCACACCCCAAGCAAATTCGCGCCGGCATTGACTATTCTAGTCTCAAGCTCGCTGCCGTCCAATCCCACCAATGCTACTCTCCCAATGCCACTCTCCACCATCTGTGGCTCCTCTTGTAAAGAGCGTACCTCAACTTTGGTTAAGTTCCGAAGACGTGAGCGGACCACAAGAAAAGTTGCCTCGTCCAACGCAACACCCGTCTGACATCCAGCCTGGGTGAAGCCAGAGTCTATGAGAAGGTCGGTTTCATAGCTTTCCACCGTAGCCCGCAAATGGTATTCTTGGCGGTCATCGGCTCGAATTGCTAGAGCATCCGCCATTTATCTGATGTAGACCGGATCTTTGAGGGGTTCGCTGCCAGCTTGAAAAACCAAGTGGTGCCTGTACTGCCTAGCTGCTTCAGCAGCCTCGTCAAAAGTTGGTGCAACATTGATGAGCCGCCCGTCGGCAATGGCCACATACAGTCCTTGATATTTCTCGGTCAGCTCTGCTTTAAGCTGCTCATAAGCCGCAAAGTCTCTGGTGCGTTCTTCTTCAAAGGTGCTCATACACAGTGCTCCTCTCGCCGTCAGCATACGTCTCCGTCAGCATTACTGACAAAACTTGGCTGATCAGCCCCTAGGCCTGTCCTTCCTTCTTCAGGGCCTCCAGCGCTTCCTGGACCAGCTTCCGACGCAGGGCCTTCTCCTCCTCCGGCGGCAGCTTGCCCTGGTAGTTGTAGAAGACTTTGTTGGGGTTGACTGTAGAGATTGACATGTCTGTCTCCTCCTTCGGGGTGCACGATAAACGGGCCTTGCGTGCGGAAAGAGCCTCTAGACTATCTGTATTGGCAACACGGCGCGAAGGCGGAATCTACGTCAGTGCAGAGAGGCTCAGCGCTTCCGCGATCTTTTCTCGGTCGAAGCCCTCAATCCTGTTGCTGCCGATGACAGTGACAGGGATGCTCTTGAATCCCAGTTCGTACAACTCCTGACGGGCCTCTTTGTCGAGGTGGACATTTTTCTCGACATAACTGAACCCGTTTTCTTTGAGGAAGCCCTTTACGGCATCACATGGCTTACAGCGCAAACCGGAATACACAACGATTTCTTGGGCCATCCGTCTTCACCTCCTCGCAAAACCCTGTTACAGGGCCGCACGCACCTCTTGCGTAATTTTCACAATGTCGTCGACGTTCTCTTCCATCGCCATTTCCATCAACTCGACTTCTTCCTGGTAGACGGTCGGGTCAATGCTTTCCCGCACTTCCTGCTCGAGAATGTGGTATACAGGGAGTCCCAACGGAACTCCTGCCAGTGGACCTGCATAGGTGGGATCACCGGAGGTGACAGTGAGAGCAGCGATCTCGGTGCCGCCGGAATCCAGAGATCCGAGCACCACTATGAGATTTCCTGCCCCAATCCGTTCCGCCAGCTCTTTCACCTGCGCCTGATTGTCCAGGTCCATGGCTCCTGCCGCGGATCAGACAATGCACTCCGTGGAGGAGAATACCACCTCCGCGCCAGCAGTTTCTACGCACCGGGCGATGGCAGGTCCCTGAACCCCGTCTCGGTCACCCAGGGCGATCACTTTCTTTCCTTGAAACACGTGCACCTCCTTGATTGCTTATGTGTGCTGCTCCAGCAAAACGGACATTCCATCCGACATATGGGTCATTCTGCCCAGGAAAAGACTGCCCTTTGCTAGGTACATAATACGCTTGGCCTGCCCAGTCATCAATGCATCCCGTCCGTGGCCAAGGTAGGCGATGCCAACAGGGATATGCCCCTGGTTTGGGGCATATCCAGGCATACCGCAGGTTTGGATGAACGTATCCATGGAGTCCGCCGAGATCTCGCCCCGCTTGACGGCAAGCGCCGCGATCATTTTGAAGTTTGTCCTGGCCGTATCGCCTCTCTCGAAGCGCCGGGTGATGTCGGGATTCTGCAGCTCGCTGGCGTATTTGTCGATGCTAGTAATCTTGAGGCCAAGGCGCTCCAATGGCCGCACCACCAGCGATTCCATGATGGCCTGCTGTGAAAAGCCGGCCCGTATGTCGTGGCGTCCCACGGCGTCCAATCGCACCACCGGACTGCGCCCGTCGTCCGGACCTACCACGAACGCGATTGTCCCCATGACATCTTCCAGGATGGGAATCTGGGCTTCCAAATGGCGGTCGTAGTTCATGCCCAGCTTGGGGAGAGATCCCCCGCCCACGATGACGATGTCCTGATAGACTTCTGAGTGCACCAGGCTGGCCGCCATAACCAGCGCGTGGATGGGCGCAGAGCAGAAGCTCTTGACGTCCGCGCCCGTGGCATTCATGCAGCCGGCCAGCTCTCCCATGGACTTTGCCAGGTTCCCGCCGCCGCGGTTGAAGCGGTCTCCCACCGCTTCTTCAGAACAGCTCAGAATGTATTCGACAGACGCCGGACTGATGCCCTCTGCCCCCAGCACGCGCCGCAGCGCCAGCAGGCCCGTGGCCTTGCACGCCAGGTTCTCCAGCAACGAGTGGGCGGTGAGCGCCGGGTCGACAGGGTGTGCTTTCTGGACGCAGCCCACCAGACGCTCACCTATATAAAGGGGAAGCGCGCCCTCATTTTCAACCTTGCCGAGGAGGTCGGCCACGGAGGCGCCTCTGCCCAACCGTTTAGCATCGCCTTCCTGAAACAAGGGGTGGCCGGGGAGTTGTTGCAGCAGTTCCTCAAGATAAGATTGCTCCAACACCACCATGCTGAAGTCGTCGGCAATTTTCAGGAAGCCATAGAATTGCTCCTCTGGCATCAGCTCTCCGTAACGGCCCTCTGCGCTGCTGCCCGCGAGGAGGTGCTCGTACCAGGGCTGCGGAAGCGAAGCCAGGTCTTCGGGCCGCATGTTGCCAATGAACGCCTGATTCGGCGGGTAGTTGAGCGCGTCCTCAAACCGGCGCAGTCCCGGCCGCAGCGCCAAAGCTGGGGACGTTCCCTTAGCCTTCAGCTTGTAGTAGGGCTCCGCGCCGTACCGGACCAGATCCGGGGCGTGCACCAACGAGCAGACCACCGCTTTGACTACTGGAACAGCCATGTGCCTCCGCTTCTTGGACGCATTGTGGTTCCTCTAGTGTCCTGTTTCCGAAGTTCGGTGCAAATGTCGTTGCGAGCTCATCGAGTCTGAGACTCTCAGAGTCGAACGACCCGACGAAGGAGGGCGTGGCAATCTGGGGGGTGGCTGAGCCTCTTCGTCCCTCCCCAGATTGCTTCGTCGCCCCTTCCCAACCGCCACATCGCCCGCTCCTCGCAATGACAATTTAGCAGGCCCGCTAGTACTCGATTCCCACCAGGCGTCCGGCGCCTATCTGGCTTGTCGCGCCGGCAATGGTGTTGATCTTCACCCGGTTTTCGCCATCGGGTGGGGCGCCCACCGGCGTGGCCACCTCACCGCCTATGATGCGGGTGACCGCCGGCAGCGTGATCACTTCATCGCCCGTGCCCGCACTGACGATTGCATCGGCGTACGGCGTGGCGATGGCGATGGCTGCGTCGGCAGTGCCGTCGACCGATACCTCTTGCACGATGATGGTGTTCTTAACCCCAAGCTTCTCGCATTTCTCTGCCAGGAGTGCCAGATCGGCCTGTGGGGCGCCGCCGCCCAGCTTGGTGAGGATGACGCCATCCGCCCCCAGAATCCACTTGGCTATGCTGGCTGCCATGGACGCATTGCGGCTGCGATCGACTGGACTGTCCGGCGAGACGGTGAGGACCACCCCCACAAAGCAGAGGTCTTTCCCGTGGCGTCGCAGCAAATCCATCACCACCGGGTGGTTTTGGATGGTGTAGGTCTCGCCTCCAATGGCGGTGCGGGAGGCCCCGTTCAGCACCGCGCCGTCTACGACCTCACAGGGATGCACCGCCGTGGGGAGGAGCTGGCCGACGTTATCGCCGTAGATTACGGGATCCCAGGGCTGAGACGGCGATTGATGTGACCACACCTGGTAGATGTAACCCACCTTCGGGAGGTGCTCAATGCCCCTTGTGATCTCAGGAAGAGGCGGCAGGTCAAAGACTTCGGTTGTTTCCGGCGCGCTCTGGTCGCATTGCTGGGCCAGATAGACGGCAGCACGCCATCCCGCGTAACGAAGGGCGGTGTGATACTCCTGAGCCGTGGCGGTTGGCGAGGGATATGGGAGCAGCACCACGTTGTAGGTGCTGGCGAAGGTGGTCAGGGGCGCGCAGGGGCCCTTCATGTCCAAGACACGAGCGCCGCCCAGGGGGATGGGGAAATTCTCTCGCGAGGATGGCATCTGATCGGTGGTCACCACTGCGGCGCCCTTCAGCACGCGGGTAATTCCATGTCCGACTCCCTCTGCCGGCGTGAGGGCGCCGGGGAAATCCGTCCCCTGCGGCGAGACTTTGTAGCGCGGCTCCACCACATCGGCTACTTTGACGATGCGGCAGTCTTCACCCGGCGATGCCAGCTCCACGTCCACTGCCCGCAACCGCGGGTCTTCCAGGAGACAGTCCTGCAGTCCTTTGACGTCAACATAGAGCGTGCCGTCGCGGAGCTCTGTCCGCGACCCAAACGCAATGCCTGTCACATGATGTAGCTGGAACTCGAGTCGCATATCGTTGATCTCCCTGGAGGAATTTCTTACAGGAATACCTCAGGCGTATCGACCTGTTTCTGGAGAGCCTTCAGCGCTTTGCGGAGCTGGTTCTTGCGGAGTTTCAGCTCCTCAGCCGGAGCCAGGGTCGGGTCTCCTGTGGGAAATGTGATGGCAGAGCTGGCCATTACCCGGTTCACCCCCAGGGTATTCGGGATAGGAGTCAGCGCCGTGAGCTGCACGATGGGTATCCCAGCCTTTTCGATTTCCCGGGCGATCACAGCGCCGCTGCGAGTGCTGGTGCCTCAGGTGGAGGTGAGGACGACGCCCTCTATCTTGTCTCGCTTCAGCTTCTCGGCCATCTCGCGACCGATCCTGCGGGCATTCGCGAGGCTTGTCCAAACGCCGGTGGTGGTCAAGAACTCTTCATGGAGCTTGCCGAACTCGCCGTCTCGCTCCATCTCACGGGCAGCGTCAAGAGGCACCAGGCGGTTCGGGTCTCTGTTGACCATGGTGGTGTCAAACCCGGTGTGGACCGATTCGTAATCCTGCGACGGAAGGCCGTCTCTCTCAGCGATGGGATAGCCAAACCACTTGGTTGCTCCGCGAGACTCCAGTTTGTCGGGATTGCCTTTCGGCACGAGGCCGCCGTCTGTGATAAGGGCGATCCTTGCATGGATGATGTCTGTGATGGGCGCGGCCGCAGCAACGGGCTCGAACTGGGGAAGGGCTATCTCGGTCTTGAAGGCCTGCCCCATGATCTTTGCCAGCAGCATGTCGGTCGCGCGCCTGCCGGCGGAGTACTCGACCAGCCGGTTCTTGCGGATGCCGCGAGGGATGTAGCCCTCCGCTTCCGCGTCGGCGATCTCCTGGCCGTCTATCTGCTTTAACGCCAGGCGGACCATGCGCTGGACGTCCTGCGCCATGGTGCGGGCGCTATCGCCGGTGCGGATGATGAACACATCATGTTTAAACAGATCGACGCCCGGGTTTTCTTCATGCATCGCGGTGACCGCGGGGATGTCGAGACGAGTCTGGGCCAGCTTGCAGACCATACCGCACGCCATGCCGTACCGCCCGGAAATGTACGCGGGGCCGGCAACCACAAGGTCCGGGTGATAGCCCTTGATCATCTCAATGACCTGCTCGCCCACTTCGTCAAGGTTCTCGGCAAAGCAATCGTCACCGCAGATGACCGTGGCCACCACCTGGCCGCGGCCTTCCAGCGCCTTTTGGAGGGCGAGACCCGGCCCAACCGGCCCCTCCCGTACCTCCGGGGGAGTGCCGGCCATCTCTTCTCCGCCGCGCTGGCCGAAGAAATGGTTGACGTAATGAACCACTCGCAACGCGTCTGTCATTATGTCCTCCTGAGGGGCCTCTCTTGCTGCTGCACAATCTCAAAATTTTGCGGGACGCCTGCCGCCACCGCTGGCCTGAGCACAGGTCGGCTGATGTGAGACCGATCTTCCTTTGGCACGATATTACATCGTCATGAGACGGTAATCAATTGGAAGCACGTATACGCTTCTTTTTCGCTAGTGTCCAGTTCTGAAGTTCTGCGCTATGTCATTCTGAGCGAAGCGAAGAATCTGGGATGGTGCCGCGCCCCGCCAGATGCTTCATTGCGTTCAGCATGACAAGTTCTAGGCCTCGGATATATACGACGAATTTTGGAAACACCACACTTGTGGGTTTCTGTTGCTTACTGCTAATGGAAGGCAGTCAGCAACTCTGGTCGAAGCGCCTCTGGGTCTTTTATGGGACCAATCTGACCGCCGGGTGAGCTGATTTCAATTGTGGCCGGCCTGTCACCGCGGCTCTCATAGAAGCTGACCATCAGGTTCTGCTGGCCGAGCTTTGTCCGCGCGGCGCGGGCCAGGGCTCGCACTGCGGGGTCCCCCGGCGTGCCCTTGATGGCAAGGGAGAGAGGCGGCGCGAGCGACTGAGCCAGCGCATGCCCGAAGCCGGCCGCCTGAACATCGTACTGCTCAGGAGCGTTCGTAAAGCTCCTGAGCGCCCAGTGGGCCTGCTCCCGGTAGTGGGCCTCGCCGGTCAGGGTGGTCAGGCGATCAAAGAACGTCACCGCACCGGCGTTCTGGGTCAACCGGGTCAGAGGATATTGCAGCCTTGCCGGCCCCGTCTCGCTAATGTCAAAGAAGCCACCGTGGGGGTTGCGATGCCTGCGCACAATGTACTCAGCAAGCTCTCTCGCTTGTTCCAGGTACGTCTCGTCATGCAAGAGCGCAGATGCGTCCAGGAGGGCCAGACCCGTCATAACGGAGTCGGTGAGGATTCCGCGCACACGCGGCTCGCCGTCGGAGTAGTGGCACATTCCGCCATCCGGCGCCCGCAGGTTTTTCCAGAGCCACGCAAGAACTTCCGTCGCCCGATGTTTGCAGTCGTCCAACCCCAGGAGCCACCAGGCGTCAAGATATGCAGATGCCACGCGCGCGTTGGCGTCGCAATAGATGTTGGTGTCTATCAGTGACATCATCTCAGGAGGCCCTGAAGAAGCTCTGAAGCTGAATCCCTCCGGTCGCAGATAGTCCTGGCAGCCGGAGAATACCCTCTGAGCTCCGTCATAGAGCGTAGTATCGAGGTACTGGATGAGCTCTTGCGCAGTATCCCTGTACGACTGCTCGTCGGTCAGGAGATAGGCGTGGAGGTAGTTGCGCAAGAGGGCGGCCTGGTCGTCCAACAGCTTTTCCTGGTGCGGCTCCTGCCAGTCCCTGTGAGACGAATAGCGGAAAAACCCGCCGTCCTTCGCGTCGTAGGTGCGGCTGGCCCGCATCCTGGTGAGCGTCAGCAGAACGTGGTCGAGAAACGCGCGCTCGCCCGTGGTCTCAAACAGATAGAGTAGGAATTCGTTGGCCTCAGGGTGCAGGAATTTGGCGCCGTTGCCGTATCCTCCGAACTCCTGGTCCGCCAGACCCTCCACCAGGCCGGTGATCTGGGCGACGGTCTCGGCGTTCAAGGGAGCCGGCGCCGCCGCATCGCTGCGGACCGAAGGTGCTGCCGCGCGAGCCTGGGCGCCCTTCGCTTGCAGCGCCTGCAGCGCCATTTTCTCCTGCTGGTAGTAGTTGACCAGCCTCACCAGCAGGTCCAGAAACGGCTCAGTGGCCATGTAATTGACGCTGACGAGATGGTCGCCTTCGGGTGTCAGAAAGGCAATCGTGGGCCAGCCATCCTGGTTGTAACGCACATCAACGTCCGGGCGCTGGGACTCATCGACACGCACCGGCACGAACAACGCGTTCAGCAGGGTGATGACATCATCGTTGGAGAGGGTGGTCTCGTCCATCCGTTGGCAGAAGCCGCACCAGAAGGCGGTGATGCACACCGCCACCAGCTTATCCTTGTCGCGGGCTTCCTGAAAGGCTGCCTCGCCCCATTCACGCCACTTGACCAGGTGCGCTCGATTGGAGCGAGGGGAAAAACGAAGCATTGCCGGGACTCCTTATTCGATGAGCGCAGGCAACCACTTGCTCAACAGAGCGGCGTTCACCCCATTCATGGGACGACCATCGAAAGACGTTTTTATGCCTGCGGCTCCCCGCCGGCTTCTTTCTGCAGCGCGTCAAAGGCCTGACGGAGAATTCGCTCCCTGAGCTGTTTCTCTTCGGCTGGCGGAAGATCGGGGTTGCCCAGGGGATGGACGATGCCGTGACCCTGAATGATCCGGTTTGAGCCGACCATCCTGGCTACCGGGACGACCGATGTGACCTGGGCAACCGGAATCCCCGCCTTCTCCAGCTCAGTGGTTATCGCAGCGCCGCTGCGAGTGCTGGTGCCTCAGGCAGAGACAAGGATGACGGCATCAACCCCGTCGCGCTTGAGCCTCTCCGCAATCTCGCGCCCGAGACGCCTGCTGTTAGCCAGGGGGTTCGCCAGGCCGGATGTGGAGATAAAATGATCGTATATCTCGCCAATAACTCCAGCTTTCTCAAGGTCACGCAGCGCGTCGACGGGCACGAGCCGGTCCGGATCCTGCTGGACATAACGGGTATCATATCCTCGGTGCGAGACTTCGTAGTCCTCCCCTTTAAGGTCGTTGAGCCCGGAAATGTCGTATGCTCCCCAATTGGTGGCGGCGCTTGGAGCTATCTTGTCAGGATTGCCTTTCGGCACCAGGCCGCCATCCGTGACGATGGCAACTCTTGCTTTGGAGAGGTCCAGGACAGGCGCCGGCGCCGGAATGGCTGGGAAGACCACCGCGGTAAACTCGGACTCGTAAGGCTCACCCACAGTCTTTGCGTACAACATCTCCAGCAATCGCTGTGCGGCCGTCTGGTCGACAAAGCGGTCGCGCAGGATGCCGCGAGGGATGTACCCCTCTTCTGAGGGTGAGGTAATCTCCTCCTTTTGAGAGAGCTTGCGGGCAATGGACACCATTCTCGCCAGGACATCGCGCATGAGGCTGGCATTCTTGCCGGAGTCGACGATGTACAGGTCGCGCCGATAGAGATCGACGCCTGGGTTCTCCAGCGCCATGCCGGTAACGGCGGGAATCCCGATCTCCCGCTGGACTGCGACGCACATGGCGCCGGCGGCCACTCCGTACCGGCCCGCCTCGAAGCAGGGACCGGCGACAAACAGGTCTGCAGCGGCGTCCTTGACCTCCTTAAGCACTACCTTCTCGAGGTCGTCGAGGTTCTCGGCGGCAAAGTTGTCGCCGGCAATGATGGTGCGCACGACCTGCGCGCCGGGGCCGAGCAGTTGTTCCAGGAGGCGTCCCGGCCCGACCGCGCCATCTCGCATCTGCGGGGGAGCGCCGGCCACCTCTTCGCCTCCCAATCCGCCGAAGAACTGGTTCAGATAGTGGACAACTCGCATATCCTCAGCCCCCTTCTCTTCTTCTCATAGAAGAAGTTTCATACGATGGCTACCCAATGAGCACGTTCAGGATATCGTGTCCTGTCCCCGAAGCACGTTGGATATGTCATTCCGAGCCTTAGCGAGGAATCCGGGGTGGGGGCGCCTCCCCGCCAGATGCTTCACTGCGTTCAGCATGACAATTCCCCTGAGATTCATGCACGATTTTCAGGGACACCACACTAGTAGATAAAGGTACGAACTCGAGAAAGTCCCTGCTGGCTGGTGACGCCACAAACACTGGAGGCTGCGACTTCCCTGAGTCCGCCCAGGAACTCGGCTGCCGCTGGACTTCCCGAGATGACTCGTTGCACCGGAGGGGCGGCCCACAGAATATCGGTTCCGCCAACATAGACAATGGCGTCCACCTCCGGGTAGTTAAAGAGGAGCGCGGACTCGGTGCTCCTGTCTCTGGACATGTCGTTCACCTGGACAGCAGTCCGCATCCCGAGGGCTTCGCAGAGGCGGGCGGTGAGGGCCATGTCTGCGTGAGGAGCGCCTCCTCCATACTTGGTAAGGGCTACTGCGTCCGCCGCAAGGTTCCACTTGGCCAGCTCTGCAGCGATGGTGCTGTTGCGTGTGCGGTCCTCGTTATCGGAGGCGGCCATGGTTGCGATTGTGCCGACGAAGGTGACCTTTTTCTCGCGGTGCCACCGGTACAACTCGGTGATAACGGGATGGTTCTGATAGAAGTAAGTCTCCACGCCCATGTTCATATAGCCGCATACGACGGCCCCGTCGAGCCACTCATTGGGGTGGAGCACCACCGGGACCATTCCGGCGGTATTGGCCCCGTAAAAGATCTGCTCGTCCACCTCCGCCACCATCTGGCGGGAGTGGATCTGCCCAATGTAGGCGAAGCGCGGCAGGCCCTCACGACCAGACTCCGTGGGTCCCGCACTCTCATATACTTCTGTCGTCGTCGCCGCGTGGCGCATGGAGGCCCGGGCCAGATAGACCGCTGCTTTGACCGAGGCAATCCGCAAGGCATTGAGGAAGACGTGCCCCTCAAGCTCCTCTCGCGCATGGGGGACGATGACAAGATGATGAAGTTTGGCATATGGGGTTTCGGCGGCGGCAGGCCCGCTCATCTCAACCAGTTTCCCGCCGGTGACGGGGGTTCTCTCGTTCAGAACCGTGACCGCAGCACCCTGCAGGACATGGGTTGTGCCCCGGCCCGCCATGCTGATGGAGCCGAGGATGCCCGGGAAATCGGACCCGGCTCCCGGCTCCTTGGCGCGAGGCTCAACGATGTCGAAGACGGCTCCAAACCGGCACGCCTCGCCCGGCTGCACTAGCTCAATGTCGACCTCTGTGAGCCTCGCATCGGCCAGAAGCTCCCGGCGAAGCTCTTCCTGGTCGACGCTTAAGATCGTGCCATCCAGCCGCGTGGCATCGCCAAAGCGCATGCCGGAAATCGAATGGTTTGCGAGGGTCAGCTTCATGGCGCTTCCTCCGCTGTCCTGTTTGGCTGGGAAAGCTCATGCGCACTATGTGCTTCGTCTATCCCATGTATAGGGCAATTTCATGCCACAGGGTATGCCGTCTTGTCGGGGTATGTCAATGCCAGCGCGGTTGTATAACGAAATGTGTGAAACAGGCGGGTACGGAGGACGGTTCGAGCCTCCCAAGAGCAACTCCAAAGAATGGAGAGCGAGGTCGAACATTCTATCGATAAGCAGGCAAAGGAGACGATGGGTCTCAAAGTCCCCCGAACCGAGTGGAGGGGTATCAGCAGGTGAGCGCAGAAGAGGACGAGGTGCGGGTGAGCGTGACCGCCCAGGTCACCCGGCAGTGTGCCTCAAAAGCGAATCGGCGGGCGGTTACGCCTGCCGATTCCATCCGTGCAGCGTTCTTGCTGTTATGCGGCGCGTCGTACCTGCGCAGGGGACGGCTTGGCGGCCACTCGGCGGGTTACTACGCTGGGCGTTGCAGCAACAGTCTTGGCCTGCTCAAGGGGCAGCACGTAGCCGCACTGGAGACATTTGATATCCCAGTCCCCGAGAAAGCGGTCTTCATAGAGATCGCCATGGCACTTGGGGCACGTCTTGATCCACCATTTACGCATTGTCATCACCCCGCTTCCTTGTCGTGTACTTTACATATAACGCCATCGGTTACGCTCCGTTACAGCAGGATTTACCGCGAATCCGGTGAATGACCGCTCCGATTACTTTCCGTGAGAAAACGTACTACTTGATACATTTGATGTCAAGTAGTATCTGAGAAAAGTATGATGTAAGTGATGATATGTATTGCAAACATGGACCCGTGATGGTATACTCCGAGCGTACGTCAGAAGTGTGGGCCAGCGACGCCATTGGCTGAGCGAGGTAGTGAGCGATGCAGCGAGAGATATGGGAAGGGACCCAGGGTGTGTACATCATCAGTGTCGCGGCGCGGCTTCTGGAGATGCACCCCCAGACGCTGCGCAAGTACGAGAGAGCGGGATTCCTATCTCCCTCCCGCACTGAAGGGATGCTGCGTCTTTACTCAGCAGAGGACATAGCGCGGCTGCGCCTCATCAAGCACTTGGTCGAAATCCTGGGCCTCAACCTAGCGGGTGTGGAGCTGGGGCTCACCATCGCTCAGCACGTCTTCCAGATGGAGCGTGATCTTGCGGCGTCAAAAGTGCCCGATGAAACCCGCGCCAAGCTGCGGGGATCTCTCGCCGCCATCGAGACGCTGCTGGGACTGGCGCCGGAGCGGCAAGAACCACACCCCCAGCGAAAATCGCGCGGCGTACGGATAGAAATCCACTCGGATGCCAGGTAAACTACATAGTGACTGTGCTCGACCACGATAGGTGGAGCACAGCGCCCCCTCAAGGACACTGTTTTTGCCAACGATGACACAACCTGCGTATTAGTCTGACTCAAGGCGAGGTGAGCATTTATGCCAAAAGTAATCGGAATTGATTTAGGGACGACCAACTCCTGTGTGGCCGTCATGGAGGGCGGTGAGCCGACCGTCATACCCAACTCGGAGGGCGGCCGCACCACGCCGTCCATGGTCGCCATCTCAAAGACCGGCGAGCGCCTGGTCGGGACGGTGGCCAAGCGTCAGGCGGTCACCAACCCGGACAACACCATCTACTCCATCAAGCGGCTCATGGGCAAGAAGCTTACCGACCCTGAGGTGCAGCGTGACCTGAAGCTCATCTCCTTCAAGGTGGAGCACGCCTCCAACGGCGATGCGTCCGTGCACATGGGCGACAAGGCCTACTCGCCGCCGGAAGTCTCTGCCATGATCCTGCAGAAACTGAAGGCCGATGCCGAGGCCTACCTGGGTGAGACGGTCAAGGAAGCGGTCATCACTGTGCCCGCTTACTTCAACGACGCTCAGCGCCAGGCGACTCGAGACGCCGGCAAGATCGCTGGTCTCGAGGTGCTGCGCATTATCAACGAGCCCACGGCGGCTGCCCTGGCCTATGGCCTGGACAAGAAGAAGGACGAGGTCATCGCGGTCTATGACCTTGGTGGCGGCACCTTCGACATCTCGATACTGGAGCTGGGTGACGGCACCTTCCAGGTGCGCTCCACCAACGGTGACACGCATCTGGGCGGTGATGACTTTGACCAGCGGATCATCGACTGGCTGTGCGACGAGTTCAAGCGGGACCAGGGCATCGACCTGCGCCACGACCGCATGGCCCTGCAGCGGCTGAAGGAGTCTGCCGAGAAGGCCAAGATCGAGTTGTCCAGCGTCGTCTCCACGGAGATCAACCTGCCCTTCATCACTGCCGATGCCTCCGGCCCCAAACATATGAATCTCACCCTCTCACGCGCCAAGCTGGATCAGCTGGTCATGGACCTTGTCGACCAGACTGTCACGCCCTGCCGCAAGGCAATGGAGGACGCCGGCCTCACACCGGACAAGATCGATGAGGTCGTCCTGGTGGGCGGCATGACCCGCATGCCCCTGGTGCAGGAGAAGGTGAAACAGTTCTTCGCCAAAGAGCCTCACAAGGGCGTGAACCCGGATGAGGTCGTTGCCATCGGCGCGGCCATCCAGGCGGGCGTGCTCAAGGGCGAGGTGCAGGATGTCCTCCTGCTGGACGTGACGCCCCTGACCCTCGGCATAGAGACCCTGGGGGGCGTGATGACGTCTCTCATCACTCGCAACACCACCATCCCGACCTCCAAGAGCCAGGTCTTCTCCACTGCGGCAGACAGCCAGACCTCGGTGGAGATCCACGTCCTTCAGGGCGAGCGCTCCATGGCTCAGGACAACAAGTCTTTGGGCCGCTTCATCCTGGACGGCATCCTGCCGTCACCCCGGGGCATGCCGCAGATCGAGGTGACCTTCGATCTGGACGCCAACGGCATCGTCTCGGTGCGGGCGCAGGACAAGGGCACCGGCCGTGAACAGAAGATCACCATCCAGGCATCCTCCGGCCTCTCCAAGGACGAGGTCGAGCGCATGCAGCGGGAGGCAGACCAGTTTGCCCAGGAAGACGCCCGACGACGGGAAGAGGTCGAGATCAGGAACACGGCGGACTCCCTGGCCTATCAGGCCGAGCGGACGCTGCGAGAGTCGGGCGATAAAGTGCCGGCAGAACTCAAGAGCGAGGTGGAGGGCAAGGTCGCCGCGGTGCGGTCTGCGCTCCAGAGCGGCAGCGTCGAGAGCATCCGCAGCGCCGTTGACGAGCTGAACGAGGCCCTGCAGAAGGTGGGCGCTCATGTCTACCAGCAAGCCGGCGCAGCCGGCGCAGCCGGCGGTCCTGAGCAGGGCGGGTCTCGCGGCCCGGATGACGGCACGGTGGAGGGCGAGTACCGCGAGGTATGAGATAATTGAGGAAGGTACGGTGCGTTTCAAGCACGCTTGAAACGCACCGTTGTCGTTTGTATGCGTAATTCTCACGATGGCCTAAACAATGTCTTCCCCCTTCCTCTAACTCCCTGGGATGTAGGATACAATGGCGTAACGGGTAGGATGGTCCGGATCGTCAGCTGGCCTTCGTCATATACTACTACTTCCTCAACGAGGAGGCGCAGTAGCTCTCGTTGTTGGTCAAACGCCATGCGCTCCAGTCCGCGATTCATTCGTGCGGCAAATCCTGTGACACTCGATGCCAACGCCGATGCTTGTCGGTGCAGCTCAACCTGTCGTTGCAACTCTCGCTGCCGCGCTTCTATCGCAGCTTTCTCGTCGCCAATACGGCCAAGTTCCCGACGCACGCCCGCTTCTTCAAATAGGCCTCTTCGAAAACCTCCTATCAGCCGGTCCTCCTCCTGAGGCAGCTCGCGGGATCGTTTGCCGAGAAGTTCTAGTTCGGTTTCCAACGCCAGCCGGGTCGGTGTCCCGGGCTCCTGCAGCCTTTGCACTTCCTTCGCCAAGAGTTCGGGATTCTTGAGCAAACCACAAATGGAGGCCCACACTGCGTCCTCTAACATGTGCCCGTTCACATAGGCACAAGCACATGGTTGCGGGATGCCATGGCTGTCGATCGCCGCTTTGAAGGTCTGACTATGGTAGCAGCGATAATACGGCGATCCCTTCTTCGGCGTATGTCCGCCCATCTTACTACCACACGCGTGGCGCACCAGCCCCGCGAGGAGGTAGGCGTGGCGCGTGTTCCTTAGGGCGAAGCGCTGATTTTCCTCCAGGCGCCGCTGGGCTGTCTCGAACATCTCGGGCGCCACGATGGGCGGCACGGGAGTGGCAATCTGCTGCTCTTTGGGCAAGATGTGCACCCGGCCCACGCGTCTAGGATCCTTGGGGTCTGGGCCGTGGCGCCAGCGATTCTGCCAGAGCGTCCCGATGTAAGCCTCATTGCGCAGCAGGCGGCCTAGGAAACTGGCATGCCAGCGATGCCCGCCCGCGGGTCTGGCAATCCCGAAGCGGTTGAACCGGTCGCTCAGCTCTGTAATCGAGATTCGCTCTTCAGTATAAAGAGAGAAAGCCATCCGGACGACGGCCGCCTCATCCTCCATCACGTCTAAGGTCGATGTCTCGGGATGAAAGCGATACCCGTAGGGTGCGGCATGCCTGCTGACCACCTTTCCCTGTCGGGCCTTTTCCATGATCCCGTGTTGCGTACGCTGGCGCGTCTTCGCCCGTTCAAACTCACCCACGGCACCCTTGATGGCAAAGAAGAGCCGGCCTTCCGGAGAGGCGTCGGTCTCCTGGGTAAGAAACTCCAAGCGCACATGGCGACGCTCGAACTCATCGGTCAACAGAAGGAGGTCGGCAAGGCTGCGGGAGAGCCGGTCCGGGTCGTAGGCGAGGACCACCTCGACAGCGCCCTGCTGAACGACCTCACGCAGCCGGCCAAGGGCGGGCCGATCCATATCGCCGCCCGAGTAGCCGTCGTCCACGAAAAGCTCGCGCTCGCCGTCGCCGGAAATGGCGTACCCGCGCTGCTCCGCGCGTTCTCGAAGGGCATGTTCCTGCACACCCAGTCCATACTTCTCAACCTGGGCTTCCGTGCTCACCCGACAATAGAGCGCCACGCTCGTCATTGCTCGCCTCCCTTGTCCTGCTATTACGTGTCTCAGCCTTCCCTGCTTCAATAGTCATTAGAGTCGGAGATGTTCCGACTCCTACTGTCATGCATATTGCATTACGAAGGGCATAATTTACACCGGCCAGGGACCATGCGCCGTAGGATCAGGACGGCGACCTCCTCGTCTATCTGCTGCTGAGCGCCCTGGATTCGCCGACGTGCTTCCTGCATGGTCTCTACCACAGGAGCTTGTTGCACCTCGGTCACCAATTGAGCATGGATCTCTTGTAGCGCTTGGCGCGTTGGCTCGTCAACTGGTGCGACGAGACCGAAGTTCCCCCATGCCAGATCCGCTAGCGCTTCTTCGACCCGGACCTGGTGGTACTCCATTCCCGTCATCGGCTGCTTCTGGGCAGCCTGCTCAAGGGCCCAGTGGATGCTTGCCCGCCAGCCGAGCGCATCTCCGATGACTGTGCGGCCTATTCCGCGTTGTGCTATTTCCTGACCGAGCCTCGTCAAGAACACGGATAACGCAGCCCCTTCAGTAGCATGCAATTGATCAGTTGCGCTTCGCCACGCATCCAATGCCTTCCAGAGCGCCGAACGGGAGGTATGAGCGCGGAGTGCCTGCCGCAGCAGCTGAGCAACATTATCCTCTTTGTGTGCTGCTCTCGCCCCATCCGGCGAATGAACTTCTGATCGTAGCAAGCGCGCTGCCCCTAACAGGTCATCGTAGTGCCGTTGATACGCGGTCTGCAGGAGTCCTCTGTGGACGTCGTGCTGGGTGCGTTCTTCCTCAGCAAGCCCTATCTGCGTCTTCACGGTCCGGGCGGAGCGACCAGCTAGCTTGGCAATCGCTACCGCACCGGTTCCATGTTCGTACGCATCAAGCCACTGCTGACGGTCAGCGGCGGAAATTTTGGTTCCTCGTGGCATTTTTCTCTCCAGGGTCTTGACAGCGGCGAACAATATAAATCATGCGTAATTAGTCTAATAATACTGCAACTCAGCACCAACTACAACCTAATACTAATCACTAATATACCAGCCTCACTTTGCTATTCTAAATTCATGAGGGAAAACAAGCGTCGCGACCGGAGCCGGGCAGCACCGGAATTTGAGGTCACTCTGGCTCGCGTGGCGTCGCCTGACCGCGCTGACCGTCTCCGTCGGGCCATTGACCTGATCCTGGCTGCGGCCCAGCAGCAAGAAGGGTGCCCTCCTGGAAAAACCGATGACACTGGCGTGAGAAAGGGGTGCCCATGATAGAGGACCTACGCTTGAGCGTGGAACACGGAAAACCCTGGGCTGGGCCCATCGCCGCCTTCCTCGCCGAGAAGCAGCGCCGGTCCGGCTCCACCCGGACCGCTGACAGCTATGCGGGTCTCCTGCGCCAGTTTTTCGGCGTCAGCGCTAAGACACCTGACCAGGTGAACGGCCAGGACGTCTTCAGTTGGGCGTATGCCACGGGACCATCCGGCCGGGTGCCGACCACGAACACCATCGGTGCCCGCATCGCCGCACTGAGCTCTTTCTACCGGTTTCTTATTCGCATGGACCTCGTCCGGGCCAACCCCTGCGACGCCTTGGATCGCCCACGCGCCGTGATCCCCGCACCCCGAGGATTGAGTGCCACCGAAGTCCAACGCTTGCTCTCGGTCATCCCTGAGACGCCTCCTGGGCTACGAGATAAGGCCATTATCCTAACCCTGGTGCTGACTGGCCGGCGGCGGGCTGAAGTGCTGGGCATGAAGGCGGGAGACTTGAATCACGAGACCGGTAAGGTCTTCTACTCCTACCGCGGCAAGGGAGGCAAGACCGGACGGCGAGAGCTGCCCGGACCCGCATACGAGGCCATTTGCCGTTCCTTGGCGGCCTGGGGGAAGGCCCTGGACACCATGGCCCCGCAGGAATCGCTCTGGCCGGGAAAGCAGACCGATGGCATCTCGAGCGGCACGTTCTACGCACACCTACAGCGCTACCTTCGGCGCGCCGAGCTGCCGCCCGCCGGCGTGCACATCTTCCGCCACACCGCGGCAAAGCTCCGCCGCGACGCAGGGGCATCGCTCGAGGAGGTGAGTCACTTCCTTGACCACAGCAACCTCGCCGTAACGTCTGTCTACCTCCAGCGCCTCGAAGGCCAAGAGGACCTCACTTGGGCGAAGGTCGCGGGCGCCCTGGGTCTCTAAGCAAGGGACTACGCTCCGATTCAAGGGATTGACCTGAACCGAAATGCACAAGCGAAAAATGTTGATACACAGTTAATGCACTACTCATGCGCAATTTATAGCGCGTTAGACAAGAGATACTCATGAACTTCAGCCTGCCGTTTTTCCCGAAGAAGAAGGCCTTCGGCGGAGGGAAATGGGCGATCGCTCCGGCCGCACTGGAGGAGGCGATGCGGCTCAAGCGCCTCGGTCTCTCTACGAACGCAGTGGCGAAAGCCACGAAGCTGAACCGTCGAACCGTGGACCACTACTGGCGGGAGCAACAATCCCTGGATGACCTCGTGGAGGACTTGGGCAAAACAGCCCTCCAGAAGGAGCCTGATCTGGCCGAAGAGGCTGGTCGGCGCCGTGCCCTCGGCGAGGACAGGAAGCCTACCACACCGCGCCGCCGGGCGGTGAAAGCACCCGAGCCAGCGGCGTTACCGCCAGATGACCTGTTGATCCGGCAGGTGAAGCCCCGCATCGCCTTCCGCTACCTCCGGTATCTCGAGCGCTACGATACGGCACAGCTCGCGCGCTACGGGCGGGCGGTGCTCGACCACACCCTCTTCGGCGACGAGGACCCCCTCGATCGACTCGCCCAGGAAACCATCAGCGGAGACCTTGCGTTCCGCCGCGAGCTGGCGGAGCTCGCCGTCGCTGAGCGGGCGGCGGCTGCGGCGCCGCCCAAGCCTGCGCTGCGGCAAAGCGGTACGAGCACCAAGGAGCTGCGCCGCCTTGCAAGACTCCTAGAGCAGCGACAACAGACCGAGGCGGCAACCTCAGTTCATGCGCTGGAGATGGCACAGGCCGTGTTCGGTCCCGGCGGTAGTGGTACCTACGTCCTGTCCCTCCTCGCGGCATGGGCTGGCTTAGACCCTGCCCTCCCGCCGGCACGGCTTCCCGACCCCTCCCTACCCGCACCAAAGAACCAAATGCCTGGAAGCGACCCGTATCTCACGACGACGAAGAATGCTCAGACATGAAGGCGCCGGCGTCATCTGAGCGAGGACAGGGTGCGGTTAGGTTTGACAGGGCTATACTCCCTTTCTGGAAGGGCGTACCACGGAAGGTTATCGCTATGATGATGCACGGTGCTAACAGGTTGTGACAGGTGCGTTCACATCTTGGTTAACAAATCTTCGCCCAAAATATCGCACTCGAGGCGTTGGCAAGTGCGTCTTTTGCCCAAGCATTCGGGTTAATCTCGAGCGGATCTGTGTAGCCGTCCAGTGCCTGCTGGGCAGCCATCTTATTTGACAATAACGCCGCTCAGGGGTATATTAAGCGTGCCAGAAATGGGCGGCCCTTTAGGCCAGACGATATAGGGGAGGTGACCGATGTTTGTCTACCGAACCATCCAGGCAATCAACTGCGTTTGGCAGGTGGATTAGCCAGTCCCGACCGGTCGGGCGTTCACCGCGTTCTTGAGCAGCAGCGGTCTCTTACGAAGGGGCCGCTTCTTTGTGTCCCGTTGAGCGCTGAGGCCTACCGGTGACGATGAGCGGCCCACTGTTGTGGTACATACCTTAGAAGGAGGTCGCCTGTGGCAAGATTCATTGTCCTGTGGCTGCTGCTGGGAGCCATCGGTACTCTTATTCAAATCTGGCACATGTGCCTGAACATGAGCAACTACCCGATGGTCAAGCGTATCGGCACCTGCGTAGCGATGACGATTGTCTGTCCCCTCGCAGGGGGTTGGACGTTCTTCGTCGCGCTGTGGGCCCTGCACAAAGGTGAGTATGTCGAAGCCGAAGACTAAGGGCAGAGTAGATGCGGAGGCCACCGGCAGCACAGCCGTAACGGTGCACAAGGGGCATCCTGCGGACCCGCCGCACCTTGCTGTATACTACGTAGGCAAGTTTATCCTTGCTTCAACAACTAAATAAGCATCAAGAGTGGCGGCAGAGCTTTGGCTCGATGACCGCCCGCCAACCTTAGTCCGTAAGGTGGCAAGGCACCCCGCACGGGGACGATGCGCGTGGAGACACGAAAAGACGCCCAGCTCACGCTCAAGGCGCGGGCTTTTTTGTTCCCCTTGACGCTGCCACTACTACCTCCCGGACCGGCTAGCCTAAAAGGAGGACAGGATGACCGTATATCACGCCGGGTGGGATTTCTTTACCCCAAGCCCTGGCACCGAAGACACCATGCACTGCTGTGCCTGCGGTGAGGAGATGGAGGTGCAGCGCAACGTCTTCGGGCCAACGGGCTATGTGGAGGCCGTGGGAGGCAGGATGCGGCAGCGACAGGACCCCGCGTACCGTGTGGGTCATCTGCATGACGTTTTCACCTGTAAGCGCTCCGGACAGACCTGGCACACCCAGGTGATCGCGCTGCGAGAGGAGCAATCGGAGACCAGCAGCGCGCGCCTCAAGTCTGTCTTGGAGGAGGAGATTCAGCAAATCCTTACCACGCGGCAGGCGACGATATAGACGACCCCGGACAGCTATCAGGACGACGTTGTTCTGGATTAAGAGTCGCTGCAGGGCTGATTGACCTGCCACCGCCTGGACCAGCATGCCGCCATCGCCTCCGCCTCAGTGGAGGACGGGCATGTTGCCTTTGCCAGGAGTCGGGATTAGAATCTGGCAGAAGCATTGCTGCTTACGAGACGGGAAATAAGATCGGCACACAACCTAGTACGAAGTTGCAATGGTGCATGCACAACGTTTCGGCCCTGGTTGGGGCTTGCCGACAAGACCTTAAGGTTGGACGAAGCAATAAGCCCTCTCTCAGCACAATTGACTTATAGATTTTATCGCCATATCTCAAACGCCGGGCATTGTCGGCCTTTTACAGGGGGTACCGATGGCAGAGCAAGGCAGGAGCAGAACGCGAAACATTAGCCTATACGACCACAAGGACAAGGAGCGCACCAACAACCCGCCGGTGGGCCTTGTCACTCCGGCCACTGACCCGGACTCCGGAGAAGCGCGCACGTATGCCTATGACCCACACCTAGACCCGGCTCTGCAATGGGCGGGCAAGGCTGAGCACACTTCTTTTGATGTCCCGACCGTTTCTTTGCACGTTCACGAACGCATAGACCCACGGACAATCATCGAGGCCGTTCGCAAGCGCGCGGCAGAGCCAGCGGCGCAGCAGCTCGCACTATTTCAAACGCCCGCGGAGAATCCACCGCTGCGCGAGGCGATAGAGTTCTACAAACACCCGCACAACTGGTCCAACCGGCTCATCGCTGGCGACTCGTTGCTCGTCATGAACTCGCTCCTCGAAAAGGAGGGCATGGCTGGCCAAGTGCAAATGGTCTATATCGATCCGCCATACGGCATCCGGTACGGCTCCAACTTTCAGCCCTTCGTGAATAGACGTGATGTTCGAGACGGGAAAGACGACGATCTCACGCAAGAGCCTGAGATGATCAGGGCCTTCCGAGACACATGGGAACTTGATATTCACTCCTATTTAACATACCTGAGGGATAGGCTACTGCTTGCGAGGGAGCTGCTCGCTGACTCTGGTGCATGCTTTGTTCAGATTAGTGATGAGAACTTGCATCGAGTGCGTTGTTTGTTAGATGAGATATTTGGTCCGACCAACAATGTGGCGACGATCTGCTACAAGAAGCCCGGACAGCGAGCGTCCGGTTTTTTACCAGTGCTGACTGACTTCATTCTCTTTTATGCGAAGAATCGAGAGCATCTCACATACCGCCAGCTATACGTCCCGAAGTCACTTTCTGGGGATGGTGGCGACCACTACACACAAGTCGAGCTTCCGAACGGACTCATTCGCCCTCTTTCAACGGAGGAGAGGCTATACCCCTCTCGGTTGCCGACTGGCTCCCAGGTGTTTGAAACAACCGCGCTTGTGTCCGCTGGGGCACAGGGTGGCGACGGACGCTTGGAGTTCCAAGGGAAGGCGTATTATCCCCCACTCCACAAACACTGGAGTGCAAGCCTTCCAGATGGCATGGAGCGACTCGCGAGAGCGAACAGGATAATCTCTGGGGGACAGACAATCCGCTTCAAACGCTACTTTGATGACTTCCCCTACATGTTGGTTGACAACCGATGGGATGACATCGGGATATTCGGCGAGAACCTTTATGTTGTGCAGACAGCGCCGTCAGCCGTCGAACGATGCATGCTCATGACCACCGATCCTGGCGATCTTGTGCTTGACCCGACTTGCGGGAGTGGCACGACGGCGTACGTCGCCGAGCACTGGGGTCGCCGCTGGATCACCTGTGACACTTCACGGGTTGCCATAACTTTGGCCAAGCAGCGGCTTATGACAGCCATGTTCGACTATTACGAACTTGCCCAGCCTCAAGAAGGCGTCGGCAGTGGCTTCAGGTATAAGACGGTACCCCACATCACGCTTAAGTCCATCGCCAACAACGAGCCGCCCAAGCCGGAGACACTGTATGACCAGCCCATCAAGGACGCAACGAAAGTGCGGGTCACAGGCCCGTTCACGGTGGAAGCAGTCCCCGCTCCAACCGTCCGACCGCTGTCGGACATCGGGGCTGACCAACCCGCCGATGAATCGCTGGCCCGTTCCGGTGAGACGGTGCGGCAACGAGACTGGCGCGACGAACTGTTGAAGACGGGCATCCGCGGCAAGGCGGGCCAGCGCATCGAATTCAGCCGCGTTGAGCCGATGGGCGGTACGCGCTGGCTCCAGGCCGATGCCGAAACGAAGGGTGACGTTTCAGCACGGGTTGTCATATCCTTCGGGCCTGAATATGCGCCGCTTGAACAGCGGCAGGTCTCTCTGGCGATTGAGGAAGCCCAAACCCTTGTCCCGCGCCCCAAATTTATCGTGTTTGCTGCGTTTCAATTTGACCCGGAGGCTGCAAGAGACATCGATGAAACGAACTGGCCGGGGGTTACGCTACTTAAAGTACAGATGAATGCCGACCTCCTCACCGACGACCTCAAAAAGAAACGCGCTAGCAATGAGAGCTTCTGGCTGATTGGGCAGCCCGACGTAGAGGTGCGCCAAGTCACGATCGGAGAATCAAAAGGCAAATGGCAGGTCGAGGTTCACGGCTTCGACTACTACAATACTCGGACAGGTGGGATTGAAGCGGGAGACACATCGAAGATCGCGCTTTGGCTACTGGACCCAGACTACGACGGGCGAAGCCTCTATCCACGCCAAGTGTTCTTCCCCATGGCTGATGAGCGCGATGGTTGGGGGCGATTAGCACGCAACCTCAAGGCGGAAATCGATGACGACCTGATTGAATCGTATCGCGGCACTGTCTCACTGCCCTTTGAACTGGGCGACTACAGGCGCATCGCGCTGAAGATCGTGGACGATAGAGGGATTGAAAGCCTGAAGGTCGTTGAGGTTCAGTAATGGCCACCGCGACTATCGATCGTCTCATCATCAACTCCCCATACGAGGAGCCGTCGCACCACTGGCGCTACGACCGAGAGACCCGGACTTTTAGCCTGGAGCCAGGTCGCCGACCAGCCGGCTTCGTAATTGCCACACCAGGTTCCAAGACCTTCGACGACCCGGGACTCTTCGTTGAGTTACCTCTGGTGAATCGCATTCGACCTCGCGTCACGGCTTGGCGGGAGGCGGGGTATCCGGGTGCCACGGGGATCACACAGCGGCTCTTAGCCCATTGGAAGGACCCCGAAGAACGTGAACATCGGCGATTCTTCTTCTGCCAGCTTGAGGCTATAGAAACGCTGATTTGGTTAACCGAAGGGCCGCCAGCCGACAAAGTTGGCATCGACATCCCCAGCGACGGCGGCCCGTTTACACGGCTCTGCTCTAAGATGGCCACTGGGTCGGGCAAGACCATTGTTATGGCCATGATCATTGCCTGGCACATCCTCAACAAAGTGACGTATCCACAAGACCCCCGGTTCTCCAAGAATGTATTTGTCATCGCTCCCGGTCTAACCGTCAAGAGTCGGCTCCAAGTTCTGCTGCCTAGTCACGACGGCAACTATTACGACGAATTCAACATCATTCCGCAGGGACTGGCAGACCGCCTCCGTCAGGGCAAGGTGATCGTACGAAATTGGCATGTCCTGAACTGGGACAATGAGGCGCAGGTAGCCAAGAAGAAGAGCGTCGACAAACGAGGCGCGAAGAGCGACGAGGCCTACGTCCGGGAAGTGCTGGAAGAATTGGCCAGCGCCCACAATTTATTAGTCATCAATGACGAAGCGCACCATGCTTGGCGAGTTCCCGCGGAGTCGAAGGTCAAGGGTGTCAGTAAGGATGAGTTGGACGAAGCCACCAAATGGGTTGGGGGCCTTGACCGCATCCACCGAGCGCGCGGGGTTTTGGCTTGTTACGACCTGTCTGCAACGCCAGTTGCTCCGACCGGAAAGGCAAGCTCTGAGGAAGCACTGTTTGAGTGGATTGTCAGTGACTTCGGCCTCAATGACGCGATTGAATCTGGACTTGTGAAGACACCGCGGGTTGTTGTACGCGATGACGGTCGCCTCGCCAGCAACTACAAATCGCGGCTCTACCACATCTATATGGACCCAGAAGTTCGGGATGACATCAACCGCAGATCCCAAGAATCCGAGGGCCTGCCAGACTTAGTGGCCAACGCTTACTATCTTCTGGGTAAAGACTGGCTGGAAACTGCAAAGCGCTGGTCGGAAGCCGACATACCCACACCCCCGGTCATGATCACGGTCGCGAACAGAACAGAAACGGCTGCCAGGATAAAATACGCATTCGACCATCACCGCATCGATATAGACGAGCTATGCGCACCAGAGCGGACGCTCCACATCGACTCGAAAGTCCTAGAAGAAGCCGAGGGCCAGGAGGAGCCGATCCCACTAACCGCTGCCACTGAGGGTGAGGGCGATGAGGAGGCAGACGACGAGCCCATTGTTAAGCTAACCAAAAAACAGCAGGCTGAGCGGCTTCGTCAGATGGTGGATACGGTGGGCCAGTTTGGCAAGCCAGGTGCGCAAATCCAAAATGTCATCTCAGTAGGAATGCTTTCTGAGGGCTGGGATGCAAAAACTGTCACCCACATCATGGGCCTCCGAGCCTTCTCCAGCCAGCTACTGTGTGAGCAAGTCGTCGGCCGGGGCTTGCGACGAACTACCTACGAGGTGGACGCAGATACCGGGTTATTTGCGCCCGAATACGTCAATATCTTCGGAATTCCCTTCACTTTCCTGCCTCACGAAGGGGGCGAGGGGCTTCCACCACCACCTGCAGCGCCAAAGACGAGAATAGAACCGGTCACCGAAAAGCAGCAGTACGGAATGTCCTGGCCAAACGTCATCCGCATCGAACATACCTACCGGCCTAAGCTGACACTAGACATGACAACGGTCAAGCCTCTCGTACTGAACGCCTTTGACGCAGCAACCCAGGCTGAGCTAGCAGCAGTGCTCGAAGGTAAGCCAGACCTGACGCGCTTATCGCAAATTGACCTGGAGGGTTTAGGCCACAGATTCCGACTACAACACCTTGCCTTCCGAGCGGCAGCCAGCGTCTTCGACGAGATGCGCCCCGATTGGACAGGTAACAGAGAATACCTGCTCACACGACTGATCGAGCTCGTGGAACAGTTTGTGCGCTCAGGACCCATCACAATAGCACCACCACTGTTCAACCAAGAGGAGCTACGGCGCCGGATACTGCTGGCTTTGAATATGAACAAGATAGTTCAGCATATCTGGGAGGCCATTGGCTTTGAGAATACCGAGGCTCTCGAACCCGTCTTCGACGATGCTCACCCTATTCTGGCGACAAGTGACATGAAGACTTGGTACAGCGGAAGGCCGTGCGAACTCACTCGACGTTCACACATCAACTTCTGCGTCTTTGACAGCACCTGGGAGGCTACCGAAGCCTTCGAGCTTGACCGCAACTCCAACGTTGCGGGGTGGGTCAAGAACGATCATCTAGGTTTCAAGGTTCTCTACCTCTTCAAGGGCGTGCGCAAGAAGTATCGGCCCGATTTCCTAATCAGACTCACTAACAGGAAGACCCTGGTACTGGAAGTCAAAGGCCAGGACACCCAAGAGAACCAGACTAAGCGGGAATTTCTGAACCAGTGGTGCGAAGCGGTGAACTCCCAAGGAGGGTTCGGGACATGGGGATGGGCCGTATCCCGCGATCCGAAGGATATCGCTGGTATCTTAAGCCAGGCCAATAGCCAATTGTAACGTTTATGATCCCCACATAATGTTTGGTTGCCTTCGACTGCGGATGATGACTACGGGATGAAGGTTCACAGGGTTTCTCCACCGCACGACTCAACAACACCAGTAACGAGCATTGTTCCTCCGGATGGCTGGAGTACGAGGGGATAGAGTCGATGCAGGAGCTACTTCCCGAATCGCCCCCACATCTTGATCGAGCCTCGCGCACTCCCGCTCGTTGTTAAATCCTAGGTGGACTAGCCTTACACCGCCGGCCGCTTTTCGCGCCACGGAGTCGCCTTTTCGTAGGTGTGGGCGACCCGGAGGATGGTCAGTTCGTCGAAGGCGCGACCCGCGATCTGGAGTCCAATGGGTAGGCCGTCGCCGGTGAAGCCGCAGCAGATGGAGATCGCGGGCAAGCCCGTGGAGTTGAAGGGACCGGTAAAGCCGGTCCGGCGTAAAGTGGTCTCCAGAGTGGCCGCGCCGCTCTCTTCAAAGGTGCCGGCCGGCGAAGGCGAGGTGGGCGTCAGCAGGACATCCACCTGGGTCAGTGTGTCCCTGAACTCCTGCTGCATGACGGTGCGCCATCGCTGCGCCTGAATATAGTCAGCGGCGCTGAAGAATGCTCCCAGCTGCAAGCGCTCTCGCAGGTGGTCGCCGTAGTCGTCCGGCCGAGCTTTCAGGTTCGCCTCATGGTAGGCGTAGGCCTCGGCCATAAGAATGGTCCGATTCACGGTGCTTGCGTGCTTGAGGCTAGGGATTTCCACTGCACGCGTTTTCGCCCCCGCGCCCTCCAGCACCTTGATTGCCGCTTCCACGGCAGCGAGCGTATCAGCGTTCACCTCTTCCGTGAAGAAGTAATGGCGGGGAATTCCAATCGTCAAGTCTCGCACATCTTCACGAAGGGCCTGCATGTAGTCAGGCACCAGCGTCCGGCTGGACGCCGGGTCCATGGGATCGTACCCCGCGATGGCCTGGAGCATGATGGCTGTATCCTCCACCGTCCAGGTCATGGGACCGCAATGATCCAGGCTCCAACTTAACGGGACCACCCCGTACCGGCTCACACGCCCGTAAGTCGGCTTGAGGCCCACGATGCCGCAGAACGAGGCCGGTCCGCGAATGGAGCCTCCGGTGTCGCTGCCCAGCGATCCCATGCAGAGCCCCGCGGCCACCGCGGTCCCGGACCCGCTGCTTGAACCTCCAGGGATGCACTCCAGGTTCCAGGGATTTCTCGCTGGGGGAAAGGGGCCGTTGAAGTGGGGCGCGCCGTACGCGAACTCGTGCATGGCGAGCTTCCCCAGCAGCACCGCTCCTGCTTCCGCCAGCTTCGCCGCTGCCGTTGAATCCTCTTCGGGTACCCACTGAGTGAGTAGGCGGGAGTGGGCCGTGGTGGGGGTCCCCTTTGTGGCGTAAAGGTCTTTGAGGGCGACGGGAATGCCGTGCAGTCGGCCTTTGTAGTCGCCTTTCGCTACCTCGGCCTCCGCTGAGCGCGCCGCTTTCAACGCGCCCTCCCGTGTCACTGTAATGTAGGCATTCAACTGCTTATCCACTGTATCTATCCGGTCGAGAAAGGCCTGGGTCAGCTCCACAGGCGACAGTTTCTGCGCCTGAATGAGGTCAGCAGTCTCTCGGATGGTGAGGTAGTACAGCTCATTCATGGTCTCTTTACCCCCGCGTTCAGGTCGGGTTGGAAGCTCATCGCCGGTTCCACCACGTCCAGTTTCCACTCCCGCAGCCTCTCGACTTCCGCCTTGACGAAGTTGAAGCCGGGTTTCAGCTTGGTCAGTTGCTTCTCGTCCAGTTCCAGCCCCGCTGCCTGCGCCAGTGCTGCGAAGGTCTCCATCGAAATCGTCCCTTCCTGATCAGCCATAGGGTTTCCTCCTTCAATTAAAGCTGAAGCGCCGAACAAGAGCGTAGTGGCCCCTAGTCGCACGAGCGGCACAGCCGCCGCTCAATCATGGTAACTCGGTAGCTAGTGCGCACCATCATGCTTGGCGGAGTCTGGGATCAAGAGCGTCCCTGAGACCCTCGCCCAGAAGATTGAAGCACAGGGTCACGATAAATATCGCTAAGCCCGGGACAGTCGAAACATGAGGCGCATTTGAAAGCACGCTTCGACCCTCGGCTAACATGGCTCCCCATTCAGGAGTCGGGGGTTCAACGCCGAGTCCCAAGAAGCTAAGGCCCGCCGCAAAAATAACAGTTCGGCCAACTGCTAGAGTCCCGTAGACCAAAATAGGGGCAAGCGCATTGGGCAAGACATGCATTACTAGCATGCGACTGTTTCTGGCTCCCATGGCACGGGCCGCGGTGATGAACTCTCGTTCTTTAAGAGAGAGCACCGAACTACGCACCAGCCGTGCATATTGCGGGACCTGCACGATGGTAATTGCCAGCAGTGCATTTAAGAGACCAGGTCCCAGGGCTGATACGATTGCAATAGCCAGGAGTAACGACGGAAAGGCAAAAACCACATCGAGGACTCGCATGATGAGATTATCGAGCCTTTCGCCAAAAAAGCCCGCGACTATTCCCAGGGCGGTCCCTAAGACCCCGGATATCAACACTGGAATAATGCCAGTTAGCAGAGACACCTGCCCTCCCCACAACATTCGGCTTAACAAGTCGCGCCCTAAGTAGTCGGTGCCGAGGGGGTGGCCGGGCGAACCGATTGGAGCAAGGCGATTGGCGGAATCAATAATGGCTACGGGATTGTAAGGAGCAATAACCGGAGCAAGGTACACGATGAGGAGCGAGATGGCAACAACAACTCCTCCGACAAGCGCCATCCTGTCTCTCCGCAGCCCTCGCCATGCCTCATAGACCAATCCATGGGGGCGACGTTGCATCCTTTGAAAAGTGGTGATCGTAGCAGCCAAGAATTTGTCCCTTTCGCCTATGATGAATTCCCATATCTGATTCGCGGATCCAGGAATGCGTAGCACAAATCCACCACAAGGTTCACTAAAACGAATATGATGGCTAGCAAAAGCACTCCTCCCATAACCACGGGAATGTCGCGTGCTGAGATGGCTCGGTACATCATCTGTCCTAGGCCGGGCCAGGAAAATATCGTCTCCACGATAATGGCTCCTCCTAAGAGATAACCAAGCTGTAAACCAATAACGGTCACAACAGGAAGCAAAGCGTTCCGAAGGGCATGGCGATAGATGACGACGCGGTTTACCAGCCCCTTAGCGCGGGCTGTACGAACGTAGTCCTGCCGCAAGACTTCTAACATCGTCGAACGAACTAATTGCGCAACGACCGCCATCGAAAAGGCGCTTAAGGTCAGTGACGGAAGAATAAGGTGAACGAGGGTATCCAATGGTCCTCCGCCGCCTCGAAGGTTCGTCATTCCCCCTGAGGGCAACAGGCGCAGCCACACTGAGAAGATGAAAATCAGGATCAGCCCTAACCAGAACGAGGGCATGCTGTTGCCGAACAGCGTGGTGAGCATCACGAGCCGGTCCCAAATTGAGTACTGCTTGGTGGCGGAAATCACGCCTGCGAAAGTTCCGATGAGGCTGGATATTATGGTGCTCGTGATGGCAAGAACCATTGTGTTGGGAAGGCGCTCCATGAGCATCTTGAATACGGGCTCACTGTGAAAAGCCGATCGGCCCAGATCCCCCTGGACTGCCCTAAAGAGCCAGTTCAGGTACTGTAGATAAAGGGGTTGGTCCAATCCCCAAGTGTGACGTACCGCTTCGAGTTCAGCCTTCGTCGCCTGAGGTCCAGCAAGGGCGTACGCCATGTCCCCCGGGACCAAGTGCAGGATGACAAAGACTGCAATGCTAACTCCCGCCAAGACTGGAATAGTCGCGATCAAGCGACGGATAATGTATGTTGCCATGTGAAAATCCCGAACGGTGTTATTCCTAGTAGAGACGGGGGGGGGGCTTTGCGGCCCCCCGGTTCCATCAACAGGCAGGGGCAAAAACTGGCGTTCGGGTCTGGCGTAGGGAGTTCCCAGCAATGGAGCCAGCCCAGATCACGCCAGTGGACG
>Ga0082335_1000435_pt1 | contig 105829 bp, 109 predicted proteins | sample Subgrocontami58m_FD_72375 | JGI IMG/M metagenome (GOLD analysis project Ga0082335, IMG submission 72375) | Subsurface groundwater microbial communities from S. Glens Falls, New York, USA - GMW37 contaminated, 5.8 m (SPADES assembly) (version 2) ... | reverse complement strand
ACGCCATATTTGAGGCACTTCGGACACCTTTTTTACAAGTCATTTGAATTAGTTATTGGTTTTTTCAATTCAGTATTACACAAAATGCGTTTTTCAGCCCCACCAAATTGTCCATTAACTCGTGAAGTTTATCAAAAAATGAAACGACCCCCATCACTTGACGGGGGTCGTCGTCGCTTGTTGTGTGCTAGTCTATTTTGCTTCGAGCGCCTTCCAGACGCCGAAGGTACGTTCTCTGTGTCCCGCGCGTTGGTAGACGGCAATGGCAAGGGCGGCCCAGGCCTCATCTGCCGCGTTCTGGTAGCCGGCGAGTCCCGCGAGGGCCGCTGATTGGCGTCCCGCATGTTGGTATCCCACGATACCGACGAGAATTCCGGCATCTCGTCCCGCATGTTGGTATCCCGCAATGCCGAAGAGGGGAAGGATGGCATCGTTGTCTGCATGCTGATACCCCGCGAGCCCCACCACCACTACCGCGTCATGGCCTGCCGTCTGACACAGGGCGATACCCACAGCGGTCAATGCGTCGTTCTCTGCGTGTTGTTCCGAGGCAACGCCAACGACGGTGTAAGTTTTCGCTGCCTTTTGGTATGTACAGAGGCCGACGATGGTGACCACGGTCCCTTCGGACTTCTGATACAGGGAACAGACCGAGTAGACACCTTTCTCGCCCTCGGCGTTCCCAAGGACTGTGAGGATGTAGCCGTTGATGTTGAGCGGCGCGCAGAGCAGTGCAAGGATTCCGAGCTGCTTGGCCAACCGCTTTATCTCATACGGCTTTGGCTTCAGCCAGAGGCACATCACGATCGCGTACACACCGAAAGTCTCGAAAAACAACCAGAGGTTCGTCATCTCGAGTCCTCCCTAAAAGGAGACGTTGCAATCCGTTGTTCTAGTGTGTATTATGTAGAAACTGTTATGAGAAGTCAAGCAAAGAGTTTGTCATTCCCGCGTAGGCGGGAATCCAGAACCCGCGACGTCGTATGCGTGCTGGATTCCGGCTCGGAGGCCGGAATGACACGGAAAAAAGTGTTTGTCGCCATGTCCGGTGGCGTTGACTCATCCGTCGCCGCGGCGTTGTTGTTGAAGCAAGGCTACGACGTTATTGGCGCGCATATGAAGTGCTTCAACGTGGACGGGTGCGCGGAGCGCGATGCCGAGGATGCCCGCCGGGTTGCCGAACAGCTCGGCATCCCGTTCTATGTGTTTGATTTTGAGAAAGCGTATAAACAGCGCGTAGTGGACTACATGATTAAGGGGTATAAGTCCGGCATTACGCCGAATCCGGATGTGATGTGCAATAAAGAAATCAAGTTTGGGTTATTTTTTGAGAAAGCGCGGAAGTTGGGGGCCGACTATGTGGCGACGGGGCATTATGTCAGATTAGGGTTTAGCGGTAAGCGGTTAGCGTTTAGGGATGGGGGCGCGCCCGCACGACTGAACGCTATACGCTATACGCTATACGCTGCGCGAGACCGCGCAAAGGACCAATCCTACTTTCTTTGGACGCTACGGCAGTCACAGCTCGCGCATTGCCTTTTTCCTATCGGCGAATATACCAAGCCGCAAGTGCGAGTGCTCGCAAAAAAGTTTGGATTGCTCACTGCGACGAAAAAAGATTCGCAGGGCATATGCTTTCTGGGGCAGGTGAGTATTCGCGATTTCTTGAAGCAATATATTAAACCGAAAAAAGGCAATATACTTCTGCTGGATTCCGGCTCGGAGGCCGGAATGACAAACCAACGCATTATAGGCGCCCATGACGGCGCGCATTTGTATACCATCGGACAGCGGCACGGCTTCGGCGTCGGCGGACTTGCGACGCCGCATTATGTCGTCGCAAAAGACGTAAAGAAAAACACCATCACCATCGCGCCGGAAAACCATCCGGCATTGTATTGTAAAGAAGTAACACTGACGGACGTGAATTTTATTTCCAAAAATTATTCACTATTCACTATTCACTATTCACTCTCTGTTCTTGCTCGTGTCCGCTACCGCCAACCCCTTTTCTCCGCCGTGCTTACGCGGACTGACGCAGACTTCACGCAGACTGACGCGGAAAAATCTTCTGCGAAGTCCGCGTTACGTCCGCGTAGTTCTGCGTCTTGGAAGCTTATCTTCCAAGAGGGGCAAAAGTTTGTCGCCGAGGGACAATCCGCCGTTTTCTATTCCGCGGAGAAACGAAACCTGCCTGCCGGCAGGCAGGTGCTCGGCGGTGGGGTGATCGTGGTATAATTAACGTAGATTCGCTGGCGGAAAGGAGTATCTCAATGTTGGAGTCGAAAAAGCCTTCCGGAATCACAGTGCTTCTTGTCGGTATGCTGGTCGGCGTCGTGACGGTGCTCGGGATTGCGCAATTCGGTGTCGCGTTCTACGAGTTCATGACTTCGGCTATCACCGATGGGCTCGCGGGACTGAAGCACGTATTGCATCACTAATCGTGTTCGCGCATGAACTCCTCGTCTTCGGATGGGGAGTTATGCTTTAATAACAAGTATGATCATTGTCTTCACGGGAAATGGAAAAGGCAAAACCACGGCCGCTTTGGGCCAGGCAGTTCGCGCGCTCGGCCGTGGCAAGCGCGTGTTGATGATTCAGTGGATTAAAGGACCGTGGAAATCCGGCGAGGAGTTTGCGGACATAACTACAAAAGCCGGCGAAACAACGAAGGGCGAGTTTCTGCTGATAAAAAAGGGGCTTGGCTTTGTGGGTATACTCGGCGACACGTTGCCGCGCGAGAAGCACGAACAAGCCGCGTATGCCGCGTTGCAGCTTTTTGAAAGCGAGTTGAGCAGCGGAAAATGGGACATGATCTTGCTTGATGAAATAAACGTCGCGATGTCGCTGAAACTGTTGAAGGTTGCCGATGTATTGAAAGCAATCAAAAAAGTTTCGCTGGAAAAACTTGTCGTTTTAACCGGCCGCGGCGCACCGACGTCAATCGTCAAAGCAGCCGACTTGGCAACCGAAATGCGCGAGCTGAAACATCCGTTTACAAAGGGGAAGTTAGCGAAAATCTCTGTGGAGTTCTAAAAATAAACATAGACCCGAGGAGGGTCTATGTACGCCGCGTTACCTGCGCCATTGTGCGAGGTATTCACCGATAGAGATGTAGTCGTCGGGGTTTTCGTTCTCCGGGAACCTCCAGAGGTGGTGCCACGTGATTGGCCGGGCTTCGGCGCTCTCAACGTCCGACCGCTTCGCAAGCCGCTCGCGAAACTCCTTGATGACGAGCGCGCGATTCGCGGGATACGCGTACGCTCCCACGAGCTTCACGAGGTCGTGGATGTTGCGCGGGTCTCTCGGTGTCACTAGCGGCATAAAACGCACGTCCCACTCCTCGCGGCTTTTTCCGGAAAGGAGGAGGCCGCGTCTCCGTGCTTCAAAGTAGAACTCGACATAGTTCACGGTAACCTCCTTTCGTCGCTGTACAGGGCGGGTCGTCTTCCTTTACACTACCAAAAATCAATGGACGAGACAACAAAACCGCTGCCGCTGCACGACCTCGCTTTTTTTATTGCCATCTTCTTTATCTGCGGCGTGTTGTTTTCCAGTATTCCGGGAAGCATTTTCTTGCGGCTCGCTATAAGCGCCGTAGTGAGTGTATTTGCCGTAGTCGCCGCGTTAATCTTCCACAAGCCCGCAATTGCGCTGCTCGCGCCGGCAATACTTTTGGGCGGGCTATATCACGTCAGTTATGAATCAATCCAAATACATCGGGCGCCCGTGTTTGGCGCGACGGTAACAATAGAAGGCGTGGTGCGCCGCGTAAGCGCAAACACCAGCAGTCAAAGAGTTGACGTGGGAAATATCCGTCTCACGCTTGCGCGGTACCCTGGGTATCGTTACGGCAACATACTTCGCGCGGAAGGAACGATTGTTGAGTCGGATGCGGCGTTCCGAAACATGAATCTGCGTGACGGAATTGTGGGTACGATGTTGCGCCCGAAAGTCGCGCTGTTAAGAGAGGATGGCGGAAATCCGGTGATGAGCGCACTTACCCGTTTCAAGGAGCGCATCCAAGGCGTGTTTATGCAGACGTTGCCCTACAACGAAGCATTGCTCATGTCCGGCCTCACGTTGGGGACCAAGGCGGATTTTTCAAAAGAGTTCCGCGCGGAATTATCACAAAGCGGAACATCGCATCTGGTCGCGCTTTCGGGGTATAACATCATGGTCATTGTGATGGGGCTGGGCTGGCTGTTCCGCGTGCTGCGGTTGAAACACGCGGCATTTCCGCTGACCGTTGTCGCGATTGTGGCGTTTGTGCTGATGACCGGGGCGGAGGCATCAGTCGTCCGCGCCGCGGTGATGGGAAGCATCGTGCTTTTAGCCGGCGAAGTCGGCCGGCTGTACAGTTTCAGGAACGCGATTACGCTTGCCGCGTTTGTTATGACATTACAAAATCCAAAGGTGCTCATGTTTGATGTCGGTTTCGCGCTGTCTTTCGCGGCGCTTTTGGGTATTGTGTATCTTGAGCCGATTCTTGCGGCACTTACGCATCTCGGCGCGGGCGAAAGTTTTCTTAATTGGAAGAAAAGCATATCTATGACGGTTGCGGCGACACTCGCGACGTTGCCGATATTGGTCGTGCAATTCGGGACGTTTTCCGTGAGCGGCGTTGCTGCAAACATCGCCATACTGTCGGCAGTGCCGGCGACGATGGTTTTGGGATTGCTCATCGCCATAGGCGGATTTATCGCGATGCCGCTCGCAAAACTTTTTGCATTACTCGCGCATCCGCTGTTGTGGTACGAAGGCGCCGTTATCCACATGTTCAGCGGCTTCGGATATGTGAGCGGCATTATGGGTTTCGGTATCGGATTTTTATTCACGTATTATGCGGCGCTCGTTGCGTTTATGGTATATGCGAAGCGAAGGTTAAACTATGCTGAACTTTTTAACACGCAACATAAATAAAATTCTCTTAGTCGCGCGGAAAGTCTTTGCAAATAAGCCGCTCGTTGCACTGCTTATTCTTGCGGCGGCAGACGCGGCGTTGTGGTTTTTTGTATTGAGCGACGCGGCGCTGCGCACGCCACAGTTTTATTTTTTAAATATCGGACAGGGCGATAGCGAACTTATACTCTTGCCGCGCGCCGGTGGAGGCAGCGTGAAGCTACTTATTGACGGAGGACCGGACGCGAAGGTGGTTGAGGAGCTGGGGAAAGTGTTGCCCGTTGGCGACCGCACCATTGACTTGGTGCTGATGACGCACCCGCAGCTGGATCACTTCGGGGGATTTATTGAGGTGCTGAAACAATATCGCGTCGGCGCATTTTTGGGTAACGGAAGAGTCGGTCCCATTGCGGCGTATCGCGAACTGATGGGCATCATCCGCGAACGGAACATCCCGTATATCACGCTCGCGCGGGGGAGCAGCATCACGTACGGTAACATGGTGATTGATGTGCTCTCGCCGAATTCGAAAGATCTTGTCAGCGCGGAGTTAAATGACGGCTGTCTGGTGCTTCGCGTGCAAACCGCCGACACTCGCGCGCTTTTTACTTGCGATGCAGGCGCAAACATTGAGAGTGAGCTTGTGGCAAGCGACGACATACAGGCGGATATTTTGAAAGTCGGTCACCATGGTTCGCGGTTTTCATCCAGCGCAAGTTTCTTGGCGGCGGTAAATCCCAAAGTCGCGGTGATTGAAGTCGGAAAAAATACGTATGGCCACCCCACAAAAGACGCGCTGTCGCGGCTTTTCGATAGCGGTACAAAAGTTTTTCGTACCGACCAAAACGGAACATTACGCGTTGCCGTAACCGACGGCGCGCTTCGTATATTTGCTGAAAAAAGTTTGCCTGCTATAGTGAAATAAGGGTTTATTGGAGGATTAACCATGGTCCAGCCACCCATCATGTATCCCCACATCGTCGTGGGGCTCGGAATGACGCTCGGCGCGACGCTGCTGCTCACAGGGTTGCTTGTGGTGGCTCTGCTCTGCGGATGTTTGCGTCGCCGGCTGCAAAAGGCGCCGACGAAGCGCTAGAGGAGGACGCTATGCCGGATATGACGCTGCTCATCGTAATGATCGCGGCATTCGCCGCATACGGAGCATGGATTGTCGTCGTGATGGCGAGAGATGCGGAGCGCAAGCACTCTCCGTTGGGTGATCTTCCGGCGGCACTGCTGACCATCGTGCTCATCGTGATGTTCTACTGCGTCACTGTTCGCGTGCGGCGGTTGAATGCCGGCTTGGACCGCGTTGCTAATCCGGACGCCGAACAGCCGGCCGAGAATGAAAGGAGATAGGGTGCGCATAGCGCGTAGAAAGGCCCCGGCGCGGTGAACGCGGCGGGGCCTTCTATGTTTTCTGGCGGACAATGCGTCGCGCAATCGCGAACGCGGCAATGCCGAGGACGATGCCGGAGAGAAGGTCAACGATGTAGTGCTGTTTCACCGTGACCGTGGAGAGGAGAATGGACGCTCCCCACAAGGCGTAGACGGCGTAGGTGCGGCGGCCGAACTTCTTCCATGTTGCCGCAAGGAGAATCGCGACAACGCCGGCGTGCGTGCTGGGTAGGGTGTTGTTCGGCAAGTCGTACGCGTAGAGCGCGTTCGCGAGGACGTAGTACACGAACGACGTGTCCGGCGAAATTTCCGGCCGCGGGTATCGCGACGGGATGATCGCGTAGATGGTGAAGGCCGTCGTGAACATTATCGCGGTTGCGACGATGATTGTCGCGAAGTCGCGCAGCGTGATGTTCCGGCCAACGATGACCGGCAGCCAGAACAACGCGTACAAACTCATGTACGGGAACACGAATTCGGGAATGAACGGAATCATTCCGTCAATCGGCGTCAAGAATGATGTTTCCCCGCTCCGCGCGGCGGTTACCTCCGCGACATAGTGATATCCCAAAAAGAAGAATATCGCCATGCCGATGTACAGCAGCATCTTCTTTCCGATGCGACGCATGGCGCACTCCTCAAAAATGTCTACCGAGTTCTTCTTTCAGTATAACTGATGAGGTGGATTTCTTTTGCGGACTTTGATAATCTAAACTCATGCGAACGCTTATCAACGACATTCCTTCGCGCGAAGGTCAAAAAGTTGCACTGGCGGGTTTTGTGCACTCTAGGCGCGACCACGGTAAAATTATTTTCATTGACTTGCGCGACCGCACCGGTTTGGCGCAGCTGGTTTTTATAACCAAAGACAAAGCGCTGTATGAAAAAGCGAACACGCTCCGTTCCGAGTGGGTGATTCGGGTGGAAGGGGTGGTAAACAAGCGCCCGCCCGCAATGGTAAACAAAGAAATTCCGACCGGCGAACATGAGATGCTCGTGGAGTCGCTGGAAATTCTCGCGGAAGCAATCACGCCGCCGTTTGACGTGACCACCGACGGCCGTGAAGTCGGCGAAGAAGTGCGGATGAAGTACCGCTACGTTGATTTGCGCCGCGCGCGCATGCACCGCAATCTGCAGTTGCGCAGCAAGACGCTCGCGTTTGTTGACGACTACTTAAAGGCGCAGGATTTTGTTGAGGTTGAAACGCCGATTTTGGGCAAGTCAACTCCGGAGGGCGCACGCGATTATTTGGTGCCGGCACGGTTGTATCCCGGAAAGTTTTACGCCCTTCCGCAGGCGCCGCAGCAATACAAGCAGCTGTTGCAGGTTGCGGGATTGGAACGCTATTACCAGATTGCGCGCTGTTTCCGTGACGAAGACACGCGCGGCGATCGCCAGCCGGAGTTTACGCAAATTGACTTGGAGATGAGTTTTGTTGAGCGCGACGATGTGTTGGCGGTGCTTGAAGGTTTGATGATTGACCTCGTCGCGAAGGCGTATCCGGAAAAACACATCACGCAAGTTCCTTTTCCGCGTTTGAGTTATAAGGAAGCGCAGGAGCAATATAAATCCGATAAGCCGGATTTGCGGAAAGACAAAAATGATCAGAACGAACTCGCGTTCGCGTGGATTGTGGACTTTCCGTTTTACGAATGGAGCGAGAAAGATAAAAAGTGGGACTTCGGCCATAATCCGTTCAGTATGCCGCACGGTGGCACGCTTCCGGAGAGCGAAAAAGAAATGGGGAACGTACTTGCGTACCAATACGACCTTGCGCTGAACGGATCTGAAATTGCCGGCGGAAGTATCCGCAACCACAAAGCCGATTTGCTCAAAAAAGCGTTTATGCTGGTCGGCTACGAAGAAAAAGCCGTGGAAGAAAAATTCGGCCATATGCTGGCGGCATTTTCGTATGGCGTGCCGCCGCACGGCGGAGCGGCGATCGGCTTTGACCGCCTGATGATGATTCTTCTAAATGAACCCAACATCCGCGAAGTCATCGCATTCCCGAAAACCGGCGACGGCAGAGACCTTATGACCAATGCGCCGGATGAGGTGAGCGATAAACAATTAAAGGAGTTGCACATTGCGTCAACCGATGGAAAAAAGAAATAAAATTGAGCGCTTCGTGCTTTCGGTAGGCGGCAGTTTGATCGTCCCGAACGGCGGCATTGCCATCCCGTTTCTTTCCGGATTCAATACATTCATCCGCCGGCGGTTAAAAGAACGTCCCCGCCGGCAATTTTTTATTGTGGCGGGCGGGGGATTGCTTGCGCGGCATTACCGCGATGCCGGCCATGAAGTCATCGGGCGCAAGCTGACCGATGAGGACATGGATTGGCTGGGTATCCACGCCACGCGCCTGAACGCGCATCTCTTGCGGACAATTTTCTGTGACATCGCGCATCCGTACATCATCAAGCACTACGACATCATCCGCAAAGTGTCGGAGCCGATTGCCGTCGCGGCAGGTTGGAAGCCGGGCTGGTCAACAGATTACGACGCGGTGCTTTTGGCGGAAGATTATCACGTGGACACGGTCGTAAACCTTTCAAACATTGACCACGTGTATGACAAAGATCCTAGAACTAATCCCGACGCGAAGCCGATTGAGGCGATTTCGTGGAAGGACTATCGGAAGCTGGTCGGAAAAAAGTGGATTCCCGGAATGAACGCGCCGTTTGACCCGGTGGCGTCGCAGCGCGCGGAATCTTTGGGCTTGAAGGTGGTGGTACTGAAAGGCGACAACTGGAAAAATTTGGAGCGGTATTTCGCGGGCGAACGGTTTGTGGGTACAATGATAGGAGGATAATAAATGGGCAAATCGATTGGCTGATTGATGGGTCGTCGAAAAGAGGTGTCATTCCGGACCTGCCTGTCCGGTAGGCAGGCTTGACCCGGAATCCAGAAATGTAGCGATCTGGATTCCCGCGTCCGCGGGAATGACAGAGGTGCTATTGAAAAGTGTCTCGCAGTGGTGTTTAATGGAGAGATTACATAATAAAAATACACACACATGACAAAATTAAAACTGAAAGAAGAGCAAACATTAGTGCTGGTAAAGCCCGATGGTGTAAAGCGCGGGCTGTTGGGTGAAATTATGCGCCGCATTGAACAGCGGGGCTTGAAAGTTGTGGCGTTGCAAATGCTCGCGGCGACAAAGCCCTTGCTTGCGAAACACTACTCTGATGCTCCGGAAAACTTGAAAGCGATGGGGGGAAAGACGCTTGCCACGTACGAAAAGTACGGTTTGGATCCCGTTAAAGAAATCGGAACGAACGACGCGGAAAAAATCGGTAAGATGGTGCACGGCTGGATTGTGGAGTTTATGACCACGGGCCCGATTGTGAAAATGGTGGTGGAAGGTTTGCATGCGGTGGAAATGGTGCGGAAAATCGTTGGCAGCACATTGCCGTCAATGGCGGACATGGGAACTATCCGCGGCGACTACTCGGTTGATTCAGCCGTACTCGCAAACGCCCAGCGCCGCGGCATCAGAAACCTTGTGCACGCGTCGGGAAACAGCGCGGAAGCTGAAGCGGAAATCAAACTTTGGTTTGGAGAAAAAGAAATTCATTCGTACAAGCGGTCGGAGGAAGATATTATGTTTTAAGCATTTATATAAAATTCCGAGCGCCCAACGCGCGGGAATTTTATCTATAAATGCTTAACCCCGTACCAATTTCGCCGAGGTTTTTTTGGGGACTTCATATACAAAAGGCATGGGATACAAACGCGGCGTGCGCGGGCCGAATAGGCCCATCCCTCATGGGGCGAAGCGCATCGCCGTCAACGAAGAGGGAGAATTTTGTAAAAACAAAAGCGGTGGTAGTAGGGCAAGATTTTGTGCGGGGCTAGGAGTAATCGCGAACCTGCCTGCCGGTAGCCTGCCTGTCCGGTAGGCAGGGCAGGTAATGCGAATAGACAAATGACGCCATACGGCGTCATTTGTCGTTCGGGGCTTCTTGCGCCTTTTTACCTCGCAATCTTCCCCATCGCCCTCCGCAAGTCCTCCGGTAGTCCGATTTCAAACGTCATTTCCTTTCCGCCTGGCGTCGTGAGTTTCAGATAATACGCGTGTAAAAATTGGCGCGTGAGCCCGAGTTTTTGCGCGGTTATCCGTTTTCCGCCGTAGAGTGCGTCGCCGACAATGGGGCATCCGATCGCGGCAAGATGCACCCGGATTTGATGTGTGCGTCCGGTTTTCGGCGTCACGTCAATAAGCGCGAAACGGGCGCCGAACATTTCTTTCACGGCGTAGTGCGTTTCCGCGGAGCGGCGGGATCTTTTCTCCGGCTCAAGTTTTTTCACGGCGACTTTTCTTAGGCGGTTGCCGGTTGACGGACGGATGTCGTAGGTGATGTCCCCCTCGGGTTTTTGGGGGATGCCTTCGGTCAGCGCGAGATATTTTTTCACAATGACGCGGTCAAGGAACTGTTTTTTCGTGGAAAGAAACGCGGGTTGATTTTTCGCGACAACAACAAGCCCCGAAGTATCTTTATCAAGGCGGTGGACGATTCCCGCGCGCAGAGGATTTTCTCCGACGGCGATGATTTCCGGATAGCGCGCGACCAGCGCGTTCACCAGGGTGTGGCGGCGTTCGGAAAACGTGGGATGCACCAGAAGCCCGGCGGGTTTGTTGACGATAAGGATATCGGCGTCTTCGTAAACAATGTCCAGCGGAATATCCTTGTCCGGCTCAATGCGGAACGGTCCTTTGCGACCGACGGTTTTTTCCTCAAGAATGGTCAGTTTGTCGTGTGTGTGTAGCGTAAGGCTTGGTTTTGTGGCGACCTTACCGTTGACGCTCACCGCGCCGTCCCTAATAAACCGCTGCCATTCGGTGCGGGAAAATTTGCTGTCGCGCGCGGCAAGAAACTTATCCAGCCGCCCACCGTGTTCTTCGGCGATGAGTTCCATGCACAAGATGATACCATAGAAGAAGCGGTTTGTGAATGCTTTGGCCGATTGCGCAATCAACTTCAAAAGCGTAGAATGAGATTGATTCCATGCAGCAGATCCGCAATTTTGTCATCATCGCTCACATAGACCACGGCAAATCCACGCTTGCCGACCGGTTACTTGAGACGACGGGCACGGTTCCGATGCGTTCCATGCATCCGCAGTATTTGGACGCGCTTGAGCTTGAACAAGAGCGGGGGATTACCATCAAAATGGCTCCCGTGAGAATGTCCTATACCCTAAACGCTGAACGCTATACGCTTAACCTGATTGATACGCCTGGGCACAGTGATTTCGGGTACGAAGTTTCTCGCGCCCTTATGGCGGTTGAGGGCGCGGTGCTGCTGGTTGATGCGACGCAGGGGATTCAGGCGCAGACGCTCGCTAACTTTGAACACGCGCGCAAAGCCGGCCTCACCATCATTGGCGCCGTAAACAAAATTGACGTCGCAAGCGTGGAGCAAGTTGCCTCGGCGCGCGGCGAGCTTGCTGATCTGCTCGGAGTTTCGCCGGATGAAATTCTCGGCGTTTCCGGTAAAACCGGCGCCGGCGTTCCGGAACTTTTGGAAGCAATCGTGCAAAGAATACCCCCGCCGCAACAACTCGCTGATCCGCGTCAGTCCGCGTCCGGTCCGCGTGAGTCGGCGTTGCCCGGCAGGGCATTAATTTTTGACTCCCAATACGACGAACATCGTGGCGTCATCGCTTATGTCCGCGTGTTTTCCGGATCATTTGGCATGCTTGGGAAGGAAGACCCGCCGTATCACCTTGCGGTAACGCATAGTGTATTCAAACCGAAAGAGATTGGTTATTTCGCGCCGCAGTTAAAGCCATGCGTGACTCTTGCGGAGGGTGAGATCGGCTATATTGCGACCGGAATCAAAGACCCGGATCAGCTGAAAATCGGCGACACGATTGCGAGCGTGGTCGGAGCCACTCCGCTCCCGGGATTTAAAATCCCGAAACCCGTGGTGTTCGTTTCGTTCTACCCTTCGGAAAGCGACGACTATGAAAACTTGAAAAGCGCGCTCGCTAAACTGCGCCTGAACGATTCGTCGCTCGCGTTTCTTCCGGATAAGAACGAGGTACTCGGCAGGGGATTCAAGGGCGGGTTTTTAGGCCAGCTGCATTTTGAAATTACCGCGGAGCGCATCGCGCGCGAATTTGGCATTGAAACCGTGCACAGTTTCCCTTCGGTGGAATACCGCGTGAAAACCGCCGCGGGCTGGCAAATGGTAAATAACCCGAAAGACTTTCCGGATGACAATCTTGGTGTTGAGGAGCCGATCGTGCGTACGGAAATTCTGCTCCCTTCGGAGTATTTGGGGCCGGTGCTGCAGCTGACGCAGCTGTTCCGTTTCAAGGAAATTGAAACAAAGAATTTCGGTTCGCGTATTATTGTCGCGGCAAAGCTTCCTTTAGCCGACCTTATTCGCGACTTAGACGATCAGTTAAAATCCGTAACGCAAGGGTTTGCGTCGTTGAATTATGAATTTATCGGCTACGAGCCCGCGGAGGTGCGAAAGCTGGATATCCTTGTTGCGGAAAATCCCGTCGCGGGATTGACGCGTATTTTACCGAAAGGCGACGTTGAGCGCGAGGCAAGGAAATCCGTGGAACGTTTGAAGGAATTGTTGCCACGCCAGCAGTTCGTGCAGGCGTTACAGGCGGTGGTGTCGGGAAAAATTGTCGCCCGTGAAACAATACCGGCAATGAAAAAAGAGCTGGGTAATTTCGGAAAAAACGGCGGCGACCGTACGCGGAAAATGAAACTCTGGAAGAAACAGGCGCGCGGCAAGGAGCGCCTCAAAGAGCGGGGAGAAAACTCTCAGCTGAAGATTTCCGCCCACATCTTTAAAGAACTATTAAAGAAATAGTGGGCGAGACTCGCCCTAATGGGCGGTCCGCAAGTATATTCAAGGAGTTGCTCAAAAAGTAAGGTATAAGAAGTAAGAAGTAGGAGGGGAGGGCGCGCGCGGTGAGTACCCGTTCATACTTCATATTTCTTACGTCTTATTTCTTTCCGAGGCATGCTACAATAATCGTATGCGTCTCCTCATGCTTCTCCTTATCGCCATCATTTTTGCCGCAACGGCGGTGCAGCTCAAAGGCCTATACTACCGGGATGCGGCGCTTGCCGCCGACCATGCCCGCGTAGTGAAAAAAGTTGACGACTTGACGCGGGAAAATGTTGACCTTGAAGCAACCGTTGCGTATTTGGGTGATCCGCAAAATCTCGCGACGGCGGCGCGCAAGGAACTGAACTATGGCGCGCCCGGCGAACGGCTGATTGTTGTTATCCCGAAGAAGAGCCTGTAGGTGGTTGGCATACCTTACGTCTTATTCGCGTTATTTTTAGAGCCCCATTCGAGATATTCGCGAAAACTATACATGCGCAGACATCATTTTTACATCGGACTCATTGCACTCGTACTTCTTGGCGCGGGAGTGTTTTACGTGCTGCATAACGCGCTGTATCCCGTGGCAACCGTGAACGGGGTTATGATTTCAGCGGGGGAGTTTCAGCGCGTGGCACTCGCGGGGTTGAATTTTTACGTGAAGACCGAGGAGGCGGCAGCGCACCGGCAGCTCACCACGGATGAAGTCAGCACGCTGTACGCGGAAATCCGGCGCGCCACGCTTGATAAGCTGCTTGGCGAGCGTCTGATTGATGGGGAGCTCGGACGCCGGTTCGGTGGAGAGGTGCTCGCGCTTGCGAATCAAAAAATAGCGGACGCGCACGTTGACCGTCTGCGCGCGGCGGTGCCGGAGCTCTACGGCACGACATTTGAAGAGTTTCAGGAAATGCTCCTGCTTCCCGAGGCAAAACAGGAGCTTCTTGACGAAGCGTTGAAGAGCGAATCAAGCGACGTGGCAATATGGCTCGCCTCCGCGCGCCACAACGCACGGGCGATGATATTTCTACCGAAATTGCAGTGGAGCAACGGCACAGTGGAAATTGCCGAATAAGTTTGGTAGGATAAGCACGTCGTTGCAAAAGCGGGCCTGCCCGCCGTAGCTCGCAACGGCGAGCGAAGGCGGGATTAGTACAGTGGTAGTACGGTTGCTTCCCAAGCAACAGACGCCAGTTCGATTCTGGTATTCCGCTCAAGTCGCACCGCTACTGCGGAGGACGGGCAAGGTCGAGGCGCGGGCCGGAAGCCTCGAAGAGAGGCTGGAGGTTTCGAGCTCAGCAGGGCGAGAGGCGATTCCCTTCACTCGCTCAAGCTGATCTCGCAAAATTGCTGCGGGACCAAGGTTGGGGCGCCGGCCGTGGCCTCGAAGAGAGGCCAAAGGTCTCGAGCCCAGCAGGGCGAGAGGCGATTCCGGTATCCCGCTCCGATGAGGATGTTCGTTATGGTGTCGAGCACGGGCCGGAAGCGATCCAGCAGGATCGTGCGCGCAGGCGCCAACACTTTAGGCCGGAGGTTTCGAGCCTAACAGGGCGAGAGGCGATTCCGGTATCCCGCTCAAAATTGTCGGACAATTTTGAGCGAGGCTCGCCCAAGAGGGCGGCCCGCTCACATGCGCAAAATCTTATGCACAGGGCTCATTCGGTTGGAGAGTGGTATGCTATAAGTAAGGTCATAAGATAATTAACAATAAAAAATATATATGTGGGGAAATAAATCGAGAGAGAGAGAGAGAGAGAGCAGGCCTTGCATTATATCAAGACTTTTTCCGATACGGCAAGAGAGCCATTTTTAATTCTTGACCTTAGCCTTAAGATTGTTGGGGCGAACGAGTCGTTTTATAAAAATTTCCGAGTCAGTAAAGAAGAAACCGAGAATAAGCTCCTTTATAACTTAGGAAATCGCCAGTGGGATATTCCAGAGCTCAAAAAATTATTGGAAGATATTTTGCCGAACAAGAAAGTTTTTAATGATTTTGAAGTAACCCATGAATTTCCCGATATCGGACCGAAGATCATGTTGCTCAACGCAAGACAATTAGATTCAACTCAGTTGATATTGTTAGCCATAGAAGACATTACTGCAAAAAGAGTACTCGAAATTAAATTGGCCAATTACACGAAAGATCTTGAAAAGGCTGTAGCGGATAAGACGGAAGAATTGAAAATTCGTATTGACGAGCTGCCAAAAATAAACAGCTTAATGCTCGGACGAGAGTTGAAGATGATTGAACTGAAAAAAGAGATTGCGGATTTGAAGGGTGAGTCAAAGAAGTAAACAAAGGACATTTTCAAGTTGTTAATTTTTGGTTTACCGCCGGCACTCTCGCATGTCCTCGAAACTCCTCACTTTACTCCTCGTTTTTCTCGGCAGCATACTCGGCGTCGTTGGTGACTTTTTTATTAAGTCAGCGGGAATGAATAGTCGTGTTGATTGGAAATTGATCGTTGTCGGCTCAATCATTTGGCTTTCAACGATACCGGCGTGGTTTTATGCCTTTAGAAGTGAAAAGTTGGGCGCGCTCGGTGCCTTATATTCTTTGTTCACCGTCATCATATTGGTGTTTGTTGGCGCGATATATTTTCATGAGTCATTATCGGCGACAGAGTGGGTGGGTATAGCATTAACCGTTGCCGCGCTCGGCCTTCTTTCAAGATTTCTATAGTTGCACAATGCAGCGTCGGTGTGTTATGGTAAGACGGCATCGGGAGCCGGTTGGGACGCATGAGCTGCCATGGGTGCAAGTGTGCCCGTGGTGGCAAAACCGCCGAAGTGAGCTCGCGCCCCGCGTTTAGGGGAGCGAGAGGTGCGCAATTGCGCAATACCGACAGTAGTCCTGCCGGCTCCTCCGAATGAAACCCCACGGTCGCCTTTGGTGGCCGCGGGACTTCTCTTTTTTTGAGGAAATGATATAGTATCTAACATTGCCACCTTAGCTCAGCGGTAGAGCAGCGCTTTCGTAAAGCGAAGGTCCCCGGTTCAAATCCGGGAGGTGGCTCAAAGCGAGCTGTCATTCCCGCGCAAGCGGGAATCCAGTATAGCGGAGATTTTTGAACCTAGATTCCGGGTCAAGCCCGGAATGACAGAAACCTATATGGATCTTCCCCTCAAACCCCTCACGGGTAAATATGATAAAAGCAGCGCGCACCTTCTGGTGTACGCGGGTGTTGGCGGCGACGACGCGAAGGATTGGGCGGATATGCTGATCCGCATGTATTATCGGTACGCGCAGCGGCGTAATTGGAAGGTTGTGCAAACCGATGATCGTGCGCTGGAAATCGTCGGCGATTACGTATACGGAAGTTTAAAAAAGGAACAGGGCGTGCATCGCTTGGTGCGCATATCTCCGTTTGACGCGAAGCGCGCGCGGCACACGTCGTTCGCCCTCGTTGAGGTGGTGCCGGATCTCCCAGAGGTGGAGCACCGGAATGTGGTCATTCCGGAAAAAGATTTAAAGCTTGAAACGGCACGTGCCGGCGGTCCCGGCGGGCAAAACGTCAACAAACGCGAAACCGCGGTGCGCATCGTGCACCTTCCGACGGGCATCGCCGTATCGTCGCGCGCGGAACGCAATCAGGAGATGAATCGCGACAAAGCGATGAAAATCTTGAAAGCGAAGTTGTTGCAGATTATGGAACAGCGGCACGCGAAAGAACTAGGCGATTTACGCACGCAAATAAAGCCGGAGTGGGGGAATCAGATCCGGAATTACGTGCTCCACCCCTATCACGTTGTGAAGGACTTGCGAACAAGAGTTGAATCGTCCCAGCCGGAAAAAGTCCTGGACGGTGATCTCGATAAGTTCATTGAGGCGGAGTTGGAATTGTCTAAACCGTAACCTTGGGTTATACTAACGGTATGCTCTCCATACTAGATACTAGATACTAGATACCGCCCCCATGATTGCCTTTCAAAATGTCTCCAAAGCATATACGAAGTCCGTCGCGCTGGAGGACGTCACCTTCAAAATTGACGCCGGTGAATTTGTGTCGTTGGTGGGGAAATCCGGCGCAGGGAAATCCACCATCATTAAGCTCTTGATCGGTGAAGAAAAGCCCACAAAAGGACGGGTGATTTTTGCGGATAGCGAGGTGAACCGTTTGCCGTCGCACGCGCTTCCGGCACTTCGGCGCCAGATCGGCATCGTGTTTCAGGATTTTCGGCTGCTGAGCGCGAAAACTGCGTATGAAAACATCGCCTTCGCGATGGAAGTCGGCGGCAAAAGCCAGCCGGAAATCGAGGACTTGGTTCCGAAGGTACTGGATATGGTGGGCCTGGCCGAACGCGCGAATAATTTCCCTAACGAACTTTCCGGAGGAGAAAAACAGCGCGTGGCAATCGCGCGCGCCATGGTGAACCGCCCGGCGGTTATTGTTGCCGATGAGCCGACGGGGAACTTAGACCCGATGAACACCTGGGACATCATCAACTTACTCAAAAAGATTAACGAACTCGGAACAACAATCATTCTCGCGACGCACAGCAAGGAAATTATTGATAAGCTGGAAAAGAGGGTATTGAGCTTGGACGACGGGCGGCTGATTCGGGATGATAAAGTGGGGCGCTATATTCTTTAATAGTTTAGTATTCGCGAATATCGCGAATTGCAAATAAAAATAACGCGAATATGAAAGTAACAAGACAACTCAATATTAACGCATTGTATTTTGCATTCGCATTATTTTTTATCCCAAATTCGCGATATTTGCGAACACTATAATGGCTACAAAACTTGCTCGGGTATTGAAATACGGTTTTCAGAATTTTTGGCGGAACGGATGGCTTTCTGTGGCCACCACCATTGTGATGATGCTCGCGCTGTTTGTGTTTGCCGGACTTATGCTCTTCAGCGTTGTGGCGAAAACCGCGGTTACCGCGCTGCAGGACAAAATTGATATCAGTGTGTATTTTAAAACAACGGCGGGGGAGGACGATATGCTGAAAATTGAGCGCGCGGTGAAAGTGCTTCCGGAGGTGCGCGCGGTGGAATACATTTCACGCGAAAAAGCGTTGGAGTTGTTTAAAGAACGGCACAAAGACGACCCGACCATCGCAAAGGCGCTCACGGAACTGAACGACAACCCGCTTTCGGGAACGCTCAATATCAAGGCCAAAGATCCGAAAGATTACGGCGTTATCGCCGCGTATCTTGATCACGAAGAATTCACGCCCGTGATTGAAAAGGTAAGTTATAGTCAAAACCAGACCGCGATTGATCGGTTGGTGCGCATTGTTGGCGCGGCAAACACGACGGGTATCGCAATCATCATTGCGTTGGCGTTTATCGCGATTGTGGTAACATTCAACACTATCCGGCTGGCCATTTACTCCAACCGCGATGAAATCGGCGTCATGCGCCTTGTGGGCGCATCAAACGCGTTCATCCGCGGGCCGTATGTTGTTGAAGGCGTGCTCTACGGCGCGATCTCCGGAGTGCTCGCGCTGCTGCTTGTTACCCCGATTATTCACGTGGCCGCGCCGTACGTGCGGATATTTATTCCGGAGATGAATCTGCAAAGCTATTTTTACGGGAATCTGCTGTCGTTGCTTGGCTACGAACTGCTCTTCGGCATCGCGCTCGGTACGATTTCCGGCAGCATCGCGATTACGCGGTACCTGAAGGTGTAGTTTCTCGTTGTTACTCCGTGGCCGGTATCTGGGCAAGCAGCGCCGCAAATTTTTCTTTTACCTTTTCCAGTTTCGGATTGATAACAATTTCGCAGTACGGTGCCGCGGGGTTCTTCGTGTAATAATTTTGATGGTAATTTTCTGCCGGATAAAAATCACCTAGCGGTTTTACTTCTGTTGTAACCGGAGCGCCTCCCGCAGCGCTCGCGTTTAACTCCGCGATGAATTGCTCCGCGTCGCGTTTCTGTTCGACGTTGTTGTAAAGAATAACGGAACGATACTGCGGTCCGACGTCGGCTCCTTGTCTATTTTGGGTTGAGGGATCGTGCGTCGCGAAAAATACCGTGAGCAGCGTTTTGTAAGAAATAAGCGCGGGATCAAAATCAATTTTGATGACTTCCGCGTGGCCGGTTTTTCCACTGCATACATCTTCGTATGAGGGATTTTTCATTGTCCCGCCGCCATATCCCGGCATGACGCTTGTGACGCCCTTAAGCATGCGGAACACCGCCTCGGTACACCAAAAGCATCCACCGCCGAATACCGCAACGTTAATCATGGTGTTATTTATTTTTCTCTAATTCTAAGCAAACCGAATTGATGCAGTAGCGCTTGCCGCCTTTTTCCTTCGGCCCGTCGTCAAACACGTGGCCCAAGTGCGCGCCGCAGTTTTTGCAGCGGACCTCGGTGCGCGTCATGCCTGCGGCGGTATCGGTGCGAAGCTCAATGTTTTTCAAGTTCGCGGGTTCGGTAAAACTCGGCCACCCCGTGCCGGAATCAAATTTCGTATCCGAAGAAAAAAGCTCCATTCCGCAGATGGCGCATTTGTACGTTCCTTGTTCATGCGCGTTCCAATACTTGCCCGTAAACGGCGCCTCCGTGCCTTGTTTGCGGGCTATCGTGTAAAGTTCGGGTGATAGCTCCCCGTCTTTTTTTGGTGCATTATTCATAACTTTCAGTATACACGACACGTCAAGTTTCGCGGCAGAGGTTGTTGACAATTTTTATATAAGCATGCTAGCGTTGATAGTAGAAACGATGGAAATATTCCATTAAGAAAATTTCCCGGACCGTCATGGGTGCCAGATCAGCTACTGTCTGGCGCCTGCCCGATGCTGGTGGCTCGGGCAGAGCATTCAGGAACGTCCGCTCCACCTGGTTGGTCGCTCCGGCCGTTGGGTGGCGCCAGTCCACCGACAGCTGGCGCTATCCGCTGCCCCGTCTGACGGGGCGCTGCCGACGGGGTTGTGCGCTTTGCGGACACATGTGTGCAGCTTGCTCCTGCCCGTGGCGCCCGCTCCGCAATCCCGCCGGCCAGTCTTCCTGGTCACTCGTGGCGCTGCTCCTTGGTCGCCTCTGGCGACCGCACCCCGCGTTGAGTTCACTCTCCTCCGCGGGGTAGCATTCGCGAAATGACCCAATCGTTCATACGGTTGGGTCATTTCTATTTGATATACTTAATGTACGGGTTTAGACTGGCGACTTTTTGAAAGGAGGTTCGTCATGAAAGCCTGGTTGGTGTTGGGGATGGTATTGGTTGGCGCCGTGGCCGTGGGGATCGTGAACTACCGGAACGGAAGAGAGCACCGGGAGCTCATGGCGCGAGCAAAAGCCGACGCGGCTTTTGTGGCCGACGAGGTCATCCGCCGCGCAGCCATGCCGCGGAGCATGGAAGACAAGGTGTACGGTAAGGGGCGCATGTACGAGCACTGTTGGGCCTCGCCCGCGCAGGATTATCTCTACAAGGGAGTGGTGCTCGTGGACGGCAGCGGCGGAAAGTTCATGACGCTCACGGCGTACGAACTTCCGCATGATGCGAATACCTGTCGCTGCCACGCGTTGGAGATTCTCCTGCAGATGCTGCTGGGCGAACTCCAGGTGCTGAAGGAGGAGCGTTTTACGGATGATGGGCACGGGGTCCTGGAAGACTACTGCCGGTATGTGAAGCACGACGGCAACGTGTTCGTCACGCCGCGCGACCGCGACATCGGGCGCCGGGCCGGAGTCGTTGCCAGTGAGGGCAATGGAGACTATGACTGGAAGATGGAACGCTACGCCGAAGTCTTGAAGGCCGCGCGCAGCCTCCTGGAAACGAAGAAGAAGTAGTGTTCGGTGTCGGAATATCAAAATCCCCGCAGTCGCCGATGGCGACTGCGGGGGTATCATTTTATGGTCTTATTTCCTACTTCTTACGTCCTACGTCTTGTCGATAAATATCCGCCACGATCGCGCAGTGGTCGGAGACGCCGGTAACAAGGCGCACATTCGAGGCGAGGTATTGCGGAGTTGAAAAAAGCCCGTCAACCACCAGTTGGAGCGGACCATCGCGGTGGAGTTTCGGGTCAATGCTGGTGTTGTATTCCGGCGGGATGTTGTCCTTATAACGGCTTGCGAGTATTGTGAACATTTCCCGTCCCCTTGGCGCGTTAAAGTCTCCGCAAAAAACAATCTCCGGAAATTTTTTGAGTACCGCGAGCAGTGCGGGCATATCGCGCCGCTGGTGTTCGTCCGCCTGACCGTCTGGAGTCCATGTAAAATGCGTTGTGCCGACGGTATATGACACGCCGTCTTTTTCCAAAACTCCGGCGAGGAGGACCTTATATATAGTTTTTATATTATCAACGCATACTTGGAGGGTCCCTCGGCTGCCGTAGTAATAGCGCTCATTCACGTCGGTGATCGGCAGTCGTGAAAGCAGCCCGATACCCCAAGGGATGTTCGGGCCGGTTTTTTTGTCGTGTTGTATCAAGGTCATCGGCGCGAACATGCCTTTCATACCCAGCGATTGCGCGATCATGGCAAAATCCGGTTCGTATACTTCTTGCAGACAAACCACGTCCGCATTTTCGGACTTCAAAAATGGAATAACGCGGTCAAGATGCAGCTGGCCCTCAATATTCACGGAAATAAGTTTCAATGACATATGAAGAAATGGTAGTATAAAAATGCCATGGCAGCAACGACGCATGAAAAAGCATTAAAGAATATCCCGACGGTACTCGTGATCTTCGGCGCGACGGGGGATTTAACGGCAAAAAAGATTGCGCCGGCGCTGTTTAGTTTATTCCGGCAAGGTGATTTGCCGGAGATGTTTCATCTTGTCGGGTTTTCGCGCCGGAATCTGACCGAGCAGGAATTCCGGCAGTACGTGGGCGATGTGCTTGCGAAGCAAAAAGATTTTAACGCGCGCGATTGCGAACGGTTTTGTTCGTTGCTTTCATACCGGCAAGGCACGTTTGAAAACGCCGGCGATTATCGGGAGCTGCGCAAGGCGCTGAAGCGCGTTGATGACCGCTGGGGCGTGTGTTCAAATAAATTGTTTTATCTCGCGGTGCCGCCCGAATATTATGAGGGGATTTTTAGGGAACTGAAAAGCTCGGGGCTCACGAAAACATGCTCAACTGAAGAAGGCTGGACGAGGGTGCTCGTGGAAAAGCCGTTTGGAGAGAACCTCGCGGGCGCGGCTCGGCTGGATGAGTTGCTCGGGGAGTTTTTCCGGGAATCCCAGATTTACCGCATTGACCACTACCTCGCCAAAGAAATGGCGCAGCAAATTTTGACGTTTCGGTTCGCGAATAATCTTGCCGAGCAAAGCTGGAACAATGAGTGCGTAGAAAGTATAAATATTCGCTTGTGGGAGACCATCGGCGTTGAACACCGCGGGAGTTTTTATGACCGCGTGGGCGCGTTGCGCGATGTGGGGCAGAATCATTTGTTGCAGCTTTTGGCGCTCGTCACCATGGAGCACCCAGCGAGTTTGTCGCCGGAGGCCATCCGCGCCGCCCGCGCGGAGGTGTTGAATGGTCTTATTCCGCCGGACGCGGAGGAGGTGCGGACAAACGCCTTGCGTGCGCAATATACCGGCTATCGGGGCATCACCGGCGTGCAAAAAAGTTCGCCTACGGAAACATATTTTAAAGTACGCGCATTTCTTGATTCGCCGCGGTGGCGCGGAGTGCCGATAACCTTGGAGAGTGGGAAACGGATGGGCGAGGTAAAAAAAGAAGTGGAAATAACGTTCAAGCATCCGCAGCCGTGTTTTTGCCCGCCGAACACGGAGGAGCATCATAAAAATAAGATTGTCATCGCGCTTGAACCGAAAGAAGGTTTTTCCATGGAGTTCTGGTCAAAAAAACCGGGTTTGGAATTCGCGATGGAGCGGCAGACGTTTGATGCGCTGCGTGATAATCCGAACAAGCGGCAATACGTTGAGGAGTATAAAAAGTTGCTCTGGGACGCGTTCGCGGGTGATCAGACGCTCTTCGCAAGCACCGCGGAGGTGCGTGCGATGTGGCGTTTTGTTGACCCGATTATTAACGCGTGGAAGGCAAATGCCGTTCCGCTGACGCCATACAAGCCCGATACCGCGGAGGCGTTGCTTGCCGCGGCGAAAGTAAATTGGTACGCTCCACGTATGGAAACAACGTCACCAAAAAAAGAACTCGGCATCGTGGGCTTGGGAAAAATGGGGGCGAACATCGCGCGGCGGCTTGTAGGACGCGGCTGGAATGTTTTTGGAGTTGATCAGCCGGAAGTGCTGGAGCGATTGAAGGGCGAGGGGATTGTCGGCATGAAAACACTCGGGGATCTCGTGAAGAAACTCGCTTCGCCACGCATTATTTGGCTGATGGTGCCCGCCTTCTCCGCCAGTGGGCGGATTCGGCGAGGCAAGCCTGCGGTGAGTCCGGTTGATGAAGTGATTTTCGGCGAGAATGGACTGCTGAAGTTTTTGTCAAAAGGTGACATCATTGTTGACGGCGGGAATTCGTATTTCGCCGATACCGTGGCGCGCTATAAAAAAGTCACGAAGCGGGGCATTGATTTTATTGATGTCGGAGTCTCCGGCGGACCCGGCGGCGCCCTTGCAGGGGCGTGCATCATGGCGGGCGGGAAGGAAGCGGTATTCAAAAAAATAGAACCGGTCATTAAAGACATGGCGCGCGAGGGGAGTTATCAGTTTTTTAATGGTGCCGGCGCCGGCCATTTCGTGAAGATGGTGCATAACGGCATTGAGTACGGCATGATGCAATCGCTTGCCGAAGGGTTTGAAATATTAAAAAAGTCAAAATACAAGTTGGATTTAACGCGCGTTACCGACATTTACAATCACGGCAGCGTTATTGAATCCCGATTGACGGGTTGGCTCTACGGTGCGTTTAAGGCGCATGGCGAGGACTTGAAAGAGATTTCGGGGGTTGTGGGCCACACCGGCGAGGGCGCGTGGACCGTCAAAACAGCGAAGCAGATGAACATCAAAGCCAAAGTGATTGAGGAGGCGCTGAAGTTCCGCGTCAATTCCGCAAAACACCCGAGCTACGCGGGCAAAGTGCTTTCCGCGCTGCGGGAACAATTTGGCGGACACAAAGCAAAATAACAGTTCACGCCTTACCTGCTTCCGCACGCGCCCGATGTGTACGACTCCACGAGCGGGTTTTTGCACGCGTCGCACGAATTGCTGAAAGTTTGGTTTACCGGATTGCACGGCGCCTTAATGCATTGAATGTTCACTTTTGCGCACACCGGCTGATACACCTGGGCGCAGACGTCTGCTTTGCGCTGCGCGGGAAGGCAGGTGATGGGTGCGCGGGCCACCGGGCGGCCGTTGGATGAGTAATGGAGTCGGAGATAAAAACTTGCGATCGAAACCGACGCCAATAAAAGAATAAGAACGATAAATTTTTTGCTCATATAGTATGATAATACCATGAACGCGGGATTTTGGAGTAAATTGCCGGATGTATGCGCAATTTTGGCGCCGATGGCGGAAGTCACAGACGCCGCGTTTCGGCGCGTGGTGGCGAAATATGGAAAGCCCGATGTGTTGTACACCGAGTTTGTGTCCGCGGAAGGCCTCATGTCCCGCGGAAGGGAGCGGTTGCAACACGATTTGCAATTCCATGAATCCGAGCACCCCATCGTTGCGCAGATTTTTGATAATGACCCGGATGTGCTGGCGCAGGCGACAAGTTTCGTATGTACCCTTGGCTTTGACGGCGTGGAGGTAAACATGGGCTGTCCGGACAAGGCGGTGATGAAGCAATGTTCGGGCGCCTCGTTGATTGACGACGCTCCCCGCGCGGTTCGCATTATTAAAGCGATGAAGGACGCAGCCGGAGCAATTCCGGTTTCGGTAAAAACACGACTCGGCGTGAAGAGTGATGTATTGGAAGAGTGGCTTCCGCGGTTGCTTGAAGCGCAGCCGGCGGCGATCACCATTCATGCCCGCACTGCGAAAGAAATGTCGCTTGTTCCGGCGCGTTGGGATCGTATCGCTCGTGCCTCGGAAATTGCACAAGGGTCGGGAGTTCGTATTATCGGAAACGGTGACGTTGCATCACTGGAAGACGGCTATGCCAAGGCGCGCGCTGCCGGCGCGGGAGGGTTTATCCCGTTAGAAGTAGGCCGCCCCAAGGTGGCCGAAGCCACTCGCCTTCGGCGAGGGCGACTTCTAACGGGATTTATGGCCGGCCGCACCGCCATTGGCAACCCGTTTTTCTTTTCCGGACGGAATGATGTAACACTCGCCGAAAAACTGGAGGCGATGTGTATGCACGCGCGGCTGTGCGAAGAACTCATGCCGTGGAAACCCTTCGTGCATGTGCGTAAGCACCTTTCAAAATACGCTTCCGGCGAGCGCGACATCAAAGCATTGCGCGTGGAACTGATGGCCGCGAATAACGCCGCGGACGTCGCGGCTGCCGCGGAGCGTTTTTTAGCGACCGCGAAAGGGGAGTAAGACACCCCCCCCGTGCGCACCCCTCTCTCACACCGATTTTTTGTTTGTGCGCTCATGGACTCATTCGCACGAATGGTGGAATGACGGGAAATAGTGTATAGTGAGACATATGCAAAATATGAAAAATTTAGAGCGGGCGCTGAAGGCCTTGGCGAATAAACGCCGCCTTGCGATAGCCGAGTATTTGAAAAGATGTCAGTCAGCATCGGTCGGCGATATTGCGGAGAAAATCGAGCTTTCGTTTAAATCAACGTCAAGGCACCTGGGCGTGTTAAACGCCGCAAATATTGTAGAGAAAACACAGCACAGCTCGCGGGTGTTTTACCGGCTCGCCGAGCATCAAGAACCGGCCGCGAAACACATCATCTCTTTACTCTAGGCTCCGGCGTTCGTTTTGTTAAAACGTTATTCCACCATTCTCACGAATGAGGGTATAGAGGCGAAGTGACTATAGCAACTTTATCTCTCTCAATATCGCCTCGGTTACTTGTTGCGCGCTCATTTTATCCGTTGCGAATTCTTTTCCTAATGCGTATCTGTTTGCCTTCCAGTTTTTTATATTTCGATGTATCCTCGTTTTAGCTATTGGCGGTCGCGCGCCACGGATTTTATTTCTGCCTTTCATCCTTTCCTTAATTCTTTGCAGTAAAATTTGTTTGGGCGCGTCAAGATGGTAAATCAAAAGTGCCGCCTTATGCTTTTTCGCCATTGCTACGAAGGGCGCAATCGGCCGCTTCTTTTTGAGAAATCCTTGAGCGACGACGAGGTTAATGCCTTGCCGCAAGTATTCCTTGCACATTGCAACGAGGACGGCACGGACTATTGCATTATCGCGTTTACTCCTCCGGAAGTCTGAGATAAACCATTTGATTTTATCCTCGTTGACGAGCGCCGTCCGCTTTAACTTCGGGGCAATCATTTCCCCGATGGTGCTTTTTCCGGAACCCATCGGACCGTCAAGGATGATAATAAACTTTTTCATAAACACCTGATAAGTAAGGTATTCCCTCGTCGGACTACCTCCTCGGGATCTTCGCTTCGCTACGAGCTGCGGGACCTGGATTCGAACCAAGATACTCGCCTTCAGAGGGCGATGTCCTACCATTAGACGATCCCGCAATTGTTAACCTTTATATTGCCCGATTTTGACTTATTTTGCAAATTTGCGGCGCGTGCTAACATAAGTACGGGTTCATGAGATACTTTACATACATTCTTGAATGCGCCGATAAGACGTTGTATGTCGGGTCCACGAACAATCTTGAACGGCGGTTAAAACAACATAATGAATCAAAGCAGGGCGCGCACTACACGAAAATCCGCCGCCCGGTGAAGTTGGTGTATACTGAATCGTTCCGCACCCTCCGCAAGGCAAGGAAAAGGGAAGCCGAGATAAAGAAGCGGAGAAGAAGCGAAAAGGTGGAGCTAATAAGGGCAGGAATATAAAAATTACAAACCCCTCGCTCACGATGGTGAGCACGAGGGGTTTGTTGTTCGCGCGCGCGGCTACGGCTTCTTCATCGCGCGGGGCGCGTTGAACCATACGCCGAAGAGATCCCAGCAGCTCTTGCAGAGGTAGCAGACCTTGTCGTTGAACTTCACGTACTGCGTGAACGGAATGTACTCTTCGGTCTTGCAGCGCTCGCAGCGTATCTTGCTTGACGCCATTGCGGCATCCTCCACAACATGTAAAACTAGAATAATGATAAATCAAAATCCAACGAAAGGCAACTCCACGACATGGGCGATTGTCATTACGGTGGCAGTGGTATTGGCCGGGCTTTTTATGATTCCGCGGCTGAATCGGAGCGGCGGGGGAGGAAGCACGGCCGGCGGGGCGCCGTGCCTCGTCGCGGGCCTGCCGATGGCGCAGCACATCCACTCGCATCTCCGTATACTCGTTGATGGAAAAGAAGAAACCATTCCCGCGAATGTCGGAATCAATTCATGCGAGCATGCCTTGCACACGCACGATGCGACCGGTGAAATTCATGTGGAGGCGCAGGATTTGCACGCGTATACGCTCGGCGAATTTTTTGCGACGTGGGGAAAGCCGCTCGCACGTGAGGGTTACGAAATGACAATGACCGTAGGCGGCGCGCCGTCAACGGAACTTGGCGCGCTGCAGTTGAAGGACAAGCAAGAGATCATGGTACAATATAAACATACAGGGAACGCGAACAACGCGAATGGCAAGTAAAAATAACGCGAATGTTCGGCCGCATTAAAAAATAATTTTATTCGCGATATTTCTATTCCCGATTCGCGATATTTGCGAACACTATAATATGAGAAAAGATTACATCGCGGACAAATTAACTATTGATAAGGATTTGGACGGGTTGAGCTTGAAGATGATCAAGGAACATTTCAAGCTGTACGAGGGGTACGTGAAGAAGTCCAACGAGATTCAGCAAAAGTTGGAAGCCGCGGATAAATCTGAAGCAAATGGCGTCTACAGTTACATCGGCGAGTTGAAGCGTCAGGAAACATTTGCGGTAAACGGGATGAAACTCCATGAGGTATATTTCGGCCAGCTGAACGGCACCGGCACCCCGGACGGCGAAATTGTAAAAATGATTGAATCAGACTTCGGTTCCATGGATGCGTGGAAGCTGGACATGGTGGCAACGGGCTTGGCCGCCAGGGGTTGGGCGATTTTGTGTTATGACTTCCGCGACAACAAGCTGCACAACTACGGCGCGGACGGCCATAACGTCGGCGCGGTGTGGGGCGCCATTCCGCTCATTGCCTTGGACATTTATGAGCACGCATACTTTATGGACTACGGTGTGAATCGCAAGGATTACATCGCGTCGTTCTTTAAGAACTTGGATTGGAATTACGTGAACGCGGCGGCGGAGAAGTATGAATTGCAAAAACGGCACGAAGCCTAACCCGTACTCATTCGCGTTATTTTTATCGCCCGATTCGCGATATTGGCGAAAACTATATATGGCGCGTAAAGCCGAACCTAAAAAAGAAGAAGCAAAAGAGGTAAAAAAGGATCCACGCGCCTCCGGCGCGGACCGCGGTATTAAGACGGCCATTGAGGAGGAGCTTGCCGGAGAGGTTTCCAAAATTTCCATCATCAAGCTCGTGGACCTTTTGATGGAGTACGCGTATTTCGCGCGCGCCTCCGACGTGCACATTGACCCGGAGTCCGGCCGCATCAGGGTGCGGGTGCGTGTTGACGGCGTGATGCACGAAGCGTTTTTCTTTCCGAAAGAACTGCAGTCGGAAGTCGTGACTCGTATCAAAGTGCTTTCGGGACTGCGCACCGATGAACACCAGGCGGCGCAGGACGGCCGTTTTAAAGCGCCGGTACATGAGGTGGGCTACGTTGACGTACGTGTCTCAATCGCGCCGACGTATTACGGTGAAAACGCGGTGCTGCGTATTTTGGCGGAGCAGGCGCAGGGTTTTACGCTGGAGGCGCTGGGGTTTGAGGGATCCGACCTTGAAAAAATCCGAAAGGCCATCAAGAAACCGTTCGGCATGATTCTGGCGACCGGTCCCACGGGATCCGGCAAAACCACCACGCTTTATACCATCATCAAACAGCTCAACATGCCGGAGGTGTCCATTATCACCGTTGAAGACCCGATTGAATACTCCATTGATGGTATTGACCAGATTCAGGTGAACCCCCGCACCGGCATCACCTTTGCCTCCGGGCTCCGGTCGGTGTTGCGCCAGGACCCCAACATCATCATGGTCGGTGAAATCCGCGACGAAGAAACCGCCGCGATCGCGGTGAACGCGGCCTTAACCGGTCACTTATTGCTTACCACGCTCCACACCAACAACGCCGCGACATCTTTGCCACGTTTGATTGATATGAAAGTAGAGCCGTTTCTGATTGCTTCCACCGTAAACGTGGCCATCGGTCAGCGCCTCTTGCGTCGCATTTGTGACGACTGTAAAGAAGAAGTTACGATTACGGACGAAGAGCTCGCGACCATCAAGCAAGTGGTCCGGCCGGAACTGCTCGGGACACACAAAAAGTTTTTCAAAGGAAAGGGGTGCGTGAAGTGCGACGACAGCGGATATAAAAGCCGCATCGGCGTGCACGAGGTGATGGATATAGACGACGAAATCCGCGAAGCGGTGATGCGCCGCGCGAACACCTCGGAAATTCAAAAAATCGCAATCAAAAACGGTATGCGCCCGATGCTGGAGGACGCCTTCCAGAAAGCGCTTTTAGGAGAGACGACGATTGAAGAGATTGTGCGGGTGGTGCACGAGTAAGGCGGAGAAGAGGACTTTGTTATTAAAATGGATGAGGCGCGGTGGATTACTCCACCGCGCCCCGTGCGTCTACCTACAGCTTCACTGCCGCAGTCACCTTCGAAATGAACCGAAGGTTCGGAAGCACGATGGTCTCCAGTTCGGCGAGCTCGATGTTGCGCAGGTGGCAAGTATTGTCACACTCGTCCCTGCCCGTCGGACAGTTGCCCCAGGCGCATTTGCTCAGCGCGTTCTGGAGGAACCCCCTCCGATCTTCGACGCACTCGGGACACTCCTTCTCCGAGAGGCAAAGAGCGTCGAGAAACCCCGAGGCGGCCCGCTCCGCACACTTTGCCTCGAGTTCGCTGCGCTCGGGAACCTCGAACACGTGTCCGGCCATGCATTGCACGTAGAACATGGAATCCTCCTTGTATTTTCGCCACCGTCGGAACATTTGGAAAGCAGCCCACTGCCGCCTTCCGGAACTGTCCCAAGTATAGCAATAGCCGCTGGGAAAGTCAAGCCCGCTACGACATTTGACAGGTTACAATTGACAACTGACCACGCAACGAGCGCTTTGGCGCGCCGGTCAAATGTCAAAAGTCAATTGTCACATGTTACAATATATGTAATGGCTTTCAAGTTTAAGAACGCATTTTTACATGTGGGAGTTCAGGAGCAAATTCTTTTTGCTCGGCATTTGGCGATTATGACGAAAGCCGGCATGTCGCTATTGGACAGTTTGCAAATGCTAAAAGTGCAGACAAAGTCGCGCTCAATGAAAATCATTTTGGAGGAGGCGACGCGGGCGGTGACCAACGGCCAGTTTCTTGCGGTGGCGCTGGAGCCGTACGCGCGCGTGTTCGGTGAGTTGTTCATCAACATTCTTCGCATTGGAGAGTCCAGCGGCACACTGCCGGAGAACTTAAACTATCTCGCCCAAGAACTCACGAAAAAGCGGCAGCTTGCCACAAAAATCAAAGGCGCGTTGTTTTATCCGCTCATTATTCTCATCGGCACAAGCGGCATCATCACGCTGCTGGTCACATTCGTGTTGCCGAAGATTTTGCCCGTCTTCAAATCGCTCAACATCACCTTGCCGCTCCCGACGCGCATCCTCATTGGGGTTTCGGATTTTGCCCAGCATTACACGCTGTATATGTTCGCGGGGCTTGGCGTGATCATCATCGCGTTTATGGCGCTACTCCGCATACGGTCATTTCAGTATGTGGTACAACGCGGGCTGCTTGCGCTGCCCATCGCGGGCACCTTGATGCAGCAAGTCAACTTGGTGAGTTTTGCGCGCACGTTGGGGATTTTGCTGAAGAGCGGTTCTAAAATCGTTGAGTCGGTGAATACCGCCGGCATGACGCTCAATAACTTGGTGTTCCGTGATGCGCTCTCGGGCGCCGCCGAAGACATCAGGAAAGGCGAGCAGCTTTCTGAACATCTGGGGAAGCGGACAAATCTTTTCCCCGATATGCTGACGCAGATGATTATGGTTGGAGAAAGTACGGGAAATTTAAGCGAAACGTTACTGTACCTCGCGGAATATTACGAAGAAGAAGTAGATAACGCCACAAAAAATCTTTCAACGGTTTTGGAGCCGCTGCTCCTTATTGTTATGGGCCTTATTGTCGGCTTTGTCGCGATAGCGATTATTACGCCGATATACAGCATCACCCAAGGCATCAAATGAACCATTACCGGCTGCGTGGCGCAACGCTCATGGAAATGATTGTTGTTATCGGCATTGCCGGTGTCTTGCTGGGCATGGGGTTGCCGCTCACGTGGGATTTTTATTTGAAAAGCGAGTTGCGTTCCGAGCGGTCAAATGCGGTTCAGTATCTCCGCACCGCCCGTACGAGGGCGATGAGCAATCGGGGAGAATCCGCTCATGGAATGGCGCTCATAAACAGCAACTTTGTTATTTTTGAAGGGGCTACTTACGCGGGGCGGAATGTGGCGCGTGATCAGGCGTTTCCGAAATCGCTCGGAATCACGGCAACGGGAACAACGGAGTTTGTGTTTGCGGCGCTCTCCGGCAGGAGTGCTTCATCGTCTATAACATTTATAACATCCAGCGGATCAACGACGGTGTTTGTAAATAACGAAGGGCTTATTCAGTAACAATATGAAATCGTTTTGCGCAAAGGGACAGTCGCTTGTTGAAGTGCTTGTTGCTATCGGCATTTTTATGGTCATCACAGGGAGTGTTGTGGCGGTGATTTCGGGCGGGCAGGATTTGCTCTCCGATACCTCGCAGGCGACGCAGTCCGCGGAGTACGTCGTGGAGGGGCTGGAGGCAACGCGCGCCATTCGCGACGCGGACTGGGGTTCATTAACCGATGGCGCGCACGGAGTAACGCTTTCCGGTAACAACTGGCAGTTTAGCGGAGCGTCCGATACGCGGGATATTTTTAAGCGGAGCGTGAACATCGCGACCGTTGATCCGAACACAAAAATCGCGACCACGACCATCACGTGGCAAACCGATCCGCTCCGTCCGCAGCGTATTGACATCACGCAGACGCTCACCGCATGGCAAACAACGTCGCCGACGTTGTGCAACTTGAGCGGGGACTGGGCGCATCCGCGCGTGCTGGGAAGCGCGGATCTGGGCGCCGGGCGCAGCGGTACGGACTTGGAGGTCGCGACGTCCACCGTGTATATCGCGAGCACCGCTTCCGACATAAACAAGAAAGACTTCGCGGTGTACAATGTTGCAAACCCCGCGAGCCCGCAGTTGTTGAGCGATATCAACACCGGAGATGGCATTAACGATTTTGTGCTCCACAACGGCTATATTTTTGCGGTTTCATCCGACGACAGCAAAGAATTTTTGGTTATTGACGCGCGGAACCCGACTATGCCGGCGGTTGTGGCAAGTATCAATCTTGGCGGAACCGGCAACGCGAACAGCATCGCGTACTGGAAAAATTACGTCTTTATCGGGAGAAGTTACAGCAGCACCAACAGCGAATTCGAAATTATTGATGTGACAAATCCCGCTAATCCACTCATCGCGGCTGAACTTGATACAAGCGCGACTATACTCAAGATGTATGCCTTTAATGACCGGCTGTATTATTCGTACTACAACCTAACCGATGATGTTGTCGTGCGCGATATCAGTAATCCGCCGGCGGCACCGCTCATTACCACGTGGGATATCGGCACCGATGACGTGTACGGCATGTATGCCGGCGGCGATGAGTCAATATTCATGATCGGAACAGATTGGGGGCATACCGTAAAATACGTTGACGCGTCTACGGTTACGAGTCCCGTTATTGTTTCCTCGGTTGATGTCGGGGGCCGCGCGTGGGATGTGTATGGCGTTGGTGCGTGGGCGGTAGCGGGAACGGACAATTCTAACGCGGAGTTTCAGGTGCTGGATATTTCAACCCCGAGCAACATGCATGTCGTTGCCACATTAAACCTTTCACAGCTCATTAGCGCCACGGCGTGTTACGGTAACGCGATATATGCCGCGGTGCGGAGCAACGATGCCTTACAAATTATCGGACCAGGCTTATGACGAAAAAGCAAACAAACAAAAAAGCATTAAAGCAAGGGAGCGAGGGGGTGGGCGTTCGTGCTATACGCTATACGCTATACGCTATACGCTCAACCAAGGGGCTTTCCCTCGTTGAAACGCTGCTCTACACGCTCATCGTGGGCATCGTGGTAAGCGGTTTTTTGCTGTTTATCTATAGCGTGATTACAGCGGCGGAACGATCGCAGGGGAATATGGAGCTTGCCGACGCGAAGTTGTTTATTGAACAGAAGTTGGAGTGGGTGATGCAGGGAGCGAGCGCCATTAACGTGCCCGGCGCGAACGCGACCGGTGGAACGCTCACCGTAACCAAAACAAATTTTGCCGAAAATCCGGTAACCATAGACAGCGTAGGTGGCGTCGTGCGTGTACAGACAAGCGTTGTTCTGGCGACGCCCCTCACTCCGTCGGAGGTCACTATTTCCAATCTTTCATTCAATCATATCGTTTCCGGAACGCACGAACGCCTCCGCACCACCGGTATTCTTACGGGCCGTTTCGCAACCACGGGCATTGACCAGACCATCATTCTTAAATGAAACCATTTGTGAAATCTAACCGCTATACGCCATGCCTACCGGCAGGCAGGCTAACCGCTGTACGCTCTAACGAAAGCGGCTACCTCGCCATCACTATCGCGCTTATTTTTTCACTCATCGCGCTATTTGTGTCGCTTTCGCTCGGAACACGGACGCTCCTCGCGCGCTTAAATAGGATGGAATACGTCAATAAAAAAATTACGCTTGCCTTGGCGCGTTCATGCGACGACGTGGCGCTGTTGCGTTTGCGGCAAAATCCTGCGTACGGCGGGAATGAAACGGTAAGTGTCGGCGGCTATACCTGCACGATTTTTCCGATTGAAAATGTTTCACCGAATCAGGTGATCAAAACAAAAGCAGTAGTGCAGCGCGCCACAACGGATCTGAAGATGACCGTGAACGCGAAGTTGCAGGAAGTCTCGCTTGAGGAGCTGACCATACTCCCGTAACATGATATGTATATGCGCAACGATAAAGGATTTACGCTCTTAGAACTCATCATCGCCTCCGCGCTTGCGGTGACGCTCGCGGCGGTGGCGCTGGTTTGGCTGAACCCGGCGGCTCAATTCGCGTCGGCGCGTAACACGCGCCGTGCCTCCGACGTCGGTGTCATCGTAAACGCGATCGGCCAGAACATCGCGGACAATCGCGGCGTGTTTACGTGTGCGAGCGGCGCAATCCCGACTGCTGTCGCGACAAAAATGGCGTCAAGTTCCGGCAACTATAACATCGCGCCATGCCTCGTGCCCGCATATCTCGCGACGCTCCCGTATGACCCGTCGGCGCCCGGCGCGCGCTATGTGAGTACCGCCGACTACGATACGGCGTATACGATCATCGCAAGCTCAACCACCGGAATTATCACGCTTACGGCACCGTTCGGCGAACTGGGGGTGGTGATAACTGTAGCGCGTTAAAAAATTTCAGCGTGTTACAATAAATGACATGGGTGCAACCTCGGAAACAATGAAGAAAATAATTTTTGTCGTTGAGGATGAAAAACCCCTTGCGGAAGCAATCGCGGAGTACTTGGGGAGCATGGGTTACGACGTGAAGAACGCCTATAACGGCAACGAGGCGCTCAAAATGCTGCAAACTATAAAGCCTGATCTGATGCTCTTGGACATCGTGCTTCCGGAGATGAACGGCATTGCGGTATTGAAGGCGATGCAGGCCGAGGGTTCGCCGCTTAAAAATATCCCCGTGGTGGTGTTCAGCAACCTCGTCGGAGAAAAAGCGTGGATTGAACAAATGGGGCTACGCGTGGTGGATTATCTGGTGAAGGCAAACAGTTCCTTGGCGGAAGTTGCCGCAAAAGTGCAGCGCGTGTTAGCAACGTAACAGCATGGGGTAAGTTTTTAATATGACGCGGAAAAAAACATCACGCGCGGATGCGGCGCTCGCCTTGCAGCGCGATCCCTACACTGAAGTGGTTCCGCGGCTTGAACCGCGCGCGCTGCGCGCGCTGGTGCGTGAGCTTCCCAAGCCCGCGGCACGTTATGCGCTGGGCGCGGTAACCATTGACGTATTTTGCGCAAAACATTTATATCACCCGTCGTGGGTGAACCCGTCACTTTTCCGCCTTGCGATTGACGCGCGCGGTTCATACTACCGTTACGGCGATTATCCGCCGCTGGATGCCTCGGACCGCAAGGCCGCGGTGTATCTCGCGCGTATCCGCTATAGCGAGGGTAGAGGAAAAAACAAAGCTCCCGTAGAAGAGTGGCTCAGCGCCCGGTTCATTCCGTGGCGTGGGACGCCGTACGGTTATGACGACCTGAAACTCTGCGCGCACAAGGGAAAGACCATAGATTATTGGGTGCAAAAGAAGTTTCCCCGTCCGGAGGGCACGCCGGCGCTCGTTTCCGTTTCCCGCGTGTGTGGAATTCCTCCGTATCCCACGCGTGCCGGGGACGAGCAGGGCGCCGCGCGCAAGGTGAAGCATGCCTATACGGCGCTTGCGTTCACGGCAATAAACGATGCGTTTTTTAACGCCGGTCACCTTGCGTCTCATGAGTTCTCCCACGTGACGACCCTGATGCACGAGGCATTAGTCAGCCGGGCGCTCACACATATCAAAGGGAAGTCGCGTGTCGCGCTGCGGTTTACTCCGGCGCACCGGACGCTGGGGCTTGGGAATCCGGTACGGCTCGCCCGGCAAGGTTTTGCGGGGTCGTATTGCCACCGCTTCCCGCAATATTTTTTGGATATACGCGGGTTGCTCGCCGTATTGCGCGGCGCTATACGGCGCGGAGCGATAACACATGGTACGCTCGCGCATTATCTTGGTGAAACGACGGCTCCCGAAGCACTGCTGCGCTTTGATAACATGCATATTTCCGCGCTGCACGGCTTAGGGACACTGCTTTCAGCGGAGGGGCCGCTCCACGCCGCGGCAATTGCCGGCGATGAGCTGCGGCGCATGGTGAGAAGTGTGGCCGACGGTCCGGCGTTGCACATGATGGAAACCGAGGCATGGGTGGAAAGTATCGCGGCGTTTTGCCGTGATGCCGGAATGAAGCGGCTATAATGAGAGCATGAGTATAAAGCCGATACTGATGGATGCCGCCGAGGCGCACGCGAGCGGCGCCGTGCGTTACGGACAAAATGGTGAGGCGTACGTGCGTCTCCCCGAGGGGGGAGAGGCCATGGTGCCGCGGAGCAATCAGTACGATGTAACGCAGGCGACGATTTTCGGATTAAACGAGCGGCTGACGATGTCGGCGACCTCACCCATTGTCGGCGCGGGCGGGAAGACGCTACGCGATGAATTTAATGACGAGTGGAATCGGTACGCGGAGTTGCTTGAGCGTGAGGATGGCGCCGCGACGTACGGCGTATATGCGTATTACGCGGAGCGGAACGACTTGGTGCGCTATTGTCCCAAGTATTGGCACCGCGTGGTTGCGGTCGCGAGCAACGCAAAACTCATCAGTGATCCGGAGGGAAAACTCTCCTGGCGCGAGATCCGCGACGTGTTTGATAGTGCCGTTATTGGGGTTGCGGGTTGCAGCGTCGGCGGAAGCATTATTCACGCGATCGCCATGGACATGCGTCCCGACAACATTAAGATCGCGGATAAATCCCTGTATAAAATGGAGAATATCAACCGCGTGCGGCTGGGCTATTGGGATGTTGTCCGGCCTGATGCGGCGAGAGAAACCGCGGCTGATATGCTGCTGCGCAATAAAGCCGACGTCACCGCGGCGCAGCTCTACGCCATTGACCCATATCTCAACGTCTATGCATACAACGAAGGAATAACCGAAAAAAATATCGCGCGGTTTTTTGAGGGCGAAGAAGAAGAGCCTCCGATAAACATGCTTATTGAAGAAGTGGATGACCCGCGTATGAAGTTGCTGCTGCGGGAGGAAGCCCGCCGCCGCAGGGTGCCTCTTGTCATGGCAACCGATGTCGGTTCAGCGGTGCAGTTGGATATCTTGCGTTACGACTTGGACGGGACGCTGCCACTGACCTTCGGCTGCAACGACAAGGAACTGTACGCGAAAATGAACGCGGTCTACGACAATCCCGGCGACCGCAAAACATTCTTTGCGTTTGTGGATGCCTTGATCGGCGCCGATTATCGTCAGGGAGAGCTCGCGCGCGTGATTGAGGGTAAAACTGAAATTCCAACCTCCACGATTATTCCGCAGCTCGGGTCAACCATTTGCGTTGCCGCGGGTCTCGTCGCGGAGACGGCGGCGCGGATTCTTTTAGGCGAAACATATCCGCCACGCGCCATATTCAATAAGCACGCGTTTACGGTGGTGAAGACAATATAACGTCATCTATCGGCAACCGCGGCGCAAACGGACGAAGGGCGTCTTCGGCGCGTTTGGGATATCCGACGCGGAAAAGTGCGAGCATTCTGCGCGTGGTGCCGAGCGTTGCCGCAAAGATACGGTTGATCAGAGCGACTTCCACGATGCCGGCGTGAATTGCGGTGGCCATTCCTTCGCTTGTACAGAGCAGTAGCAGGCGTTCAAGCGCCATTCCTGCGGAAATCCACGAAGAAGGTTCGTCCGTTGCGCCGGTCAGCACCGCGATAAGCGGTGATTTTTCAATGCCGAGTTTCCCGGCGAGCGCGAATCGGAGACCGTCTTCGGGCTCAAGCGGCGCTTCTCTTAAAAGCCCCTTATGCATACGGAGCGCTTGCGCGTCGCTTAATCCGAAATTATTTCCCGGCATGCCGACGCGGGAAGCGGTATCGTTCGGCAGAAGCCACGCGCCCAATTCTTTGCTGAATGCGGGTGAATTGATAACAAAGCCGTCCGCCTGTCCTTGAAACTCGGCAAGCGCGAGCCGGCGGAGAGGATCGGTGATGGTATGCAGCGTTATTGACGTGCCGAGTATTGCCGCGTTAGCGCGGGTGATAATGTCTGCGGGTAAAGTTTTTGCAGGATCAAACTCGGCGCGTATAACTTTCCGGGCAAATATCGCGCGGAATACTTTTTCATTCCTTATGCTCGCGCCGGGTTGAAGCGTGAGCGACGCGACACGAAGCGGGGGAATGCTTTTCACATCCGGAGACGGCGCAACGCTTGTCTTAGGGAGCGGCACAACCTCAACGGCCGCGGCAAAGCCGTAGTACGCGGCTGCGGTGCGGATGTTTTCAATGGCACAGCCGATGCTTACCATTGCTTGGCGTCCGCGCACGTCCGATGCGGGAAGTACGCCTGCGCGGTGGAGATATATATCAATGCGCATAGCGTCGGGGCGCAAAAAAAATCGCCAAGGCTGCGTGTTGTGTGTTGACGGCGCAAAGTGCCCGGCGGCAATAAGAAAACGGAGTTTTTCCGGAGCAGGAAGCCCGGCGAACTCCGTTTGATTGTAGGCGCGAAAATCCCGAACGTCGTTAGTTGTGCTCATACTGCAATCATAACATGCGGGCGATACGCTATAATGAATATATGGAAGGCGTTTCGGGGTTTACCCCGCTTATCAGCCAGCAAGCCGAACTTATCCTCGGCATCATCGCGTTTCTCGCTTCAACGTATCTGGGGCTCATGGTGTACATGAGAAATCCCAAAAGCGCGACACACCGGCTGTTTGCCGTGCTTGCGGTGCTCATTGACGGCTATATCGTGGTCAACTATCTTTCGCTGCATCCGCCGATCGCAACTCCGGAAGACCAACTCTTTTGGATTCGCGTGGTGATGTTTATGACCTCATTCATCGGCCCGATGCTTTTTTTGCTGGTGCATACGTTCCCGCGTGACACCATCACGCTTCGCCGGCGCTATCTGGCGCCGCTCCTCATACTCATGTTCACGTCCGCGACGCTCGCCATGACGCCGCTGGTGTTTCAGGAACTTACGTATGTGAATAATGAACCGATTCCGACCCCGGGAATCGGCATGCCCGTATTTGTGCTTGATTTCGGGGGGCTTTTTTTCTGGAGTATTATTTGGCTCATATATAAATACCGGAAAACAAGCGGTAAGGAGCAGGCGCAGCTGCAATATTTCCTTTTGGGCATTCTTTTTACGTTCGCGATCATGGGCGTCGCGTCCAACTTAACCGTGGTATTGGGAAAAACGTCCGCGTTTGTTTTTTTGGGACCACTCGTGCCCGTCATTCTCATGGCATTTGTGGCGGTCTCCATTGTCAAACACCGATTTCTGGATATTCAGCCGGTCATCGCGCGCGCGGTTTCTTACGCCATTCTTATCGCCGTGCTCGGGTTTATTTATACCGGCGTACTGTTTGTGTTTTCAGCGCTCGTGCTTGGGAGTACGGTTGAGCCGCGGGTGATCGCGTTAAGCGTGCTGCTTGCCGGAGTTGCGGCGTTGACATTCCAGCCCGTGCGCCGCCGCATCGAAAAGTTGACGGACCGGGTTTTCTTTAAGGCGCAATACGACGCGGATGCGCTGCTCACCACGCTCACGCGGCACATGATTGAAACCATTGATCTGGATGAGCTTGCGAAGAAAGTGCTTGGTACGCTCATCGCCGAAATGCGCGTCAGCAAAGCCGTCTTTTTATTCCTTGACCATCACGCGGTGGTCGGCGCGAAAGGCGTTGGGTACGACGAAGAGGTGTTCCGCCGGGCGCCGCTGGATGCTTTGCTCCACAGTCAGGCAATCGCGGACCAGAACATCGTAACGTTTGAGGATATCCATAACAATCCCGAGGGGCTGGATGTGCTGCGAAAATATGACATCGCGCTCATGATTCCGATCCGCGTCGGCGGCGACGAGGTCGCGATCCTTGCGCTTGGGCCAAAGCGCGCGGGGGATCTTTATAGCAGTAAAGACATCGGGCTCCTTTCTATTTTTTCATCGGAATCGGGTATTGCCATACAGAACGCCCGTCTGTATAACGACCTGAAACAGAGCGACGAAATGAAATCCCAATTTATTTCCGTTGTTTCACACCAAATGCGGACACCGATTTCCGCCATTCGGTGGAGTTTGGAGTTGTTACAGCAAAAAAATCTGGAGGAGGCGAAGCGCGCGGAGTTTTTAACCAACGCCCACCATAACGCCATCTTCATCGCCGGGCAGCTGGATGACGTGCTGACCGTGCTTGCTATTGAAAGCGAGAAGGTCGGCCTGCAAAAGAGCGTATGCGAAGTGCACGCGTTGTCTGTTGATATTGTGTCGTCGCTGCAGCACCAGATCCAGGATAAACACCTGGACGTGAAGCTTGAGCTCGCCGGAAACACCTCACGTCTTCTATGCGACGCGAAAAAAATCCAGAAGGCGATTCAGGTGCTTATCCAAAACGCGATTACGTATACTCCGGAAGACGGCCATATCGTCATACGCTCGGAGGATCGTATGATCAACGGAAAAAAACACTTTGTACTTTCCGTCTCGGATACCGGGCTCGGGCTGACCGATGAGGAAAAGAAACGGATCTTTGATAAGTTTTTCCGCAGCGAAGAGGCGCGCCTCATTGCTCCGGACGGCATGGGACTCGGCATGTTCATCGCGGAAACTTTTGTGACCCAGCACGGCGGCACGCTATGGGCTGAATCCGAAGGCCGCGGGAAAGGTGCAACGTTCTTTATTGCGTTGCCCGTAGAAGAGGACAATGCTAGCATAAAACCATGAGTACGAAGAATCATAACGCAGAAGACGCGCAGGCACCTGTTGATGCCGCAGGCAGACAGGAATTTATCGCCGTCATCGTGCATCAGCTGCGCACGCCGCTTTCGGTTATTAAGTTTGTTGCCGAAGAATTGCAGCATACGGAAGGCAAGAATTTGACTGAAAGCCAGCACAAAAAACTGCAGGCGATTATGGAGGCGGATGAGCGCGCGTTGAATCTGGTTAATAATTTTCTCGGAGTCGCCTCGCTCCTGGGCGCGGAGCAGCATTTAGAAATTGCCGAGTGTGATCCGCGGCGCGCGTTCGAAGCAGTTGTTGACGCGCTACGCCCCATGGCGGCGGTGAAAAATCAGGAGCTTGTGTTTACCGCGCCGCATGAGGTAGAGCCGGTACGCGTATGCAACGAATATCTGAACCGGTCGTTTCAGAACATTCTGGACAACGCGATCAGCTACGGAGACGAGAATTCAGCCGTTACCATCAACTTGAAAAAACTTGAGAGCGAGTACGAGGTAAGCGTGAACAATCACGGTCCAGTTATTCCGGAAAACGAATTGCCGGACATGTTTCAAAAGTTTCACCGTCTTCCCGAAGCGCAAGCCATCAAGCCGTCAGGATCGGGGCTTGGCCTCTTTATCGCGAAAGCCGGAGTTGAATTGAACGGCGGGCGGATCTGGATAACGTCCGACAAACGTGACGGAACCACGGTGTACTTTACGATTCCCTTGCCAAAACAAACTCACGGCGTTATCCACAGATAGCGCTTCAAATCCGGGGGGGGGGTGCTATACTACTTATGTGGCGTTCCTCGTCACCCATGTAGTTCTACGGCCTACACGATACTCCGTTGCGGAGCATTATCAATAGGTCGTTTTTTAATGTCAGACGAAGGTATGATACTATGACAAAAGACAAGTATGTGCACGAGAAACCGGATCATATCGCTCACTGCCCATCGTGCCGGGGCGTGATATTACGCGACGCAAAAATAGACGCGGAGCAGGGAAGAGGATCGTTTATGATGCGGTGTCCGCATTGTCAGCATGACGTGATGATTGAGATTGATAAAGGTCTGGTTGGCGTGAAGGAACAGACGCCGGATGAAAAATAACACGGGTAAAAAAGTACTTATCGTTGAAGATGAGTCGGCGATGCTTGACGCGCTGCACGACGCGTTCTGTCTTTCGGGCATACCGGCGCTTAAAGCGGCCGACGGGCGCGTGGGGCTTGAAGTAGCGCTTACGGAGCACCCCGACTGCATCCTCCTTGATTTACTTATGCCGGTGATGGACGGTTTCGCAATGCTCGACGAGCTGCGCAAAGACTCATGGGGCAAGACCGCGAAGGTGATGGTGCTGACGAATTTTTCAACTGATGAGGTGCGCCGGCGCGCGTACGCGCAAAAAATCCTTGATTTTATCGTGAAGGCGGATTTTGGAATCGGTGAGATTATCAAACGGGTGAAAAGCGTTCTAGTGTAGCGGCGGCGAGCGGCGCGTAGGTTTCGCCCCGTCATACTGGACGAGCGTCGGGACAAGCCGCCCTTCGCGCAGTTCGGCTTCAATAAGTTTTACGCGGACGCGCTTGCCATTTTTTTCCGCAAACGTATAAACGCCCGGATCGGGATTCAACGCGCGGATTTTCCGGTCAATTGCCACAGGGTCGTCTTGCGCGAGATCTACAAAACCGTCCTCGGTGGAGAATTTTTTGGTATACGAAGCGATTGCCTCGTTTTGCGGCGTCGGAGTTATTGAGCCGTCTATGAGTTCCGGCAGTGTTTTAATAAGAAGCTCGCCGCTTAAACCCCCGAGTTTTTCCACGAGCGTCGCATATGTTTCGCGTGGCGCGATTTGCGCTTCGCGCGAAGCGAGTACCGCTCCGTGGTCAACCTTCGCGTCAATGAGGTAGAGTGAGATTCCGGTAACCGGATCGCCCGCAAGCAACGCGGCTTGGATCGGCGAGGCGCCGCGGTATTTTGGAAGCAATGACGGGTGAACACCGACAATCCCGAGCCGGGGCAGCGCGATAACGGACTGCGGAAGAATTTTTGCATACGCGGCAACAACGGCAACATCGGGCTTGAAACTTAAAACTTGGAGCTTGAAACTCTCGTCTAACTTTTCCGGCTGCAGGATCGGAATGCCGTGTAATTGCGCCACAACTTTTACCGGCGGGGGAGTAAGGATTTTTTTCCGTCCGAACGGCCGGTCGGGATTGCACACAACGGCAGCCGGCGGCATGCCGGCGTCGATGAGTTTTTTAATAATGATCTCCGCAAAACGCGGACTGCCGAAAAATACAAATTTTGGCTTACGAAAGTACGAAATCATACGAAAGTACGAAATTAATAAAGATTGATAATCCGCTTGAATTTTACACCGGATTTTGTAAAGCGCGCCAAAATCCCGAGCTTCATTTTAGTCGCTTTAAGATAATTAAGCACTTGATCGATGTCTGTCTTGCGAAATAAATCGCCCCGCTTAACTTCAAGCACTATCTTGTCATCAATAACAAAATCTAAAAAGTTCGTTGTAAGAAACTCGCCCTTGTATAATAGCTTGATTGGATATTCCCGATGATACTTTACCCCACTGCTTTTTAGCGCAATTTCAATTGCTTTTTGATACTGAACTTCACGATAGCCGTAGCCAAGATTGAGATATACATCAAAAAGCACTCCAATGAGCTGATAGCTTAATTCTGGGTAAAGTAAATCCGACTTGTAAATAACCGCTTGTTTTTGCATGTTTTTGCACTCTCGTCTTATGTTGTACTTTCGTAAGTCATGTCTCTGCCCACTACGTATTTTCGTACTTTCGTATGATTTCGTATTTTCGTAAGTCTCGAGCCTTATCTATAAAAAGAACTCCATTGAGGTGGTCTACTTCGTGCTGGAACACACGCGCCAAAAGCCCCCACGCTTTTATTTTGATGACCCTGCCGGCGCGGTCTTGTCCCGTAAGCGTCACTTTGACCGCGCGCGGTGTCGGGCCATATGCTCCCGGCACGCTCAAGCATCCCTCGTCCGTTGTTTCGGTTTCCTTGGAAATTTCCGTGATGGACGGGTTAAACACCGCGTAGAACTTATTGTTCACCAGGGCGACAAAAATCGAAATGTTGAGGCCGATCTGGTTTGCGGCCAACCCGACGCCGGCCGCCGCCGTCATTGCAGCGCGCATCGTGCGCAAAAGTTCCGTGATTTGCGGTTTTGTGTAGCGCGCGAAGTCAAACGGCGCAACTTTCGCGCGAAGCGTGTGCGCTTCTTCCTTATTTTTTATTGTGAGGATGTTCATCGCTGTACAGCAATTTCATAAAATACGCGCCCTTGTTGCGCACGCCGTTGATTTCGGCAACCGACTTCGCGAGGGCCATCATTTTTTCGGTTCCGAACTGCTTGGTAAGTTTGATGTAGAGCGCCTTATGCGGCTCATCCGCAAGCAGCTTCGCGACTTCAAGACCGATAAATTGATAGTTGCGATAAACACGCGATCCGATTTTTCGCTTATTAATATCGGAAAGATAAGTACTTTTCACGTCGTCAAAGGACTTCATATCACGCATTAAACCATAAATATTGGCGTTAAGCAAGGAATCACGCGTCTGGTGTTTGAAATGGGTTTTACGTGCTATACTAATAACATATGCCTACAAAGAAAAAAATTCTGCTGATGGAAGACGAAAAACCCTTAGCCAATGCCCTTGAATTTAAATTTAAAGACGCCGGGTTTGACGTTGAGGTCGGTTATGATGGCGCGGAGGGAATGGAGAAGCTGAAATCTCATTCGTACGACCTTCTGCTCTTAGACCTTGTCATGCCGCGTAAGGACGGTTTCGCGGTGCTACAGGAGATGCACGATAATGGTATTCATATTCCGGTGATTGCCCTCACCAACCTTTCACAGCACGAAGACCTTGAGCGTGTGAAAGCGTTCGGCGTTTTAGACTATCTAGTAAAATCCGACGTTGCCTTGAACGAAGTCGTTGCCCGCGTGCGGCAGTTTTTTACTGAGAATAACAAAAAAACGCCGGCTGCGTAACGTGAGTGCGTGAGGTGTGAGATGTCCGTTTGTCACGTGAGACAACATGGAAATTGACAACAAAAAACTTGCGGAGCTCCTCGTGGCGGAGAAGTACATTGAGGAGCCGGTTGCGGTGGAGGCGCTTCTGCGCGCCGAACGCACCGATACGCCGCTGACGAGAGTCTTGATTGAGCGGGGAGTGTTGACGACCGACTTGCTTGGCCAGGCGGTTGCCGAGCACTACGGCGTGCCGTACGCGGATTTGAATTCTCATCCTCCGGAGGCGGATCTCGTGGCGTTACTGCCCGAAGAATTTGCAAGAAAATATAATGCGGTTGTGTATCAGAAGGAAGAGGGGAAGCCGATTGTGGTTGCCGTGACGGCGCCCGATGATGCGGCATTGATCGGCGAGCTTAAAAAAGTTTTGAAGGTGGAGGAGGTGAAGCTTGCCTATAGTATTCCGGACGAAATAGCATCAACTTTTGTCCATTACCGGAAGCCGTTGGAAACCCGTTTCCAGCAGATTGCCGCGCGTGGCGGGCATTTGGCGGCGGAGCTTTTGGACTATATTTTTGCCGACGCGGCACTCCTTAAAGCGTCCGATGTGCATATTGAACCGCATGAAAAAGAAACATTGGTGCGCTTCCGCATCGACGGTGTGCTGCATGACGCCGGCCGGATCCCGCGCGAGTATCACGAAAACATCGTGAACCGCGTGAAGGTGCTTGCGAAACTGCGCACCGATGAGCATAAAGGCATTCAGGACGGCGCGGTGCGCATCTCAACCGACGGCAAGTTGATTGAAGCGCGTGTTTCCATTGCGCCGATTTATGACGGCGAAAAAGTCGTGATGCGCGTTCTCGCGTATTATGTGCGCGGGTTTACGCTGCACGACCTCGGATTTTTTGAAGAACACCGGAAGACGGTGGAGGATGCCGCCCGCTCGCCGTTCGGCATGATTTTGGCCTCCGGTCCTACAGGCTCGGGAAAAACGACCACGCTTTATGCCATCGCGAAGCTGTTAAATAACTCGGGCATCAACATTACGACCATTGAGGACCCGGTGGAGTATAAAATTGAAGGCGTGAACCACATCCAGGTGAATAACGCGGTGGATCTCACATTCGCGCAGGGGTTGAAATCCATCGTTCGCCAGGACCCGGACATTATTCTTGTCGGCGAAATCCGCGATGACGAAACGGCGAACATCGCGGTGAACGCGGCCCTTACCGGGCACCTCATGCTTTCAACGCTCCACGCGAACGACGCGGCAACGTCCATCCCGCGGCTTTTAGAGATGGGCGTTGAACCGTTCCTTATCGCGTCAACCGTTGAAATCATTGTCGCGCAACGGTTGGTGCGTAAAATTTGCGAGAGCTGCCGCGCCAGTTACACTGTAACAAAACAGGAGCTTAGCGATATGGTTCCGGACGCGGGAAAATATTTCGGGAAGTCCGCGAAGCAGACGCTTTTTAAAGGCAAAGGCTGCGCGGTGTGCCAGCACACGGGCTATCTCGGTCGCACCGGACTCTTTGAAATTTTGCCGGTCAGCCCCGAACTCCGCGATCTTATTCTCACAAAACCAGGCATCGCGGAAATCTACGCTTTGGAGGCGAAGCAGGGAATCAAGAGTTTGTTTGATGACGGCATGGAAAAAGTAAAGGCCGGCGTAACAACGATCGAGGAAATAAAACGCGTTGCCGAACCGCGGCAGATCCGTGGCGCGACGCGATTGTAGCATGAGTGAGCGATTTGCACAGCTTCGCGCGAGAGTTCTGGCGATGTTCCCGCTTTCTGAAGAGCGGAATAGTTTTTTTCAGAATCTCTCAATGCTCGTGGAGAGCGGAACGCCGCTCGTTGAGGCGCTGCGCGTGGTGCAGGGGGAACTGCGTTCGTCGCGGATGAAGTCCGCGGTTGCCGACATTGTCGTTTCAGTTGAAAACGGAGAGCGTTTTTGGGTGGCGCTTGACCGGCACCGGTTTATTTTTTCCGAATACGAAATTCGCCTCACAAAAATCGCGGAAGAAACCGGCCGGCTTGCCAAAAGCTTGGGATATCTCGCGACGCAACTTGGGAAGGACCTGGAGCTCCGGGGGAAAATCCGGAATGCGTTGTTTTATCCCGTGATGGTGCTGGTATTTGCCGCCATTATCGGTTTGGGCATCGCGTGGTTTGTGTTGCCGCGCCTTTCGCGCGTGTTTACCTCACTGCATATCGTGCTGCCGCTTGTGACGCGGATGCTCATCGGCTTGGGAGTGATTATTGATCATTACGGCGCGTACATTTTTCCCGGGCTTATTGTTGCGGGGATAGCGATTTTTTTTGCTTTGAAATTTACCCGATTTAAATATGTAATGTTATATGCGCTTGAAAAAATTCCCGGCATCGGGCAGTTTTTGCGTGATGTGCAGACCGCGAAGCTCTCGTTGTTTTTTGGGACGCTGCTTGAGGCGGGCGTGCCGGTGCTGGAGTCGCTGGAAACCCTCTACGCCATTTCCGAGGGCGGACGGCAAAAGCGGTTTTTCGGCGCGCTAAAAGATCGCGTCGGCGTCGGCGAGTCGTTTGAAAAAAGTTTCGGCGCGATACGCGAGTCAAAAGCGCTTTTCCCTCCGCTTACGCAGTACATGATATTTACGGGTGAAAAATCCGGAAATTTGCCGGGCGTGTTTCTGTATATCGCGGAATTCTACGATAAAAAATTGGACGGGGCGTCAAAAAACCTGGCGCAAGTGCTTGAGCCGATATTGCTCGTCGGCATCGCATTAGTGGTTGCCTTCATAGCTATTGCCATTGTGACGCCGATTTACAGCCTGGTAAGCAATTTCGGAGCGCCGCAGCAGGTTCCGGTGTCACAGCCTTCGCTTGCGGTTGAATCTCCGACTCCCGCACCCGCCGCGGCGCCGGCCAAGGCACCGGCGTCGCCGCCAGCGCCACCCGTTGCCGCGACAAAGCGCCTGCGTATCGGGACCTCGCCGCTGGGTTTCGTGAACGTGCGGAGCGGCCCGGGGACAACCTACGGCAAGTTGCGCGAGGTGCATCCCGGAGAGGAGTTTTCCTTTACCGCAATCGAAAACGGCTGGTATCGCATCGTGGATGCCGCGGGTGCTGCGGGCTGGATTTCGGAAACCTATGCGGAGGAGCTTCGGTGACATTTGACAATTGACATGTAACATTTGACAACATGCGCGGCGAAAATTTTCAATCCAAAAAAGTCAATTGTCAAATGTCAAATGTCAATTGTTCCGCTCAGGGCTTCACCCTGCTCGAAGTCGTCCTCGTCATCGGTATCATGGGGGTTTTGGTTGTACTGACCGCTACTTCCATCAGTCGATTTCAGCAAAAAAATGATTTGGATCTCGCGGTGACAAGCGCTACGGATGCGTTGCGCCTTGCCGAAGAACGCGCGCGTGCCGTGGATGGTGATGCGCGGTGGGGAGTATCATTCGCAACCGGCTCGGTAACTATTTTTCGGGGGAGCAGTTTTGCTGGTCGGGATAGCGCGTATGATGAGGTAACAACGCTTAGCGATTCTATCGTCGCGAGCGGCACAAAAGAATATGTGTTCGCGCGTCTCGCGGCCACCACAACCAACGTGGGGACCACCACCTGGATACATCAGGGCATCAACGAATCGCGCGACGTTGGCGTGAACGCGAAGGGAACAATTACGTATTAACATTTGACAATTGACAGGTAACATTTGACCAAAAAATAAGACAATCAATACAAGAGAGATTATGAAAATTAAAGTGCGAAAACAGGAGTCAATTGTTTGCTGTCAAATGTCAAATGTCAAATGTCGTTTGGTGGTCAATTGTCAGTCGTCAATTGTCAATTGTCGCGCTCCGCGCGCCGGCTTCTCCCTCATTGAAATCCTCCTCGGCGTCGGCATTCTGTCGCTGATCATCACTGTCATCGCCGGCGCGCTTTCATTTGTGCAGCAGTCGTTGTTTCTCATCGGCGAGCGCTCGCGCGCGATTGACATTGCGGAGGAGGGACTGGAAGCGTCGAGAAATATCCGCGATGAGGCGTTTGCAAGCCTTTTAGTGGGCACGAACGGCGTTTCAACAACGAGTAGTCGTTACGGTTTTTCGGGAGCGTTCGATGTTATTGACGGAATTTTTACGCGCACAGTGAACGTGGCTCAGCCCGATAACGTGCGCCGAAAACTCACTTCAACGGTGACATGGACCCTACGCGACAGCCAGACGGCGAGCGTGCAGCTCATGACCGAGCTCGCGGATTGGACACGGAAGTCCGCGGGCGGCGCTCCATCGCTTTGCGCTTCGTATGATTTGACAACCGTGAATAGCGGCAGCAATACGGCGGATGGCATTTCCGTCGCGTTTAACAGTCCGTACCTGTATCTCGGCCGACAGAATAATCCCGGAGCTAACTTTTTCATTTTTGATGTTTCAACATTCGGCTCGCCCGTGCTTAAGGGTTCGCTTGCGTTAAATGGTGACCCGAATAGCATGGTCGTGTCGGGAAACTATGTGTATATCGCGTCAACCGCGAATGCGCAGGAATTGCAGGTTGTTGATGTCTCAAACGCTGCGGCGCCGGCGCTTGCGGCGTCGTTTGACCTCACGGCGGCAAACAGCGGCAGCGCGAATGCCGATGCGCTTTCCATTACAATGACAGGCGCGAAAGTGTATCTTGGTCGCACGAACGCCGGAAAAGAGTTCTACGTGTTTAATGTTTCGGTTCCGACTGCGCCGGCGCTTTTTGGTACGCTTGATCTGAACGGGAGTCCCAATGACATGATCGTATCGGGAAGTTACGTCTATATTGCTTCGGATGACAATGTGTCCGAACTGCAGATTGTGGATATTTCAAATTCGTTATTGCCGACGCTTGCGGGAACGTTGGACTTAGACAGCGGCGATCCGCAAGCCGATGGTAAATCCATTGCGGTGAATGGCGCCGAAGCATATCTCGGACGGAAAGGGTCCCCGGGCGCGCCGGAGTTTTATGTAATCAATGTTACTACGCCTGCCGCGCCGGTGCTGGACGGGACGCTTGACCTCGGATCGCTTACCGTGAACTCCATTGATGTTTCAACTACTGCGTCTCTTGCGTTTATTGTGAACACCGCGCCGTCAACGAACGATTATAAAGCGATTGATGTTAGCGCTCCGACTACCCCAAATCAAATCTCAAATATCGACCTTCCCGGCGTACCGTATGATGTGACCTTCGGGTCCGCGCTTTCAACGTGTAATGTCTTTATCGCGAGCGGCGCCGACAGCGCGGAATTAGAAATCATTTCACCATAGCTACGCAACATTTGACAAGTAACATGTAACATTTGACCAAATGCAAAAAGAAAGGTTAAAAGTCAATCGTCAATTGTCAGCTGTCAATTGTTGTCGCGGTTTCACCCTCATTGAGGTCCTCCTTTACGTCGCCATTGTGGCAATCGTGTTCGGTGGAATTGCCGCATTTATTGACGCGGCACTGCAAAGCAGGATCAGAGCGGAGGTGGTGACCGAGGTTGAGCGCGGGGGAAACGCGGTGGTGAGCACTTTCATACAGGCAATCCGTAACGCGAAAAGCATTCCCCAGCCCACGGCAAGTTCCTCTGCGACATCCTTGACGCTCGTGATGACGGACGCAAATATCAGCCCGACTGTATTCCAACTTTCGAGCGGAAGGATCGAAATGAGTGAGCGGGGGGCTGGGACAACAACGCTTACATCCGCGCGTCTCACGCCGTCAAGTGTATTATTCACCAATCTTTCGCGCAGCACCACCCCCGGCGCGGTACGCTTTCAATTCATCCTTGACTACGCGAACCCCGACGGCTTTCAGGAATATAATTACCGCGCGCACTTCATCGGTGGAGCGAGCCTAAGGAACAATTGACATTTGACAATTAACATTTGACATCGGACAGCTGACAATTGACACTTAACAGCTGACAACCAACATTTGACCAGAATCAATTTTATGAAAAAATTTCGCTTTCGACAATTCCAGATTTATAGCGACGCTATGAACTTTCGCGGAGAACTTAAGAAGTTGAGTAAAATTAAGTTTCCCCGAGAAGAACAGTTTTGTCTTACCTCGCAATTATGGCGCGCATTGGATTCAATAATCTTGAATATAGCCGAGGGTGCAGATAGGGGTACAGACAAAGACTTCGCGCATTTTTTGAATATTTCACACACCTCATTAAATGAAGTAGTATCTTGTTTGGATGCTGCATTGTGTGATGGCTATATTACGCCAGTGGAACATCAATTATGTCTTGTAAAAGCTGAAGGGCTTGCAAATCAATTAACGGCATTTAGAAAAAAATTATTAAATGAACCAACAAAATAATTTACGGTCAAAGGTCAATTGTCAAAGGTCAATTGTTTCCCAAGAAGGCTACGTCGTCCTCCTCACCGTGCTTATCGTCGGTGCCGTCGCGGTCGGCATTGCGACCACGCTTCTGATTTCCAGTATTGACGCGGCGCGGAGCGCGGAGGTGGAGGAGTGGTCCCGGAGGGCGCGCGGGATGGCGGACGGCTGCGTGGAAGAGGCGCTGGAACAAATCCGCGATGCGTCAAATTTTTCCGGATACGGCAAGCTCACGCTGGGGAGTGATGTGTGCAGTTATAACGTCACAAACCTTGGCGGCACAAACCGCCAGATCAACGCCTCGTCAACTGTGGGTACAGTCGTGCGCAAAGCCAAAGCGATACTGGATAAAGTAAAGCCGATTAACATCACCTCATGGCAGGACGTTATTGATTTTTAGGAAACGTGTAACAATGAACATCTGACAATTGACAACAACAAGCGACGTGCGTAGTGACGCGGCTGCTAAAATGTTATAGTATAATAAACATTAGATATATTTTTAGCGGCGTGTATTTTTCTATATGGTCAAATGTAAAATGTCAAATGTCAAATGTAAGGGTTTTACCCTTATCGAGATTCTGCTCGTCGTCGCCATTATTGCAATTTTGGCGTCCATCGTGATTATCGCCATCAACCCCGCCCGCCAGCTTTCGGAGAGCAGAAACACCAAACGGAAGGCGGACATATTAGTCATTTTAAACGCAGTGTACCAATATGACATCGATAACGCCGAGCTTCCGGCGACCATCGGCACTGGAGGAACGGAAATCTGCGCGACGGGTGCCGTCTCATGCAGCGGCCTCGTGAACCTTTCCGTGCTCACCAATTCCGAACGTTACGTCGTGTCTATTCCCGCGGACCCATTGGGAAGCACGGTGACCGGCGGCACCGGATATAATATCTCTAAGTCGTCATACAATCGCGTGACCGTGACGGCGCCCCGCGCCGAGAACGGAGCATCAATCACCATTTCGCGCTAAGGCGGTTGGGGATATGTGACACTTGCGGGCGCGCGACGAATTGTTATGATGAGAAGAACGTGTACGCACTAGGCAAAGGTCGAGTAAGAGATAGGTTCTAGAGAAGATAAATGTTTTTATGGAATTAAAGGAGAAAAAGAACGGCTTCACGCTTATTGAGGTATTGCTCGTCGTCGCCATTATCGGCATTTTGGCTGCGATCGTCATTATCGCGATAAATCCGCGCAAGCAGCTTGGGGACACAAACGATGCAAAGCGTCGCGCGGATGTCACTACGATTCTGAACGGTGTGTATCAATACACCATTGATAATCACGGTGTCATTCCCTCAACCATTACGTCAACGTCAACGGAAATCTGTGGAACGCCGGCGGCAACCTCCGGCCAGTGCGTCCTTGCCGGGCTTATTGACTTAAGCGTTTTGACCAACAGCGAAACGTATCTCACCGCAATTCCGACCGATCCGACCGCGTCAACGTCAACGACAACGTTGTCAAACGGAACGGTAACCGGAACGGGTTATCGGATTTTGACGTCGTCAAACCGCCGGATCACGGTTTCCTCAATGGCGCCGCAATCCACAACCACCATCACCGCAACGCGGTAGAATTGCAACGAGTGTTTAGAGAAGATGCAAAAGCCTCCGGTATGCCGAGGGCTTTTGCGTTGTAGCTGTTTTCCAGGTCTTGATGTGATATAATAAATTACATTATAGACAAATTTTCGGCGGTAATATTTATTTACGTTATGGTCAAATGTCAAATGTCAAATGTCAAATGTCAAATGTCGTAGTAACGGCTTTACCCTTGTTGAAATCCTGCTGGTTGTCGCGATTATTGCCATTCTCGCGGCAATAGTCATTATCGCCGTGAATCCGGCGCGTCAGCTTGCGCAGGCGCGCAATGCCCAGCGCAGCGTTGACGTCAACACCATTTTGAACGCGGTGTATCAATACGTTATTGATAATCGGGGTAATCTCATCGGAGAAATTACCACGAATCCGAAGGAAATCTGTTTTACCGGTTCCGGCGTCGCGAGCGCGACGTGCGGCGCAATGGCGGATCTTGAGGCATTAACCAACAGCGAAAGGTACGTCGTGCAAATTCCGGTTGACCCGAGCGGCGCGACCACGACATCCGGCACCGGCTATCAGATTTTTAAGTCAGCAAACAGCCGCGTCACCGTACGCGCTCCGGGAGCCGAAATTGGCAGCACGACAATCTCCGTCACGCGGTAGAGGTGTGCATAACTGTTGCGGGCGCATCATGGTAAAATAAATGTGATGTGGTTTTTTGATTATATAGCATTGGCGGACGGTTGCGCGTTATGAAGTCCACGATCATTAACATTATTGCGGGTGTCGTTGTTCTCTCCGGTTTTGTAGTCATGGCGGGATGGTTTTTGGATATCCCGATTCTCGTGAGTTGGATCCCCGGCGCGATTACCATGAAGTTTACCACCGCTCTCTCGTTTGTGCTGAGCGGTATTGTGTTGTATGAAATCGGTCGTATGCCGCGGCCGGGAGATGACGGGGTGCATGACATCGCGTTGACCATCGCGTCATTTACGCTCGCGCTGGTGATGGGGACGTTTCTGTTGTCTATTGCTGTCGGAATTCATACCGGCATTGAAGATATCTTTGTGCGGGATTTGACTCCCGCGGTACACGCAAGCGTGCCGGGCCGCCCGTCGGTGCCGGCCGCCGTCGCGTTTGTTCTCGTGGCCGTGACGGGACTTTTTTGTGCCGCGCAATTGAGAAAACGCGCTGTGGTCCTCCGAGTATGTGGCGCGATCGTCGGCATAATCGGTGGCATTGCGATGCTGGGCTATGCCTTCAACCAGCCGGCGTTGTATTACGCAATTGCGGGCGTGAGCAACCCGATAGCGATAAGCAGCGCTGTTCTTTTTTTGATGTTAGGCGGGGGGTTGTTGTGTGTAAAAGATGCGGTAAAAGAACACGCGCCAGGCGTTTAGTCGCCGATTATTATGAGCATCCGCACGCGTCTCGTCATCACCTACGTTCTCGTTTCGGCCATTCCCATTTTTTTTGTTTCGTATGTGCATGTTAGTAATTCGCGCGAGACGCTTGTTGCCGCAAAGCTTCGTGAGTTGGAATCCATCGCGAATCTGAAAGCCTTCGCAATAAGTACCTTTTTTAATGACTTGCAAAAAGATGTTGCGACGAGTCAGGATTATTATAATATCCGGCATAATTTGCCCATACTGACGAAGAACATAGGGCATGAGGATAATTCGGAATTTCGGGCCGCGACCGCGATGCTTGACGCGCAATTGTTGGCGTGGAGTAAAGCGCGGGGAGATGTCGACGACATTGTGTTGCTCGCGCCTGACGGCAGGGCGGTGTATAGCGCGGCCGGTTTCCGTCAGCAAGACAAGTTTGCTCCGCTGCGCTATGACGCAAATTCCGCTGCGTTTACTGCCGGAAAATCCGGCGTATTTATCAGCGATGTGTTTATGCTTTCCGGGAAAGATAAGGATAGCGTAAATGCGGTCACGCAGGATCCCGATCATGATTTTTATATCACCGCGCCGGTAAAGGACGTGTCCGGAAATTTTGCGGGTGAAATTGCTCTATTGATCGCTATGCGCAATTTGGTGGTGAGCACGTTAAAAAATATGGAGGGGCTGGGGGCGACGGGTGAGGTTGCGATCAGCGCGCATGTCCCCGGAACCGCTACCGATCCCCGGGCGCACGCGATATTGTTCAGTCCTGCGGGCGGTGAAGCCGATCCGATGATGCGGCGGGCATTTCTTGGGAGTGCCGTAGGCTTGCCGCCGCAGCAAACATACATTGGAGGGTCGGGGAGGGGGCAAGCTGTTGATTATCGTGGGGTAGATGTGCTCGCGGCATGGCGTCATGTTCCGCCGATGAATTGGGAACTCGCGGCAAAGATTGATCTCGATGAAGCGCTTGTGCCGGCAACCGCACTTGCGGAAGCGGCGTGGTTTTTGGGAATCATCGCGGTATTTCTTGTGTTAATCGTCTCCTTGATTCTGGCGCGCTCAGTAACCAATCCCATCAACAAGCTCGTAGAAGATGCGAAGCGGTTGAGCACGGGAAACTTCGAAGCTTCTGTTGCCGAGGATCTTGTCATGACGCAGGACGAAACGGGTATATTGGCGCGCGCGTTTAGCGTGATGCAGCAACGTTTGCGTGAGTTGTATCAAGGGCTTCAGCAAAAAGTGGATGAAAAAACGCGGGCGCTTTCAAAAAGTTTGTCCGATGCCGAGGCGCAAAACAAAGAGTTGGCAACAACAAAGAGAGCGATTTTGAATGTCCTTGACGATTTGCGCAAGCAAGAGAGACTCGTGGAGCAGGAGCGGAATAAGCTTGAGACGACACTGCGTGACATTGGTGAAGGAGTCTTTGTTATTGACGGTTTTGGAGTTGTTACGTTTTTTAACCCGGCGGCGGAAGGGATCAGCGGTTACGCGTCAAGCGAGGTCGTCGGGCGGCCGCATGAAGAGATACTCCGTTTTTTGCGCGAGTCGGATGGAGAGCCGGATTTACACGTGGTTGACGACGTGCTCGCGAATGAGCGCGTGGTAAAGATACGCGCGGTAGCCCCGGTGCTTTTAGTCCGTAAGAACGGTAAATCAATCGCGGTTGCCGTGAACGCCGCGCCGCTGCGTGATGTCCGCGGCGAAACCTCGGGTGCCGTTGTGGTATTGAGTGATGTCACCAAAGAGCGTGAAATTGACCGGGCAAAAACGGAGTTTATTTCGCTTGCCACGCACCAGCTCCGCACGCCGCTCACCACGATGAAGTGGATTCCGGAAATGCTCTTGGAGGGCGGGCTGGGGAAAATACCGCCGAAGCAACGGAAGTACATTGAGGACATGCACCGATCCGCTGACCGGTTGGTTGTGCTCATCAACCAGCTCCTTGATATTTCGCGCATTGAATCCAGCCGGCTGGACTTAAACATTGAAGATGTTCCGGTTGCGGAGCTATTCCACGACCTGAAGTTTGATTTCGCGCGTGAAACAGGGCTGCGTAAACAGCATCTTGTCTTTAAGGCGCCGGAACCGGAAGTGCTACGTACGGATCGCCGCTTGCTTGGTGAAGTATTGCGTAATTTTATCTCAAACGCGGTAAAATATACTCCCAACAAAGGCAGGATTGAGGTTGCGCTTCAGCCGTCCGCAAACGGGCTTGTGCGATTCAGCGTGAAAGATAACGGCATGGGTGTACCCGCGGAGCAGCAAAAACATTTGTTCGAAAAGTTTTTCCGTGCCGATAACGCCGTGAAAGTTGATGTTTCGGGAACCGGATTGGGGCTGTATATCGTGAGAGGCATCGCCGGAGCGCTTGGCGGAGTCGTAACATTTGAATCCCGCGAAGGAAAAGGAACGACGTTTTTTGTGGATTTGCCGATTACAGGGCCGCCTCAGGCATAAACACCCGGTTTCATTCGCGTAGGGAACGGTTATAATGAAGACATGCGTACCTGCACCCAATTTCTTGAAAAAAGCAGTAGCGCCATTTTTGTGGTGGATAGGCACAGCCGCATCGTGTTTGCGAATAGACGCGCCGGCATGCTTACGAAAAAGCGTCCCGAAGAGCTCGTTGGCCGGCATTTTTTTGACGTGGTGAGCGCGAAGGAGACGACGGTGGCGTTGGAAGACGTGCAATTGCTCCCCGAGGGAACTATGCTCTACTGCAGCAACAAGAGCACGGAAGCAAGCGCGGCACTCATGGTGCATCAGCTGAAATCACCACTTGCGACCATACGTTGGATGTGCGAATTATTATTGCAGCGGAGCACCGTCGTCGCCGACGACCGGAAGGTGTTGCGGGAAATTTATACCGCCGACCAGCGCGTCATCAGCATCGTGAATGACCTACTACAGCTTTCGAAGTTTGAAGCGGGCAATATTGAAGTGAATTGCGTGCCGCATGATCTTCGCGAGTCAATGGCAACGGTCGTCCGGCTGCTTGCTCCGCAGGCGGAGAGCAAGGGACAGAAAATCATCGTGGACGATGCCGCGGCCGTTACGCCCGCGCTTCTGGACGAAGAACTTTTTACCGCGGTATTCACGAATATCACGGATAACGCAATAAGTTATGGGGACCCGAACTCGGTTATTGACGTGCGCGTTCAAAAGGACGAGGATGGAAAAAGTTATGTCGTCGGCGTGCGCGATCACGGCATAGTGATTGCTCCGGAGGATCAATCGCGGCTGTTTACAAAGTTTTATCGGACAGAAGCGGCGAAAAGCATGAAGCCTACGGGCACCGGCTTGGGACTCTATATCGTAAAAGCTGCGGTTGAAGCATGCGGCGGAAAAGTATGGGTAACCTCGGATGCGGCGCTCGGCACGACATTCTTTTTCACCGTTCCGATTGCGTAGTAAGTATCCGCTCACAAGCCCGAGTAACCGCGTCATTGTGAGCCCGCCGGCAGGCAGTGAGCAAGCAGGCGACGTGGCAATCTGACGAACGCTGGCGCACAGAGAGTGTGAGCAGATAGATGAAATTATGGGGTGTGTATAACTTTATTCAGAGATATGCGGTTAGTGCTATAATAAAAGTAATGGAGCTTGTGGTACTACGGCCCACAAACAAAGTTTTGATCAATGTCAAAATGGAGTTTGCGGGCATTTTTATCTTAAGCTCTGAAAGGTCGAAAATATTATAAATTTATATTAACTATGGCAACAAAACTTATGGAAGTAAAACTTTCACCAGTGGATTCAGCAGTCAAGCTGGACGCCGCGGCGGTGTATCTTGTGGGTCCCGGGCCAATACGACTTTGCACGGAACTCCCAGCGGAGGCGTGCGCGGCTTTAGCGCACATTCCCTTAGTGGCACCGATTTGTGACGGAATGGGCTGCTTTGTCGCGGTGAAGTAACTTTTTCGTAAAGTTACGGAAATCAAAACAGCCCAGCCAAGCGGGGCTGTTTTGATTTGTCGATGTTACCGGAAATCAGCAATGCGCGCAGCAATACCGGCATCGTGCCATACAAGATCAAAATACGCTTCGTAAGTCGTTTTTAATTCGTGCACATTCTTGATGATCGCCTGATAGTGGGGGTATTGCGCAAGTAGTCCGTCATAAAACGCATCTAACTGTGCGAACCGTTGCTCAACATCCGGGATATTTGAGAATAAAAAATCTTTGCTGTCGATCAATCGTTTGCGGAGTAGTAAAAGTTTTTTTGAACGGTTAGCATCAACCGGCGCGCAAAGCCGCGGGAAAAGCACAAACCAGTCAATTGAGGTGATATATGCGTCGTACTTGAACTTCGTCACATCGTACAAACTCTTGAAATAGCGGTTTACCTGCGTGGGAGTACCCGCGGCAACCTTTTTGGTAAAAGTGAGAACATGCCGCGGCCCGAATATTTGCGTCACGAGCCGCCATGCATATATATCAAAAAATGAATCCATAGACCGGTTGAACCACCCCCAAAGTAATGCATACTTATCGGCGGGTGTCATATGCGCTAATCGCGCGACAATGGGAGCTCGCTCCTGAAATTCAAATGCCCGCGAAGAAAACGCCTCAACTTCACTTGTCGGCATCACCCAACCGCTTTCTAAGATTTTGGCGTGGCAAAGATAGTGCAGAAATATTGGTGCTTGGTCAGCGGAGAATGGGGGACAATGTAGCGTAAAATGCCGCCTACCCAAGCTCGTATGCGAAGACCACCCATTAGCAGGGACAAGACTCACGCGCATCGTAAGTTGCAGCGCGGGGCGCGCGGAACGCAAAAGAGCATAATACTGTTTGAGCGCGGGGTGTCGTTGCGGCATAGGCGCTATGTCTCTGGATTCTCATGCTCGGCAGCACGGCCTTGATAGTGATACAGGTTGAAAAACTCGCCCTTATTCGCGAGCAGAGTTTTAAAATCGCCGTCCTCAACAACGCGGCCGTCTTTGAGTACGAGTATGCGGCCGACATCTTCAAATGTGGCGAGGTGGTGCGCGATGATGAACATGGTTTTTCCGGCAAAGATGCGGCGGAGATTTTGTATGACTCGCCGTTCAGTTTTAAAGTCTAAAAATGAAGTCGCCTCGTCAAGTATGATAAGATCCGGTCGCTTCAATATGAGGCGGGCAAGGGCAAGGCGCTGGCGTTCACCACCGGAAAGCGACGCGCCTTTTTCGCCCAGTGGCGTGCGGTATTGTTGCGGAAGTGCTTTGACCACATCGTGAATTACGGCTTCACGCGCCGCCGCCTCAATCTCCCGCATTCCTACCCCGCCGGACCGCCCATAGGAAAGGTTCTCTTGTATGGTGGCGTTAAACAGCAACACATTTTGACTTGCGATGCCAATATGTTGGCGAAGCGAGCGGAGTGTTGCGTGGCGGATGTTATGTCCGTCAATGATGACATCGCCGGCCGCAGGGTCATAAAAACGCGAAAGTAATTGAATGATAGTTGTTTTTCCCGTACCGCTTTTGCCGACGATGCCGACTACTTCGCCCGGCGAAACGTGAAAACTTACATCCTGAAGCACAGGCTCACGGCCGTAATTAAAGCGGACATGATCAAAAATTACCGAACCTTTAATGTGCGGCAAAGGAACGGCGTCCGGATCATCACGCACGGTCGGTTTTAAATCAAGGATTTGGAATACGCGATCAACCGAAGCGAGTGAACTTTGTGCTCCGGTATAAAGGCCAACGAGTGCTTCAATGGGACCAAAAAGACTTCCAAGATAGGCGTAAATCGCGATCAATGCACCAAGTGAAAGCGTCCCCGCGATGACCGCGTAACCGCCGTACCAGAGCACGAAGAGGAGCGCGGCAAACGTAAGGAGGCCAACAATGGTTCCGGCGACAGACACGGTGAGGGTCGTGTGTAAGCTGGTGTTGATCAGCCGCTCCGTCCGGCGCTTTTCCTCTTGAAGTTCGTATGCTTCACGTCCGAAAATCTGTACGAGCGCGATCATCGAAAGCTTTTCCTCGAAAAAACTTGTGAGCGCGGCAGATTGCCGCTTAATGATCCGGTAAAGGTTGCGCAATTTTCCGGCGTAGAAATGCTGCGTAATGATGTAGAAGGGAACAACAGCAAGCGCGATAACGGTAATTTCCCAGTTTAGGTAGAGCGATATAGAGAGCAGCGCGATCAACGAAAATATATTGGCGATAAATCCGTTAAACACTAATGAGATAAACTCTTCGATCCCGGTGATGTCGCTCCCGAGACGCGTGAGGAGATCGCCGATTTTCTCTTTCTCGAAAAATCCGGGACCCATCATCTCAATATGCGCAAAAAGTTTATTGCGCACGTCGTACAGTATGGAGAGCTCCAGTTTTGCGTACGCATAACGCACAAGGATACGTACGCCAGTGGAGACAAGGGTGATCCCGATAAACACCAGCATCAACAAACGGAGTAAAGGATAATTTTTTGCAATTAAGACGTTATCAATCAAAAACTTCATAATCAACGGGTTTGCGAGTCCCAATGCGGAGAGTAGCAGTGAAACAAAAAACAGCAGAAGCCACATTTTCCAGTACGGCCGGAAAAAGGAAAAAATGCGCAGCGCCTTTTGTGAGAATCTTTTTACTTTTTCTTTGGTGTCTGGCATTATTTGATTATATACTAAAATTCACTTTATGCAGAAGAAGCGCATTTTTATCGCCATCAATCTGCCCCAGGGTGTCCGCGATGAACTGGAGCGTCACATTGCGGATCTCGCGTTGAAAGTTCCTGAATCGGTCCGGTTTGTTGCGCTGGAGTTTTTACATTTTACACTGACATTCTTAGGTGATCAAACCGACGAAACTATCGGGGATATTGTTTCTGTGATGCGGGAAATCATTCCGCAATTTTTGCCTCCGGAAATCGCGATAACCGGCATCGTCTACGGACCTCCCGGAGGAGCGCCGCGGATGATTTGGGCGATGACCGACGAGGCGTCATCGGAGGCGGTCAGTGAAATCAAGACAGCGCTTGAAGACGCGCTCGCTGAACGCGGTGTTTCGTTTGAGCGTGAAGCGCGTAAATATCTCGGGCATCTGACGCTTGCTCGCCTCGCTGTAGCTCTCGCCTCGTCGAAGCCTTCGGCGCAGCACGGGCCGGTGAAGCGGGCAAGGTTTGAACGCATCGAGTCCCTTCCGGACATAGCAGTGCCGCTGAACATTCGCTTTATTGCCGAGAGCGCGGATCTTATGGAGTCAAATCTGAAACGCAGTGGAGCGGAATATGCAGTCATGGCTGAGGTGGAATTCGGGGAAGAGTTAGGGTAGAATAAATTGATATATGAAAAAATTTCTTTTCGGTATCGTGCGGCACCGGATCGCGAAAACCGTACTCATGTGCGCGGTGCTCGGCGGCGCCATTTCCGGCAGCTATTGGTTCGGCACCACGCGTCCGCAACGGCTGCTCATCAGGGGAGTCACGAACATTGAAAACGATCCGAAAGTGACCGCGGACTTTAGCGTGTTTTGGGAGGCATGGAGCCGGATTAAAGAGGAGGCACTCAAAGGGCCCGACTTAAAAGAACAGGCGATGACCTATGGCGCCATCGGCGGTCTTGTCAAATCATTGGATGACCCGAACAGCATCTTTTTCCCGCCGGCGGACGCGCAAAAATTTGAGGAGGACGTCGCCGGAAATTTTGGCGGCATTGGAGCGGAAATCGGCATGCGTGACGAAGTTATCGTGGTGATTGCGCCGCTTAAAGACTCGCCGTCTGAAAAAGCCGGTATCCGCAGCGGGGACAAGATTTTGAAGGTTGGCGATAAATCAACAACCGGGATGAGTGTTATGGATGCCGTAAAAATCATCCGCGGGCCGAAAGGTACGACGGTAACGCTGAACATATTCCGGGACGGGTGGGATAAACCGAAAGATTTTTCGATCGTGCGCGACACTATCATGGTGCCGACGATGGACTGGAAAATGCTGGACGACCACATCGGTTACATTCATATCAGAAACTTTAACGAAAACGCTCCGGCATTGTTCGCCCGGGCGGCAAAAGAACTAACTACGGACGGAATCAACGGCCTTATCGTGGACGTGCGCGATGATCCGGGCGGCTTTCTTGAAGTTGCCGTGAACCTCGCCGGCTGGTTTATGGAGAAGGGGAGTCTGGTGGTTACCGAGGAGTTCCGCAAAGACGCGCCACGACCGTTGGAGGAGTTCCGGGCGTACGGCAACAACCTCTTTGCGTCGGTGCCGATTGTCGTGCTTATTAATCAAGGCGCCGCGTCCGCGTCGGAGATTTTAGCGGGAGCGTTGCGCGACAACCGCGACGCGAAAACCGTCGGGGAAAAATCGTTCGGCAAAGGCACAGTGCAGGAGTTGAAGCGCCTCCACGACGGCTCCAGCATGAAGCTTACGGTTGCGCATTGGCTGATGCCGAAAGGCGATCTCATCGAAAAGAACGGGATTAAGCCCGATTACGAAGTGAAGATTTCCGATGAAGAGGCGAAGAAAGGGAAGGACCCGCAGTTGGAAAAAGCGCAGGCCGTTATGAAGGGATTGATTGACAAGGCGGTAGCGCAGAGGCCATGAAGGTAATCTTCCTCAAAGACATCCGGGGTATCGGGCGCCGTAATGAAGTGAAGGAAGTGAGCGACGGTTACGCGCGGAATTTTCTTATTGCGAAAGGTCTCGCGGCGCCGGTAACGCCCAAAGCGATTGCGGAAAAGCTTGCCGCGGACGAACATGAAGGGGCGGTGATGAAGCGCCTCATTGCCTCGGCTGCGGCGCTGGGTAAAGAAACGCTCACGTTCGCGCTTCGCGGGGACGACAAAGGAACGCTCTTCGGCGCGGTAAGCGCCGAGCAGATCGAAACTGCGCTTCGCGCCAAAGGTTACCCGGACACCAAAGTTACGCTGGACCGTCCCCTAAAACATGCCGGCGAGCACACCGTTGAGGTGCATTTTCCGCGAGGCATAAAAGGCGTGGCGCACGTTGGCATCGAGGCGGTCAAAAAGTAGCTTGCTCAATTAAACAAAAACCGGTCCGATGTTCATCGGACCGGTTTTTGTTGTGTTATGTCGTTTAATTACTACGCCGCAATCATCACGCACACAATAGTCGCAGTGCGTTGTTTCCGGTCAAAGCGGATCTTCCGTGTCGGGATGAACTGAACAACGCCGTCGCGGATAGCATAGAGGGTGTCATCGGCGCCTTTCCGGACTCCCGCGCCGTGCAGGAAGTGGCTTCCACGCTGACGGATGATGATTTCACCGGCAAGAACGCCCTGGCCGTGGTTTTTCTTGACGCCGAGACGCTTGGAGATGGAATCGCGCCCGAGTTTTGTAGAGCCTGTAGATTTTGTAGATGCCATAGATCAACAATCATTCTTCGTTGCTTGCCTTAACAGTATAGTTTATACTTTTCAGTATGTCAACACCACAACGCCTTGTGCCGGATATTGAAACCATCGGTCAATCATTCGACGCATTGGACGAAATTTCCAAGGATTACCTTAAAAAATACGCGGAGGATGAGGTCGTGATCGTAAACCTTTAATCGTTATGGGAGCTTGGCTTGTTACACATAAACGTGAGGTAGTACTCGTTGCGCTTGCCGTACTCATCAGTACGGTCAGTTTCGCGTCAGGCTACTTACTTGCGCGCGATACGCAAGCGACTCCCATTATGATTAAGTATTAAGAACGAAAATGAATATACAAAGGATTACCAACGCCGCGCATGTTATTTTTTGCGGGCTCATCGTTGCGTTTGTCGGATTGGTTTGGGACGTGGCGTATCACTATACGAGCGGGGTAAAGGAAGGAATTTCGGAATTTTTCACCGTTCCCGCGCACGACGTCGCAATGGTCGGTTTTCTCGTGTCGTGGATTGGCGCACTCATGCTTTACCGCGCGCTGCGCGAGCGGTAACATACCCGTTGTTTGAGTTACCCCAGTCGGTCGTTTTGTAAGAAGATGCGGAGCCCTTTGAACCACGTTTTGATGGTGCGCCCGAGCGGGAGTATGGATGAGAGGTACATCAGCTCAATGAGTCCTTTGAACATCCATGCGAGAAATCCGGAGAAAACAAACGGCCCGATTTTTGCGATAGCGTATTTGCCGCCAACCGGAATGACGTATGGATACTCCATGGGGCGATAATGCAGCGGTGTTGCCGCGGACCCGTGTCCTTCTGCCACGAGAATTTGCCGCATGATGTTTTTTGCGGCAACATTCGCCTGGATAATGGCCGCTCGGGCAACCAGCGGCACGGGCTTTTTCGTCACAGGATCAAAGAAGCATACCGAGTCGCCGAGGCCGTAGATGGTGCCGTAGAGTTTCAGGTCATCCGTTTGTGGAAGGCACTGCATTCCGCTCAAAACCTCCACGCCACCTTTCGGTTCGCGTTTCAGCGGTAAAGCGCTCATCAGTGTTGTGGCCTTCACGCCGCCGGCCCAGATGAGAATGTCGTACGGCGTTGTATGCCCGCTTTGGAGCGTCACCGCGTCGCCGGCAACACCGGTAATGCGTTCGTTGGTGATGAGTGTCACGCCGAGACGCGATAAACGCGCGGTTGCCTTCGCGATGATGCTCGGGGCAAAACCCGAGAGGATTGTGGGCGCGCCTTCGACGATGGTCACCGTCGGCGCGCATGCTGCCGATCGGGATTTTGCACGGAGCTCGGCAAACCATTCTTGGAGTTCTCCGGCGAGTTCCACGCCGGTTGAGCCGCCGCCGCCGATGACGATACGCAGCGTTCCTCCGTCAGCGTAACGCGCCAATACGCGGTCGCGAAGCACGATCGCATCCATAAATGATTTTATCGGCAAGGAGTGTTCGCGGAGGCCCGGAATATCAAAGTAATTCGTTTCCGCGCCGATTGCGAGTACGAGATAGTCAAATTTCATCTCGTGACCGTCACAGTGAATATCCCCATGTATAAGGTCAAGCGCGGTGACGTTGTCGTGCACAAACTGAATTTCCGAGAATCCGGAAAGAAGCGAGGCGACATCAAACGTAACGATGTCGCGGAGCTGGATATAGTTCGCGGTTTCTTTTGAGGTTGTCGCAACCTCGTAGAGCGTCGGGGTGTAGGTGTGGTAGTCGTTGCGGTCAATAAGGTAGAGCGCGTACCGGTCAGTAAGCCGGTTGCGCCGCAGTGCTTGTGCGAGAAGCTTGGCGGTCCGAAGGCCCCCAAAACCCGCGCCCACGATGACGACGGACTTCTTTCCGCCCGCTTCAGTTGTTGCAGCCATATGTCATTCATTATACACTTATGGCAATGAAGCTGCTGAGCGAAATGCAAACAAAAAACTTGTCCGGCGAGGTGTGTGTCCTCCGCGTTGATTTAAACGTGGAAGACGCGCACGATTCCTGGCGGCGCGAAGCGATCCTCCCGACACTCCGTTGGCTTTTAGCCCGGAATGCCAGAGTGCTTATGTTGAGCCATCGCGGCAGGCCGGCGCCGACCGACGACGCCGAGGGCGCGGCGGGTAACCACGCCATATCGCTTGCCGGAAACGTCCGCCCGCTTGAACGGGCACTGGGAGAGACGGTCCACTTTATCAACCATTTCCGTTTTGCTGAGATTCGCGAAACACTGCGGTCGGCACCGCCGAAAAGCGTGTATCTTTTGGAAAATATTCGGCTGCTCCGCGGTGAGGAAACCAACAGCGCGGCGTTGGCAAAAACGCTCGCGTCGCTCGGCACGCTGTATGTGAATGACGCATTCGCCGCCGCGCACCGTCGACACGCCTCGGTTGTCGCCATTACACGCTATCTCCCCGCATACGCGGGGCTGCTCATGGAGCGCGAGTGCGCGACGCTGCGCAACGTGGTGCACAAGGTCGCGCACCCGTTTGTGGTGGTTATCGGCGGCATCAAAGCGCAAGACAAAATGCCCGTGATTCGGAAGTTGCTGCCGCATACCGACCACCTGCTGTTCGGCGGGAGCGTCGCGAACACCATACTCAAAGCAACGGGTCAGAATATCGGAGATTCTATTTATGACGCCGAATTCCTCGCGCTCGGAAAACAGTTGGCAAAAAATAAGAAGGTTGTCGTGCTGCGGGATTGGCTTTGGGATAAAAATAAAATCCTGGACATCGGTCCTCAAACCATCGTGGATTTTGTCGCGTGCATCACGCGCGCGAAGACTGTTCTGTGGAATGGTCCGCTGGGTCTCCTGGAGGATGAGCGCTATGCCAACGGCTCCATTGCCGTGGCCAAAGCAATCGCAAAAAGCAAAGCATTCTCTGTTGTCGGCGGCGGAGAAACAACTCAGCTCATCCGATCGCTTGGTTTACAGAAAAAAATATCCCTCCTTTCAACCGGCGGGGGGGCGATGCTGGAGTTTTTAGCCGGCAAAAAATTACCAGGCATTGAGGCGTTAAAATAATTTTATGGGTAAAGATACGGTTGTCATCTATCACGGTGAGTGCAAGGACGGCTTCGGCGGCGCGTGGGCCGCGTGGAAAGTGTTTGGCGACCGCGCGCGCTACGTCGGTTATCGCCACGGGGATATGCCCAAAACAGATTTCGCTGATGCGGCGGTGTATTTCATTGACCTCTGCTACTCGCTGCCGGAATTGAATATCGTACGCGGAAAGAATAAACGCGTCGTCTTGATTGACCACCACAAATCAAACGCGGATAAGTTGGTGTCGGTTGATGAATCGCTGTATAAAATGGAACATTCCGGGGCGGTGCTCGCATGGGATTATTTTCATCCGAAGGAAAAGCTGCCGAAGCTGTTGATGTATATTGAAGATACTGACCTGGGGGTTTGGTCGCTGCCGCATACAAAAGAAGTATTTGCGTATTTAGGCGCGCAGCCGTATGAGTTCAAGGCGTGGAGTCGGTTAGTGAAAACATTTGAGACTGCCGCGGGAAGGAAGCGTATGATCGCCGAAGGAAAAACCGTGCTCGCGCGGGAGGAAAAAATCGTGCAGGAACTTGCCGCCGACGCGGAACTCGTTGAGTTTGAAGGAGTCCGGTGCCTGGCCGTGAATTCACCTCTGCTCGTTACTGCCATCGGCACGGAACTGACTCGCCGCAACCCGCCCATGAGCATTGTGTGGTCAAAACGCGGCGAACATTACCGCGTATCGCTCCGTTCCATAGGCGACGTTGACGTGGCGAAAATAGCGCAAAAGTATGGCGGCGGAGGTCATAAAAACGCGGCGGGTTTTACGGTACAGTCCGGAACAGCCTTTCCTTGGCACCCGGTAAATAAATAACCATGAACGCCCAACCGCTTTTTCCCGATAAGGAACTCGTTATTTCTACCGATGGTGGCGCGCGCGGCAATCCGGGCCCTGCCGCTATTGGCGCGGTTGTGGGAGGCAAACCCTACGGCGAATATATTGGCGAAACAACCAACAACGTCGCCGAATATAAAGCGCTTATCTTCGCGCTGAAAAAAGCGATCGCGCTGCTCGGCAAGGAAAAGGCGGGGGAGACAAACGTACATTGTAACATGGACAGCGAGCTTATCATTAACCAAATGAAAGGGATATATAAAATTAAAAACGCCGACCTTCAGCCGTTGTTTATTGAAGTATGGAACTTGCGCCAGGATTTCAAGTCAGTACGGTTCACACATATTCCGCGCGAAGAAAATAAGCTCGCCGACAAGATGGTGAACGAGGCGCTTGACAAAGCGCTTAAAAGCGGTTTATAATTATTTTGTCGGTTATGCAGACAACCGCTCACCGTCGAAAGGTGGTGGGAGGAAAGTCGGGACACTCAGGTCGCCTAAGGCGACCGCAGGTAGCAGGTAACGCCTGCCGGTGGTAACACAGAGGTGCGATCAGAAACGTCTGTGTCTGCAAAGATACAGAAAGCCCGATCCCAACGTAGACGGCTTAACTCCGCCATAGGGATACAAAGCGGAGATGAAACGGCAAAACCCTTACCCGAGTGCAAGGCCGCGCCCCGACTTCAAACTTTAAAAATTTGGCGTCGGGGAGTGCCGCTAGAGGTGGCGAGCGATCGCCATCCCAGAGAAATGGTTGTCCAAAACAGAACCCCGCTTACGCATAGCCGGCCAAAAACTCCCCCTTGGGGGAGTTTTTGATTCCTGATAATATAGTAACTATGACATTCATCCGCGCTCACCGCTTTGTCTTCGTCGCGATCGGGCTCTACAGCATCATATTTGGCGTTGTTACCGCACTACGCCACTACAATTTCCAGACGCAAACATGGGATATGGGCGTGTTTGAACAGCTGTTTTGGAACACGATCCATGGACGGGTTATGCAGGGGAGTATTGAGGAGTTACCGCAGCATTTCGGAATCCACTGGAGCCCGGGACTGCTGCTACTCGTACCCGGCTACGCGATTTTCCCCTCGCCATACTACCTTCTTTTTATTCAAGTGTTGGCGCTTGCCGCAGGTGCCTGGCCGCTCTATCGGCTCGCGCTACGCGTCTTACAGCGGGAGCCGCTCGCAAAACTTATCGTTATCGCGTATCTCCTGTACCCGTCGTTGCACTGGCTAAACCTCTTCGACTTCCACGAGATCGCTTTTTTTGTTCCCGCCATGCTTGCCGCGTTAAACTACGCCGACATTGACCGGTGGAGATGGGCGGCGTTTTGGTTTGTGCTTGCTGCGAGCATGAAGGAAGACGCGATTATTGTCGTAGCATTTGCCGGGCTGTACTTCCTTGTCCGAAAAAAAAGCAAGGCATCTGTGTGGTGGAGTCGCGAACGCCTATGCGCCGCGCTTGTCGCGGTTGGCGCGTTTATGTACTTCATGTTGGCAGTAAAGGTGTTTATGCCGGCATTCGGCGGGGGACTGCTCCGGCTCGACCGCTATGCGGCGCTGGGAAGTTCAGCCGGAGCAATCATAAAAAACCTCGCCATGCATCCGATGCTATTCTTCCGCACCGTCGTTACGCTTCCGAAGTTGGATTACCTGCTCTGGCTTTTGGCGCCGCTCGCATTTTTGCCGCTGTTCTCCGGCCGCGCGCTCTTACTTATTGTCCCGGGGCTGCTGGAAAATCTTCTCACCACGAACCAGTTCCAATTCTCAACATTCTATCAGTACGACGCGGTGCTTATTCCGGGAATGTGCTATTGTGCGGTGTATGGGTTGCGTAACATTATGGCGCGGTGGCCGGCGCGAGCAGCATTCGCGCGCAGAGCCCTTGTTGCCGGCATTATGATCGGTTTTTTTGTCCGTTCGCCGATCAATCCATTCACCTTCCCGTTTGGTCTTTTTGGAACAAACTCGCGCTGGCAGACATTCCGCAAAATGTCGCGCGACGTTCCGGAAAATCTTTCCGTTGCGGCGCAAACCAACCTGCTCCCGCATCTCGCCGACCGCGAACATGCGTACCAACTCGGCATGGAACGTTCGTTCGCGGACGCTGCGTTCATCGATACCGCCGATCCGTTCGGATTCGACGGTAATACCGACGCGTTTACCGCGTACGTAAAACAATATGCCGAAAACCCGGCTTACGAAGTCGCCGCCTATAGTGACCGCTATATTATTGTTCGGAAAAAATAAACACCGCGTTTATTCCTCGCGTGGGCGTCGATTGCGGCGTATGCGGACAAAGATACCGGCAACCACGGCGAGGGCGGCAACGCCTATTGCGATCGGTTTTGCGCGCAGCATAAAAAGCGCGGCACCGGCGCCTTGAGTCTTACCGGGAAAACCGGGATGATCACCAATGACAAGCACGTAAGTCCCGTGGTTATCGGTATTTGAAACTGAAAGCGTGTACGTGCCGGAATAAAGCGTGGGGACGATTTCCGGACCCTGAAGGTAGGCGGTGTCATTTGTATCACGGAATGGTACCCATGCGGAGAAAAATGCGCCGTTCATCGCGTATCGCGCGCCGCGCTCGGAAAGAACCTCAACGAGAAAATCTTTGCGCGCGCCTTTTGTGTCCGGAATAAGAAGGTTAAGGTATACCGGTTGCTGCGCTGCGAGGTGAAACGCGTACTGTGCCGGTTCGCCGTTCAGTTCGCCGCGGAATGCCTGCAGCTCAGTAACGCTGTTAATCGGAATTGCGGTCGGAAATACGCCCGCAGCCGCAAGCTGCGGAATCACAGCGAGCAAAGCGCCGGCAAGAACCATAATACGAGTAGGGCGATTCATGCAACTAACGATAAGGTCTTCGCGGATAATGCTCTTTTCCCGAAGAACCCCTTGAGCGGCCGGGGTTTTGGGGACGGTTCCCGTGTCCAAAACTGCCCCCGCGAACCGGCTCGGGAGCGCGCGCGCGCTGCGGCGGAAGCTCCGGAAGTTGGGAAACAGGAAGCGTTTTCCGTACTAACCGCTCAATGTCGCGGATCTCGCCACGCTGTTCGGGCGTGACAAGCGTAATCGCGTGCCCGCCTGCTCCGGCGCGCGCCGTGCGACCGATGCGATGTACATAGTCCTCTGCGTCAGTTGGTACGTCATAGTTAATTACGAGGCCGATGCCCTGAACGTCAATGCCGCGCGATGCGATATCGGTTGCGACAAGCACCCGATATTTTCCGGACTTAAACCCGTCCAGCGCGTCACGCCGCTGATTCAGCGAACGGTTAGAGTGGATTTCCGCCACCGTATGACCCATATCGCGGATTGTCTGCGTCAGCCGTTTTGCTCCGTGTTTTGTCCGCGTGAAAATGAGTGTCGTCATTGCGTGAGTCCCGAGCAGCTTTTCAATAAGGCGGTTTTTGTCGTTTTTGAGGACAATAAACAGTTCCTGTGTGACGCGTTCCGCGGTAGTACCGGCAGGCGCAACCTCCACGCGGATAGGGAGCTTCATCTGCGCGGTCGCCAAGCTCATGATTTCTTTCGGCATGGTGGCGGAAAATAGCATGGTCTGGCGCTCTTTCGGCAAATACTCAAAAATTCTACGTATCTGCGGAGCAAAACCCATATCCAGCATTCGGTCAGCCTCGTCCAGCACAAGGATGCGCACTGCGTTTAATGTAAGAGTCCGCTGGTTTAAGTGGTCAATGAGCCGGCCCGGTGTCGCAATGACGATGCGCGGATTTCTTCCGAGCGCCCGGGTTTGCGGCATAAGCGATGTGCCGCCGATAAGCACGGTGGTGGTGATACCCAGTCCCGCGCCCACGCGTTTTAACGCCTCATCCACCTGAAGCGCGAGCTCACGCGTGGGAAGAATAACAAGACCGCGGCCGGGAGCTTGTGCCAACCGTTGAATCATCGGGATACCGAACGCCAATGTTTTTCCGGTACCGGTCTGCGCGATGCCGACAACGTCCTTTCCTTGTATCGCGGTCGGAATTGCCTGTTGCTGAATCGGAGTAGGGGTGGAGTACTTGAGCCGCTCCAATACCTCAAGAATCGCGGGTGCGATGCCTAAATCCGCGAATCCCGCCCCAATTGGTTCCTGCACAATTTGATCGTTGTTTGTCATATGTAATAGTTAGAGCGTCTCAAGATCCAGCGTCTGATTAATTTTTATCTTTGCGACAAAGTCCGGAACGTGGCTCACTAAAATCATCGCGCCTTCATATTTGTCCAGCGCTTGGGCAATGGTCGGAATATGACGGAAATTGATATGGTTCGTCGGCTCATCCAATATCAAGAGCCCCGGCCGGCGGAGCACCAGCTGCGCGAACGCAACCAATCCCTTTTGCCCCTCGGAAAGCACGCCGATTTTTCTTTTGAGCACGTCTTCGTCAAGCAAAAATCCCGCCGCCTTTGCCCGCAACTCATGGTCGGTGCCGTGTTGCTGCATCGCATCGGAGAGCGCCGTGTACACGGTAGCGTTGAAATCAAGCGTACCAAAATCCTGCCGGTAATAGCCGATGCGGACTCCGGGGGCGACGTGCTCGCCTTTCGCGTGGCCGGCCGCGAGCTTTTCCAACAGCGTTGTTTTGCCGATGCCGTTCGGTCCGGTCAAGAGCAGTCGTTCGCCCTTTTTTAAAACCACGTGGACTTTTTTCACGGCCGGCTTATGATTTTTGATAACCGTGACAGAGGTGAGATCAAGAATAATACCCGTCAAGTTTTCCTGGCAGGGGATGATGAAATTGCGGATGGTTTTGTCCTCCCTCCGCACGTCCACCAAGTCTTCCTCCAACTCCTCGATTTTTTCGCGCATTTTGCGCGCCACGTCGCGCATGTGCCCGCCTTTCTGCGCGAAGAACCCCGCCTGCTCCCTCCGGTTTGCGATGTCTTTCTCCAACCGCACATTTTGCATGCGTTCGCGCTCAAGACGTTTTTCAATTTCACTAACCACGTCAAAATAGTTTCCGGCATATTGCTCAAGCGTATGCGTGAAAATATCAAGATACAGCACGCCCTGCGCAAACGCGTTCAAAAATTCCGCGTCATGCGAAATAACAATGCAGGTTTTTTTATATTCAATGAGAAATTTTGTTAAATGCGCGATGCCGGCCTTATCAAGGTTGTTCGTCGGTTCATCGAGCAGTAACAAGTCCGGGTTCTGGATCAGCGCCGAAGCAAGCAGTAATCGCGCCTGCTGTCCGCCGGAAAACGATTTCATCGTCCGGTCATGCGGAGCTTTGAGGTTGACAATCTGAAGCACGTCGTCAATGCGCGGGTCAATATCATAAATCTTTCCGCGTCCGGCGGAGACGCGCGCGAGCGTGGCCGGAGAAAAACTTTGCTCGAAAAATTCGCGAACGGTGAGCTGCATCTGATCACGGGGGATAACCTGCCGGGCGGTCGCGATCGTCAACCCATTCGCGATGCTTAATGTTCCGGAATCGGGCTTTAATCCGCCCGTGATCAGCTGGAAAATCGTACTCTTGCCGGCGCCATTTTGGCCCATGAGGGTCGCCTTAAAACCGTTGCGCACGGAAAAATCCGCCGCATGCAATATGGGTTTATTCGGTCCGTACTCAAACGACACCTTATTGAATCTTACAATGACGTTGTCCGCTGCCATAGAACTACTAGTTTACCACGACCATGCGAAAATAGCCAGCAAACATCCGCTGGGCGTGTGATATAATAAATAAGGAAAGGTCGAGGGTGGTATAGCGTAATACAGAAAAGTAATTTTATGAAACTTCTTCACAATGCATCGTTTTTGCTTCTGCTTGTCGGCGGCTTGAACTGGCTCCTTGTCGGAGTATTCGGCTGGGACATCGGCCAGCTGTTCGGCGGACAGGGCGCGATGCTTTCGCGTATCGTGTATGTACTCGTCGGTCTTTCCGCGGTCTATGTCATGTTGACGCATAAAAAGGACTGCAAAATGTGCGGCGGCTCAATGAATGCGCCAATGAGTGGAATGTAAACGATGCTCATAACAAAAAGCCCTCGCCTAGGCGAGGGCTTTTTGGTTCCTGATGCGGATGTACTTACTGGCCCATCTCGCGCACCACCTGTTTTGTCTTCGGACCGTACACTCCGCATGAGCTGCTTTTGCTTGAGGCCACAATGCTCCGGTCTACCTGGAACTTGCACAGCGCTTTTTTTGTCAAACCGCCGAATGTATTTGTTTCTTTTCCGCTTGAACCGGGGCCGCTCTCCGCAATAACGAATCCGTGGGTGTTTAAGAACATTTGCAATTTTTTCATTTCCCCGGCAGCGGTCTTTGCCGGTGCGGCAACTTCTGTTTTGACAGCCGGAACTGCGGCAGGAGCTTGCGCGACTTGCTTCTGCAAATCCGTGAGTTGCGCTAGCAGTGCAGCCAACTGCGTATCGGCAGACGCCGTCACGGCAGGCGCGGAAGAAGCTGCGGGAATAATAGTTGTCGTCGATACTGCGGGAGATGAAGCCGGCGCAACCGCGGGGGCGTCCGTCGGCTCGGTGATCAAGTTATATGCAGTTGTCACACTACCATTTTTTGCAAGCGCCCTTCCGTCCAACCGCGCGACTGCTCCGATATCGATGGACTGCTCCGCCATAAGGATTCCACGAAAAATCGCGCCGCTGCCGATCGTTGCGGAGCCGCTGACTTGCCAGTAAATATTTTGCGCTTGCGCTCCGCCGGTTAAAGCAATTGTCCGGCCGATAGTTGTTTTAAACGAGCCGCTAATTTTAAATATCCATATCGCGTTCGGGTCGCCTTTGCCGTCCAGCGTCAAATCTCCCGAAGATAACTCAAGGTCGCCGGTTGACGCATAAAGTCCCGGAGCAAGCGTCTGCCCGCCGATGTTTCCGGAAAGGGGAATTGTATCCGCGGTACGGCTCACCGCGTCGCTCATTGCTGCCGCAAGGTCGCTCTTTGCTTGCGCGAGGTTTTCTTTCACGCCCGATGTAAAATCATCCGCCGCGTAAACCTTCCCGGTCACCTCATCCGTGCCGAGCCCGACAATACTCGCTCTGCCCGCGGGGCTGATGGCGACGTCGCCGATAATTGTGGACATCCTACTGTTGGTGATTCCTGACCCGGCAAGTATCACGTACTTCCACGCTAACCCGAGATTCAGCGGCACCGGACTCGCCGCAAACGCCAAAGACGCGGCGAAGGTTGCATAAACAGTAATCGCAAACGCGGACAAATTATAATGTTTCATATATTTTTATTATAGCAGATAAGGAATCTTCGCGGCTTTTGCCGCGAAGCGATGAAAAACCGATTCTTCTACGGAGAAGGGTTTTCCTATCGGCTGCGGGGGAAGGAGTCGGACCTTCATACCAGGATTCAAAGTCCTGTGTCCTACCGTTAGACGACCCCGCAAACTACGACAATTAAAATTATAGTGGGACTTGCGCTAAAAATCAAACTGCTGTTATAAATACTATAGTTGCTATAACAACAGTTCATTGATACGATACTCGGGGCTGCGCTACGTGACATTATGAAGAAACAAAAACTTTTAAAACAATTGCGTATTGGATCAGTCGCTCAAAAGATTCTCGTCCTGCTCGGCACGGGATTAGCGCTGGGTTTATCGCGAAGACCTGACCAGTATTTTCGTGTAATCAAATCTGCGGCCAAGGAATGGGATGCTATTGGCCAGCGAAGTTTGCACGACGCAATCCGCAATCTCTATCAGTCAAAGCTTGTTGATTGGAAAGAAAACAAGGATGGCACAATCTCGATGATATTAACTGAGAGCGGTGCACAACGGACATTATGCTACAATCTCAAAACGCTGCATATAAAAAGTCCGGAACGATGGGACGAGCAATGGAGGATTGTTATCTCGGACATACCGGAGCACAAAAAGAAGGCGCGTAATGCGTTTGCGGCGACACTCAAGCGGGTAGGATTCCACCCGATGCAAAAAAGTGTCTTTATTCACCCGTATCCCTGCGACGACGAAATGGATTTTATCATTGAGGCCTTCGGATTGCGGCGATTCGTGCGGCTGATTACGGCGCAAGATGTTGATATAGACGTGGAACTTCGCCACAAATTCAACCTGCCATCGGCGGAAAGTTAAAAAATTGAGGAAATCGGATTCCGCTACCGGCATACAAATACCGGCAAATGAACTGCTGTTATAAATACTATAGTTGTTATAACAGCAGTTGCAAAATAATCAACACAGTAGGGGGGCGGTGCGTTACTTCAAATTTTCAATCACCGCGACTTCCAGCGGGGCAATAACCAAAGGACTGTAACGCATTTCGCTATACGCGCGGATAAGAGATTTCATCAGAGGTAAAACGCGGGTAACGTCGGCGACCGCGGCGTGCGACTTCACCCGCGCCAATTCCGCGGCGGTAAGTTCACGTGCGTACATGGCTTCAAGCGCGGGATCAAATTTCAGCGCCAAGACGCGCCGGAAATAGTTGACGAGCTCTTTAGTGAGGTCTGTGACGTTATGCCCCCCTTCATAAAGACGCGAAAGATACTCTAATGTTTTTGGGATGTTTTTCTGAAGCAGCAGCTCGGCGACCTCGGAAGTGACGCCGCCGCCGACTTTTCCGATAAGGCGCTCCACCGCGGCAACATCGGTGATTTCACCGGAGGTAAATGCCTGATCAAGCAACGATTCCGCGTCGCGCAAACTACCTTCGGACGCCGAAGCGATGAGTTCCAGCACATCGGTGCCGGCCTGCATTTTTTCTTCGCGGGCAATGCGGGAAAGTTTTTCAACAATCGTCGCGACCGGAAGCTTGCCGAAATGAAAGCGCTGCGTTCGCGAGGTGATGGTCGCGGGGACTTTGTCGTATTCGGTGGTCGCAAGTATCAGCATCGCGTGGCTCGGGGGCTCTTCCAAAGTTTTCAGCAGTGCGTTGAACGCCTCGCGCGTCAGCATGTGCATTTCATCGATGATGAATACTTTGTACGGATAGGAAGTAGGGGAAAGCCGGATGCCTTCGCGAAGCTCCCGGATTTCATCAATGCCGCGGTTGGATGCCGCGTCAATTTCAATGACATCCAATGCGGTTCCGGCGTCAATGTCGTTGCACGGCTGACAGCGGTTGCATGGCTCGCCGGCGGCTTTGAACTTCGCGTCTTTTCCGCGCGTTTCACAATTCACGAGTTTTGCCACCAGCCGCGCCGAGGTGGTCTTGCCTGTTCCGCGCGGACCGTAAAAAAGATACGCGTGGGAAAGTTTATCCTGCCGCGCCGCGTTTTGAATGACGGTACAAAATTCATCTTGTCCCACAAGATCGGCAAAAGATTTCGGTCGGTATTTGCGGTAAAGCGCCAAACGCATAATTGTAATCATACAAGTTTTCAAAATAGCGCGCCAGCATTGCGCAATACGCGTAACGCACGGTAAAATAAAGATATTCACTTCATAGTAACGCCGTATGAAAAAAATAGCCGCCCTGCTCTTCATCCTCCTTGCTGCGACTTCCGGAATCGCGCTGTTTTTGCATCGCCGCGGCGATTATATATTTGATTTGGATATAAAAAAACTGCCGGCGGAACTTGCGGCGGTGGTACAAGGCAACCCCAATGCCGACATCGAACCGCAACAACCGCTTAAAAATCCTCCGTTGGTCGTGAAAGCCGCGTACCTCACAAGCTGGGCCGCAGGGAGTGTAAAAAAAAGCGCGTACATACTCCGGCTATTAAACGACACGGAACTGAATGCGGTCGTTCTGGACTTAAAGGACTTCACCGGCACGATGAGCTACATCACCGACATGGCTGACGTGAAAAAGTACGGCGCGGAGGAGCGCCGCATCCCGCGCGTGAATGCCCTCATTAAAACGCTGCACGACGCGGGGATCTATGTCATCGGCCGCGTTGCCGTGTTTGAAGATCAAAAACTTCCGTTGGCCCATCCCGAACTCGCGCTCCAAAGCAAAAAGGGCGGCCTTTGGCATGACTACAAAGGGTTGACGTGGCTTGATACCGCGTCACACGACGTCTGGGATTACAACATCATGATCGCGAAAGACGCCCTTGCGCGAGGCGTTGATGAAATCAATTTTGACTATATCCGCTTCGCCTCTGACGGGGACCTGAGCGACATCCGTTACCCTGTTTGGGACACAAAAACGCCGAAAAAGGAAATCGTTCGCCAATTCTGGGCATACCTCCGCGAAAAACTTCCGGACGCTAAACTTTCCGCCGACTTATTCGGCATGACAACTACAAACAAAGACGACTTGAATATCGGGCAGTATTTTGAAAATGCCTTACCATACTTTGATGCAGTGGCGCCCATGGTATACCCCTCGCATTACGTGAACGGTTTCTTGGGCTATAAAAATCCGGCGACAGCTCCATATGAGGTGGTGCGCTACTCCCTGGACAAGGCGATTGAACGGATGAAGAAGTACGAGCTGGCGCGCGACGAGGCGCAGCGCAAAAATCAAACCGCGCAAGTGTCCGGCATTGTAACTCCTGTTCCGCCGCCGATGCGCGCGAAACTCCGGCCGTGGCTCCAGGACTTCAACCTCGGCGCGACATACGATGCGGAAAAAGTTCAATCCGAAATCCGCGCGACAACGGATGCCGCCCACGAATGCCTTAAACCTTCAACCACCGCGGCAAACGGAATACCGATTTGCGACGGCCTCATCCACAGCGACGCGATTGACGGTCGGTTCGTGAGCGGCTGGATGTTGTGGAATCCTTCAAGTACCTACACGCAGGAAGCATTGCAAATGGAGTAAGGAACGCGCTATGGCATTTGAGATAAAGAACGAACAATTCAGCGGACCGCTGGAAAAACTCCTCCAGCTTATTGAGGAGAAAAAACTCGAGGTCACGCGCATCGCGCTCGCCGAAGTCACCGCGGAATTTTTGGGTTACGTGAAATCACTTCAGGAAGTTGGCGCTGACGTGCTTGCGGACTTTGTGGTGGTAGCCGCGCGTCTCGTGCTTATTAAATCAAAAGTCCTGCTTCCGTCGCTTACGCTAACGGACGAGGAAGAGCACGACATCCGCGATCTGGAGTCCCGTCTCGTGTTGTACCGTGAATTCCGCGCGGCAGCGGGTACGCTCGTGGACAATTTTTCCGCAACCCCGCGCGCCGCAAGCCGGCCGTTTCTCTTCGGAACACCGCCGATTTTTTATCCCTCAAAAGGACTCCGCGTGGACACGCTCCGTTCCGCCATCGGCAGAGTATTTGCTGTGCTTGAAGAGTTTATTCCGAAGGACGAGCGGGTGGTAAAACGCGCGCTCGTAACCATTGAAGAAAAAATGAAGGAGCTCATCACGCGCCTCGGAGAAATGGCGACGCAAAGCTTCCGGTCACTTTCGGCGCAAAAATCCAAAAGCGAGATTGTTGCGCTCTTTCTCGCGGTATTACAACTCGTGCGCCACCACGGTGTAAATGTCGAGCAGGGAGATCAATTTGCTGATATTATAATTAGGAAATAGGCATGACCGAATCCCAGCCACAAAATGAACAGCTCGCGGCGATAGAAGCATTGCTTTTTGCATACGGCGAACCCATGACGGCGAAAAAACTTTCTTCGCTCGCCGGACTCGACGTAAAAACCGTTGCGGCGCTCCTTGAAGAGCTTGCGGCGCGTTACACGGGCGACGCCTCGCGCGGCATTATGCTGCAATCGCGCGGCGACGAATTCCAGCTGATCACCAAAACAAACCTTTCGAAACTCGTTGAAGCCCTCGTGAAGTCCGAAGTACAAGAAGAGCTTACGCCCGCCGCACAGGAAACCCTCGCCATCGTGAGTTATGGCGGACCGGTCGGGCGCGCGGAAATTGATTACATCCGCGGCGTCAACTCCAGTTTTATTTTGCGAAGCTTGTCGCTCAGGGGGCTAATTGACCGGGACATTGATCCGCATCGTGCGAACGCCTACCGTTATAGCGCAAGCTTCGCCGCGTTAAAGCATCTTGGTGTCGGAAACATAAACGAACTTCCGGATTACGGAAAATACCGTTTGTTGATTGAAAAATTCCGGAACGCCGGAGAAGCCCCAAAAGAGAACGCTGTCACTGCGCCATCAACCGACAATGAATAAAACCATCGCGCTTGCGGCGTTATTTTTAACCCTGATATTTTGGGGACACGCGAGAACCGCCATACAGGAAAGCGTTGACTCGGCGCCGCAGCGCATCACCCTTGGAAGCGTCGTCAATATGGTGAACCCGGACGCAAACGCCTCGCCGTTCGCGATGCCGCAAATTTCAGAAACTCCGGTTGAACAGCCGGTGCCCCAACCGCTGCCCGCCCACTCGCGTGAGTCTTCAATTGATGACGCCGTAACCGCGTTTGCGGGCATCGTCGTAAACCTTGACGACAACCGCGTGCTTTGGGTTCGCCGCCCGACACAGCGGCATCCGCTGGCATCACTCACTAAACTCATGACCGGCGTTATCGCTATCGAAAATATCGGCACAGAAAAGTCGGTCGTCATCACCGACGAGGACGTGCGCGCGGAAGGGGATATGGGCGGGTTCAAAGCCGGCGAAACATTTACGGTGCCGGACCTCATTGCGGCGATGATGCTCTCCTCCTCAAACGACGCGGCGGACGCCTTGGCGCGCTTCTATGGGACAACACTTTTTGTAAACGCGATGCAGCAAAAAGCGAATGATATCGGAATGACCGACACAAGTTTTTTTGACCCCAGCGGACTCTCGCCTTTGAACCAAAGCACCGCCGAAGACATCGCGCTGCTTGTGCGATACATCCGCGAACATCATCCGGAAATTTTTGCATTGAGCAGAAACAAGGAACAGGCTATAATGGAACAAACCTCGCGAGTCTCGCGCGTGGTGAAAAGCATTAATGAATTTTCGGGAAGTCCGGAGTTTTTGGGAGGAAAGACGGGCTATACACCCGAGGCACACGGTAATCTTGTTTCGTTATTTGCTGACGGCGGGAAAACATTGTTAGTAATTGTGCTGGGCACCGACGACCGCTTCAGAGAAACGCGCGCGTTACGCGCGTGGGCAAAATAATTTTTTATCCGATGACTGCGATACAAACTCCGGCAATTTTTGAAGCCTTACGCGTGTTGGCGGTTGCATCGCTCTCCTTTATGATTGCGTTTTTTATCACCCCGCTCGTGACAAACGTCATTTGTCGCCTCGGATTCCGGAAAAAAATCCGTAGCGCGGACGAAGCGCCGGTATACGCCCGTCTGCACGAGAAAAAAGCGGGGACTCCAACCATGGGTGGCATCATCATCTGGCTCACCGTGTTTGTTGTCGCTGCCGGCTTCTATATATTAAGCGGCGTCTTTGACGGCGTATTTGCAAAACTGAACTTCGTTGACCGGGCGCAAACCTACTTGCCGCTCGCGGCCATGCTTATCGCGGCACTCTTCGGCCTTGCCGACGACTTGCTCGGCGTCCTGCATGTGGGGCCTTCCGGCGGTGGATTAAAAGTGCGCCACAAACTCATCATGTACTCGGTCGTCGCCTTGCTCGGCGCCTTGTGGTTCTACTACCGCCTGGACTGGGACGTGCTGCAAATCCCGTTCTACGGCGCAGTCGCGGTCAATTGGTGGTACATCCCAATTTTCATGTTTATCATCATCGCGAGCGCATTTTCCGCGAACGAAACCGACGGTCTTGACGGGCTTGCCGGCGGGGTAATGCTCTTTGCGTTCTTGGCGCTCACCGCGGTCGCGTTTGTGCTGGGCAGGTTTCACCTTGCGACATTTTCCGGAGCGATCGTCGGAGCATTGCTCGCCTTCTTATGGTTCAACATTTACCCCGCGCGATTTTTTATGGGCGATACGGGTTCAATGTCGCTGGGTATCACCATGGGTGTCATCGCCATGCTCACCAATACCGCGCTGTATCTTCCTTTGTTTGCTCCGATTCTTGTACTTGAATCCATCTCGGTCATCATCCAGCTCGGGAGCAAGGCGCTCCTAAAGAAAAAAGTATTTATTTCCGCGCCGATCCATCACCATTTTGAGGCGCTTGGCTGGCCGGAAACAAAAGTTACAATGCGTTTTTGGATTATTTCCGCCGTCGGCTGTGCCTTAGGGCTTGCGCTATTCTTCGTCAGCCGGTTAATCTATATTCAGTAATATGGCTTTCAAACCGGAACAAGGGTTTTCTAAACCCGATCGCAGCGAAGAGGAGGAAAAGATGGAAAGGCGCATTGAAGGGTCGCATCTGTCGCCGGAGGAGCAGTCAGAGGTGCTCAAGGAGATTGAGAAGGTACTCACTCGCGGATCATCGCACGGCACGGGCGGATTTATCACGCGCATCCGCAAATTTCTCGGCAGAGCGCCGCGGGAACCAAAACCGGAATTGAAGCGCCTGATCGCCGAGTCACTCGGCGGAGACGGAGCCCCGGGAAACTCATACGTCGGCCTCTTTGAGCTCGCGAGCGGGGAACTACTCGTCGCGAACGTTGACCTTGAAGGGACCGAGGCATCCGTCTACCACGGACGGGACAAGGAAACAGGGCTTCCAAAGGACGTCAACGAAGGGTCCCGGACGCAATGTTACATCGGAGAGAATCACCGCGCATTCCGGAGCCCCACGTTTTTGCCGGAAAATATCCGCGTCCGGCTTGGCGATGCGCTTATGAAAGCGGGCAAGGCGAAGGAGGGAAGCCGCCTGCTGAAGACAACGAAACTCAAGCCCGTCGGCAACAGCGAGGGGCTTGGCTCAACCGAAGAGAAGAAGCTCCGCGAGTATGTCGAGGGCCTTGAAGCCGAGCGCAAGGCTCACGCAGCGGAAGACGCCGAAGAACTCCGCAAAAAAAAGAAGTCTGGGGAGTTTGAACGGCTATGGAAATCACGGCCGAAGTACCGCCAGGGAGGCGGCAACACCGGCGAACCCGAGAAGCCCTGACCTGTTGGTCGGGGCTTCATTATTTTGCCCGTAGTGAGTGCTATAATAATGTTATAGTACCAATACTCCCATGTTGCTCATCCGTAATGCCAACATTATCGACGGCACGGGCAAGCCTTCATATAAGGGCGATATTTTTGTTGCCGGCGATAAAATTTCCGCGATCGGCGCGTTTCCGAACAAAAAAGCCGATACGGTGATTGACGCGCTGGGCTTAACCGTCACTCCGGGTTTTATTGACGTCAATAATGACTCCGACCACCACCTGGCACTGTTGACGCATCCCTCGCAAGATGACTTTTTGAAACAGGGGATCACCACCATCATCGGCGGACATTGCGGGGCGTCGCTCGCGCCGCTGCTCTACGGTTCCTTGGAATCCATCCGCAAATGGGCGAATCCGGACCTTATCAACGTCAATTGGCATTGGGTGTCAGAATTTTTCCGCGTTATGGAGAAACGAAAAATTGGAGTCAACTTCGGAACGCTCGTTGGTCATTCCACCATTCGCCGCGCAATCATCGGCGAAGACCAACGCGACTTAACCGATAAAGAATTAAATGTCTTTGAACGCATTGTTGAACGCTCACTAAAAGAGGGTGCACTCGGAATTTCGAGTGGGTTGGGCTACGCGCACGCGCACCTGACGCCATACGCGGAAATACGCGCGTTGGTAAAAATCGTCGCGCGCTATAACGGCGTTTATAGCACGCATCTCCGGGATGAACAGTCGGGCGTTGAAGCCGCCGTAACGGAAACAACACGTCTGGCGGAGGAAACAGGGGTACGGACGCTGATAAGCCACTTGCGCCCGCTTATCGGCTACGAGTCCCAGATCGCGCGTGCCGTAAAACACTTGAGGGAGCTCCCCGACACGGTTGACTTGCACTTTGACTTGTATCCGTTCGGAACAAGTTATCTCCCGATTTATACACTGCTTCCGGAGTGGGCAAAGCGAGGGAATCTTGAAGCGATGCTCTCGCTCGTCAACTCCCCAATGCACCGCGGCAAGTTACGGGAGGGACTTGCCCCGTCTGCGGGGTTCGTTCCCGAAACGTTGAAGAGTATTGTCATCGCGAAATCGCCCGGCAGCGACTATCTTGTCGGAAAAACGTTAGGGACATTCGCGGCATCGCGTGAACTTGATGTGCGCGATGCCATGCTGGAACTCATGACAATGACACGGATGCGTGCCGTTCTGCTTATAAACAATATCAACAAGAGCATAGCGGAACGCATGGTGTTTGAACCGCGCGCGCTTATTGCGACCAATAGCGCGAGCCTGCCGCACGGTGCCGATCTGGAACCGGAACGTGCCATCAAAACCTTCACGCGATTCCTGGAACTTGCGCGTGTCATGCCGCCGTCACTTTTTGAACAAGCCGTCGGAAAAATCACCGCGATCCCGGCAAAAAAGTTCCGCCTGCTCGGCCGCGGAATGATCAAGCAAGGGTGTTACGCGGACCTCGTCTGCCTTGACGGCACAAACGTCGTCCACACCATCCTGAACGGCCAAGTGGCGGTAACGAACGGCGTGGTAACCCCTGCGCTTGCGGGGCGCGTCCTGCGCCGCGGCTAGATTTTTCCAAGTCCTTTCGTATTCCTGCCTGCTCGCCTCGCTGTAGCTTTGGCGAAGCGGGCCGGCAGGCAGGTTCGTACCGTTCGTACGTTCGTAAATACCTTTACCATGGCATCCGCAACCCTCACATACCACGACGAACGCCGCCCGGACTACATTATTATTTTTTGCGCGGCGTTCCTCGTCGCGTTCGGCATTATGATGCTCTCCAGCGCTTCGTCGGACCTCGGGAAAACGCGCTTCGGCGACAGCTACTACTACGTGAAACACCAGCTGTTATTCGGGCTGACGCTCGGATTAGCGGGTTTTTTGGTTGCCGCCAAAACATATTACGGAACGTATCAGCGCGTCGCGCTGCCGTTGTTTATCATTTCCGTTATCGGCGCACTCCTCATCTTCACGCCGTTAGGTTTTCGCGCCGGAGGCGCGGAACGCTGGATAAACATCGGTCCTGTTACGATACAACCCGCGGAAATTCTGAAGCTGACGCTCGTCATCTATATCGCCGCGTGGCTCGGCGGCGATGCCAAGCGCCGGGAAACGCTTTGGGGCGGCCTCATACCGTTTCTCGCGGTATTGGGGCTATTGGGAGCGATATTGCTCGTGCAATCAACGACAAGCGCGTTTGTGCTGCTCGCGGCAACCGCGGGCATAATGTATTTCGCGAGCGGCGCGCGCCTCATGTACTTGCTGCTCACTGCCGTCCTCGGCATTGCAACCATTGTTACCGTAAGTTATTTCTCGCCCTACCGGTGGAGCCGCATCATGGCCTACGTTAACCCCGATGCCAACCTTCAAGAATCCGGCTACCACAGCAACCAGGCGCGCATCGCGATCGGCTCCGGAGGATTGTGGGGCGTGGGGCTCGGCGAATCCACGACAAAAATGAAATATCTTCCTGAACCGATCGGCGATTCGGTGTTCGCGGTCATCGCCGAGGAGCTCGGTTTTGTCGGAAGCGCGACCGTTGCGCTACTCTTCGGAACGTTAAGTCTGCGCACGTTACTGCTCTCCCGCAGATTGCAGAATCGTTTCGGACAGCTGCTGCTTGTCGGATTCGGAACCACCATTGGCCTCCAGGCGTTTGTAAACATCGGTGCCATCTCGGGCCTTATCCCTTTAACCGGGATGCCGCTTCCGTTTGTCAGTTACGGCGGCACCGGCATTGTGGTATTTTTAACAATGATCGGCATAATTACGAATATCTCAAAATATACGGTATAGTATTCACGAATATCGCGAATATAAGACGATGAACAGAATAATCAAAGCCTTTTCAGCGTTCGCATTCGCGTTATTTCTAGAGCCTTATTTGCGATATTCGCGAGCACTATATATATGAAAAAGATCCGAATACTTATTACCGGCGGGGGGAGCGGGGGACACATCTACCCGCTCATTGCGGTTGTTGAAGAGCTGCAACGCCTAGGGAAAGAAACCGGCACAGCGTTGGATATCCGTTACTTTGGAAACCCGGAACGCTACGGCTTGGAACTCCAAAGCAAGGGAATTCGTGTCACACGCGTGGCGGGGAGCAAGTTGCGCCGCTACATCTCATTCCTGAACGTCGTTGATTTCTTCAAATTCGCGTGGAGTATACCGCAAGCGCTCTGGAAAGTGTTTTGGTTCATGCCAGATGTCGCGTTTTCCAAAGGCGGCCCGGGTGCAATCGCCATCGTCAACGCCTGCGCGTTTTACCGCGTCCCCATTGTCATCCACGACTCCGACGCCGTTCCGGGACTGACAAGCCGCATCACGGCGCGCGTGGCAAAAATCATTGAACTCGGGTTTCCGTCCGGCGTTGAATATGTAAGTGCGTACGCGGAACGGGTAAAAGTGCCGGGAAACCCCATCCGCGATGCTATGCGTCCGAAGGAAACAGATCTCACGGCTGTCGCGGCGCACGAGGCAAAACTCGCCTTAAAATTTGTCCCGGAACTTCCGCTACTGCTTGTCATCGGCGGATCGCAGGGCGCCGGAGTCATCAATAATTTTATTCTTGAGAATCTCGCCGCTATGCTGCAACGCTACCAAGTGCTTCACCAGGTGGGCATGGAACAGTACGACGCGCACATGGCGGCGTATAACGCCACAGCGAGCCCCACGCTCACGCCAGAACTGGAACGCCGTTACCGCGCGGTGCCGTTCTTCGGAACGGACTTCCGCCTGGCGTTTACCGCGGCAGACCTGGTTGTCTCGCGCGCCGGAGCGAGCGCAATTTTTGAGATTGCCGCGTGGGGAAAACCGTCGGTCATCATCCCGCTGCCGAACGCCGCGTATGATCACCAGCGCGAAAACGCCTTCCAGTACAACGAAGCCGGCGCGTGCCTGATAATTGAGGAGGAAAACCTCATCGGAAACCTTGTGCTTGCGGAAATTGACGGCTTACTCGCACATCCCGAGCAATTGAAAAAAATGTCCATAAATGCTACAAAGTTCTATAAGCCCGACGCCGCGACAAACATCGCGAAAGACATTTTGAGTCTTCTGTGATTTATTGGTCTTATTAGTCCTATTGGTCCTATATATCTTATGAGCCCTATCAGAGTCCGCATCGCCCCATCGCCAACCGGGAATCTCCACGTCGGCACCGCGCACACCGCGCTGTTTAACTGGCTGTTCGCGCGCCACAATGGCGGCAAATTTATTTTGCGCATAGAAGACACCGACCGCGAACGCTCAAAACCCGAATTTGAAACCAATATAATTGAAGGGCTGCGGTGGCTCGGCATTACCTGGGACGAAGGGCCGGACATCGGGGGAGCTTATGGCCCATACCGCCAAACCGAACGGCTGGACACCTACGAAAAATACCTCAACATCTTATTGGAAAAAGATTTTGCGTATTATTGTACCTGCACAAACGAGGAACTTGAGGCGGGCCGGGCCGAGATGTTAAAGCAGGGGATTGCGCCAAGGTATAACGGCAAATGCCGCGCGAAGAATGCGCGCGTCGGACCGGGCGTCATCCGCTTCAAAATTCCGGAGAAAAAAATCACATTCACCGACATTATCCGTGGCGAACTTACGTTTGACGGAGCGCTCATCGGCGACATCGTCATCGCAAAAGGCCTGCGCGAACCGCTATATAACTTTGCCGTTGTTGTTGACGACGAACTAATGCGTATTTCTCACGTCATCCGCGGCGAGGAACATATTGCGAATACGCCGCGCCAGCTTTTTATCCAGGAAGCGCTCGGCTTTGCCAGGCCCCAATACGCGCACCTGCCGCTGCTTCTGGACAAACAGCGCGCGAAGCTCTCCAAGCGCGCGGGTGCCACTGCGATAGATGACTACCGCAAAGACGGGTACCTTCCCGAGGCAATGCTCAACTTCTTAACGCTCATGGGCTGGCACCCCAAAGATGACCGGGAAGTTTTAACTATGGATGAAATTTCCTCCGCCTTCACGCTGGAGCGCGTGCAAAAAGCCGGCGCTATTTTTGACGTGGAAAAGCTCAAGTGGCTGAATGCGCAATACATCCGCCCGATGGCGGACGCGGCGATAGAGGAGAAGCTCAATAGTCTTTACACCGAGTTTGAGGAGTTTCGCAAACGCTTCAACCCGGAGGCATTGCATACGCTCATCGCGCTTGTCAAAGACCGGTTGGGAACACTTCACGATTTTTTCACACACGCAAAAGTTTTTCTCGCCCCGGAAGCGTACGAACCGGCACTCTTGGTGTGGAAGAAATCAACTGTCGAGTCGGCGCGCGAAAATCTCGCGCTGCTCCGGAAGACGATCGCGGGGATTGACGCCGCGCAGTTCCAAAAAGCGCAGCTTGAATCGGCGGTCACGCCGATCGCCGCTGTACACGGCAAAGGAGAAACGTTCTGGCCGCTCCGCGCGGCGCTTTCCGGCCAAGAGGCATCTCCCGGACCACTGGAAATCATGACGGTCATCGGCAAAGACGAATCGCTCCGACGCATTGACGCGGCAATCGCAAAATTATGAACCATTCTGTCATTCCCGCGAAAGCGGGAATCCAGCAAGCAAAGAAACTTCTAGATTCCCGCTTTCGCGGGAATGACACGGGTAGAATCACTGCGAGATTTTCTTATTTTCTTATTTTCTTGCTTTTAAACTTCGTGTCGCCGTCCGCTTACGCCGCAACCCCGGCGGAGCTCCAAAGCGCAATTGAAGAGAAAAATAAGGCGCTGCAGGCAATATCGCTTGAACTACAGGCGAAGCGGCAGGACCTCATTGAAACAGAGGAGCGGAGTAAAAGTTTAAATCAGGAGCTAAACCGCATCACCACCTCACTGAACAGGGTAAATCTCGGCATTCGTTCAAGTGAACTCACCATTGATAAGCTGGGGCTTGAAATCGGCGGACTACAAAGCGACATTGCGGATACCACTGCCGCGCGCGACGCAAAGCAGACATCGGTACAGGACATTCTACGGGCAATGCAGCAAAAAGACGACGAGAGCTCTTTGCTGTCGCTCCTCAAAAACCAATCGCTTGCGGCAAGTTTGCTGGAACTTCAGACATTGCATTCCTTAAACAGCGGGCTTTCCAGCGAAGCGGAGGCGCTCGCGGCACTGCAAGCAGACCTGCAAGACAAACTTGCCGAGCAAAACAATAAGAAACACTCGGCGGAAGAGGAGCGGCAATCGCTCAAAGCAAAAAAGGCAAGCGCTGAAGAGCAAAAAACGGACCGCCAAACACTGCTCAAGGAAACAAAAAACCAGCAGCGGCTGTACCAGCAGACGATTGATGCCTTAGAAGAGCGCCAGCAGGTAATTTCCGACGAAATTGAATCAATTGAAACGCTGTTGCGTGAAAAAATAGATCCCGCGCTTTTGCCGCAAAGCCGTCACGGCGTGCTTGAGCTTCCGGTGAAAGGCGGGCGGGTCAGTCAGAACTTCGGCGGCACGGCGTTTGCCCGGCAAGGCGGCTATCGCGGAAAGTTTCATAACGGCCTCGACATCGCGGCGCCTATCGGAACCCCAATCTACGCCGCTGAAGATGGTATGGTCGCCGAAACCGGAAACCAGGACAAGTTCTGCCCGAAAGGCGCGTATGGCCGGTTCATTGTCATCAACCACACCAACAATCTGACGACCTTATACGGCCATCTTTCACTTATTGATCCGAGCATCGCGAAGGGCGTAATAGTAAAAAGAGGGGACATTATCGGTTACGTGGGTAAAACCGGCTATGCCACGGGACCCCACTTACACCTCACCGTCTACGCAAGCGCGACGTTTTATATGGGTAAAAGCCGTTCCTGCGGCCCGATGCCATACGGCGGATACCTGAACCCGGCGGATTATCTCTAATGCGTTGCCACGCCCCTTCTATATATAGAGGGGAGCGCGTGCTTTTCGCTATTACACCTGTCGCACAATAATCATTTTGCGTCAGATTTGACCTATTGGTCTTATTTGTCCTATTCCCCTGCCAACCATTCAAAAAATCTCGCGATCGCGACTTTGAGCCGGAGAGAATAAATCTACTTATAAGTTTTTGAGGCGCGTCGTTCCGCTCTAAATACGTGGATCACCAGTTCCCTAGAAACTACTTCGTATAGCACACGATACGAACCCATCCGCCGTCGCCAGACATTTTTCTCGCCACCCATTTTTTGAATATCGCCGTAAAAAGGATCACTCGCCAAATTATTGATCACGATTAAAATACGCTCGGCGTCTCTGCGAGGTATTCGCTCAAGAAATTTGCAAACAACAGGGTCAACCTGTAAAACCCAGTTTCCGCTTGAGTTCATCAATAGTGAGAAAATTGCCACTCACTCGATTTTTACGCGCGCGGGCAAGGTCTTTTTTCTCTAGAGTGCTTGGGCGGAACTCGGGCACAAGTCGCGAAGTAAGCAATCGTTCATACTCTTTGCGAGAGAGCACCACAACGTCCGTTCCTTTTGTAGCTCTTTTTGGGATAGTAATGATCGACATATAAACTTATCTTATCACAATCCTCAATCAAAAGTCAAAATCCCCTTCGCTCGCCGTCATTCCACCATTCGCACGCCTGCCCGCCCCTGCCTACCGCAGGCAGGTCTGGAGGGAATGAGTCTATAACCAAATCAATGAGCCTACTGCGTAGGCGTCGTTGTCGCAACCGGCTCACTAATCGTTGCCCATGCTTGTAAGCCAATCCTTGATGGCGGAAACCGCCTGCGCAAGCAATGAGGCGGAATTCGTCATTGCGAGGAGGTCGAAGTCATGCCTACGGTCATCCCTACGGGAGATGTCCCGTAGAGACACAGATCTCCCGAAGGGAGACAATCTTGCATTAACTACTTTACCCGTGCTTCTCCAGTAACGCCACCCGCCGTTCTAAGGCGGCGAACTCTTCAACGTCAATTTTCTTCTTCATTGAACTTTTAATGAACTCGGCGTCTTCCTTAATAATCGCCAGTTCGGTGCTGTGGGAAGAAACTGTTTCTTTAATAATCGCCAGTTCGGTGCTGTGGGAAGAAACTGTTTCTTTAATAATCGCCAGTTCGGTGCTGTGGGAAGAAACTGTTTCTTTAATAATCGCCAGTTCGGTGCTGTGGGACTCCAGCATCTTGCTGTGGGACTCCAGCATCTTGCTGTGGGACTCTACGGTATCCTTTACTATCGCCATATCGGTGGCAAGGTTACCGATCATCTCCGTGTGAGAATCCAGTGTATGCTCAATACCCTCAAATCGTTTCGTATGGGAGTCTAATTGCTCGGCAATCAACTGAACCTTATGATCCACTGCTTCAACTTTTACACCCAAATGGCGAACTTCTTCCTCTACCCTATGATCCACTGCGTCAATTTTCACTCCGAGTTTTTCTACGAGCACTCCCAAATGACGCACTTCGCCTAAAACACTCGGTGCCTTATTCTTACCGGATCGCGCGACCTTAACTGTATTATTTTTTTGTTTTGCCATATGTTTATTGTATCAAACCGCCCAACACAACGTCAATTTTTGTTTTTGGGCTTCCATGTCGTCTGTTTTCACATTTTTTTCGTCATTGCGAGCCCCGCAAAGCGCGGGGCGAAGCAATCTTGCGCTATTATCACTGAGATTGCCGCGCCCCGCCCCCGATTTAAAAAGAATTGTTGGCGGTTCTCGCAATGACGGTGCGTTGCTGTACTGTTTTCTTTATCATGAGCCATGCCTACCGGCCTCGCTCCGCCGTAGCGGCTACGCAAAGGCGATGCAGGCAGGAATCTCACATTACTTATTTAATAGTTCTTTAATGACGTGGGCGGCCAGCTCAACCTCATTTACTCTAAAATAGACTTGAGCGAGGCTCGCCCACTACTTATTAAGTAACTTTTCAATGAGATGGGCGGCCAGCTCAACCTCATTTACTCTAAAATAGACTTGAGCGAGGCTCGCCCACTACTTATTAAGTAACTTTTCAATGAGATGGGCGGCCAGCGCGACTTTGGGCCGGTCAAGTTTAAGTAACCAACCCAAAAAGGTGCCGTTTGCGGCCTGAAGAGAGGTAAACGCCCACCAGATGAAGCTCTATTTATAGACGTTGCCGCGCCAATCAATTACTTCAATATATGCCACACTGCGTTCAAACCGGAATTCAACAATGATCCGCAACCGTCCGGAACGAACTCTATAAAATCCGTCCCACGCCCCACCAAGTTTTTTAACGTCGCTATTTACGCGTTCACCCTTAAACTTTCGTATAGTAGATGATACCTTATCAATAACAAAATTCTCCTCAAGATTATTTTTCTTGAGAAACTTTTGCGCACTCGCGGAAAAATCAATACGCCAGATCACAATTCAGCCTCAACGCTTTTAGCCACCCGACGGACGGGTTTGCCATAACGCTTCTCAACGTCACGTTGTTCTTTTTGAGATATCGGAGACAAAAATAACGCATGAAGCTTCATAATTTCCTGACCCAAAACCTCCCTCACGCTTTCTTTTACGACTGACCTTAATTCCTTTTTTGGAATAATAATGCTTGACATATAATCTATCTTATCACGCTTCCGGACCAAAAGTCAAAATAAATCCCTCCCCCTTGCGGGTGCTCCCTTTATTAAGGGAGAATGCGTTAGCAGTATTCCCCCTTTCGTAAACCCCCACACCAATGGCGGAATTTTCGTACGTATTTTACCTATTATAACAAGATTGACGTGTAACTATATAAAGAGTGCAATTCCTCGTCTAACCCTGCGCGCTCCGCTATTGGTGTGGGGGTAAAGGGGGCCGCGGGGGATTTCGGAAAGGGAGAATCGTTTTACTCCCCCTACCCAATCCCAAACCTTCGCGATTGCGACTTTTGGTTGCGGTGAAGTAAGCGCCCACCATGTGGAGGTAGCGACTCTTATCCACTTTTTAACACCACAACACGATAAAAATTTCTTCTTCGGAAAATCCGCAAATATTCTGAAGAAAACTCCGTACGAAATCCCAAACAAGTCCTCGTTTTAATGGTTTTGCGCTCGGAATAACGGTCGCTTTTTGAGTGGCGACGTGTGTTATTTTAATGACATGCTTGCCTGCGTTTGCTACAAGAAACCCTCCCAGCTTTTTACATGCCCTCTCAATATCTTTAACGGAGCAATTGGCGAGCTTCGGATGATCGGGCATTATGAAATGCGCTGTAAGTCCTTAATATTTTCGGGGTTGCCACGAAGAATGTCGTCAAGGGTATATCGTGATGGCTTTTGTTCCTTAAAGCGCGCTCTCACCGTTTCTACGGGGAGATAACTCCCAAATTCAGAGATGAGTTCCTCGGGCGCATCAAAATATGCATACACTGCTTTTGTGAGCACATCAAAAAGCTCGGAAAGCGTTTCCCCTTGCGCCGAGCAGGATATTTCAATTGTCTTCGCCCAATACCCCCCCTCTTCCGCTTTATGAAGTTCAATGCTCAATTTTTCCGGAAGAAGCGCCCGAAGAAGCAATTTTCGTTCTTTGTTCATATAAGTAGCATATCACAATCCCGGACCAAAAGTCAAAATTCTCTTCACGCGCCGTCATTGCGAGCCCTTCAATTCTTCAGGATAAACTCCGCGAAGCAATCTTACGCTATTATCACTGAGATTGCCGCGCCCCGCCCCCGATTTAAAAAAATGTTGGTGGTTCTCGCAATGACGGTGCGTTGCTGTACTGTTTTCTTTATCCTGAGCCATGCCTACCGGCCTCGCTCCGCCGTAGCGGCTACGCAAAGGCGATGCAGGCAGGCCGCGCTGAAGGATTGCTTTATTGCTTATTTGCCGCACTTCCCACCCACTCCCAAACCTTTGCGATCGCGACGTTTGGCCGGTCAAATTTAAATAATCAATCCAAAGAGGTGCCGTTTGCGGCCTGAAACGAAACAAAATTCCACCACAGCCCGCGCATTACTTATAAATGTTGTGCGTGTCTATATCGTAGTAAATAACTTCGTTATTCTTTAAAAATCGGAATAACACGCGCCAGCTATTGTTGACATAAAAAGACCAAAAGTCAGCAAGCGGAGCGTTAAGCTTGTGGGTATTTAAGCCGGGATGCGATGGATTGTTTTCGAATAACAAAATTTTCCTCGCAGCGATCTTTTGGAGATTTTTAGGCGCCTTGCCGAACTTCCTTTCAAAATAAAGCGTGGTGTGCGACTTATTTATTTTTGGCATCGGCAGATCTGGAACCCAAAAATTCTCTGAAAGTTCGCGTCTTCCCCTTTCGTAATGCAAATTCACCCGCCAAAATTGCTTTTATCGCCGACTGCAATTCCCTGTTTTCTCGCGTTAATTCATCAAGATCTTGTTTTCCAACAATAACAAAACCTCTGCTCTTTTTTAGGATAGTGCTTGTAGTCATATTTCCACTCTATCACAATCCTCAATCAAAAGTCAAAAATACGCAACAAATCCCTCCCCCAAAGGGTACTCCCTTTACCCCCACACCAATCGCGGAGTTTTCGTCCATATTTTACTTATCATAACAAGATTGGCGTTGAACTATATAAAGAGTGGCAATTCCTCGTCTCACCTTGCGCGCTCCGCAATTGGTGTGGGGGTTTATGAAAGGGAGAATGCGTTAGCGGTATTCCCCCTTTCCTACTGCGTACTTCCGTAGCTTTACTGTGTCCGTCCGTAGCTCGAAGCGACAGCGGAGATGCGAAGGAGGAGCGAAGGAGTAAAGGGGGCGCGGGGGATTTCGGAAAGGGAGAATCATTCCGTTGTTATCCCATCTTCGTTACCTTGCATCTGTACGTTCCAAAATGTTGAACCCATCCACAATGGCCCCGCAAAGAAAATCCTCCAGTTGACTCAGGTCTTCTTTGGTTTGAGCTTTATAAAGGTACATGTAATAAAGTTGCTTTTGTTCCTGGCGAATTATCGCGGGCGTAAAATTCGCGATAAGCAGCATCGCGTTCATAAGCAAGCGGCCGACGCGTCCGTTACCGTCTCCGAATGGGTGAATCTGTTCAAATGTACTATGAACACCCGCGGATTGAGCGACAACATCATCGGTCTTTTCAGCGACTCGCGCCATAACTCCCCGTATCAATTGAGGAACGCTCATATAATTCGCGGTCGGCAAATGAACGCCGGTGATTCGTACTGCATGGTTGCGATACACACCGGCATCGGGTCGGATGCCATTCATAAGAATACCGTGGAGTTTGAGGACGAAATCCTCGTCAACCTTTTCTTTGCTAACGACATGGTCAAATAAGTAATTCAACGCGGTCTGATGATTTTTCGCCTCCAATTGTTCGGTTAAGCTTTTATTGGGCAATGCGGCGTTATCAAAGAGAATCGCCGCAGTATCCGGCTCGGTGAGCGTGCTACCCTCAATACGATTACTATGGTAAGTAAGCTTAAGAACGAATTGATCGCGAATATCAGGATTGTCCAAAATCTCTCGCGCAACATTTTTATGCTCCGACGATTTTTTTTGCAAGGATTGTTTTTTTGCGGTAAGTTGATCGGCGGGAATTACTTTTTGACCCGTCACTTCTAAAAACAGCTCATCTATGGCGGCTTGCATCTTCGACCTCGGTTTGGATTTGCTGGTCCACCAACTGTTGAAAGCGGCAAAAGACACGCCGAACCTTTCAGCCAGCTTGGTTTGAGTCAACCCAAGCATTCGTTGGATAATTTCGAGTTTTTGACGCGTGGTCATACAGTTATATGCTAGCAAACTTTATAAAGTTATACAATATAAGCAAACTTTATAAAGTTATCATTTCCCTACTCCCCCGCCGTAAGCGTTGTTGTCGCGGTCTCTGTTGTGCTTGTCGCGATCGGCTACGGCAATCTTACGCTCCCTACCTCCGTCATTGCGAGCCCCGCAAAGCGCGGGGCGAAGCAATCTTGCGCTATTATCACTGAGATTGCCGCGCCCCGCCCCCGATTTAAAAAAATGTTGGCGGTTCTCGCAATGACGGTGCGTTGCTGTACTGTTTTCTTTATCCTGAGCCATGCCTACCGGCCTCGCTCCGCCGTAGCGGCTACGCAAAGGCGATGCAGGCAGGCCGCGCTGAAGGATTGCTTTATTGCTTATTTGCCGCACTTCCCACCCACTCCCAAACCTTCGCGATCGCGACGTTTGGCCGGTCAAATTTAAATAATCAATCCAAAGAGGTGCCGTTTGCGGCCTGAAGCGAAAAAAACGCCACATCGTCTGCGCGCGAAATACAAAACTACTGTTATCCGCGTTTTTCCAATGATGCCACCCGCCGCTCCAGAACCCATCTCAAAAACGCCTTCTGCCGCGATACTAGCCAATTTCGTGCGGCACAAGGAGCGACGACGACGGTGTATCCGCTGGATACTCCGAGGAAGTTGCGACACCGTGACGCATGAAATTGGCTGTATCCCTTCGGGTTGAGGCGATTTGTTCGTCCCGCTGTGTTGCTTGTCGTCGGTGTAACGCAGTGGTTACAACCTCCTCCTCGCGCCTCGCGGGAACGAAACAAATCGCTCTCAACGCGGCTAGAATGCGCTTTTAAGATGGGTTCATGGCAGAAAACTCTTCAACGTCAATTTTTTTCTTAAGCGAACTTTTGATAAATTCCACGTCTTCTTTAATGATCGACGAATCGATGGCAATCTTGCCGATCATCTCCGTATGCGACGCTAAAATCTGGCTGTGAGAATCCAGCGTGCGCTTAACATCTCCGAATTGCTCGGCTATAAGAGTTACATTATGTTCCACTGCTTCGATTTTCACCCCCAAATGACGAATTTCTTCGCCTAAATGACCAACTGCCTCTAAAACACTTGGCGCCTTACCATTTAGTGACTGCGTGGCCTTCGCTGATTTATTATTTTTTTGTTTTGCCATATGTTTATTGTATCAAACCGCCCAATACAACGTCAACTTTTTTAACTGATGGCGAGGAATGATTATTTTCCCTATTTTATCCACTCCCAAACCTTCGCGAGAGCGACTTTTGGTTTCAGTAATACAAAGCCCCACCACATTCCGGTCGATGCCGCGCTGGGAACATAAACTACGGTAAGTTTTGGATCTTGCGTTGTTGAGGCTGTTTCTGCAGTACGAGCCACCGCGGAAGCGGTTTTTTGAGATACCCACGTTGGCGCCACGTTATCAAAATCTCCGGAAAGACGCGTTCCGAATTTAGTAACCTTCGTTGTTGAGGCCGCCGTCGCAATATTACCCAATCCGGTTGCATTGACCGTAAAATCGTTATAACCGGTAGTGGAAAACGTGGCGACGGTTATTCGCGCAGTGCCGTATTCCGTGCCCATAGTTCCCACGTGGTTAGTATAATCACCAGCGGCAAGCGCGGTATTTGATGCCGGGTGTGAATTTGTTAATACAAGAGATTGACTGAAGTTATCTACTGTAGAAAATCCATAAACAGAGAATGTTGCGGAGGTTATAGAAGAGCCGCTGGAAATACTTGAGGTATCAAATAAATAAATTGCAAGGTATATATTCTGATAATTATCGGTGGTAGCTTGGGAGTTTATCCATGAATACGCAATTGTATTATTGTCTGCGCCGCCGCCAGTATCAGCCCGCGTAGCTGCAAAGCTCTGGTTGTTGCCGAGGTTAAATACGTCTCCATCCACGCTCGTCACCTCCACGCTAGGATCGGGATAAAATGTCGTTGTCGTATCGGTAAACACCGGAAACACTGCGCCTGCCTGTCCGGCAGGCAGGCCCGTAAAAAAATCAATCGGAATAATTTTTGTCAAAATATACCCTCCGTCCGTTGTCGGTTGAAGATCAACCTGAATCGGCTGAATTTTTCGTAGCGACAACCCATTTGCATCCGACGCTTCGTTGCTGTCCCAGATTTGGAATTTCTTAAACGATATGCCGCGCACATCGGAACCCGTGGCATTCACGGCAATTGCCTTTCCGGCGCTATTCGTGATTTTTGCTTTTTTGAGACGGAGATTATTTCCCTTTCCGGAGCCGTTGTTCTCTGGCGAAATCCTCCGGTCTTCGACCACCTCCTTTAGTAAAGGAGGAATGGCGTCGGTATCGCCGGTAGTGGTAGCGGCGGCGTCATTCTCCCTTTCATAAAGGGAGGGAACCGCTTGCGGTGAGGGATTTTCTACCGATTCCGGCGTGGTAGAAGCGCCACCGTTATTCTCCCTTTCCGAAATCCCCCCCGCCCCCTTTAAGAAAGGGGGAATGACGGATGGCGTCGTTAAGCCGCCGCTGTTATTCTCCCTTTCGTAAAGGGAGTCCGCGGAGCGGGAGGGATTTGCTACCGACTCCGGCGCTGTGCCCGCCGTAGCCTCGGGCGTTGGCTGGGTTGTCGCGCTCCCGTCATCTATAATAGACCCGTCCTCGGTAATAATCAGCGTAAAAAGCGCCGGCACCGTTGAGGTCGGCATAGTTTTCGGAGTTGTAGAAGCGTCATCGCCGCCCGTAGTCGTCGGGGTAGTAGAGGCGTCGCCCGACGAAATCCTCCCCCCTTCGGGTACCTCCTTTAGCAAAGGAGGAATAACGCCGCCGTTATTCTCCCTTTCGTAAAGGGAGGGGACCGCTTGCGGTGAGGGATTTTCGGTCGACTCCAGCGTTGAAGTAGCGATGTCTTGACTCGTAGTTGCAGAAGACCCATCCGAAATCCTCCGGTCTTCGACCACCTCCTTTTCCGCCGGGGGCGGATCCGCCTCTGGCGGAAGCAAAGGAGGAATAGCGGCCGCCACGTCAATCTCCTCGTCATTCTGCTCATTCCACTTCTTTTTCTCGCCATTCACTTCAACGTGGAACTCCGGCGCGCCGGTGGGGTAACTGATTTTGAACTGATAGCTTGCGGTTGTGCCACCCGCAACATCCGGTTGCGGCGCGCGGCTAAAACGAATTAACTTTTCAAGCCGCGGCGCGCGGCCATGGTGCACATAATAAATGAGGTCGCCGTCGGCATACGCGCCGCTATACACCACATAACTTATGCCTTTTGCCATTCCACCAGGCAACATCAAATCTCCTATCTCGGAGTATCCCGACACATCATTCACCCCCAGCGCTTGCATAGTCATGTCCATCGGCGCATCAGTAATTTCTTTACTGCCGAAAATATCCCATTTATTGTTGTTGTGAAATGTCGCGATGCCAGTTGAGCGGAACGGCAGATACACCTCAAACGGCGCGTCTTTCATTGTGTAGCCGTCCAGCGTCCGGTAAAACGCGGTATCAATCCCCTTCCACCCGGAGTCGGCGAGATAATTCATCCACTTGCCGTGAAACTCTGCTGTGGTCTCGCCGCCCTGCTTCTTCTCGCCCGTATAATTCCACCCCCGCACCGTTTCAGTAGTCAACATATCAACAACTTGCGCGCTCGCCAAAAACACCACAGGCATAACCGCCAGCGCCGCAACCGCGATGATGAGTTTTCGCTTCCAATGTTTGAAGATGTTTATTTTCATATTGTCATTGCGAGTACCCGAAGCAATCTTACATCTATCAGTAACTCAGAAGTTCAGCGTCGCCGCGCCAAGATATACCTGCGTCGTCGTTCCATTGGTGTAAAGGAAGGAGACAACATCGCATTTATTCCCCGTCGTGGTGAGTGTTGGCGCCGAACCGCCGGCCCACAAAATACTTGTTGGCCATGTTATGGTGCGCGAACCGCCTCCATCCTGGCAAAGGATAAGACGATACGCCGCGCCAACAGCGGGACTAATGAACGAAAGCGTTGTATTTGCCCCTAAACCAATTTTTTGTTGATTTCCCCTTTGCCAGTTGATCTGCATTGCCGATGAGGTGGCGGGGGTAACTTCCTGCGTAAACGCCTGCCCATCAACAGTCAAACGCGTCGTAGAGGAAACGGTTGTTGTGCCAATACTCAAGCTGCCGGCAATAGTAGAAGTACCTGTCGTGCTGAGTACTATAATACTACTCGTCGCCCGAAGGATTCCGACAGTTGTTGTACCCGAGATAAATGCGTCCCCTTGCACCGCGAAGGTTGTGCTGGGGCTGCTGGTGCCCACGCTCATGGTTCTTGTAACAATAAGATTTGTCTCTGTCGTAGTGCCGGTAATCAGCAAATCGCCGCCGGTAGACATTGATCCCGCCGAGAATATACCTCCTTGTCCCACATTCAATCCTCCTTTAATCTGCAACTGCCCCTGCGCGATAATATCATTCCACACCTGAAGGTTGCCGGCCTCAAGCGAATGGACGATTGCGGAGGTGGTTTCAATGCCGGAGATGTCAAAGACGTTTATTGAGTTCGCGGAACCATTCAACACGTATGCATAGCGGCCGGAGACGAAAACACGTTGACCGATAGAGTCAGCGCCACTGGCTATTGCGGCTGACCCCACCGAGGTTGGAGATGTGGGATTGCTCACGTCAAAATTCTGGAGAGTGTTAGAGCCGCCATTCACCACATACACGTAACGGCCAGCAACGAAGACGGATCGAGGAGCAGACCCAGTATTCGCTTGACCGACAAGCGCAGGAGAGGAGGTGGAGACATCAAATACTTGGAGGGTAGCGGCAGTGGCGTTCACCACATACGCATAGCGGCCAGAGACAAAGACGGATTGAGGAGCAGACCCAGTATTCGCTTGACCGACAAGCGCAGGAGAGGAGGTGGAGACATCAAATACTTGGAGGGTGTCGGAGCCTGCGGTGTCGTTCGTCACATACGCATAACGACCGGAAACATAAACGGAGGTTGGGGAAGCGTCGGTATTCGCTTGACCGACAAGCGCAGGAGAGGAGGTGGAGACATCAAATACTTGGAGGGTGTTAGAGGTGTCGCTCACCACATACGCATAGCGGCCGGAAACGGAAACACCTAGAGGGCCGCCCGCGGTTTTCGTTTGACCAGTGAGCGCAGGAGAGGAGGTGGAGACATCAAATACTTGGAGGGTCTTAGAGGTGTAATTCCCCACATATGCGTAACGGCCGGAAACATAAACAGAAAATGGAAGAGATCCGGTATTCGCTTGACCGACAAGCGCAGGAGAGGAGGTGGAGATGTCAAAGACTTGAAGGGTGTTAGAGGTTTGATTGGTTACGTACGCATAGCGGCCGGAGACGTAGACGGAGTCCGGAAGGATACCTGTTGTTGAAGACCCCACCAGCCTCGGATTCGTCCCGCTTCCTTCAAGCGTATTGGTGATGCTCCCGCGCACGGCAAGCGCGCTCATCGGCGTGGTTGTGCCACCGATGCCAACGTTGCCGTTCGCTGTAACTATAAGCGCGGTAGAGCTCCCGGCGCCGGTTGAGGTACCGACAACAAACGCCGGAATAGTATCGTTGGCGATGCCCTGGATTGTCAGCCTGCCCCACGGCGTCGTTGAGCCGATGCCGACTAAACTCGCCGTTGAAATAAAGATGGTTGAAGTCCCCGAAACCGTGGTGGCATCTGATGCGTAAAAAGTGAGCTGTCCGGTAGTGCCACTGTTGACCGTGCCCGATCCGCTACCGCTACGGATACAAGTGCCATTCACAGCAAAACAACCGGCGGCAAGGGTGATATTCAGCGGACCTCCGAACGTGGAGGTGGCGGTGCTGGTAGAGATAAGAAGTCCCGCGGTGGTGGTTCCGGAGATGAGCGCATTGCCGTGTACTGCGAGAGCGACGGAAGTGGTCGTGGTGCCGATGCCGATAGTGCCGGTGGCGGTGATGTTGGCGACGCTGGTGATATTTCCGGAAATCATCATGCTTCCCTGTACCGCGAGGGTGGCGTTCGGCGTGCTCGTGCCAACACTCAAAGTTCTTCCGACAATAAGATTCGTCTCTGTCGTAGTCCCGAAGACCAGCAAATCCCCTCCGGTGGAAAGCGATCCGGCGGAGAATATGCCACCTTGTCCCACATTCAATCCGCCGTAAATCTGTGCGCGACCCAACAACGTAAGGTCATTGCGGATCTGGAGGTTGCCGGCTTCAAGCGAATGGACAATTGCGGAGGTGGTTTCCACTCCGGAGACGTCAAACACATTGATGGAGTTGGAACTGTTGTTCACGATATAGGCGTATCGGCCGGCGACCATGACACGCTGACCCACGACCGTGGTGTCACTTCCCGTCGGAATAGCGCCAACGGCAACCGGCGCGGTCGGGGTGGTCACGTCAAAGACCTGCATGGTGGCGGCGGTCGCGTTCCGCACATAGGCGTACCGGCCGGAGACAAAGACCGAGACCGGACCCGCGTTAGTGGTCACTTGTCCGAGGAGGTCCGGGCTGGAGGTGGAGACATCAAAAATCTGAAGCGTGGCGGAGGAGGTGTTCACGACGTAGGCGTAGAGGCCGGAGACGTAGAGGCCCTGCGGAGCAAGTCCGGTCTTTGCCTGGCCGGTCAAGGCAGGGCTGGAGGTGGAAATATCAAACTTCTGGAGAGTGGCGCCGGTGCTGCTGCTGGTGACGTAGGCATAGCGGCCGGAGACGAATACCGCTAGCGGAGCGGCACCGGTGTTGGACTGGCCGACGACCGCCGGAGTGGTGGTGGAGATATCAATGACTTGGAGAATGGCCGAGGTGCTGCTGCTCGTGACATAAGCGTACCGGCCGGAGACATACACCGAGGTCGGAGCGGCGGCGATATTCGTCTGGCTAACCAAGGCGGGGCTGGAGGTGGAGATGTCAAACACTTGGAGGGCGGCGGTGGTGGTAGTGCTTGCGATCACATAGGCGTAGCGGCCGGAGACATCAATAGCCGGAGAAGTTCCGCCAAGATTTGCCGAGCCGAGGAGCGAGGGGCTGGAGGTGGAGATGTCAAACTTCTGGATGGTGCCACTGGAGACCACATAGGCGTAGCGGCCGATGACATCAATGGACGTCGGGCCGAGGTTCACCGTGGTGGAGCCGACCAGCGTCGGATTTGTTCCGCTTCCTTCCAAGGTATTGGTGATACTTCCCCGCACAGCAAGCGCGCTCATCGGAGTGGTGGTGCCACCGATGCCAACGTTGCCGGTGCCGGCGACAAGAAGCGCAATCAAGCTGGTGTCGTTGGTGGAAGTGCCGACGGCGAAGATTGACGTCGTGGCGTTCGGGGTGCCTTGTACGGAAAGTTTTGCGATTGGGGAGGAACTGCCAATACCGATACGGCCATCAATGCCCGAGACATAGAAGAACGGCGTTGAGGTTCCTGTGTCGCCGATGACGAAAATGGGGACATTGGTACCAACGGTACCCGCGATTGCTTCAATGGAGACCTGACCCCACGGAGTGGTGGTGCCGAAGCCGACAAAGGTGCTTGCGGCGGTCGCGGCAATGAGCGTGCCGGTGGCGGTGATGTTGGCGACGGTGGTGGTGCCGGTGAACATTGATGTCCCCTGCACCGCAAAGGTTGCGCCCGGAGTTGAGGTACCCACCCCCACGGCGCCCGTCGCCTGCATGATCACAAACCTGCTTGTTTGAAGGGCAAATCCTCCGGCAAACGTGGAGGTGCCGTTGCCGTTCACGATGATCGCATTGGACGAGGTGAGGTTGGAGGTGGAGGCGATGCTGGACACCGTCAGCACCGTCGCGGTCGCATTCGTGGTCGTGAGGTTTGTGAGAGTGGAGCTTCCGATGTTTGCAAGCAAGCTGCCGGTCACGACCAAGTTGGTGGTCGTGGCATAGGTCGTGGTTGCGAGACGTACATACAGTTGGTCAATAGTGGAAGAACCCGACACTGCGAGATTAACAATAGTGAAGGTGCCGGTGGCGGTGATGTTGGCGACACTCGTGATATCACCGGAGATGAGCGCGTTCCCCTGCACCGCAAGGGTGGCGCTGGGGCTTGTGGTGCCGAATCCGGATCGTCCTCCGGTGACGATGAGGGCGTAGTTGTTGGTGGCGCCGATGGGCGGAGCGATATACAAACTGTATGCGTTCATCGGAATCAAGGTGGAAGCGCCCTGCACCGAGGTGCCCCCGTCAATCTTCACGGCATAGGTGGAAGTCGCGCGATTGAAGGCGCCGGCAATGGGGGCGCCGGTGATGAGCAGGGTCGTGGCATCAGTCAGGGTGGAAGAGGCGACAAAGGCGTACGTGGGGGCTTGGATCAAGACCGCGCGCTGGGTGGCAAGGGCGCCGGCGGAGAATTCCACAGTACGATTCAGCGCCAGATTCACATCATTCTTTTCCGTGCTGGCAGTGAGAGCCGTGTATGCGAAGGCATTCTGCGTGATCGTGCCGGTGGCGGTGAGGTTGGCAAGAGTGAGATCACCGGAGAAGAGCGCATTCCCCTGCACGGCCAAGGTGGCGGAAGGAGTGGTAGTCGCAACACCGACGCTCCCGCCGAGGGTCGCGAGGTACACGGAGCTCGTGGCGGTGAATTGCGTGGTGGAGGCATTCGCGAATTGCTGCAATGCCCTCCAGGTATTGGCGTTATTGAGATTGAGCGATGCCACGACATCACCGGTGGTGGGTGAGATGGTGAGGGAACCGTCGGAATTGGCGACCGAAGAAACCACCCCGCTGAGACACGATGCGCCGACTCTAAAGCAACCACCGGTGAGTTGGATGCCGTTTGCAAAGGTGGAGGTGGCCAAGGTGGAGGTGATATTCAACAGATTCGCCTGAATCCCCCAGGTGAAGGTGGAGGTGGCGGTGTTGGAAGAAACGACAAGCCGCGACGTGGAGGCGAGATCGGCCACCGTGAGCATGGTCGTCGTGGCAAAGGTGGTTGTGGCATTGCGGACATACAAGCTGTCAATAGTGGAAGAAGCGGAAGCGGCGAGGTTGGCGGTTGTGACGGTGCCCGTGGCGGTGATATTCGCGACACTCGTGAGGTCTCCGGAAATAATCGTGCTCCCTTGCACGGCCAAAGTTGCGGAAGGTGAGGTGGTCGCAACCCCGACACTTCCGCCAAGCGTCGCGAGGTAGACAGAACTGGTGGCAGTGAATTGCGTGGTGGAAGCGCGCGCAAATTGCTGCAATGCTCTCCACGTGTTTGCGTTGGAGAGATTTAATGAAGCAACAACATCGCCGGTGGTCGGGGAAATGGTGAGGGAGCCGTCGGAATTGGCTACCGAAGTCACCGCACTCGCGCCACTACTAACACAAGTGTTGTTAATTGAGAAACAACCGCCGCCAAGATTGATACCATAGGTGAATGTTGAAGTGGCGATCGATGAAGTAATATTTAACGCATTGGCTTGAATCCCCCACGTGAAGGTTGAAGTGGCGGAGTTTGACGAAACGACAAGCCGCGAAGTTGAAGCAATATCCGAAACCGTGAACACCGTTGCCGTCGCGTTGGTGGTCGTGAGGTTCGTGATGGTAGAGCTGGCGACATTCGCAAGCAGGGATCCGGTGATGACGAGGTTGGTGGTGGTGGCGTATGTCGTCGTCGCGAGACGGACATAGAGCCGGTCAATGGTCGCGGAGGCGGAGCCGGCGAGGTTGGCGATCGTGAAGGTGCCGGTGGCGGTGATGTTGGCGACCGAGGTGATGTCTCCGGAGATCAAGGCATTCCCCTGCACCGCGAGGGTGGCGGAGGGTGAGGTGGTGCCAAAGCCGGATCGTCCGCCGGTCACGATGAGGGCATAGTTGTTGGTGGCGCCGGTGGGCGGGGCGATATACAAACTGTATGCGTTCATCGGAATCAAGGTGGAAGCGCCCTGCACCGAGGTGCCCCCGTCAATCTTCACGGCATAGGTGGAGGTGGATTGATTGAAGGCGCCGGCAATCGGAGCTCCGGAGATGAGGAGGGTTGCGGCATCCGTAAGGGTGGAGGAGGCGGTGAAGGCATAGGTGGGGGCGCTAATCAAGACTGCGCGCTGGGTGGCGAGATCACCGGCACTGAACTGCACGGTGCGGGCGAGGTTGAAGTTCACGTCGTTCTGTTCGGTCGCGGCGGTGAGTGCCGTATAGGCAAAGGCGTTGTGGGTGATGCTGCCGGTGGCGGTGATATTGGCGACATTCGCAAGATTGCCGGAGACATAAGCATTCCCCTGTACGGCGAAGGCGGCGGAAGGGGTGGTGGTCCCGACCCCGACATTCCCCGTCACCTGGCGGACCACCAAGCGATTGGTTTGCACGGCCAATCCTCCGGCGAAGGTGGAGGTGGAGAAGTTGGTCACCGCGAGGTTCGTGAGGGTCGTGGTGCCGAAGGTCGCGAGGATGCCATCCGCAGTAACGGCGCCGGAGGTGATGGTCAACCCATTCGATGAGGAGAGACCCGCGGCGGAGATACCCCCCGTGAAGGTGGAGGTGGCGCCGCCCTGCACGAGGAGGACGCCGGCAGAGACCGTGAGGCCGTTCCCCGAGGCCAAGCCGTATGCCGAAATCCCTCCGGCGAAGGTGGAGGTGCCCGCGGCGTTGGAGGTGAGGGTCGTTGAAACGACGAGCGCCGAGGTGGAGGCGATGCTTGAAACCGTGAACACCGTTGCCGTTGCGTTGGTGGTCGTGAGGTTGGTGATGGTGGAAGAGGCGACATTCGCAAGCAAACTTCCGGTGATGACCAGGTTGGTGGTGGTGGCAAAGGTGGTGGTTGCAAGACGCACATACAAGCGATCAATGGTCGCGGAGGCGGAGCCGGCGAGGTTGGCGATCGTGAAGGTGCCGGTGGCGGTGATGTTGGCGACCGAGGTGATGTCTCCGGAGATCAAGGCATTCCCCTGCACCGCGAGGGTGG
>Ga0082335_1000434_pt1 | contig 106077 bp, 105 predicted proteins | sample Subgrocontami58m_FD_72375 | JGI IMG/M metagenome (GOLD analysis project Ga0082335, IMG submission 72375) | Subsurface groundwater microbial communities from S. Glens Falls, New York, USA - GMW37 contaminated, 5.8 m (SPADES assembly) (version 2) ... | reverse complement strand
AGCGGCTCATTTGTGAAAGCGAAGAGTTTGGCATGCTGTTTGTTGATACCAAATCCCTGTAAACCGAATGCTTCCCAACTGAACCAAAGCATGTAGTACAGGCTTGACAAATTTCAATTAACAGGCTTTATACGAAGTTTCTTGAATTGGGTTAATTTTGGGCTTGGTTTGTGGATTGAGGGTTGTTTTGGATACTTGTCAGATGACGAGTCTGGAAATTTTGAGATATCATACTCTCAAACACACGACTTAGTTGGCCTTATCTCTTTGTAAAATCCTTTTATTTGCAAAATCTTCGTTAGCAAGACGCCTAAGCAATTCCCTATCTTCTTCTATACACTTGTCAACTATAGCCATTATCTCTTTTCTTATCATGTCAATCACAGTGAGTTTTTATCCAGTTCTCGATGCTGAATATGTTCTTCTTTCCTTCAGCAACGCTATAGATATATTTCTCATCTTGATTTATATCCTTTATTTGTAGCGATTTCCGTTAGCCAGCAGGAAAGCCTTTGAAACTTCCAGTGCTGTTCTTTTGTTGCCGTCTACGAATGGATGGGTTGTTATGATTTCATATAACAGCATTGCGGATTTATGATAGATGTCGGATTTCGATGATTGGACTTTGTCGGCTATAAAATCAAGGCTACTTTTGTCGGCTATGCCTTTCTCGCCGCCAAACTGTTCTATCAGCTTGTTGTGAGTTTGTATTATTTCTTCTACAGTCAAGTATTTCATACTTATAATTGGATTGGCTTGTTTAATTGGTTTTCCTCTTTTTTATCTTGATATAATCCATCTAGTGGACTTTTGACCTTAATCAGGTTTGGTGAAGCTATGTGCAAGTATACAAATGTGGTTTCTGGGCTCTTGTGTCCTAGCAGACCCTGGACTTCTGAAACCGAATAACCATTTTCAATCAAATGAGTAGCAAAAGAGTGTCTCAGTACATGTGGACTTATTCTTTTTCCAATCTTCGACTTTCTTGAGGCTTTTTTCAATATTTGTTGCAGGCTCCTTATATTATATTTGTTGTTTCTGTTACTGGAAAATAGATAGTCTTCTGGAATCAATTTCTCTTTGTCTATCAATTCGTTGATTCTGATTTTCAGGCTATCTGCAACAATAAATAATCTGTCCTTGTTTCCCTTTCCTCTTCTAACCCAACCATAACTGTTTTCTAGATCCAAATCTTTGACAGACAAATTCACAAACTCTGAAACACGCATACCAGATGAGTAAAGGAATTCTATCATGAGCCTGTGCTTTTCGTTTTGAATTGATGAGAATAATTTTCTAATTTCGTTCTTAGTTAAAACAACTGGAACCTTTTCAGGGATTTTGGAATATCCAATGTTTATCCACATTTTTTTGTCTAAGACGTTTTGAAAAAGAAATCTTATTGACATGTGATAGACATTCATTGTATTTCCCGCTCTTCCTTTTTCAGATAGATTTTCAAGAAATAGCCGGACATCCTTCTTGCTTATCTTGTCCAGTCCTTTGCTAGTAAATTTGAGAAAGTTTTCAATGCAATAAATATAGGTTTTGGCTGTTTTTTCACTATATCTTCTTCTCTTACATTCTTTCTTAACAGCAGATGCCCAATCAATAGGAACATAAGACATAGATAGAATTAGAAGGGCAGGGGTGGGTTCCTGCCCAGAAGTCTAAAGTGTTTGATTGTAGCACCATTTTTCTGATGGTACTGTAGGTAAAATCTCGCGGAAGAAAAAGTGCAAGGCTTGGAGTGATGTGTCTGATTTTATGTTGTTCAGATATGATTTGATATCAGTTGTTTCCATATTAGAAGATGTCATAATATTCAAGAAGTTTTCTATTTGGAATACATAACTGTCTATTGATTTTAGTGGGTAGTTTTTGTCTACCATTTCAGATACAACCCTGTTTAATAAATCTGCGTGCTGGGTTTCTATACAAACTGTTGGTTGGTTCATAATATCACACCTCGAAAAGATGAAATCGGTATAGTGCAACTGGGTGAATTTGGTTGGAAAACGGTCTGTGGATCATTTTCGTCCCTTTAGACACCACTCACACATCGCCGACCTCTCAATTAATGCGATGTTTTTGGCTGGATATATATCTAATCCAAGGGTGGCGTTCCGCTATTCCGGTAGAAAAAAGTAAGTATAATGGAGTGGTGGGAACCGGAATAAGTCATATTGCAGGTTTCCACTGCTATACAAATAGTTCTCGCTGTTGGCTGCTTACAGAATCAGTTGGAATAGAAAGATCGCTAATATAGCCTCCATTTAATGATTGTCTTGTAGGATATGGCCGACCGAAAAGGAATTGTTGCCTAGAAAGCGGGACAGTGTAACTAAATCTTGATCCATGACCAGGTTCACTCTCAACGCCTATGTAACCGCCTTGGGCTTCAACTATTGTTTTTACAAGGGCTAGACCCCAACCATTACCTTCTACATTCGTATTAGGCACGCGATAGCCGGGCCTAAAAATCCTGTTTATGTGTTCTTTGGTTATGCCTATTCCATCATCTTCAACACATACTTGAACTCTGTTTCCATCATCGTTTACTTTGTAAGCTACTCTAATATGAACCCCATCTTTTCTCGGATCTTGATACTTAACAGCATTGCCCAGGAGGTTTGAAGTAACAAAACTTGTCATTTCAGGATCGCCATAAGCAGTCACAGCTTCTCTTTCTTCTGCAGTAGAATATGGAACACCGTTAACTAGTATAGTACCTCTCATATCTTTGTATTGGATTTCAGGTCCGCTCCATCCAAACCTTTCCATTGCTGCTTTGAGAGTCCACTGAAAATCAAAGTCTGTTTTCTCTGGTTTAAAACCATCATTACTAGCCGTTCTCGTATACGTCCTTAACTCAGCTATAGTTCTTATCAGTCTGTGCGCATCAACGAAAACACGATTATACAAACCTATCATGTCATTTCTATCTGAATATAGGCCACTAGATAAAAAATCAGAATATCCTTTACTTCCAGTCAACGCGTTTTTAATGTCATGAACAAACATCCATGCGATTGCTTTGGATCCCTCATCCAAATGTCTATCATCTACCAAAGTCTTTATTGTTCGAGTAAAATCAAAACATCTAGCATCTATCCTGTCTAAGTCTAAAAGGTTAACTTTTGATATTCTTGCAAGGTCTTCTGATGTCACTGTCTCTGTTACTTCAGCTAATCGGGAAACAACATTATTTGCATGTTCTGATATAGTTGATGCAAATCTATTGACTATGTCTGGAAAATTAATTGATCTTACCATATCCCCCCGCCTATTATTAATATGTAGTAACATGCTTATATTGTTTATACAGAAATCGTTAGACTGAGACCTAGAATTATCAAAAAGTAAGAAATCGATTAAACTATTTTATAAATTGTCCATCTTCCTTCTCCAGAAGAGGCGACGAGTTTTTGGCTTTCTAGTTTTTCCAAATATTTCCTCACAGTCCTCTCAACTATTGGCTCTATATTCTTTTCTTGGCAAATTGTTTCATATTTACTGTGCAGATCAGAGGAAGAAATTTCTTTTGATGATTTAATTAAACCATATAGAATTTTTTGGTGGATGTTGAGGGATTCCAATATTTTGTTTGCGTCCAGCTCCTTTGTTTTAGGTATCGCCTTTTCTATGTGGACATCGAGGATTTTTTCCACATCCCTTTTTTCAGCTTCCTCTGCCGCAACCCTTAAAATATTCAAAGCATTCCTCGCATCGCCGCCAGATGCATCAGCTATTTTCGATATTTGTTCGTGTGAAATAACCCCATTTACAAGCCCTAAGTCAATCCTGTCTTTTAAGATATCCATAATCTCGCTGCCTGAATAAGCTCGAAATTCTATTCTGTCTATTGTTTGTATTCTGCTTCTGATTCTAGGGTCTATTGTGGCGAAGATGTTTTCTGAATTTGAAATAAGTATCAGGCAGATTTTTTCGATGTCTATCAAATCGTATAGAATTTTATCGTCTTCCAGTTGGTCTGCTTCATCAAGGATGATTACACAAGGCTTGTTTTTCACTTTGTTTTTTAAGATGTCTATCAACTCGTCTGTTGGCGTGCCCTTTCTATGGATAAAATTGTGGCCAAGAGATTGCAGTATATTAAATAGGATTTTGAATCTGGATGGGTAGGACCAACAGTTGATATATGAGGAGACAACAGGCGCGTATGCCTTGAGCTCATCTACTATATACTGGGACATGCAGGTTTTGCCTGTGCCCGGAGGCCCGTACAAGAAGGAATTTCTTGGCACTTCCCCCTCCACAAGAGGTTTTAAGTTGTCCCTCAAGGCTTCCAGCTGACCAGCCCTATGTATGATCCTTCTGGGAATGAAATGATCTGTAAGGACGCGCAAATCACGAATAATTGTATTTTCTTCATACATAAGACACCTGGAAAGTGACAGTTACAGTTAGAAATCGATTTTGTCGATTTCGGTACTTCCCTCACTTTCGTCCCTCTTTACAGGAACAGCAAACATTCCGCTATGCAATATTTGTTTCAAGAATTATATAAAAACAAAACATATACCAAAATTTCCTCCGGCGACTGAGAAGAAGTTACAATCTATCAAATCGAACCATTTGCTGGTTCAATTGTTTATTTTCCTCTCATCAAAGAAATAATCTCTTCAACAACCAGCTGGAAAGTTTCGCTCTTGAGGCTTGCAAAGGGTTTTATTATTTTTGTTTTTTCAACTTGCATAATTTTGTCAGCTTTTATTTTGCTTGGAATTGGCAATGTTCCTTCGCCCAGGTCTTTTTGTGAAATTAGGACAGAATAGGGCTTTTTTTCTGTGTTTGAGGTGATTGCACAGATTACAACGTCAAGGTTCTTTGAATTATAATCGTCGTTTGAAACAACTAAAGCGGGCCTGATTTTTTCTTCTTCTAGATTAGAAAAGAGGATTTTAATCCAGACAATGTCTTTTTGTTTCATAAATTGATTTTCGTGTTTACTATAGTGTCCCAGATCTCATCTTCTTTCTCCCATGCTTTTTTAAGGGACTCGTTTGAGAGCCTTTTCCAAACATCGTCTTCCTTTGAAAACATATCAATAACATCTTCTACTCTCTTTAGTATTATCTCATTACCTGACTCTATGAGAACAAGTGTTGTTTTTCCCTCTAGTCCTAAGTCTTCTCTTACCTTCTCTGGTATCACAAGAACACCTCTTTCGCTCATTTGCACTGTTTTTATTTTATTCATACTAAACTTACTGATCATACTAGTACTACTAGATATAAAAAGCTTATTATAGGTTTAGGAATTATATAAACCATGGGGACATAATATACTACAAATAGTAAATTAGGAGTTACAATGCCCAAAAAAGGTAGTCCGTATAAGACCATTCTTGAGAGATGCCTAGCTGTAAGGCCCGGAGAGATAGTTGTCATTATTACAGATAACAAGAAAAGGCCTATAGCCAACAAGCTTTTGGACGAGGCTCAGAAGATAGTTAGAGAAGCTGGTATTGTTGAAATAACAGAGCGAAAAACCGACTGGGAAGAGCCTCCTGACTTTGTTTCTTCGTCTTTAAAAAAGTGTAATGCAGCCTTTATCATAACATCTAAATCCCTTTTGCACACTAAGACGAGCAAGGAAGCAGCTGAAATGGGTGTGAGGATTGCTTCTCTTCCATGTGTCACAGAGGACATGATAAATAGGGCTATAGATATCGATTATGCAGTCCTCAACAAGCTTAACCAAAAATTGATAGAGCTTCTCTTGAAGACGTCCATTGTGACTATCCAAAGTCCAAGAGGCACAAATTTTAAATTTAGGATAGATCCAGAAAGGCCTATGATAAACAACAATGGATTATACTATAAGGAAGGGGATGCTGGAACATTACCTCCCGGTAGTGTGGTTTTTGCTCCTGTTGAAGGGTCGGCTGAAGGGACGATAGTTGTAGATGGTTCTCTTATGGGACAGACAGTTGATAGCCCTGTTAAACTAGTCATCCAATCAGGGCGTATTGTGGACATCAAAGGTGGCAAAGCAGCTAAAAGGTTGCAGGAGACGCTCACACCTTTAGGGCCTGAATCGCTTACTGTTGGCGAATTCGGTATAGGAACAAACCCAAAAGCCAGATTATCAGGCATACCAGTTGAAGATGAGAAAACATTTGCAAACTGTTACATTGCTCTTGGCAATAATATTGGAATCGGTGGCAGAGTTTTCGCCCGCACACATATTTCCTGTATCCTTAAGAAGCCTACAATATCCCTAGAGAAAAAGAAAATCGTGCAAGGCGGCAAGTTTTTGCTGGGGAAGCTATAACAACTATTTTAAGGTGAAATTGTTTCTAATAACAGGAGAAGATTTCTGGGGCTCGACAACGGAAAATTAATCTGATAAATCTTTTAGCAATGCTTCGGCTTTATTGTTTAATTGATTTTGTTGCTCTTGTTGAAGTTCTTCCAATGACTTAAAATCTCCTTCGCTTTGTCCTATAAAAACGGCTCTTTTGTCAGGAGATCTAGCAGTTGGACCTCCATATGTTATAATTACGTCCTGAATACCGTCTTCGGTGAGGTCTCTTAAATATACACGTCTTGGAACAGCATTGTAACTAGCAATTGTAAGTGTGAGAAGTGTTCCTACTCCAGCTCCAATTAAAGTACTAATAAAACCCGTGTATTTAACCATAAAAACATCTATACATTTTTTGTTGTTTAGCTTTAAATAATCAACTCGCCACCTATCAATAACATTAACTATTTATATATCTTCCACTAAGTATTAAAGGTGGTAAAAGTGGTATGGATCTAAAAACTATTAAAATTGGGCTGAAAAGCTACAGGGAGTTGAATAGATATGCTGGCCTTTTAAGGGCAAAGGAGAATAGGCCTGTATCTATGGATGAAGCTGTGCTTAACCTTTTGATAAAAAACAAAGGTGCCGATATTACTAGATTTGCAGGCAGTTGGAAAATGACAGATAGGGAATTTGAAAAAATAGAAAATGACTTGAAGGGGCTATGGAAAACGTGGAAAGTAGAGTTATAGTTGATTCTAATATACTCATAAATTTTCTTAGGGGGAAAACAGAAGACGTCGAGTTTTTGAATAAACTAAGTAAAGAGAATATATTGGGCACAACTGATATCAATGCATTTGAGCTATATTATGGAGCTTACAAAGGCAGCAAACAGGATGAAAATCTAGCAGCTACAAAGGGGTTGCTAAACTCATTATTTCTTATAGGAACCAGCGAGGATAGTATGGAAATAGCCGCCAAGTTGATTATAGATTTGGAGGCAAATGGTAGAGCAATAGATATGAGGGATTTGTTCATAGCAGCAATGTGCCTTACAAATGCTCTTCCACTGCTCACAAAAAATAAAAAACACTTCGAGAATATAGAAGGATTAAAATTAGTTTGAGTAACTGTTCAGGGCGGCAAGTTCTTTGTTGGGGAAGTTATAGTGCCTCAACCTTTAAACCAACTATATTTTCATAATGCTTTTTGTTTCTTGTCAACAAGGTAAGGTTGTTTACAACAGCCACAGAAGCAATCATTAGGTCAAGGATTTGTGTTGATTTTCCTATTTTTCCCAGTCTCGCCCACTCTTTTCCAAAAAAGATGCATGAGTGTTGATCCATTTCAAGGGGTTTTATTGTATATATCAGTGTGTTTATATCAGCTTCTTCTTTGTCTTTGTTTTTTGAAGCATAAACTCCCCTATAAAGTTCGCAGAGGTTTATGAATGTTGTAAACAAGCCAACACCATGGGTATAAAGTTGGGATAACTTAGCTATTGTTTTTTCGTCTCCTCTGAGATAATCTATCAAAACATCTGTATCTAAACAATACATAGTTAGACCCTAAACTTGACACCCTTTCTGTCATCTAAAACTTTCTTGAATATGTTTTCTATATCTTTATCCGCTTTCCAGGATCCAGCCAAATCTAAAAATGATTTGCTCCTCTCTTTTTGTGTTATTCTCCTAACAACATCTGAAAAGGATTCGTTTTCTTCTTTTAGTTCTTTGAGCTCTTGATATGCGTCATCAGCTATTGATATTACTTTTACCATATTGCATATATGCATGTATGTATATATAAGCCTTCTATTTAGATTTTTCCGTCCAACGCTTTCCTGAGATTTAATAAAATATAATTTTCTTTTCCTATGTTAGAATCAAGATATTCGACTAACTGCGCCTCTGTTGCCGGGATGTCTACAACCGGAGAAAGGATGAAATCATCATCTCATATCTGTGCTTAGATGATGAGATGTCTCGTGTCCTTTCGAACAGAGGAGACACGATCTTTTTCTTCTCTGTCTGCTACTAGCACAGTAAAACCAACTTTGAAGGGAAGCGCTTCCACTAGCTCGTTTCTTTTCTGGTCAGCTACATTTAGAAATCTAATTGCGTAGAAGGTCATGGGATCACTGATTGTTATACAAGTTTAGTATTTTAAAACCCTTAAACCAGGTATTCTAGTAAAATGTTGATCTCTACTCACAACAGTCTCCCCATTGATCAAAGATATAGATGCAATCATAACATCTTCTATCTCTAGCGGAGTTTTTGAAAGCTCGACATTTATTTCTGCTGCCCTTTTAGCAGACAAAGAATCAAAATCCAAGACACTTGCAGACAGCAACAGGCCTTCAACTTTTTTCATCTCGTTTTCTTTAATATCGCTTTTAAGCGCCCCTTCCCACAGCTCCATTATGCTCGGGGTTGTAATAAAAACCGTCTCGTGGCTTGCAATATCTTTTACCAATTCTAGAGCTCCTTCTTTATTTCTGAGAAAATCAATGAGACATGAGGTGTCAAGAACCGCCATTGTGACCTCCCAGAGCTTCAGAAATCATTTTTATTCTTTTTTTGTGTCCTTTGTTACGCATTCTCCTGCCTTCCTTGATTGCTTTCTCTATTTTGTCCGCGCTCCCTTCGGATAAAGCTCCTGCAAATTCCATCAAAGATTTTTTATGTGTGATCCTTAAAATAGCTTTGCTAAAGCTTTCATTTGCTTCCTTAGAACTACTCAAAGCTTCGTAAGCTTCCTCTGTAACAGTTATTGTTTTGACTACCATGATATGTTTATATGTGTTTAGATATATAAACTTATGTGTGTTTATTTTACATTTAAACTTGTTTCTCCAACTCCTATATAATCGATATTTATTGAGTATGGTCAAAAAAGTCCTAATTCTAGGAGCTGGTGGCAGAGATTTCCATAACTTCAATATGGTTTTTAGGGATAATCTAGAATATCAAGTAGTTGGTTTTACTGCGGCCCAGATACCGAATATTGATAAGAGGGTTTACCCGCCAAAACTTTCCGGGAAATTGTATCCACAAGGGATACAAATATATCCAGAAGAGCAGACAGTTGAACTGATAAAAAAGCACAAAGTGGATGTTGTTGTTTTGGCTTATTCTGATTTGAGTCATAGTTATGTGATGCACAAGGCGTCAGAAGTTATTGCAACTGGAGCTGATTTTTGGTTATTAGGAGGGAACAGCACGATGTTGAAGAGCAAGAAAAAGGTGATAGCTGTGACTTCTGTGAGAACAGGCTCTGGGAAAAGCCAGGTTTCGAGGACAATAGTTTCTTGGCTTAGATCAAAAGGTATAAAAGCTGTAGCAATCAGGCATCCGATGCCATATGGAAATTTAGAGAAGCAGGCTGTGCAAAGGTTTGAAAAATATGAGGATTTGGATAAGCATGAATGTACAGTCGAAGAGAGGGAGGAGTATGAACCTTTTATAGAAAAAGGACTAGTTTTATTTGCTGGTGTTGACTATGGGAAGATACTAGCTGAAGCAGAAAAAGAAGCGGATGTGATTTTGTGGGACGGCGGAAATAATGATTTGCCGTTTATCAGGCCGGACATACACATTGTGATTGCAGATCCGCATAGAGCGGGAGATGAGGTTAATTATTATCCAGGAGAATCCAATTTGAGGATGGCTGGGATTGTGATAATAAACAAGGTGAATACAGCCAAAAAGGAGGATATAGAGAAAGTGAGAAAAAATATTCTGGAGTATAATCCAAAGGCTATTGTACTTGAGGCTGATTCTGTGATTACAGTGGAGAAACCGGAAGAGATAAATGGTAAAAAAGTTTTGGTTATTGAAGATGGGCCGACAACTACACATGGTGGAATGGGTTATGGGGCAGGCTATCTTGCAGCAAAACAATTTGGTGCAAAGGAGATTATTGATCCTAGAAAATATGCTGTCGGTTCTATAAAAGAAACTTTCCAGAAATATACTCACCTAAAAGATGTTTTGCCTGCTCTTGGTTATAGTGAGAAACAGCTGAAGGAATTGGAGGAGACAATAAATAAGGTTCCCTGTGATGTGGTTTTGGTTGGCACACCTATAAACTTAGTAAAACTGATAAAGGTGAACAAGCCGTGTGTGAGAGTTTACTATAATATGGGCGAGAAAGCGACAGAAAAGTTAACTGAACTTCTGGGAAAACTGTTGTAATTATTTTACTGACTGAAAAAGCATAGAATCAACTGAAGATCTTGTTGTTGGATTTGTATAAGACGCATCTAGTGTTGCGGGGTCAAAAAATGGCTGCAACCTAAATCTGTCTATTGCGACCCTGTCTTGGACACCGTCAAAATCTACAACCTGCTTTTTGCCACCTGCCACCTCTACAAAGAGTTCAGCTTCTACGACATCTCCTGTTGGCAGCTGAACTGTTTGCGGGAATGTTTTATTACCATAATTAACTCTTTCTACAAAGGGGTTTGATGGGTTTAGGGGGTCAAAGTTATTTGTTATCCTCGACGGTGGTTTTAGCGGATCCAGGACAGTTGGTAAAAATGATGTATTGAAAAAATAACCAGCATGATCAAAGGCCTCTTGTGGAGTTAATTGCCTATTTGCATAATCCTCCATACCTGAGAAATCTATTATCCCGGATTTATTTGATGGTGATACAATTCCTATATAGTCTGGCGTACTTGGACCGCCATTGTTTACTAGACCCTGGGCTTTCGATGGGTGATTGACTTCTATTCTAAGATGTAACTCACCATCAAATTTGAATCCCGAGGGCTCCTCAAAAAATTCCAATTTATCCAGTATACTTGCCATGTCAGCATATCCAGAAGAGTTGTTTACATTGTTTGAGTAGATACCATACATCAGAGGGAAGTTTCCTTCTGCCACTCCTGGCTCGTCGTCTATTGTTTTTGAGAACAATGTTGAATGTGGATTTGGCACTGTGTTCGTGTCTACATAGTGGTTTGAATCTTTACCTTTGCATCCACCTAGTACAGATATGCACAGAGCCCCATAAAGTGTTAAACCTCTTGCAAAACCACCAAAAATCGAGACAAGCCCCCTGTTTTTATATGTCATAAAATTTTGACACCCACAACCTCCGTGTTGTCTTCGTTTATTTCAGCTATTTTATTCTCTGGATCCACCATAATTTTTATTTCCTCTAAATTGTCCTCCGCAGGCAATTGTATATATTCCAGAACTATCACAGATTCTCCTGGCTTTATCTTAGGTATTTTGTTTGATTTAGTTGCTTTACTGTAACTGATTTTCCATTGAACATTTTTTGCTTCAGAAGTGCCAAGATTTTTGACGACAAACTGTATCAAATTGTAAGACCCACCTTTATGGGGGCCGGATATTTGGATCTCTTCTAAAACCAGGTCTACTTTTGGTTGCTGCTGCTGAATAACATAGTCAGATCTTCTTACAGAGCTATCTTTTATTGTAAACTCCACAACCCTGCTTCTGTCAGCCTTGAGAGAGAATGACATCTTTTCGCTACCCGTCGCCCCGGTATTTCTATTTACCCATTCAATGGAAGCACCATATTCACCAGCTAGCAGGTCTACCCACTCTGTACTTCTTGACACTATTTGTTCACTTAAAACAATTGTTTTGGAGTCTACATTATTACCGCCTGATGTAATTAGAAGTTTTATTTCGTAGTCGCTTGGGATTTGGTTATTGAAAACATTCATCTTTACCTTTCCCCACTTCTGTTGGATTGTTGGATTGCTTGTTATCTGTATTTGTTGTTGGTTTTCTGGTTTTTCATTCTGCACATCATGAATATTCTGCGGTTGGCTATCTGATTGCCACCCCTGATCTACACCCTCAAGTTTTATCAAAACTTTTTTTGGTTTGCCGTTTTCAGGGTATCTTACTTGACCAGCACGCAGCAAGATATTAAGCTCGATTTGGTTAGCTCCATCCTTTGGATCTGCAACAAACTCCAATGTTTTGGTTTCCCCAGTTTCCCACAAACTTTCTTCTGCTATTATATCAGAACTATAACCAACAACATCGCTTGTTTTTAGCCTCATCCCATCCTCAAACACAACGTAAAACCCGTCTATATTTTTTAAATAGATTTCTATTTTCCCGTTCTCAACTGAACCGCCCTCATTTGTCACATTTAACATTACCCTTGCTTTCTCTGCCTGTGAAATTATATAAGGCGCATCTATTTGTGTTATAACTAATTTCGGTGCCGCGTCTACTTCAGTGAATATTTTATTTACACCAATATAGCCTCCAGAAACAGCCATGTTTGATGTTAGGACAAACGGCCACACTGGTCTGAGGTAATTTTTGCCATCTATAGTTTGTTGCTTAAGTGAGTTCTCTATGCTTTCCAGAGTCTTTGTTGCACCCTCAATTGTTTTTGGATCGGCACCTTCTTCCAAACTATCTAAAACCTCTACCATCTTTTTAGAAAATACATCTGCGCGGCTTCTCAATTTGTTAATCTCTTCAATGTTGTATGAAGTTGCCTCACTTAATCTATCTTCTATCTTTTTTGCAATATCAAAGAACTTTTCGTGTATTTTTTTTGCCTTTAAACCTAGATCTAGTACAGCCTCTTGGCCAAAGTTGACTGCAAGAGAATAGAATCTGGCTAGGTATTGATAGTCACCTTTCCTGTAACCACTTATTGCATCTGAAAGCTGCATCCCCAACATATCTTCAATAACTTTTAACTCTTCCTCAATAAACTCAGCTTTATCTAGACCCTTAAGTTTTTTAATAGATATCATGTCCACTAAAAACTCATTGAAAGCATCTGCCCCGAAACCAAACACATACCCTTTGTGTATTTTTTTAAGCAAGTCTTCTAGCACACCATGAGATATCTCATGGACTATAACATTGGCTTTTTGTATTTTCAACAACACATCCTCTGAGAATTTACCATAAAACAAGGCGAGCTTCACTCCATCACCCCTCCATTGACCAAAATAGTCTAAAACACCTGCAGCCTTGTCATAAAACTCTATCAACTTTAATTTGCCTTCAGCTCCCAAATCTTTCAGGACTCTAGAAACCTTATTTTTAAATTCCATATCTTCGAAAAACTTTGCTAGAGTCGGTATCAGACTATCTGATACGCTTTCAAAGTCAATTTTTATTTTTGTGTCGACTGAAAAGTCACCCATTTTTATCAGACCAGAAATTGTCTCTTTTGATATGTCACCTAGCCCATCTATTTTGTTCATTATTTTTTTTGCCAAGTCTCTGTCTTTCCAAATGGCCTTAAACAGTCTTCCTATATTATCTGGGTCAGATCCTATCTTTGATATAACCCTCGCTAAAAGTTTTAGATCAGAGAAAGATTCTCGTACAAACTTGTAAGCTGCACGCCCGGCATCTACAGGCACTTTACCGGAAGCTTTTATTGCCTTTATTGCTTTTCTGCCTAAAGTTATCCCTGTATCTATTGTTGCATCTACACCACCCTCAACAGCGATGCCTGCTATTATTGTAATCCCACCAAATGCGCTAGCTATCAAAGCTGCATTAGTTCCCACGTCAATGGCACTGCCTGTGTATGTCAGGTAACAAAACAATTCATCCCAACCATCCTTGTTAAAATTCTTTGCGCAGGCTATAGAATCTACTGCGTCAGGTATTAGCTCCACAATAGGTATTATGTTGCATGCGAAGTTTACCCCATGACCTGCAAATCCAGTGTCATCATCTGTCCATATGCAAGATGTGAATGTTTCCTTTAGTCCCCATTCTGGATAGAAGCCCCTGTTAACCATTCCTGACACAGCGGCCACGTCATCCTTGTCCCTCAAAACCAAGGCATGTTTTTTGGAGTTTAGTGGGTTTGATGTCACTTTGATCGATCCTATATCGCCAAGCTTATCAGAAAAATATTTGTAAAGCGGATTATTTTTCGTGTCGATAACTATAATATTTCTGTTTCTGAGATTACTGTCTTGAATTTGTGGTGAGCCTTTTATAACGTCAACTCCAGACTTACTCTTTACTTGGCCTATAAGGTCGTCTGTTAAAGTCGACATATCAACATCCATCTTGCTTGGAATTGCAACATAGATATCTTTTTTGAAAAAGTCTTCTAAAGTTTTCAAGGTTTCCTTGTCCTTTTCTGTTAGCACAACCCTGAGATATCCAGAATCCTGGCTTAACCCACCAACACTTGCCCTGAAATAAAATTCTGGATTTGCATACTGATCGCCCATTGTACTTGCTTTCCACTCAATATTGACTTGGTTATTCTGTACAGTCCCAGATTTTTTGCTTACATCATCATCAAGTAGCCAGTTCCACCCATCTCGTTCATATACATTCAATGTTATTGGTGTGCCATCAGCAATGTGATACGTCTTGACAACCATTTGTATTGGCTCGCCTAGACCAGCTTGCTGTTTTGACCAAGATGTTTCTAATATAGAAGGTTCGTTGTTTTTTACAACAGCCATTCTGTTAGACTCGTACTTCTCGCCGCCGATATTTACAACAAGATAATATTCTGGGTCTTTTCCAAATCCAAGCCAGTGGTCCTTAGACCATTTAGCTACCCAGGAAGTTGAAAAGTTTTGGTTTTTATCCCATCTCCATTTTCTGTTTACCTTTCCTGTTATAGTAGCCACCTTATCATCCGGATCATATGGATCGAATTCCCACACTTCAACAATTACATCTGTACCGTCAAGGAAACCTGTTGTTTCAACCTTTATAGGAACTTTCTGGCCATCTATCGCGTTTGCTGGAAGGTTTGTTGAGATTGATTTTTTAATACAATCGCCATCTATTTTTGTTTCGTAAGATTCACAGATCTTGCTAACCTTTAAAGTGTTTGATGATTTTGCCGACCCAGTTCCGTAAACCCCATAATTTGGAGTAGTTATAATATATTCTGGATCCGGGTCGCCTGTCCTGTCATAATTCCACTTAAGATGCCATTTAGCTGTCCACTGAACGTTGGCTGATCCAGAACTATCTGTTTTTACCTTCAATTCATCGTAGATCAGACCTGAATTGGGTTCTGACTGGGATTCGAATACCCATAGAATTAGATTCTGGTTTAGCATCCCCGCTGTTTTAATATCTATGTTTACTGACTTTCCGTCGTATTGACTAGATCTATCCCAATTCAAAGAAATTTCCTTATTAATACACTGATCCCCTAACTTTATTTGCCATGGTCTGTCGCATGCCACACACTGTCCATTAACACTTACTTCCCACGGTTTACAAACAACTTCTTTCTTTACACAGACACCGTTTTTCTTTTCTTCGTTGGCACCACAAGTAATTTCCTTCTTCACACACACACCATTTCTGTTTTCTTCATCCGAGCCGCAGACAACCTCCCTCTTTTTAACTTCCAAGTCCCCTGACTTTACTGTTTGACCTCCAATAGTGGCTTTGATGTAATATTCAGAATTCCCGCCAAGCCAACCATCATCCACAAACATTGCAGACCACACGGCCCTGGAAACGCCATTATCCACAGGAGAAGGCGTTATAGTGGTTATATAATCATCAGGACCAAAATCGTCTTCCCATATCTCAACTGTAGCAGTCTGTCCGTCGAAGCCCGATGCTTGAATGTCTATCAACAAACTATCCCCTTCAGTAGCGTAGGTTTTACCACCCCACCACGAAACAGATTTTATTTCTTGCTTTATACAAACACTGTTAATTTTTGTGTATCCTGAACCACATATGACTTCAGGTGGTTTATTTGTTTGCTGTGGGCTCGGTTGCAGTGTATTTACAGGACTGTTACTTGGTTGAGGAGTATATGTAGGCGTTGGGTTATGTGAAGGCTGGGGTGTAATTGTTGGACTGTTGCTCGGACTTGGTTGGGCACTGTATGTAGGCGTTGGTCTAGGCGAAGGTGGGGGAGCTTTCTTCCTTACACACGCATTATCAACAACTTCCTTATCACCAGAACAAGTCACTGTCATGTCATCTGATTTTATAGAACGTGTTCTCCATCCATCCTCTATTTCAACTTTGAAAAAAAATTCTGGATCACCACCACCCCACCCATCATCTTCCCATTTAGCTGTCCATGATGTTGAGGCCTTGCCACCTGAAACCGTTAAAGTTTTTGTTGTCTTTTCGTCATTGAAAACCGGATCGTCTTCATATATCGTGATTGTGGCCTTTTTACCATCTAGCCCCGTTGCCTTTAAAGTAAGTGTGACATAGTCACCATCATTAGCTGTTGATTTGGACCAATAAGCATCATCCACTGAACCTGCATATACAGACGTTGAGAAAACAAAAAAGAATAAGACGGCAACCAATAAAACAATCCCCCCACTGGATTTATGGCTCATATTACTAGTTGAAAGTTAGGTTTTTAAACACCCCTTTCAATCATCCTCAAGACAAATTTAGTAATAACTAAAGATGATGTGAGCTCATGTAATATTACAAAAACCTTCCTTTTCATAGATCAGATATCATTGACTTAGTGCTATGACCAACCATCGCATAGAGGTTATCCACAAGATCCTGGCACACCTCTAAAAATAAATTCTTGTTCGATTTTAACCAATCATGGAGGCTTTGTATGTCCTCCACACTTGTTTTTGGTACACTATGTGAAAACAAATAAGAAGTAAACTTGATCCTTCTGCGATCTTCCAAAAAGCCGTCAACTTGCTCCCCTGTTTTTGATGGAGATTCAGAAAACATAGGTTGTCCAACTTTATCCCCGAAAAGTTGTTGCGCTGCCAATCTTGGCTCAGGGTCGTAATCCGACAAGGGTTCACTGTCGCCTTTAACCAAAGCCTCTAAGGCAACTAAGTGCCTTATATCCGATTCGTAATTGTTTATTGCTGCTTCATCTATCTCCTCTGATCTTTCAATTGCCCGCTTTTGAACTTGTCTAAGCCCATCAAACCCTTTAAGTAGGCGATCTATTCTATCAAACTCGCGCTTTGGCTCTGTGTTCTCAGTAAACCCATATTTCCATGCATCACCCGACTCAAAAAACCTATAACCAAATGACCCGTTATCATTGCCAAAACCAACCGATATAGATTGTCTACCAGAACCATGTGGCAGGGTCGCTAAAATAATATAAGACGCCATAATAGGCATGCCACCAAAACCAATGGCCACTGGTTCATCTAACTCGATTGCATAAACATTTCCATTGAATGGCCCTCTATAGGAGCTTGTCCCAATCGCTTTCATACAAACCTTTGAGAAGTAGAATTCGGGCATTATATTCATGTGCAGTAGTACTTGCGACTACAGATTAGATAGCATTTACTTCTTTTAAAACACTCTTCCACACTATAGGTTTCGAGAGGTTCCAAAACAGATCAAAGTATTTCTTATAAACATCAGCCACCTCTTGCGATTTTATTATAATTACAGGGCTTGACTCTGTCCAAAACTTTAATTGGACTTGGTCTGCGCATATGGTTGTTGACATTGGGATTACCAAACCCTTTGGCAAATGCCTGGAATACGTGAATTTCATTTTGTGGACACCAACAGAGATGAAATCTGGGTCAGCCTCTCTGCTGTAGCAGTGGTATATAGGTATTTTCCTTATGCGCTCCCTGTGAAAACTGATCAAAAAGCTTCTTGCACTATCCGCTATCTTTGGGGGTGTTCCAACAACGTAAATTGGTTTATTGTAGTCCAGAAGCTCTTTCAGTGTATTTTTCGCTGCTTGTACACCGCTATACAACAAGGCTTCGCCGTCTTTAGTGTGTTTTGGGCTTAGACCTGGTAAAATGCCTTCTAATTCGGCTTTTTTTTCTTCCAGTATATTGATAAGGCTTTTTGGGTCAGCGCCGACAAAAAATGTTTTCTTGCCTTCAACAACCTTTGCCACCAAACCTTTCTCTAACAACTTCCTTATGGAATCGTATACATTTGCCCGGTATATTTTGCAGCAAGAGCTGAGCTCTTTTACAGTAAGCCTTTGACCGCCAAGAAGCTGTTTGTAAACCTTTATTTCATTTTCAGACATCCCAACTGAAGAAAGTGTTTCCTCTAATGGCATTTTATTATTTAGTTTTACTATATAGATTAATGCGTTGTTGGATGCTCAATCCATATGATTAAGTATATAAATCCGTCAACTAATTACTTATTAGTGGCAATATGACACATTTTATATTATCATCGAACAGTAGAGGAAACAGAGGCGATTTACCAGAAGTACTAAGGGCTCAGGTAGACAGCCTAGAGCCAGAAGTCTTTTATGAGGGCCGTGGACATGCTCATGGATATTTTGTATATATTGCAGAAGAGTTGGAACCGTTTCTTGCAGAACACAACCAACATCCACATAGAAAGCCGCTGAGAGGCTGACGAAGCTACTGGAAAAGCTTTTATAGGTTATTTCTACAATTAGTAGGTTATGAGTATGGACAGAAGGGACGCTGATAGTAGAGTAGGGGCATTTTTGGGGGCTTTGAGTGCATATCAGTTAACTGGCGGAGAAAGCAGACTAAGAAGAAGCGATCCCGCTTTTAAGGCTGCAGAGAGAGAGGTTTACGCCCTTATAGATGCTGGTTTTAGGAGGGACGATGTTATTGGAAATGTTAATAGTCAGATAGATTTGAGGCAAGGAGAAACCCCTTATAAGAACCCTAGATTTAGGGATGTTGCTGGAGCTGTTATTGCTCATGCTTATAGGACAGCTAAAACAGTGGCTATGAGAAGTGAAAGGGTTCCTAGAGAAGATGTTATTGGGGCACAAGTGGAAAGGGCGGGAAATGGATTTTTAGAGTATGTTAGAAGGGCAGGAGAAAGAGACCCTGATTTTGATGATTCTGCTAGACAATGTCTTGATGATAATATAATAGACGCTGTTAGAGTTATGACAAAACATGGATTAGGCGAAGCTAAAGTTAGAGAAAGAATCAAAGATTATTTAGGTGAGAAATGGGACGTTTTAGATAAAAGGTTGTTTACTAGATTAATTAGAGAAGGAGTAGATGAACAGATAGAGGCGGAGATCTTAAGTGGATAGAGCTATATAAGCCTAAATCCACAATTATTTTTATGGATCTTAAGAGCTTTTTGAAGAAGACGTTTGGTAGGGATTTGTTTGGCATTAAGGATGATGATTTACTCAAAGAGAGAATAAAGGTTGAAAAGGGTGTGGAGAAGGCTTCAGATGAGATAAAAGGGATACAGGAGAAGATACAGAAACTGCTTCTAGATAGCAAAGGCCAGCCAAAAACTCTAAAACTGCTTAATGTTCAGAAAATAAAGGCCCTAAGGCTCGAAAGCAACACAAAACAGCAAGAGGCGTCCAGACAGCTACAACTTTTACAGCTGGTTTTTCTGGTTGAGGCGATGAGAGAACGCCAGAAAAGCAAACAGAAAAGCAAGCTTATTGACAAGGTTTTGAATACAGATGTGGAACAGTTGAACAAGCTATTGATGGATATGGATATAATGAAAGCGTTTGAAGAGGGAAAGGTTGACAAGGTTAAGGAAAGGTTGGCAGCTATTTTTGGAAAAGAGGATATGCCTGTGGACATGGAAACACAGGATTTGCTCAAATCAATAGAAGATTTAGAAAGGGTGGACGAGGATACGGCAATGGAGAAGGCTAGGGAGAAATCAAAACAAATTGTTGAGGCTCCACTCAAAAAGAAGGAAAAAGAAGAGGAAGAGTAAATATTTAGTTTATGTTAAGAGATAGAATTCTATATCAGGTAAATGAAGATGAAGTTGACAGTTTTTTGGATTTTATGAAGCAACGTGGGTTTGATTATTCTTCTAAAGATAGTAGGACTTGGTTTTCACAGGAACCTGAAGGAGATCATAGAGTTGGTTACATAGAACATGATCCTGAACCATTTAGTTATAGACATACTTTGAATATACCTGCTGGTGGAAGCCTTGAAAGAGTTGTTGAAGAATATAGACGACTACAAATGAAGACTGGAGGATTTGATATAAGAGCAGCTCTTTTAAAAGTTGTTCAAGAATATAGAGAACAACAAGTTGTCTCTTCCAGCGCCTCTCCTGCTGGACAAAACCAACAAGCTGCACGCCCACCTTCTCAGGAATAGGTTGACAAAATCTAATCGTCGATAAGCATATAAACAATCAATTTTATCGGGTAAGGAAGTTATCAAGGCTCTTTCTAAAGTTGGTTTTCAGCAAATACGCCAAAAGCGGCAACCATGTTTATATAAATACTCGAGATTCAACTATTACTATGACACAGAAATTTACCATATTAATCGAAGAAGGCGAAGACGGCTACTTGATATCTGAAGTCCTAGAACTCCCAGGCTGTCATACCCAGGCAAAAACACTAGATCAATTAATGCAGAGAACAAAGGACGTTATTTCTTTATATCTGGAAGCAACAAAAGACCAAGTGATAGAGGATAAGTTCATAGGAATACAACAAATCAAGATCTGACTCTATGCCAAAACTGCCAGTTCTTACAGGACGCGAATTAATTAAAGTACTGGAAAATATGGGCTTTCAACAAATACGCCAAAGAGGCGACCATGTGTTTTTGCGTCATACAGATGGCAAGACAACAACTGTACCTGTTCATTCGGGAGAACCAATTGATCGAGGCCTTCTGAACAAAATAATCAAAAGAGACTTACAAATGACTAGAGAAGAATTTGAAAAGTATTTATAATTTTGTGGAGCTAACTCTTTATTGTTGATAATATAGTTTTTAATTCGCCCTCGCATGTTTCCAAGCTGCCGGTTATTTTTGTCAAATAATCTTTCTTGAAGGCGCCTTGTGTGTAACTGCAGATCATTGACCGGCCGTTGAATAGGTTGACTATTTCCTGCGGTTCTTTAGAATCTACTGCTATAACTGATTTTTGAAGTGTGCAACCGTCTTTTACTTCATATAGGAAAAACAAGTTGCCCAGACTATTTGAGTAGGTTGTTGGAATGCAGGAATTGGCTCTTTCTAGAAAACAAGATTCTGTCTTACAGTCGGTTCTGCCGTAAACAGTGGTGATATATAGGATTGGCGCAGTTATCACTATTACTAGAACAGCCAGCTTAAGCCACTGTTTTTTGGTTATCTGGCTTTCTACAGTTTGTAAATTTGGAAGGTCGACCATATTTTATTTAAGTTTTGGGGTTATTTAATCGATAATTTTTCTTAATACCACTTAATAGTGGTCAAAAGAAGCTTTATAAACCTAGTGTACAAAAGGATCATATGAGAGTTGTAAGATTTGATATTCAGGGATTGGCAGAGGAAAATCCTTTGGGATTAAGCGGATACCGGACTTCTGGTGGTCTGGTTGCTAATTATTTACACAGAGTATACAAGGAAGTAAATGAAGCTATTAGGAGAAGGTATCCTGTGAATATGAGGTTAAAGGATATTAGACCTTCTGGAGTTACTGAGTTTTTAGGTGTAGATAGACCAATGGATTTGCCAAGAGTTGAAAAGTGTTTGATGCCTGGAAAATTATCCCTAGCTGTTTACATGAGAGACGAGGATGAAGATTTGCATCGGGAAATAGCCTCTGTCTGCCAAGGGTTGTTTGTTTGATTTTTTTGAAAGGGTAGGCGTAAAGTACACCTAAATAATCCTTACGCCATTTTTTATTATTTCCCTAACTAAGGGGTCTTTTTTGTTTTTATAAAAACTGAATTTGTCGAAATAATGGATTTCTACATTCTTGTTATATATTTTTTTTAGCCTTCCATTTTCCTTTTCAAGCTGGTTTTTGTTAAATTTTTTTGTTGTTAATACTGCTATATCAACATCAGAATCTTCTTTGTACACAAGCTTTGAGTATGAACCGAAGAGATAGGCGTCAACCTCCTTTGCGTTCGAAAGCCTGTAAACCAAATCAACTAAAATAAAATATACATCAAGAGGAATTTCTTTTAGTTGTTTATATTGGCTTGCTATAATTTGCATTATTTTTCCCCTTTCTTCATTTTCAAAATCCATATAATAATAGCTGCCTTGCCTCTTCAAGATGGGTGTTTTTATTAATTTGCTCAAAGAAGCGTCAAGTGGGACATTATTAAGCTGCGTTTTCTCTTTTATTTCCTTTCTTGTAAACCTTGAGCCGGGAGCCAAAGAAAACAAAGTTAATATTTTAAAAATGTTCTGATCAAATATTGGATTTATCATAACAACCTCTTGACTTTTTCAATATATGGCTCAACTATATTTTTAAGAAACTCTTCTGCCCTTTTTCTATACTCCTCTTTCATATACTCTGTTCCAGTGAAATATTGGGTTTTAACTCTTTCTTTTTTGGCCTCTGCCAAATCGTTTGCAAGAAACAAAAATTCCTCATATCCCTTTTCTATAAGCTCCAAAAGCCGCTCGTTATGTATAAGCTCTTTCAAAGCTTTTATTGTAGTTGCATGGACTTCCAATTCTATCTTCAGCCTGAATTTTTTAGCTAGAATAAGCTTTGTTATGTCATGCATTGCGTAATAGCCGGAAATTATAGACCACCTTGGAAAGGGTTCTTTTACATATCCCGAATGCTCCAAGTTATCCTTGTAGGAATTTTCAAAGAAATTTATATACCTCTGCAATTCCAATTCTTTTATTTTGCTTGCCTTGCCTTCTTTAATTAGAGTATCTATTTTTACCATATTATACCATTTTATTGGTATTTGGAGTTTAAAAAGCTTCGTACATTACCAAATATGTGGTACTTTGTGTTGTAGACCCTTACAAGAAACACTTCAATTTCTGGCATGGGTTATCTAGATATTGGGATGGGTTGCTCAATAGTAATAGTTTGATCAGTAGAAAGAGGGAATATTTTTTGCCCATTGTACCACATTCCAGTTATCGCTTCTATTGGTATATCACCGATAATCACAACTTCTTTCTGCCATCTTATCTTACTTATTTCTGATATCGGTATGAGATTCTCTTTACCTATTTTGGTTTCATCAATCTCTACGACCAATCCTTGCAGTCCAGATCCCCCAACAAACGTGTGAGCTACCCAAGGGTAAACCGATGTGCTTTGTATAGAACTTGCTACAGTATTAAAATTTTTGTCTATTTCCAAATTTCTCTCATCGATCAGATCTTTTGCTTCCTGCATGCTTTTTCCAGAATTTGTAAGAAAATCATGCATTCTATCCTTATACACTAAAGTGGTATGGTAAGGTGACGAAGAAAAACCTCCAAAGAAATCAAACTTCTCTTGAGCTATTTCTAATAATTGCTTGTAAGTTTTCCCCTGCATTTCTGTTTCAGAAACCCCTATATCGCCTAAAAGCTTAGTGAGTGTTTTTTTGGCCTCATCGACAGTTGCTAATGATTCAATACCGTTTATTACAATATATTCGGCTTTAGTTAGTGTAATGTGTCTAAGTCCTCTATATAGTTTTCCTTCTGTTGTTGTACCGCGAAGCTGTTTATAACTATCGTCGGCCTCAAAACCTTTAGCAGCTGCTTTTTCAATTGCAGATATTGACAATTTGATTTGTTGTTCTCTCTTAGCTTCATCTATTCCTTGAGCCTTTTCTCTCAATTTTTGAGCAAAGTATGCTTTTATCGCGATCCTTAGTGCTTTCCCTCCAACATGGGTTGCGTAGCCTGTGACTATTGATGCTAAGGCTGCTGGGATTACTGTTGCTGGGATTGCATGGATGCTGTCCATCATTGTGTTTGTTGTGTCCCATAGGAACTTTGTTGACACGCCTGCTGTTGTGGCTCCTGTTAATATTCCAAACAGGGTTTCTGGACTGTCGTGCCATAAGTGCATGATTGGTTGTTTCCTTGGATCTACTGCGTCCCTATGTATTTCAAACCTGTCCTTATATTCGCGCGCATGAAAGAGACCAACCCTGAACTGTGCAGAGGAGCCTTCCGGATCTCCTAATATTGATTTTTTATATTCTGAAGGTAAGCTTGAGATAGAGGATTTAGATATAATTACAAGAGCTGTTCCTGGAGCATATTGTTCAAGAATTTCTTGCACCCCCTCCATGCTACTTACTGTAATATATGTTTGGCCTGTTTTTGTATTGAATTCTTGGCTTAGAATATTTGGCCTTGATTCTACTGGATCCAGATCTAAAGTGCGTGCAAGAATGTCTGCGGCTTTTTCTGCTAAAGTTCTTCCTTCTTTTATCTGGGCTTCAAGTTCATTGATTATGTTTTCTATTTTTGGTATTGTGTCTTCTGGGCGGACAATCTCTTGCATTGCCTGAGCTTCTTTTAATTTTACCCTAGATTCCTCTATTTTACTTAAATCTAAATTAGATTCTGCTTGCTCTAAAAGAGTTTGAATTTCTCTAAGTATCAGATAATCTGAACGCGGAGTCCCCACACCTTCTGATGGAAATCTAGATAGTGGTGAATCATCAGGTAGCAAGGAGGACTCTAAAATCGGCGGCGGAGGGCAAAGTTCGCAGACTCCTAGTTCAGCAAGCCTGGTTTCAACAATTCTTCTTATCCTGTTTTCAATCTCATTTGGGCTGACAAACAAGTAAGAATCTTCTGAACCGACATTCTCAGGGTCTATGAGTGTTACATCGCCTTCTTGGCTGACTAAGAACTGCAAATCAAAGTCTCCGTAGCCGAGGTCTGCAAGTGCATGGACTTTTGATCTTGCATTTTGTATTATTTTTGGTATCAATCCTTTGCTGTACAAGGATAAAATTTCTTCCGGAGTCATTTCATCCAGATGTTTCCCATCAATAATTGCTGTTATGTATCCAAGATCAGCTTCTCCTAAAAACTCTGCGCCTAGACGGCCGCTTGCTGTTTCTGCGCCATAAATATTTTGGGCTGCGCTAATTTCCTTTTCAAAGCTTTGTATGTCAAACTGATCGTCCAGACTTTTTGGCATGTGGAGGGCGGCAAGCCTGCCATCATTCAATCTTATTTTCAAGGTAAACTTGCTTTCACCTTCCCCAAGCAATCCAACTATTATGTAATCAGTTCCGCTTTTTAGTGTGTCTGCCCTATCCAAGAAATCCTTGCTGTTGAGGCCGAGGCTTCTTAAAGTCTCGTCAAGCCTGAAGAAGGCTGTTATTGGATCTTCTCTTCTGCTAACTTGTTCAGGCGGCTTTCTGGTTAGTATAGCGTGACTTGCTTCGCTTATCACCAACTCTGTTAATTCAATTATATCAGGGGAAAGCTGGTCTCGTATAGAATCTAAAATTTCCCTGGCTCTGCTAATTTCTGCGAGATCATTTTTTAGCAAGCCCTCTGTTATATAATCTCTTATCTTAACTTCAACTGCAAATTCTGCAACAGAACCAGGAGCGGCGCCAACTGAGAACTGCGCTATCCTGTTTAGGAATTTACTTACATCTAATTTCTCTGCTGCCTCAGCGCGCAGTTTGTTCAGCTCATCTGTCAGGTCATCAAAACTCAGGGCAAACAATTTCGTCCTGATATCAACTGGGAGTTTTAAACCTAGTGTTTGGTGTATCTGGATTATTTGGTCAATTATTGGTTTTTTGTATTGGCCTGCTTCAATTTTTTCAACTGATAATCCTGAACTTACAATCTGTGAAATATCAGAATCTGTTAAAACCTCTGCAGAAAATGAGTATGTTTCTGTTTCTCCAGCTGACAAAGTGGCGTCTCCAATTCCCCTGCTATCATAATAATTGTGTGCTGCGCGGCCGCCATAGGTTGTGACTACTGGGCTGCTTTTTTGGGCTTTGGTTGACAACCTAAAAGCTGGAAGGTGATTGCCAATAGATTGAGCATTGGCTACTAGTCCAGATATTCCCATTGCTTGAGCTTTAAGCAGCAGGGCTTGATCAATCCATTCCTTATCGCTTCCATACTGATCTTCGAGATGTAAGATTGGATCAGAGAACATTCTCAACCGCACAATTCTTCTCCCTATTACTCTTCCTGAAGGATCGCGCAAAATTGCTATTTTATTTAATCCATTTGCAACATAGGCCATCAAGCCGTAGTTGTGGCTGCCTATGTCAAAGGCTTGACATGATCTTGTTGGGCATGTCCCTATCCTGAAGGTTGTTTCAAAGTCATCTGTTATCTCGACTGTATAACCGTCTGCCGTTTCATACACAGTGTTTTCCTTCCATTCCTTCTCTAGTTTGTCAGCAATCTCTGGGTGTTCCTTATTCTTTTCTCTAACCTCTTTCATGAAGGCCGTAAAATCAGGGCTTGCATATTTCCATTCAGAAAATTTCCCTTCCATACGGGCAATCAAAGCTTCCTTTGCGTTCTGCCAGAACTCTGTATCTTTATTTATCTGCAGATATTTTTCCACATCATCCAGAATGGCTTGGCCGCTTTGTAGATTTCTTTCCAGGAAATTGACTATTATATCAATCTCATTTTTCTTTGTTTCTTCATCAATTCCCAACTTGCTTATCATCTGGCCATACAACCTGAAAGCCTGAACTTCTATTATTAACTTTTTTATTCCAGGCAGCAGATCGCTTCTAATCTCTCCTTTTTCAAGTGCAGACAAAAATGTTTCTATATTGCCTCTCGCTTCTCGTGTCAGAATTTGATTATCTTTATTTGCTTGCATCATCACAGATGCTTCCAGAATATTGTTCAAATCCTGCAGCGCGTCCTTTTTCTGGTCTCTTTGTTTTCTAGGCATGCCATCCTTTAATTTATATTTGCCTTCTGCAAGGTTTTTCTCAACAGTCCTTAGAGCTCCTCTACTATGGCTAGGGGACAAAATTGCGCTATCCAAGCTCTTCCCCAGTCTGTCCTTCTCAAACCTTGCCTTGAATGCTTCGCTTGACTCAAACAAGTTTTTCAGGAAGGCAAAGGATTGGTGGTCTACTTCCCCGTCTTTACCTATAAAATAGTTCGCCACTGACAAGAACAGCTTGGCTGGTATTGCTCTTTCCCCTGGTTTCAGGAAGCAGTATTGGTTGCAGGTTTGTATGGCTGCATCTAGAGTTTGAGGCTCTGACAACACCTGCTCTAAAACACGCTCTGTCTCCAAACCAACACCTACCTGACCATTATCATATTTCTCTGCGTCTATTGTGAATGCTGTTGTTGGTTCTGATTTCAGGAGTTTTATCAGGCCATCTAGTTTTTCCAAAAATTCTGTGACACTCTTCTTTCCGTTTACCAACCTCTCAAGTCCGGATTTTTGGGTGAACTCTAAATTTAAATCATATCTTATTTTCAAAATTACCTCTGCAGCACTTGTTATTCTTTGTGTGTCTATGATGTCAGATTCTTCCTTTGACTGTATCTTTTTTATAAATTCTAATAAAGGTTGGACAGCAGGCTGGCCTATTTTCTCCAGAGCTGTGCGTGTGTTTGGTACCAATATCGGAGCTTCAAGATGTTCAAGAAGAACAGGTATTGCTTTCGGGTCCTTTGTATCTCCCAGAGCCTTTATTGCTTCAGCTTTTAAATCGCCGTTATATCCCCTATAATATCCCTGACCGCTTGGATCTACAGAACGTTCTCCGCCTCCCGATCGCGGATCTGCAACTTTTATCAAAAAGTCTACTACTTTTTTCCCGCCTATCCCACCTAAAACAGAAATGGCGTGACTAATCCCCTTTCTCGTTTTTTCTCCTGCACCGTCTTTGTTATATTCTATATGTTCAATAATAAGTCTGACAACTGGCTCGCCAACTTTTCTCAAAGCATCTCCCAGACTTTCCCTTGTATTTTCAGTGACTTCTGATAACTGGCTTACAAGGACCCTAATTGCATCTATGCTTCCTGTATTTTTTACAATTTGTGCCAGGGCCGCAATTGATCCTCTTTTGCCGTTATTGTCAAGATAGACCACCGTTGCTTTAGGCGGCAAAGCATCTTGTATTGGTCTGATAGCTGACTCACCCATGGATGCTAAAGCAGCAATCAAATCATCATATTCTTTGCCTCCTAAATTGGATACATAATCCAAAGCTTCAATGATCAGAGCCGCGGCTTCTGACTTCTCATCATCACGCATAAGACCAGCTACACTACCTAAATACTCGACAATTTCTGCTGCAATATATTTTTTTTCAAGTGAATCAGTGACATATCCGCCGCCTCTCACTTCCAAATTTAAACTTTTCAAAATATCAAGCAAGAAAGGTTTTATCACAGAATAAGATACTCGGTTTGTTGGTTCAAAGTTTATAAGAACCTCTACTGCAACACGACTTATTTCCGGAACCGAAGATATTGTATTTCCTTTTAGATTTCTTTTTAAATCAGAACTGAACCCCAATGCAAATGCGCTTTTACTGTCTAAAATGTTATCTATTAAATACGGAACAATTTCAGGGGATTTGAGCTTCACAAAAACACCGACAGCATTTGTTATAAAGTATCGGCTACTTGAACCTACATCTAAATTTCTTTCACCATCCAACACCATCTTGTGCTCTTCTCTGATAGCATTTATCAGCGGTTTTGTTGCAGCTTCACCTATTTCTGCAAGGACCGATTTCACTTTCTCCACCCTCTCATAATCAGTGCTGATTGCATGAACCTTCAACTTTTCTATCAGGATTTGTAAGCCTCTTGGGTCACCTACAAGGTGCAAACTTTTTGCTGCTTCTAGAGAAAGTTCAAAATTTGGACCACTAGCGTATCTATAAAGTGCGTCCGCTGTTGACGGATCGCGCACCTTTCCTAAAGCACGTGCAGCTGCTACAGCATTTTGCTCTCGTCGTAGGGCTTCTACCAAAATAGGGGTAGCTGATTTGTCACCTGTTTTTTCACTCAGGTCGCCTATGGCTGTTATAACAACAACTATGTCTGAAGGCTCTAATTTTCTTGAATCTTCTGGTATTGGCAATTCTCTTTCCAATATAGCTGTTAGTTTGGGTATCGCGCTTCTGTCACCTATTTTTACAAGGGCATTTGCTGCTGCTGATACAGGTGATAGTAACGGAGCACCGGCATCTATAAGTGACACTAAAGTATCTATAGCAGATGAGCCGCCAACATCCCCTAGCGCGTCTATTGTTGCAAGCATAGCATTATTTGAAAGGAGTGAGAGACCGCTTAGAAGCTCTGTCAAAAATTGGACAGCTGATCTATCGCCTGTTTTTTTGGCCAAGACTCCTATTGTCCTGATGGCTGTGGATACATGGGGTTCATTAAGAGATGCCATAACAACTTGCTCATTAGAGGAACTGCTTTGGACATTTTTCACAAAATCTATTAATTGTTGGAGCGTTGAGGAATCGCCTAGTGTAGCCAATGCTGTTTGGATAGCTGTCCGGCTTTCTGCACCTAAACTACAGCTAGCCAGGCAATTTACTAATTGAGGGGCAACAGAAGAATCTGCTATATTTGTTAAGGTGCGTATATATTCTGCTCTCAAAATACCATTCCTTAAAACATTTTTAGTTATTGCGTCCATTATTGCTGGTATTGCTGATTTTCCGAGTGCAACTAGACCATCATTCAAAGCTTTTGCAGTCAGCAGATTTGGACCAAAGATGCTTTCTATTAGGGCTGTTGCTCTTGTATGGCCTTCTTCTGGTGAAAGCACATCGCCCAAAAGCATTATTGGGACAGTTATCTTAAATCCGGTTCCTGGAGGATTGTCAACTAAAAATATTTCTATTACATCAGATGGATTGAGGCCTTGCTCTTTTGCAGCTTTTTCAAGCATGGATTTCACGCCTGCCATTCCAATTCCGTGCATGCCAGGTTCTTGTTCCTTTATTGTCACGCCTTCTGCAAAAATCAGGCGGGCAATTAGTAATTTGTCAGATGGGTTAGTTGGATCTAAACTGTCAAGTGTCCTGCATGCCTCTCCTTGCCTGCATAAACTTTTTTCAATTGCTTGCCTGTTTGATGAAGATTTTGCTGAGTCTAAAATTCCTTGCAGATCCAAACCGCCTGCATTGTCTGCATATGTGAGGACAGCAACACCGCCTTGTATTTCTACTGTAAGTGCAGCATCTAATTTTATTCCTCTCTCATTTGCTGCACGCTCAGAGTTGGAAACTAGGTTTATTAAAAGCTGGACCATTCTTGCATTGGTTACATATCTGGACGCTTCAGGCGGGATATTTAATTTTACTTTTCTTCCGAAGGCGGAAACCCACTGGTCTATTGGCCTTGTCGAGCCGCCTGTTAATTCCTCAATCATCATGACAAGCCTTCTTGAGTTGTCGGCTAAGGCTGATATGAGTTTTCTTGTATCCCCATCATCACTTACCTTAGATCCGTAATCATCAATTTTGTCAGAGTCTATTTTGGCTGCCTCTTCCCTGATTTTTCCAAATAAAATCATGAAGTTTTTCAAGGCGCCTTCTTTGTCTGTTGGCAATGGATTTGGGTCGCCGATTAACAGGCGATTTGTTGGGTCTCTGCCTGCAACTAGATCCAAATAGATTAGATACTGTGTGTAGAATAGGTCAAGCAGGCTTCCAGGATATCCGCGTGTTGAGCCTGTTAGAATATCAAATTGTGTGGACAATGCCTGTGCATAGTCTGTCTGGCCAAAGGCGACCAGATTATCTAGAACACCATTGATTACAGTTGCAGGCGTCCTGATATCATGCCTTAGTGGGGCTGAGAAACCGCCGTCTGTTAATATTGCAACAACTGTTTGTGTTTCCCTTTCTGTGAAGCCTAGTTCTTTTCCAAATTTCTGCGCGCCTGTGATAAGGCCTCTATACTGTTCTGTTGTGTAGCCTTCTGGGAGCTTGTGGTTGGGTCTTATAATCACAAGGCTTATGTCATCTGTCTGTTCAATGTTGTTTTCCTCAACAAATTTGTTCCATTCAATTAATACAGCATCTGTAAGCTCTTCAGAGGTTGCGCTTGGGTTATTTTTTAACACATCTTCTACCACAGATGTTATTAGGGATTCAATTCTTTCTTGGCCTACCCACTGACCGCCTATTTTAGAATCTTCAAAGCCGTCACTAAATAGTACAAGGACGCCTTTGTCTAATGTGATCTTGTTTGTGTTGAGCGGCATCCTTGGATTGAACAAATCTTCTCTCATTTTATTTCTCACGACAGTTGGTATTGGGAGAGGGAAGGAATTTCCTATTGGCTCTGTTGAGCTAACTTTTCCTGTGGCTGGATCAAAGTTAATTGCAAGGAACCTGTTTCCTGAGCGGGAATATTCCACTTCTCCTGTTGCCTGGTCAACATCTGCTATTACATAAGCTGTGAAATCTGACCTGCCCAAATCACCACCTTCTTGTTGCCTGGTTGCAAGGCTGGCATCAACTTCAAACAACATTTCTTGGAGGTTAAGGTCTCTGTTCCTCCAGACAACATCGAACACTATATTTCTTAATCTTTCTGCAGATTGGCCGTGGTTCTTTGCATCGGCAAAAACAACCCTGGTTACCCTCCTCCCGTCTGCGAGTGTAAGATCGTATGAGAGGACACCGTCACCCATTCCATTATTTTTAACTGGTTGTGATAATAAGGATACATCAGCTGATTCATGTTGTCTGTTTTCTCTTGCCTGCTCACCCTGTGGAGCGGGTTGAGGAGCTGAGAGCAATCTGATTTCTTTTGATTGGGACAAAGCAAACGGTGGCGACTGACTATTTCTGGACTCCTGCTCTCTTTTTATTGTGGCCAATGCAGATGATTGTGGTGGGTTGACTACAAATAAACCGCCTTCAAGCAAGGCTATTATAGACTGTACTTCTTCTGGAGCAAGACCGATATCAAGAAGTTCTGATCGCAATTTTTCCCTGCTAACTTCCCTCCTCCCTGTCGGCTGTTGTGGGTTTGTGAAGTCCGCAACAAGATGGAAGTTTCTTTTTATTGTGCCAGACATCTGGGCACTGAGTCCTTCAAGTATTTGATAGCCTTCTCCTGACGCTATTATTGATTCAGCTTCTGCCCTGTTGAAACCAAGGGACTGAATCCTGTAAATAATTTCTTCTCTGCTGACACCGCTCTGAAGGATTTTTAGTAACTCTGAGCGCAGATAATCCACTTGGGCTTTGCCTTCGCCTTTTCTAAGGCGGTTGTTTAGTATTGTGTCAACTATTTGTTGGCTGCCCTCTCCTTTTTGGACTCTTCTAGAAATTATTATGTCAATTATCCTGTTGACAACAGCTTCTGGTGTGGCTTGTTCAACTGTTATTTGGTTCTCTATCCCAAACCTCTTCAAGGCATTTCTCAATATTTTTTCCTGCTCTGCCAATTGTCTCATTGCTTCTTCTGCTTTAAAGTTTCCTGCTCTTATGTTGAGGAGAGTGGCTGAATATTTTTCATACCATTTACCGAAGAAATCCCCGAACTCAGCTGATTTTACACCAAGGGCATCAAAAAATCTGGTGAAGGTGTTGTGGGTTGGAAGGCCAGCAAGCTTCAGGCCAATTGTTGTTAGGAGGGCCTGTTCAAGGGTGAGCCTGTCGTGTTGGTCTCCTGTAAACCCATACATCACCTGGCCACCTGCCCAGAAGCCCATTACTTCAAAACCGAAATGGATACCGTTGGAGGCGAGGCTCCTTAATAGAGAAGCTGAAGCTAGTTCGCTGCCTGCTGTTGTTAAACCAGTAGCCTTTGTCAAGCCTCTGCCAAGATATCCAAGACCGCCAAGACCCCAGACAGTTAGATAAGAAGATGCAAAATGTTTTAGGCTGTAGTCACCTTTTTCTCCGTAGGTTATACCGCCAATCACATTGGATCCAGGGACAAATAAACCAGGGAAAGTTAACCAGAATGCTGTTTGTCCTGCAGCTGCAGAACCAGTTGCCCCAGTGGCAAGGCCTCCAATTATTGTTGCGCCTGTCCTTGCTGCAAGGCCGCCCCCAACAACAACTATACCCATCCTGCCTACAGAGCTTGCCTGCAAGTAATCTGCGCCTGGGAGAATATTTTCATCAAATAAAGATTTAGTAATCCATTCAGGTAAGGTTGGAGGTGTTTGCAGCTCGCCTGTATTTGAAACCCAGCCGGTTAAGACAAGTTGGACATATCCTATTCTGTCTGTTTGTTTTATTGTGTTCAGAACAGATTGCCCTCCTCTGCTGATTGCAAGTAGAAGTTGTGCATATCTTTTTCTGGACTCTGTTATCTGGTCAAAAACATCTTTTCTATCAGTTGTATAACCTATAGAACTTCTTCTTCCGTCTGACAAAATTTTCCTTTCTTCCTCTTGTAGGCTGTTAATGGATGATATTATCTCTTCAGCGGATTTGGAGAAATCTATTTTAGATAAAATATTCTGTTCAAAGGTGGTTGTGTATATTCCAGTTGTTAACTTTGCTGCTCCTCTTCCAGCTGATTGAAATCCAACAACAAATGGTCTGAACACACTCATTTCCTCAAGTAAGGTGAACCTGTCTGTCCATTCTGCCTGGCTTAATCTTATTTGGCTTTGTATCAGGCTTGAAATAATTAGGGCGTGGTTCTGTGTATTTTCTTGTTGGAGGCTGGACAGGACTGACAATTGGCCTTGCCTCACACTTTCCAATTCGGCAGCCAACCTGCTGATAGCAATCGTTTGGTATGTGTTCTGGTTTATTATTCCTGTTAAAATTTCAAAGGTTGGGTTGGTCGCTCCTGGCTGATTTTTTATTTCTTCCCTTCTATCTATCTCGTCCAATAAAATCTGGGCGCGCTGATTATAAAAATTTGAAAGTATATTTGGAATATTTTGACTTGACTGCAAGCCGCGGTAAATAGCTATACTCTGCCTTCTCTCGCTTAGGATCCATAACTGGTGCTCAAGTCTTCTCACTTTTCCTTGATTTGTTTCTTCCCCTCCAAATCTTGTTCCACCATACAATTCACTTGTCCATTCATCTACCAGCACGCGTTCGTAGCTCGACTCTATCTCAGCGGGATCTTGACTGGAATACCTATCTGAATCTTCTGGCGTTGTCACAACAATTATCTGGATTTCCACTGTCCTCAGCTTCTCATACAATATTTTTATTTCTTTTTCCAAAGATTTTATTTTCTGGTCGCTCCTGCTCCAGAAATATTTGGCTTTCTCCTTCAACAGGGCTTCTTCTTTTTCTTCTATCTGTGTTTTCAGATTTGATCTTGCGGAGGACAGGCTGGCGAACTCTGCTTGTGTGGCTTCGCGTTTTTTATTGAATTCGAGGCTTGACTCCTGGCTTTTGAGTGATTGCAGCCTACCTATCTCTCTTTCTGCATCAACCATTTGCTGCTGTTTTTTGTCCAAGTCTTGCTGAGCCTTATCACTATCAGGGCCTTGGGTGGCTGATTGATGTGTTTTATACAAAACGTCCCACTCTATATTCAAAACTTCCAAGTGGGATCTTAAATTTTTAATTTTAGTGTCTAGATTTTGAATAGCTGTCTCAACATTTTTTTTCTCCAATTCAATTTTTATTGCAGTTAGGGACTTCAAGATTTCCCTGTGTTCTTGCAGAGCGAGCCTTGCATCTGTGCTTACACCCTGCCTCAAGAATTCTAAATAACTTGTGAGCTGTTCCTTGTGCCACAAATTTCCAACAATACTAACCCCGGAATAGCCTGATTTTATTCGACTTAATTCAGCTTCAACCTTTGTCATCTCTGCATCAACGGCAACTTTGGTGGAGACATCTTGCCCAGCCTCAATTCTTTCCCTGACCTCCATCTCTTTCTCCTCTTCCTCAACTGCCGCAGAGACAATGCTTTCTACTTTTAATTCAGCTGTGGATATTGTGCCTGTTATGGTATCGTCTAGTAGGGAAGATATTTCTGAAACAAGCTTTTTAAAAGAAGATTTTTTATCTTGTGCTATTGCCTGGTTTCTCAAGGTGGTTTGTAAAAATACTAATGTGTTGTACAGGTCTGTTATACCGTCCGGGCTTATGCCTTCTAGCTTGCCTTGTTCAGTTGATCTCTGCCTTTTCCAGAAGCCGAGCTTTATCTCTATGTGTTTTATCAGGATATCAGAATATAATTCCGCGTCTATTTTTCCCTGCTGTAGATCGGCTGTTGCAGAAATTAAATCTTTTTCAGAGGCAGCCAGAACATCCCCCAAATCGGCTAGGTTTCTGATACCTCTTAAATCCCTTCCAAGGATATCTAACCTCAATTTATAATCAATTGCCTTTTTCATCTGGGTGACAAGGGTTTGCTGTTGTTGTGTTAGTGTTTGGCTTTCAAGCTCCCCCAATATTATGGAGGACTCTTTCCACAGCCTTCTCCATTCAACAATTCCTTGGTAATCGCCTCGCTGAGATTCAATTGTTCCCTTCTGGTATTTTACTGTGGCTAGTATAAACTTGTCCTTTAATCTGGAAGAACCTTGAAGAAGGTTCTCTAATAGAGTCTGTATAAGGGTTGTTTGTGTTGGGTTGATCTCGGCTGTTTTCTGGGCAGCTTCTGTTAGAATTGAAATTTTCTCATCTAGATTTTTTGCGAGATTCAAAAATTTTTCTATTTCCTCTATCCTTCCATCTCTGGCAAATTGGATTATTATATCTGCTTTGTTTATGCCTTTTCCTCCAGTTGCGGTATTTATTCTGGCCTGTATATACTGGATCCCAAGAGTGTCATTTGTCCTCTCTGCCTCGCTTAATGCCGTGGCATAGAAACTGTAGGCATCTGCTGTTTGGTTCTGATTTAATAGATCTTTAACCTTGTCCATGTCTTCTTTGTATTTTATTCTGACAAGCACGCGCTCCTTTACTTCTGATGTCTGGTCTAATAATTTACTCTTTGTTGAGTTGTCAAGGAAGTTTGCATTGTTAGTAATGGAGGTTATGGAATTGGCCGCGGATTCAGCTTCTTCTTTTGTTGTCGCAGCTTCGAGTTTTTTTATTTCTTCCAGAAGATTCCCTCTTTGAAGGTTTTCTTCAATGACAGATCCTATTTCAGTCAGTTCTGATACAGCACCTTGTTTCAAGGAGGTTTTAATTTTATCAAAGGATTTTTTCAGGTTTCCAAATGCTCTCTTTGCTTCTGCTGTCCTACCGCTGTTTGCGAGCTCTATTACTTGGGTCAGCTGGCTATTGAAATCAATAAAATCTTTTCTTTTCTGGACATAATCATCAATCCTCTGCTTTTCCAAATCCATTATTTCTTTCTTGTTTGGATCGCCTTCTAGTTGGGCTTCCCTCAATTTTATATATTCTTCTTTTGCTACGTCCATTTCCTCTGGTGTGCCAGCATCTTCAAGTTTTGCGAGGGCTCTCTGTATAGCTATTTCTTTGTCACTCAAAACTTCTTCTGGTGTTCTCCATTTTTTTGGTCCCCAATATGGGCCACTCTTCTCATAAAAATTTTGACAGGATATACAATTTCCATCTTCCTGCGGGTCATATTCTGGCAAAGAACCCAGCGGACATGGAAGATCGCATTTTGTGGACTGCCCTATAGCATTATAGGTATTTGCAACCGACTCTGAGACTTTTTTGAGGAAGCTTTCAGCATGATTGGAGCTAACCATGAGGTGTTGGTATACTTGGAGGCCTAGAAATATGGTTTCGTTTATATCCTTTGAGACTGGAGAAAAAACTTCTTTGGCTCTGTTGTTGCTTTCTTCCAAAGCGTCTATATAATTATTTGCTTTATCTAAATTATCTACTGCATTGTTCAAATCTTGTGTTGCAGCTGCACAGCCTCTGCTTGGCGTGATTGTTGACTTTAGGCTGTTTATGTTTCTAGTTAATTTGTCTTTGGTATCTTTTATGGACCCCAGAAGTTTTTCAAAACCTAGAATTTTTTCAGAGATTTTCTCTTCTATTTTGTTTTGATCAAGGGATTTAAGGTAGGCTGCCCTGTCCTCGGCTTTTTTCTGCAATTCCTGAGCCTTCTGCTGGCGTGTTTTTGGATCTGCAAGTTCTTCCAGCTCCTTTACATTTTTTTCTATCTCGTCTATTGATTCTCCTTGAAGACCTTTTTGTTGGAATTCCTGTTCTATTTCCACAAGCCTCTCTTTTTTGTTTTTTTCTACTGTAAGCTTTCTGATCTTGGCTTTGACTTCTGTCTGACTCCTAAAGATCTCTTTTACTTCAGGACTATCCCTTCCCTTTGCAGATACAAGTACGAAGTGCAGTCCTTCTAAACTGCCGCTTTCAGTTTTCAGCGAGTTCAATTCCCTATATATTTCTGAAAGTGGACTGCTGTCTGTTATTTCGGACTCTGTTTCTCTGTATTCTGGGTTTTGCTTTAGAATTCTTTTTCTTAATTCAAGATCTGTTTTTTTATTCCTCAGTAACTCACCTGTTTTTGCTATCTTTTCCTCAGCCTCTTTTAGCTGCTTTTCCCCGTCAGGGTCATTGAATTTTTCTACAAAATCCTGGATATCAGAAAATAAGCCAGCTGGGAGGCTGTTTATTTCAGGTGTTAACTTGAGATGATCTTCTGCAAGGGCAAATGCTTCATTTATATAATTTGCGTATCTTTGTGCGAGGCATGGTTGCTTTCTTATGTTTTCTTTTGTCTGGCTCATTTCATAAGCAGGATCAAAACAACTTGAAAGAGTATCAAATTCCTTTCCTGTGAGCTGTTGGTTTTGGATAATATTTTCAATAATTGTATTTGGTTCGACTACATCAATTTTTTTTATTATTTCCAGTTCAGATGGTCTGATAGCTATCTGTAAACCGGTGATTGGATTTGAATATGGAGACCTTCTGGAAGTTGCTGAGGAGCCTGTTGTTAGTTGTGATGATTGTAGACCAGGCAAAACAGGCGCAGGCACGTCAAGTTTTATACTGTTCAAGATGTCTGAAGTTGTTTGCATGTTGGAATCTAGGGAAGTTTGTGCCTTTCCCAATCTGTTTTCAATACCATCCAACCTTTCCTGTTTTTCAATAAATCTGCTCAAAAGATTTTTGATTTCTGGTTTATCGCTTGTTGGAACAGCTAATTTATCTACGAAATTGATGGCTTGAGGGCCCGTGAGCCTGCCTGATTTATATAAGTTTAGAAGATGCTGGACTGCAGATTCTGAGAAAACAGTTATGTCAATATCTGGCGTTTCGCTTATGTCGAATTGTGATTTGCAGCCAACATCGTCTGGATAGTCTGTGAAATTATCTTGATCATTATCTATTTTGTCCAGGCATTCTGCTTTTCCTACACCTGGTTGTGATTTGGTTGGAATTATATTTGGTGTGAGGTTGATAAATGAGCCATCTAAAACTTCTGGTTTTGTTGGCTCTTCAAGATTACACTCTGTAGATGTGTAGGATTTTTTCAGATCCTCTCCTTCTGGGCAGTCTTTGGAGCAAGCCCTTTTTGCAGTAGATGGCGGTGTAATAATTACTTGTTCGCAGGCTCCGTCTCTACAGACAGTGTTACTTGGACAATTTAAGGAAAGGGATGTTGGAACAGAGATATCTCCTTGTTTACAAAAGTACTCCTGAACTATTAGGTCACCAAGACAAAAATCTTCAAATTGGTTTTGGCTTTGTATGCCTGTTTTGCCTTTAGTGAACAGGTTGAGGCCGTTGTCTGAATCTGTGCATGTTGAGGCTGGGATCGCAAGAGGTGATGTAGTGATCGTAGTAGGGGTTGGAATTTCTGAAGGGATATATACACAAGCCCCTTCAATGCATCTAAAACTGGGGTTTATTTGACTGCAGTCTATTGACTCTGTTTCTACTATGCTTGGCGTGCTGCAGTAGTTCTCTTTCAAAATACCTCCTTCGCAAGAGTCAATTCTTGTTCCTAAAACAGTTGGTGGCTGACCGGTTGTGCTCAGAAAAACATTCGATGTATTCCCCTTTACAAAGTAGTTCCTGCCAGATTCCCGCAGGCCAGTTTGGTCTATGTCAGAATCAAAACACTGTGTTTCTGTTTGGGTGGTTGTCACGTTTGCTGCTTGCACTAAGATCACAGAGGTAAAGATAGCTAACAACACCAAAATAACTAAAAGACCATATCCCCTCATATCGCCTATCCCCTCACCTATTAATATTATACTCAATAATTAATATATATGGCAGCAGTTACGCTATTTGACCTTGAAATAACTGTGCTCGCAGGCCTGGTTTCTGCAGTTGTTGGGATGCTGATCTATAGAAGGATACATATAGGTTTTTGGGGATTTCTTGGGGGAATTGCGTCTGATTGGCCTAAATATCTGCTAGCCACATTGGGAGCGACAAACCTGCATAATGTCCTTTTGGTTTCTCACACAGCTGGGATTGTTTTGTTTCCAATAATTTTAGTAATTCTAGATGTACTTTTACTCGAAATAAGCTTGTTAAAATATTTAAAACCATTCTATTTTATCTTGCCAAAGCAGCTAAAGTCGGCTGTGAGATTTGAGAAAGTGTTAGAGAGATTGCAACATTATAATACAATACCAAGACCAATAAGAATTGGCGCTGTTTATTCTGTTGGTGTGATTGGGGGTATTATACATTTAGCAATAAACCTTGCAATAGGGGCTTTGTAGTGTATGAGAACGGTCTATATAATTCCTGGTTTTTAAAAAATTGATTTTTGCAAGCCAATTATTTTACTGTATTTATTGGGCAACCTTTCAAATAGGCTTTTACATTTTCAAGTATGACTTCCAATGTCTTTAAGCGGGATTCTTTTGTATTCCATGCATTATGAGGGGTTAATAACACTTGCGGATACTTAAAGTAGCCATCGTCCGCACTTATTTTTTCAAATATGTCTGTTTCAACACCGTAACCGAAAACCTTTCCATCAGCAATCCCTTTCAAAATGGCTTTCTTATTTACTAATTTTTCCCTTGAACAATTTATAACGATCACGTGTTTTTTCATTTTTTGAACTTCTTCAATATCTATTATATTTTCTGTTTCCTTGTTGAGAGGCAAACAAAGAGTAACAATATCACTGCTTTTTAGAAGGACGTCAAGTGAAACAGTTTCTATTCCCGATACCGATTTCATGCTTTTGCTTGTTCCCAATATTTTCATTTCAAAACCATTGGCTATTCTTGCAATACTTTGACCAATATCTCCTAATCCAATTATTCCAATGGTTTTTTTATAAACTTCCAATCCTTGATAATTAAAAACATTTACCTGACCTTTATTTCGTGTATCCCTTTCAGATTCGGATATTCTTTTTGAAAGGTTCAATATCATTCCCCAAGTATGCTCTGCAACAGCTTCAGAGTTACAACCTTTAGCAATTGATACAACAATATTCCTTTTTGTTGTCTCGCTAATATCTATCCAGTCAACTCCTACACCAAATACGGAAATAAATCTTAATTTTTTTAACCCGTTAATCATTGTTTTTCCAATTTTCCTAAAACCACTTGAGCCACAAATCAAGATTTCTGTTTCTGGTATTTTCTCGATTGCATCGTTTTCTGATAAGTTTTTTGCATCAATTATATCAACTTCTCCTAGTACTTTTAGCTCGTTTATTATGTTTTCTGGCAAATCAGATTTATTTAAGACAATTGTTATTTTCATATTTTCCCTTATTAAAAAATAAATTAACAGGTTTTATAAACAAGCACTCTTTTTACGTGTTAGCATTCCAAACCCCATACAGTTATGGGCTGCCGCAAACCTTGCCATATTTTTAATTATTTCTTTCCAAACTTCTTTTTGTACAATTCAATCGACTCTTTAACAAGTTTTTTTGCTGCTGCTGCGTCTTGCCAGCCCTTTACTTCGACTGTTTTTTTCTCCAGAATTTTGTAGGTTGCAAAGAAGTTGGATATTTCGTCTAAGATGTGTTTTGGCACGTCCTTTAGGTCTTTGAAATCTTTGAATCTTGGGTCTTTGTCAGGTACGCATAACAGCTTGTCGTCTTTCTCCCCTTTGTCAATCATTGTTAAAAAACCGATAACCCTAGCCTCTACTAGAACACCTGGGAAATTAGGTTGAGTCACTAAAAGTAAAGCGTCTAATGGGTCTCCATCCTCGCAATGCGTTTGTGGTACAAAACCATAATCCCCTGGATAATGGACAGCCGAGAAAAGTACTCTATCCAGCTTGATTAGCCCGGTTTCTTTATCATATTCATATTTGTTTAGAGATCCTTTTGGATTTTCTATAACAACATTAAGTACATCTGGAACACACGGCCCTACTGGCAAATCATGCAATAGATTCATATTATCACTCCCCTAATTTTACTAAATATTTTTTCTGCTTTAAGTAGATTATTTCTCTTTTTTCTTCTTTAAGGCTTTTTATGAGATCTGTGTCTTGGGTGCAGATTATATAATTTCTTCTCAAGCTTAATAACTCTTCGTCCACCCTCTTTTGCTTGGATTTTAGTACTTGGACTTCTTTAGCTCCCACCAACTTTAAAGTCAATTTTGCTTGTTTACTGACTATCCCGCTTCTTTTACATAGGGTTTCCAATTCCCTTATTACAGAATCTAAGGTATAGAACTCTGTTACACCCAGTCTTTTCAGTTCAAAAAATATGTCTACCTTAAACGTTGCAGGTATTAGTAGGAAATTGGTGTCTAAAAGGGCTTTCATAATTAAGCTTTAATAACTATAATATAAGTAAATATTATGCATAAGAAGGTTGCTGTTTTAGTGGCTTTTCTGTTTTTTGTAACTATTGTCATACAACCCACTGAGGCTGCTGCCGCCAAAATCACAGGAGCTAGCTGGTCGACATCTCAGGCAACACAGGGGGATACTGTTACACTTTCTATAACAGCAGAAGGCCTTAATGGAAAAACAATAAAATTTACTATTTATGAAGATGATCCGTGGCCTTTCCCAGATGATTATATCACAGAAAAAACCTCTACAATAAATAATGGTAAAGCATCTGCTTCTTGGACAACTGAATGGGGACATGAAGGATCTTTGCAGGGAGATCCTGAATACTATTTTAAAGCAGAAGCTGGTGGATATTCTAGAGACTCTGGGCAGCTTAATATTAGAAAAAAGGAGCTAGTTTGTGCATCAGATGAAGTTAAGGTGGGAGACAGATGTGAAAAGAAAAAAGAAATAAACTCTATAACTTGGTCAAAGTCTGCTGTTTATGATGGGGAGTCTGTTGATATTACTGTGAAGGCGCAGGGGTTGGATGGCCAATGGATTGAATTGAAGATATATGAGAATGAGCCATATGATCTTGATTATTATACAGGTACTACACTTAATGCACAGATAAGCAATGGAATAGCTTCAACTTCTTGGAAAGCAAAGTGGATAAGTGATGGTTTTGGAGAGGGGGATCCTGAATTTGTTGTAAAAGTTGAGGCTGGAGGAAAGACAACAGAATCTGGGATAGTGAAGGTCAAACTGCTTTGCCAACCAGATCAAGTTTTAATAAATGGAGTTTGTGTAAAGCAGGAGATAAAATCAGTGAGCTGGTCTGTATTGGAGGCTAGGGAAGGGGATAATGTAGATATAATTGTGCAAGCCAGTGGTTTTGATGGGCAACAAGTTAAATTAGAATTGTGGGAAAAGGATTCCCTTATTTCGAAAGTGGTAAGTGATGGTGATGATCCGAGAGGCGAGTTTTCTTCAACCATAAGCAATAACGAAGCTAGATACACTTGGACAGCCAAATGGGAAAAGGATGAAGATGATAATCCAGAATATTTTGTGAAGGCTGAGGTTGGCGGAAAAACAGCTTATTCTGGCAATTTGAATGTGCGAAGTTTTTGCAAGTCTGATGAGACCAGAGTAAATAATCAGTGTGTTATACAGGAAATCAAATCTGCTTATTGGGAAAATGCTCCATCGATTATTTATAAAGGAGATAGGTTAGTTTTGGTTGCAGAAACATCAAATTATCCCCAAAATACAGAGGTAAGTTTTGAGCTATATTCTCGTGAGAGTATAGGTCATGAATCATTATTTAAAACACTTACAGGGAAGATAGACTCTAATGGCGTCGTTAAAATTGAGTGGGTTGCTGAATTGTCTGAAAAAAAAGAAATGAATATCTTTTTTAAAGCCGTTATAGGCGACAAAAAAACAAAATCTGGAATAGTAAAATTGAGGCAGAGAGATCCAAACTGGAATAAACCAATTCAACACCCAACTCCAGATGATATAGACATATTTTTTAAAGAAACTGCTCAAAATCTATTGGCCAAAACTGTAGTTCCTAATAAAGGATTTTATGTAATTGTTCCAGACCATTTTACCGAAGAACAAAAAAATGAGATAAAGCTTGCTTTAGAATTAGCATACTTCAGCCAGCTAAACGGAGATCTTAAGAACAAACTCCCTCTGCTTCAAGAAGTTGTAAGTGCTTGCGGTATATTAGATTCAGAAATACCAGCGAAACTTGAAGAAGGAGATTACGCAGGTTTTATCATAGCAGTTTTGGGTAAAGTCACACCAGGTATGATGGCACTTCCATGCACAACTAAACTTCTAGAAGCAACAACAACTAGCAACACAAACTTAGATTTACTGGAACCGACATTTAAGAAATCAAGTGATGTTAAACATTGTAATCCTGATTCTCAATGGGATACGCAGGTTATCTTATTTGGTAATGAAAGAAACAACAACGGAATAAAGTGTTATTCTGATTATCTAGATAAATCAACATCAACCTCGATACATAACAGTGCTTGGTATAAAGAAGTATATAGATCTTTAATCTTGTATTTGGAAGATGAGAAAGAAGAAGAACTTGTATTCCCCGTACATATAGATTATCTTGCTGGTGTTGGCTTCACTGTCTTACAACCTGAAGAAGAGTTTGATTTAATTGAATTAGCGTATATATTATTCGATCCTAGAGGCTGTAAGAAGATTAGTGCAGATGAGTTTAGCACAAGTGATAAAATAGGCGGTTTTGGAAGTTGTGTTTTTGAAATTGGTACAACTTTTATACCCCTAGGAAAAGCTGGGAAAGTTACAAAATTAGGCAAATTGAAAAAATTGGGGCCTGCTGACGAGATACTCAAAGCAGCAAAGAAAGGTGGAGATGATGTATTAGGTAAACTAGTTCTTAAAGGCGGACCAAAACTACTTGATGAAGTTGGCCAAAAGGCTTTAAAGAGACAGTATTACATAGTGCTCAAAAATTTCCTGAAAAATAATAAAGATGACTTGTACTCTTTTGTGACAAAAAACAGACCTGGCTACAGAAAGATGCTCAAGGTAGTAGCTGAATCTGAGATAAAATGGACAGATGATCAACTCAAGGCTTTATCCAAATTATCTCAGGACGAATCTACACTGAAGTTTTTGGATAATTATAAGAAAAATTCTAAAATAATTGAGGAGTTTTTAGAACTTGCAGCCAAAGATGAGAAGATTGCAAGTAAAATAAGTCAAAGAATAGCAGATCTTCCCAGTTCTGTAAAAATAACTGATGAAGTTGTATCAGGACTGATTAAACTAAGCAAAACTGCTCACCAATTTGGCTTTGATATTTTATATCATGATGTATCTGATAAACTTTTGCCAAAACTAGGTGAGATGTTTGCAGATGGTACGGTAAGTCAGAAAATAGAAAAGCTAATAAAAAAATACAAACTTGAAGGCAAGATAAAAAAAATAATTTTCAAAGATAGGATAGGTATTGGTGCACATTTCGGTGATGCAAAAATCTATTTCAAAGGTGTAGCGGATATAGAATTATCTGTGGATGATTTTTTAGAATATGGATTACTAAACACCAAGAAAACACTTAGAGATGGTACACTGGTAGAAGAAATGGGCCACGCAGCAACATTGTTCAAATTTCAAAAAATCGCCCTTAAATCTGGAAGAAATGTAGAGGAATTATGGTCAGAGAAGAAGAATATAGAAGGTGTTTACACAACAATGTATGAATATGTCGTTGAAGTTTTTCACAAAGGTAAGCTAGGCTTTGCAGAGGAAAAAGCATTTGAGGAAGATGTTATACTGACAAAACTTACAAACCTAGATCCAAATAACATAAAAGCAATACAGGCAGACGCACAAAATTATATAAAGTTTGTAAGGTTTGAGGAGAAGACAGAAAGCACTTTAATGGCTATACGAACAGCTGCACTTGCACACGAATATAAAATACCAAATTATATTGAAAAGTTAAAATCATCTATAAGAGAAGAATATATAACAAAAAGAATAATCGAGAAGCCAGCTTTATCAAATGATGCAACATTCATCAAAAAAATAAATTCAGAAGCAGATGTTGAACTTAAAAGATTTGATAACTTAGTTTCTGACCTAAGAAAGTTTGGAAAGGAGGTTTCTGATAAACTTTTAGATGATAATCATGATAAAGAATTTTTGGATTTGGTAAACAATTATTTAATAAACAGAAAGGGACTTGTATGGGGCATCGTTTTAGTTCCAGTATTGCCAGTCGATGCGTTTGAGACAGAAGATAAGTCTATAGATTTGAGTGGCAAAGAATCCCCAACACCATCACCTCTCCCACCAATAGCAATAGCATGTTCAGTGGATGATTTTTCATTTTCATGGTCCGCGTGTGTTAATGGATGGCAGACTGGAGTTTATACTAAAAAAACTGGTGTAAGTTGCAAAGGTGGAGTACCAGAAGGCGCGAGACAGACTTGCGTGAATACACCAGAACAGCCACAGCCAACACAAACTCCAGAGTCATCACCACAACCTCAAACACCAGAAAAACTTGAAAGTTCTAAAGTCCTTGAGGCAGAAAGATTATCTGGAGGTAATTTGCTTGTTCAATTAAGAAAAATGCCTGGAAAAAATAAAGAATATGAGTTTTATGTAAGCAGTGTTTTCAGAGCAAGTATAGTATCCTATGGAATAGAGGTTATAGACGATGAAGAAAAAACATTTTTCTCTAGGAGTAAATCTACAATAGAGTCGGAAGATTATGATGAGACATTTAAAATAGAAAAGGGGAAGTTTTCTGTAAAGCTGACAGCATTATGTGGTATTGATATTGGTCTTTCAAACTGTGATCCTAGAATAGCGTTTGGTTCAGATATGTTGACATTCCCTAAAGGTTCCAAAAACTCTGTGACCAGAAAATACTTCCAAAATTTAGAAACCCAACCACAACTACCAGAAACTCCATCTGACAATACTGTTCCTACTCCGCAACCGACAGAAACACAGACACCGCAACCAACACCAACTCCATCACCAACAGAGCCAATACCAACACCTACACCTAAACAAGTCCAATATGAAAGTAAATCTAAGATAAAAATATACAACCCCTATTCAGCAAGTTACAAAATCAAGCTGGAAATAATCAAGGATAATGCAATTGTGAAAACAGAAAGTTTGGAAGTGGCTAAATTAGCGGCTTTTGAGACAGATTGGACGAGCTTGGATTCAGGAAAATATACTGTGAATGTTGAATGGGAAAACAAGGAGACTGGATCTAAAGATAAAGCTAGCCAGGCGTTGATACTGAAGAATGGGAGGAGCAGGATTGCGATTTTCAACATAAAAGATGTTTTAGATCAGGGAGGCGCAGGACCAACAACAGGTTCACCTCAACAACCAAATAATCCAAAACTGCCGGATTTGGTTGTTGAAGAAATAAAGCTGAAAAAGACAACTGTGAAATCAGGCTCTTATCTGCCAATCCAGTTTGCTGTTAAAAATATTGGGGAGGCTGCGGCCAAAAATATTAAATGGAGGCTGTCTTATCCAGACGGCTCAATTGAGAAGACTTTGACAGAAATACAGCCTGGAGGATTCGCTCTTGTGATTGAGTTTATAAAGGTTGGCAACTTAGGTAACCATAAAATTGAGATTTTTGTAGATCCTGAAAACAGCATAGCTGAATTAAGGGAAGATAATAAGGAGAGTATTGAGGTGGCTGTTGTATGATGTATAGATCAAGATTTTTTAGACCACTTGCTTTTGTAGCGGCTTTGGGCTTATCTGCAATTGGTTGCGGAGGGAATGGAGGTGGCGGAAGCAGTAGCTTTTCTAACCCTCATGATATGCTTTTTTCTGAAATAAAAGATGATGAACCTGGCTTATTAGAAGGGGATTTCCCTATTTTGTATGGATTTTTTTCCAACAATACAAATAATGCAACTGGTTATGTGGAAATGGCAACTATAAACTCTGCTCTAGCCCCATATGAAAGGGTTTCTGGGTTCAAAATAGTTGGAGATAAGCTATATTTAAGAGTGGAAGTAGCAGATCCTGCAAAAGCAGGTGGCATTAATGATAATGGTGGCCCAAAAACACCAGACTATGTTGGTCTTGTAGATAATAGAAATAGGAAAGGAATTAATGATTTTGTAGGGATGGGAGATTACGCTTCTGGTCAAATTACCCCACAACATGCATTCGAACATGCAGGGTTTTATTTTAATACAGTTGCTTTACCTACAAAATTGGATCCGGCAAACCCCTCTCCTAGGATAAGCAGGGTTTTTGACCCAGATAATCCAGCAAACACAGATGTACAAAGGGTTAACTACGGTACAACAAGCAGTCCTGTACAGGTTAGTTTGCCACCAGGCGTAGCTAATGTGAATTTGTTTATAGAAGGTTCGAAAAAAGATAGTGTTATAGTTTTTGATCCGACGCCAGCTGACAAAAAAATTCTTGAGGATCTTCAGAAACATCCTGGTTACGATCCAAGCCAGTTAAAAGCTGTTATTTTGGCGAGACCAACAAGGTATGCCGTTGATAGAGAACTATTTTTGAACGATTAGCTACCTCTTTGTCGCCTACATATACGTTTTAATATTTACCTGATAAGTATATATTATGAAATTGGTAGCTTTGCCTATTCTAGTAGCCTTCGTTTTGTTAGCTCTGCAAATAGTGTTTGTACAGGCAGATGTAGCTGGTATAATTGCCTATTCTCCAAGCCCAGGAGTCTATAGTACAGGAAGCATACTAGTTGATGTCAAAACAAGTATATCTGCAAATGTGACATATGCTGTGAATGGCGGTTTGAGACTACCTTTATTTAATGACACTAATAAGGCTAATCGGTCTAGTGTTCTTGAAACAAGTTTTGTAGAGGGCTCTAACATACTAATTATATATGCTGTAAATGGAAATGACACTGCCACTTCAATAATAAGCCTGACTGTAGACAAATCACCCCCTACCCTAACTATAAGGTCTCCAGCTGAAAATGCTGTTGTGGAGAATCCGAATGTTCGCTTTGAGTTCGTGCCAAAAGACAATGTTGCAGCCTCGCTTCCATGCACTTTATACATTAATAATGCCTTGTCAGATGCAGCAGATGTGGCCAGCGATTTAAGGGGGAGCTTCGATAAGCTTTTATTGGTAGGTAATTACACATGGAAGATCTCTTGTAAAGACCCCTCAAATAACACAGTATCGGTGACTAGAAATCTGACTGTCAAACCAAACTGTGGCGTGTTTGTTAAAAACTTAGCCCTTGTCAATGATAGCATTTCCTTCTTGATAGAGAATACAGGTTCGATAGACGAGGTTGTTGATTACACTTTGACTGTTAATTTACAGAAGATCTTGGCTAGCTATTCCAAAATAAATGTGACGCAAAGCATTCCTGTTCAAACAACATATGGTTTTGGGTTGGGTGTTTATCAGATAGAGGCGGAAGGTAAAGCAGACTGCGGAGCAAGCAGCTCACAAAAACTGGGTTATGCCAAATCCCCTGGTGAGAACACATCTTGTATTTTGCCAACTGGAGATCACAATCAAATCACATGCGACACAGCCAAAAGGGCTCTTATACAATGTCAAAATGGATTATGGAAAACATATACAAAGGATTCAACTGGCTATTGCGCTTCTTGCGGACATTGCGGTGATGGGATCATAAATTGCGGTGAAACAGAGACAGCATGCCCACAAGATTTCGGCATTTCTGTTAATTGTAATTGCCAAAACAAAACAGTGACTATAGGTTTTACACCCAGAACAGGACAAGATTTCTACTCATATTGTAAAAGTAGCTGCGGTTTACAGTGCAATACAGATTCGGAATGCCAAACAGGATACGAATGCATAAACAATGCATGTTCTAAAAGATCTGGAAGCTGTTTGGTTTCCATAAAGAATTTCGATTACACAAAACAGATTACCAGTGATCAGGAGGGGTATGTTTTAGCTTCAATAAAGAATACGGGTGTATTGAACGGTTCAATCACTGTAAAATTCTTTTTAGACAATTCTCAAAGAGGGTCTTTTGTCATACCTTTGCTTACACCAGGACAGGAAAACGGCACATCTTTCTATTTCAAAACAACTGCAGGACCACATGATATAAGGCTTGAGGCCCTTTCAAACTGTGGCGCACTAGACAAGAAGAGCGCAACAATCAATGCATTCTCTTCATCTTCTACACCAGCTGGCCAGACAGCATCGTTAACCGAGGCTAACATCAGTTTTGGTAAACCTAATACTACAATCGGAAGTGGTTCAGAGATTACCTTAAGTCTACTTAGCATAAAGCCTCAAGTTGTTAAGATAACTGTGACTGGTGTCCCTGAAGAATGGTTGGATTACCCAAAGATTATAGGGCTGGAGAAAGACAGGACGGTAAGGGTGTTTGTTGAACCTAAACAAGTCGGCGATTACAACCTTACAATATATGTAGAAGGAAAGGAGAAAAACTTCACATTTAGCTCAAACCTTAAAGTCCTGGAGAAACCAGCGGAGAAAAGGCTTGAAACAGAGAATATAGCTTTGATAATAGTTGTTTTAATTGCAATATTTTCAGTTGTGGTTTATTTAGGCTCAAGGGTTTTGCACAGGGAAGGGTTTTAGTTTATGGTTAGAATTGAGGTTTATGTTAGTAAAAGGTTGAGGGAATTTGTTAGAACAGATCCAAAACGCCCAACAGCACTGGTTCATGTACTTCAACCAATTTATGACGCGCTAAAAGATACTGGACCGACTAGAGTGGCTCGCCCAATGTCAGGTGATTATGAGTTTGATATTTTGAGGGAGGATAAGGCGGACGCTGTAGTTAATGCTATAAACAAATTAAAGGAATATACTGCAAAAGCTTCTGTTGAAGATACTGCTCCTCAATTTACTAGTTAACATATTCACTAAAAATCTCCTTTATAACTTGCGTCGCGTAAGCGCCTTTTTGCAAGGCAAATTCAAAAGTTATTTTCAGCTTGTTTTTATTTAGCTCGTCTTTTTCTATTTTGTATTTTAGATTTTTTGGGAAAATTAGCAAGTCCCTCTCAGCACCTTTTGCCTTTATTGGCAGTTGTTTTGTTCTAAAATCTTCTGGTCTTATATTCTCTTTTTTCAGTATTTTGTTTGCTATATTCAGAACTTCTGGATAGTTTTCCAATATTGTATCATACCCTACAATCGGGAGTTTTGAGTTTTTTCTGGATTTTTTAGCATACTCTAAAGCCATTTGGTTAAACAAGTAGGATTGATATGCATTTACAAACAACATCTGCAATGTTTTTGGTAGGGATCTAATCGCGCCACAATAATCATGTTTGTGATTATTCAAATAGTCGTCTATTAAGTTTGTCCATCTTGATCTATCGTTTTTAGTAAACTCTTTCACGGCCTTTTCAAAGTCCTTTCTCAAAATCAATTTCCCTATGATATGTGTATTCTTGTTTATACCAAACCGTTGTTCATCAAAAAGGTTAACTACACCACTCTTTTTGGTATCAACAACACTCTCCGCAACGAATTTCTCTTTGGTTTTTTCTATATCTCTGACAACTATTCTAAACTTATTTTCTAGAAGGTCACCTAACCTTATCGCCTCAGAGGATTTTTTGAAATTGGATAACTTAACACCATCTATTTTTACTTTTTTTAATTTGTCTATAGAAACGCCAAAAATAGATAGGGTTTGTTTTGTCACTGCGCTCTTATCTTTCAAACCAGCATACCCTATATGGTCGCTGGAAACGCCAAGTTGTTTTGAAATCAAATCTATAATATCCAACAGGTTTCTATCTGTTTTTTCTAAAGTAAACCAGACATAATCGCCATCTTGACTTGCTGTCTTAGATAGCACTTCCTCAACAAAAAAATCCTGGGGTAACTGTTTTATTTTCATTCTATAACTTGATAACATAGACCAGTGCCTATATTTCCAACACTTCTACTATTCTTTCTAATTCGGGGCCGCTTGTGTGATTTCCGACAACCATGCCTTTGGAATTGGCTATTATTCCAGATTTTACGAAGGCTGAACCAAAATTAACTGTTGCAACGCCTGTTTTCACCTTTAGTATGTTTTCTATGAGTTCTACTTCCTTTTTTTTAGTCTCTTTATGGACTACACATCCTTTGTTATTGGAAACTGCTAAAGCCCCAACAAGATCAAGGCCTGCAATCTTTGCTGTTTCTACTTTAACTTTCAGAAAGTCTCCTATCTCCTCTACATGTTTACTTAATCTTTCTGACACCAAACAGCCTTTGTCATTAATCAGGATGAGATTACCTAAAGCCGTGTATTTCCCCTTCAAAACGAGGACATTTGTTTTCTTTTCTATATTTTTTATTTCGTGTTGATATGCAATTTCTGGCAGTATAAGGCCATTGGAATTTCCAACCGAGAATATCCCTGCTAAATTTGTACCTGCAACTGTTGAGACTATAACTTTGACATCTAAACTATCATTTAACTGTCTTAACAACCTATCCTCTATGTGACCTATCAGAGCAAATTCCTCTGTTGCAAACCCGTAGAGCCCTACACTGGGATCCCCATTAAAATTGGCAGTAGTTACAGACATATCAATAATTATATACTGTTAATATAAGTATATGATCGAAAATAGGGACCTGTATAATCACCTTGCTAAAGGCTATAACCAGAGGCAAGAGAATCCTGCTACATCTATTTTGAGGGGAAAGGAAAAGGAATTGATGCAAAGGGCGTCCGGTTTAGTATTGGACTTGGGTTGCGGGACAGGTTATCACTTAGATTTTGCAGAGAATGTTGTGGGTCTGGATATCTCTGAGAAAATTTTACATGTAGCAAAAACCAAAAACAAAACTTTAGTGCAGGGCGATATAGAAAATTTACCAATAAAAAACTCCTGTGTTGACACGGTTTGCTGCTTTTATGGGACTTTGAATATAATTGATCTGGAAATGTCTGTTGAGGAGATTAGCAGGATAGTTAAAGTAAATGGGAATGTGTTGCTTTCTGTTACAAGTGTCATGGATATAGATAAATACAGATCCTCTCAAGAAAACAAAATAAAAAAGTTCAGGCTGGAAGGGAAGCCGGTAAAAACGAGGCTTTTTGAGAAGGAGGAAATTGTGGAAAAGTTTTTTCAGAAAGGATTTAGGCTAAAATATTTTGACTCAATTTTCAGGATACAAAAACCAAGGTGGGGGAATTTTAGGTCTTTTTCGCCCTGGGAGAAATTCAAGCTAAAAATAGAAAAAGTGTTCCCTAAAAAATGGGGGAAGATTTACTTGATGGTTTTTGAAAAATACAAAGACTAAGAATATATACTTGCTGGTATGTATCTAACTCCAAACTCACGTGTTATTATTACAGATTCATAAGATTTAACAAAATCAAACTTGTTCCTTATTTCTTTCATTATACTGTGGAATTGCTCTATATGATCCACTTCAAACTCTATTTCAAAGTCCCAACTGCCTATACATTGTATAAATGCTGTGATGTTTGGGTGGGTTTTACAAAAGTCTATTAACATTTTTTCTTTTTCTGTTGTTTTCTGGTGCAGATAAACAAAGGCTTTACAAAACTCCTTTTCAAGGAGGTTTAGATTAAGACCTATTCTATATGCGTTTATTATTCCTATTTTTTCTAAGTTTTTAATTCTATACTTTATTACGCTTGGTTTTGTTTTGCACGCTGAAGCTATATTAATTAACTTTTCTCTAGAATTATTAGATAATATTCTTAGAATTTTAAAGTCTGTGCTATCTAACTTTAAATTAACTACTTTCCCGCCAGTAATCGTGACCCTTCCTGTTTTCTTTTCTGGCAGAAGCCATTTTCTGTTGCACACATTTAGATAAATGTTGGTTATTATTTCTTTATTGTGTATGTATTTTGAGAATTTATCCATTATTTCAGCCAATATTTTATTATAACTTATCGTATCGGAGACTGCTACACCGCATATCATATCCCATTTGCCACTGCAACTTGCAACCCATGTTGAACATTCCAATTGTTGAAAGTATTCATATATTTTTTCTTCTAGTACAGGAGTGGTATTTTCTAGTTGTAAGTGCAACTTGAAAACCTGAGCATTTATATTGCCGTAGTTGAGCTCTGTGTAAAACCTAGTTATAACGCCATCTTTAACAAGTTTATTTATTCTATAGTTTAGTGACTGTTTGCTTATTCCAACTTTCTTACTTAGCGATGTTAGTCTTTGCCTAGAATTAAGGTCTAGTTCGTAAAGTATTTTACTGTCTTTATTGTCCAATATATACATATGTTAAATAATATTTATATAGTTTAAATAGTTTAGAGGCCAATTTTACAAAAGCACCTTTAATACTAAATATTTATACTTCTGTCAAAAATACATGGCTTTTGTTTTATATATCTAAATATTTTACTTTAAACATGAAAAATCAGAAAGTGCTAGTTTTGATTCTATTCGTTCTAATTTTAACAATAGTAGTTTCTGGAAGTGTAGAGGCCAAAAAGAACAAAGAAAGAATTTTGTTTTGTATAGACAATGAGATGAACGAGACTGCTGAATATAGAACTTATGTTAATGGGGATAATGTTTTACTGGACGGGAGAGAACGATCTGATTTTGATACGTATATAATAGGAGCAAATGAACAAGACCAGTGTTCTGAGACAAGAAAGAAGTTTTATGAGGGGAAAAACATAGCATCGGTTAAGTGGAGATTATACCAGAAAGGCGATTTCCTTGAAAAGTCAACATCAGTATGGATAGATGATGAAATAGAAAGGGTAAATATAAACCTTTATTTTGACACAAGAGGCACTTTAGAAGCCACAATAAAAAAACCAAACAGTAATAAGGATCATAGATATCAGACTTTTTTAATGGTTGATTCTGATGAAACAAGCACTGTTTTAAATAAGGATGAGATGGAAGTTACAAAAACGAAAACATTTCAACCAGGGAATTATGATGTCAAACTAAAATGGGAAAATAGGGTTACAAAAAAATCTGGTGAGGAGAGCGTTGGAAGAATTACGATAAACACTGGGCAAGTTACAAAGATAACAATAAGAATTGTTGACGGCAGTAAGGAGAATAGGGCGCCATCATTTGAAGACACTGGTCCATTTTCTGGAGAAGTTGGAAAATCAATCGATTTTAAGCTAAAAGCTACGGATCCAGATGGAGATCCAGTCCAATTTTCGACTAAATCGCAATATTGCACAACAAATAAAGAAGGTCAATCATTTTGTAAATTTAATTCTGAGGGGACACACAAAGAAACTTTCTCTGCTAAAGATGATAAAAACAATGAGGCTTATTTGGATGTGGATTTCCAAATAAAGAAGTCTCCGTCACCAGAACCCCCCAAACCGCCGAAAACGCCAGGTGTTCTAGAAGTCAACTGGTCTAAGACAGAAATAGGCGATGGAGAGATAGTAGAGCTTACTGCTAAGACAAAAGATGTTGAAAACGGCAAAGATATTAGCATCGATATATATGAAAAAGGGAAAAGTAATGTTTTTGAAACAAAAAAGGGCAAGATAAACAACAACTGGTTTAGAACCCAGTGGACAGCTCAATTAAAGGTCGATCCATACCAATCTTCCCAGTTTTATTTTGTGGTGCGAGTAGATGGCGCAGGCACCAAGGATTCTAATTATGTTAACGTGTTACCAACAAAAGAGGTTCAGGAAGCCCTAAAAGAAGTTGATAATATACTGAAGAGCGGATCTGCATATATAATAATCCCAGAAAAGTCTAAAATGACACCCGAAGCTGATAGACTGAGAAAGGCAATAGAAAAGAAATATAATTATGATATAACTGTAGGCAGCCCAAACCTTGTTGGAAACAGGCTAGCAGATAAAATAGTTGCAGAAAGAAACTTAATAATCGTTGATGCTGAAAATAATTACTTTTACCAGAAGTATATAACAGATAAGTTTAGTGGCTCTGGACAAGAGATTAAAATCACAAAAAATCCTGCTATAGACAGCAGAAGAAAGTCCATATTATTAGGCAAAGGCGAGAATACACTGGTTGGCCTTAGACTAATAGTTGAAAACGGTGCGAACTCAAAATGGGGATTTAAGGAAGCTTTAGTGTCTTGTTTGTGGACAGATGATAATACACCAATTGGCGGAGATGTAATAAATTTTGGCTGTAATATAATGCCTGTTATCGAACTAGGCCCGGATGTTGTAGATACATACAAGTGTTTAACAAATGGAACAAAGGAAGGGTGGGACCAAACATTTTGTTATTTAACTTATATTGGAGCTACAGTAGACGTTGGCGGATATGCAGGATCAATATTCACTCTAGGCATTGCTGGTGGTGTGGCGGAGGCGATAGATGTATATCTACAAGTATTTAGGAAGGCTGTCAAGCTAGCTAAAACAGAGGGTTTAGAAGCAAAAATTGCTGATGATGTATGGAAGTTTGTAAAAGAATCCAAGGAAAATATAATCAAATTGGGCAAAGCATTGTATAAAATTGGTGCTGACAAAGAGGCTGTCAAAGATATTTTCAAATTTATATCCAAATTTAGCGGCGACAGAAAACTTATTGGTGATATTTTTGAAATTTTAAATAAAAACCCAGAAACAGGAAAGAGCGTTCTTAGAAGAATTAGGATAGAAAAGTTTGGTTCAGAAGCTGTAAATGATGCTGTAAAAATTGGTAAATTGGTTTCAAACTTCAAAGTTACTGTAAATATAGACATTCCATCAGGAGAAGATCTCAAAAAGATAGTGGGACTCTTCAGCGACGGAAAGTTTAGCTCAAAGCTAGAAAGTATTTCAAAAAGTTACAAAGTAGAGGGTAAGTTAAAGGAAATTACCTTTGTCACATCTATAGGGGATAAGACATCTACTACAGCAGCTGGAATAGAATTAGAAAAAGGTATTCCAACAGGCAGGATGCTAATAAGGTCTTCAATTGATGATATTGAGGATTTCAATAACCGCATATTGCAACATGAGCTGTCACATTTAACTGCCGATAGTAAAATTGCGGAGATAGCATCTAAATTAGGTAAAGCTGTAAGTGATGTTTTTCCAGATGAAATATCTACAGGCAAACTAGACCAGTTCAATGAATATTTGGCTGATTCTTTGTATAAAGGAAAGTTGAGTAGTGTTGATGCCAAAGATTTTGAGAAACAGATGAACAAGAACTTTGATAACACAAACTATAAAGCATTTGGAATGGCTTTCAGTGAATTTGTTTTAAAGGGTACTAAGGAAACATCGGCAGGAATCCAAACTCTTAGACCCATAAGGGAGTCAGCATTTGCTAGCAAGATTGGAAGGACAGATCACATTGAGAAAATAAGAGAGGCCGTTAGGAAATATTACCCTTACCCAAAAGATGAAAATGGGCTGAAAGAGATTACTCAGAAATTTGATGATATGGTAGCCTCTTTCACAAAATTAGGAGATGAAATTGATCAAAAACTTTTATCAGATTCTACTGACAAGCTTTCCAAAGCCGGACTGGAAAAAGTTACAAAAGAAGTTAAAGAAAAAATAGACGACTTTGTCAAAAATAATGGAATTTTGTCAGAGCTTAAACCCATTGGAATACCTCCAGCTTCAATTACACCAGGAAAAATAATTCTAGTGCCTCCTATAACTTTACCTCAACCAACTACATCACCACAATCAAGCCCAACTACAAAACCAACAACAATGCCTACTGTCATTCCAATTTCAACAAGGACACCTTTACCAACTCCGACAATTATACCGCCTAAACCAACAGTAGCCCCAGTACCTACTATACCAATACAAACAAAGATCCCACCAACCTCAGTTCCAACAATTACACCAAAACCCACTATCACACCAACTCCTACATTCATTCCAACACCAACTATTACACCCGAACTACCAGAAAAAACACTCGAGGACTATCCAAATAAATGGGTTTCTGGACATGTAAGCAGTAGTTTAGCTAGAGAATCGGTGTCGTTTAAAGATGGAAAGTTGTGGTTAATTGCTGGATGGTCAACAACAGCCATTTCAATCTACAAACAGAAATACGCCAATTTGGAAGTTGAGGCAGATATCACAGGAGTGTCAAGTAGCTATTTGGGAGACCACATTCAGCCCGGTATTATACTTAGGTCTTCTGATCCTGTTCCTCAAAAAACAACAATAACACAAATAGTAAGAAGTGGTACAAAAATAATATGGCAACCTATTATGGTAGATAATGGGAATTCTATTGATTCGTTTATCAAAGTCGGGTTTAGCACAAGGGGAGATACATTAGATGTGTTTCACAACAATCAAAAGAAAAGCGGTTCTTTTAGCGCCAAATACAATTTTGATGTAGGTAAAACATATAAAATAAAAGTCCGGCTTATTGATGATATGATCTCAGTGTGGGTGGATGACAAACTGGTGATAGATAACTATAGAATGGCTAAAGGAGCATATTTAGAGACTGGTTATGCAGGATTTGCAACACAAGGATCAGAGACTGCCACCTTAGACAACTTTGTTATAAAAGATATGGCTATCAAACCTCTATATGAACCTCTTATAACTAAAGCGGTAGCCAAAACAGCAACCATAATGGCAGACGGGAAGATAGCTCTACAGGTGAAGATTGCTAATGGGAGAGTGTTAACATACCAGACATTTGATGTGAAAAAAGGTGATGTTATTAAAATATACGGAGATGTCTACCCCAACGGCCGACCAGTCGGTGCTCATCTTCTTATAAACGGTGCAGAGGTCTACAGGAACGGCATGATAGCATCGCAGGAGATATCAGTACAGAACGCGTAGCGAGTTTAAATGTCTGACTTATAGGTTAATTGTATGTTGAAAAGGTTGCTATTAGTAATTGTTTTATTTGCGGGTTTTCTCAGCTTTATCTCCATTTCAGAAGCCCAATCAACTTCCGTCATAGACGAGAGTTTGACAATAAATGCAGATATAGGCCAATACAAATATTCAAAACCCGACATGGGGGTTCCCTCATTATCCCAAGAAGATGCGAAGATTATAGACAAGGTAAACATTGTATTGTATAACTCTACACAGAACCAAGACAACAAACAACTAGTGGCTTTGGTTTATGTCGTAAGGTTTAAAAAATTGTCTGGCCCTGAACAGTTTATAGAAAAAGCTAAAAGAAGTCCCTCAGGCCAATTAATAAAAGGCGACTATAAAGGCAATCCTGTATACTATTCTGAAGGTACTTTTGAGGGGATGCCAAATCTTAAACTCTGGCAAAGCAGCCAGTATGTAGTGTTTTCTTTCATGGTAGAGGTTGCTAATGGGCGGCCTACCACCACACAGGGGGTTATAGCAGAAGGTGTTTTAGACGCCTATCTTGAAAAATATCCTGTAAATTATTTCAACTGCCAAAGGCTGGTTTATACACAAGAAATGCCACCAGATGGATATCGATATGTTCCTGATTATGATGAAAATGGATGTGAAAGCGGGAGGCACGTAGAGCCAATAACTGAATCAATATCCCAACCTTTACCTACTACAATACCACAACCAATAGCAACAGCTGTACCAGTCCCAATTAACACCCCAGTTCCTGTATCTTCTGCTGTTCCTATATCAGAAGGTGTAGCCAAGAGAGAGATAAAGAGAAACAGCTGCACTGATTCTGACAGTGGAGAAGATGTGTACACAAAAGGAACAGTGAGTGGATATCAAGATCAATCATACACTAACTATTGGACAAGAACAGACTCGTGTAATACCCAGTTAAGTGAAAATGGATTTACTGGAGACACTTATCGAGGAGAAGGTGTTATGGAATATTTTTGCGCAGGTGATGGGGCAATAGTTGCTTCATATATTAAATGTTCTGAAGGTTATGTTTGCCAAGACGGATCGTGTACTGGGATAGACGAGACAGGGCTAAGGTGTACAGATCCTGACAATGGGAATTATTTTACAAGGGGCATGACTTGCGGTTATCCTAGATATCCGGCATTAGGGCCCATGAACTGTGTTGTTGACAAGTGTGAAGGGAACAAGGTAATAGAATATGGATTAGTTGGTTCTGATTGTGTAGTTGGCAATAACCCTTCTATTTGTCCAGGCGGTTGCAGTGATGGTGCGTGCATTTCTGTAAATACACAAGAGGTGTCAACAAAAGAAACCAGTACAGGAATTACTGGAAAGGTTGTTGATAAAATTGCTGAAGAAGAGACCATAGAAAAAGCTGCAAATGCTGCAGTGAAGTTGGAGGTTGTGAAAATAAACCTTGCAGAAGTTGAAGAGCTTACTGACAAGATAGCTGCTTATTATAGAAGTACAGGAGAAGCTAAGAAGGCTAGCAAATGGTCTGAAATATCTTCAATGTTTGAGGCAGCAGTTGGAATGACTGATAACATTATCCAGTACCTTAAATCTACTAGGGATGTGAATGGTGCAAAGAACCAGTTAGCTAATTTGAGGTTTCATGTGAAACAGATATCAGAGAAAATTTTAGCTGGTTAATTTTTACCTTTTTGTTTTTGAAAGGGATTATTGATAGTAATTTCAATTATTTTCTTCTACAGAAATTATCCAGAACTACAAATTCTCCTCCCTTATCCTATCCAGTCTTTCTTCCCCCGTATCTTTTTCAGAAACTCCGTGGATTGGATGATACCTGTTTCCTGTCGGCCTAATCATACTGAAAATCAGCTGATCCATCTTTTTCTGATTCTTATCATACAAAAAGAACAACAAAGCCTTATATTCCTGTTTTTGGGCCCACAAAGCAAATTCCTTTCTCTCCTTCTTTCCCTTATATACCCTAAACAAATCCTCTGCTTCCTTTTCTATCCTCTTCTTGCTTTTTAACAAAATCTCAGCTGTCTTCTCTATCCATTCCCTGAATTCCTCTGGAACAGTCGCAACAAATTCCTTATCAAAAGACTCTTCTTTCAGCTTCTCCCATATACTAATAAGCGAGAGTTTGGAAAGTATCCTGTGTATTTTTAAATAGTCCACCCCTTTCATTTTCACCCTCAAACCATTTGAATACCTAGCTACAAAACCCTCCTCATCTGCTGGCAATTCCTTCAGACTCTCTACAATATCCCTCATTTTCAAAGGAACAGTTTTAACAATTGAAATTCCAAACCTCTTCCCAAATTCTTCCAGCTCCCTATAACTATAATCTCTCCCTGTTTCTATCTCAATTATTCCAATCAAAAACATCTCCTTCAAACCACAATAATCTATGACTATCCTGTTTTCTGGATAAATAACCTCAAATAACAATGTCAGTCCTTTGGGAATTTTACTTTTACTAAATTTCTTTCTAAAGTAATTTGTGGCCCATTCGGCTTGCTCAGAATAAAAGGTCCCTTTTGTAGTGATAAAATACTCCCCTTCATCTTGATAAAAAATACCCAAAGAGCCATCAAGCTTTTCAGTTATTTCTGGCTCCTCCATAGGTAGGTTTTCCAATTTAGTTTCCTCAACCTCATTCAAATTAAAGAATTTAGTAAAAGGCCTTGCTACAATCTCCCCTGTCTTTGTATTCACTATTAAGCCCCTAGCCATTTTAGTATACTTGTCCCAAGCCTTCTCATACACACATTCTGGCTTATAACAATATATCGCCAGATCCCCGTTTACTGCTTTTGAAACAAGATTTTTTTCTACCTTCTTCTCCAATTCTTCTATTAATCCCATACAATATCATTGCCGATTAATATATATTAAATCTCTTGCATGAATATTCCGAATTTAATACCTTGAAAACTCAGCATCCACAACAACATGATAAACATTAGGCGCGTAATCCTTTACTAGTTTTTTCTCCAGTACTTTTCCGAGTTTGAAGCCAGTTTCTTTTGCCGCCCCTTCCAGTATTTTAATTGGTTTGTCCCAAAGCTCTTTTTTTGAAAATATATTGTGATAAACAATTGTTCCTTTATCTTTCAAAAAACCAAAAGCGGCTGGCAGGAATTTGTCTGTTCCAGGGAAATAGCCCATTAAAACTCTGTCAGTTTTCTCTGGTAAATTTGTTTTTCTACAATCGCCATGCAGAGGCTCTATATTATGTATTTTATTTAGTTTAATATTTTCTTGGAGATAATTAAAAGATGTTTTATTTTTTTCAATGGAATAAATCTTTTTCGCTTTGGTAAATTTTGCTAGGCTGAGAGAAAAATAACCAATACCCGCAAACATATCTACAATAACCTCTCCTGGTTTTATTTGATTTAGAAGCCTTTTTCTTTCTGAAAGGTTGCCTTTGGAAAACATTATTTTTGATGTGTCTAGTTTGTATAAAATTCCGTGTTCTTTGTGTATTGTCTCTGTGGATTTACCGAGCAATTTTTTAACAGTTGGTTTTCTAAATTCGCCTGAAACCCCTTGTATCTCACAAACAGTTTTCACATAAGGCAGAAGTTTGATTATTCCTTGGGCTATTTTCTTTTTGTCAGATTGTTTTTTTACTTTCGGTAGTTTGAATAACAAAACATTTCCAATAATTTGGTAACTAGAGGGTAAAATATTTTCTGATAAACCTGTTAACTTTGCTAATTTTGGCTTAAATCCCATATAGAATTAGACACGCAAGACTTGTGATATCTGTTTCAACACATCGACTTCAGGTCTTCTATTTGACGATCTACAAACTTCATGTATTCCATGTAATCTATCTTCTGGTACTGAAGAATATCTTCCTATTAATCGGCCTGTATTAGGTTGTTTAGTAGTTGCATAATAACTCACATTAAAATCTCCAGTTACCTCGTCTGCTACTATATAAACATCTACTGTGCTTTTTACCATACTACTTTTTCCCTTTAATTTTGTCTTCTTTTTGTTTTTCTGAATCTGTTTCTTTTGGTGGGGCTTTTTTTTCTTCTTGTTTATTTTCTGTCTTAGCTGTTGTGGTTAGGTCTGCTGGTTTTTGTTCAGAGATCTTTTCTACCTCTGTTTTTGTGGCGTCAGTTTTGGATGGAAGTTGAGCTTCAGTTGGAAGCTGACTTGTCAGCTTCGTCCCTTTATTGTCAACTTCGGTTTTTCCTTTTGGTTCGTCTAGAACTATTCTTTTGGTTACCTTACCTTTTCTTCTTAGTATCTTTGCTCCTATTCCTTTCTTTTCTTCAACAACCAATTTCTCTTCAGGCAACATCACTGTTACAAGGCCCTTATCATCTTTAGACGCTTTTACTTTTATTTTGCTTATTGAACCTTTGGCTCCCCCTTTCCACATCGCTTCGTTTAACAATTCCGACATCTTCACATCTGTGGCTTTCATGTATCTGTATAAGTAGGATTTTATTTCTATGACAGATCGCTGCGTCCTGTGTATTCTGGGCTTTTTCAACCACTCTGCTCTCAAAGGGATTGTTAATAATTTTTCTTCTGTTGCCATAACTAATATCTTCCTCTTCGACGATAAGGTACACGAAGCCCATAATCTGATACAGCGTCAACGAGTTCTGGACCTAAAAGAGCTAAAGATGAATTTCCTCCAGTCCCAATTACTTCTCTTCTGAAATCTAGTATGCCTTCCCATATTAGATCCTCTAGCGGATCGCTCTGTTGAAATTCTGCCATATCAAATCTTCAAATGACTTCTTCTCCAGTTTCTTACTTTTACTCGAATTCTTCTTGTTCTTGCCCTTTTGAGGCTGAACTTCCTTATGTCCGCCCATCTAGGAGCATCTCTGATCTTTCCTCTAGCCCCCAACCTTTTTTTCACTCCCGATTTTTTATTTCGTGACATAATTCATCAATTTCAGTTGGAAGTTGACAACATTTGTTGGAAATTGACTATTCGGTTGGAAATTGACTGTTGTCAATTTCATCCCTTAACTCAATTTCGGTCTTTCATTCAACTTCGTCCCTTAATACAATCGTCTTATCTTGGTTTGTTTTTTGGCTCCGCTAGCGTTTATTAAGTATTGCAATATTTCCTTTATTTGTTGTTCTGTGACTAAACCACTAAGTTTTCCTGCCTGCGCAATTTGCATTAAATATAATTCAGCTTGACCAGCTAACTCAGGATTAGCAAGCCTCACCCTTGCTAACCTCTCGAACGCATCCCTCGTTAATACTCTGCTTAGTATCTGCTTTTTTAACAGCTCTATTTTGGCTAGTTGATTAGGATCTTGTTGTTCCGAATCTGCTCCCATATTCTAATTTCCAGAGTCAGAGGCTGCTTGATTTAGAAACTCTATCCCTTTTTGTGTAATTAATCTTTTTAGAACCCTGCCCTTCTCATTCTTTTTTGGCTGGAGAAAACCTGCCACTTCCAGCTGTTTAACTATTCTTCTTATTATTGCTCCAGAAGCGCGGAATGTGTGTTCTGGTTTGTGGCCTCTGTTTTTTCTGCTGCCGTAAACCTTTCTCAATCTGCTAACACCTATTCCTGGTTCTTTATAGGTCTTTCTAAGTATGCTTGCAGCCCTCAAAAACCACCAATTTTCTTGTGTTGGAGGCCTTTCTCTATTGACACCTGTTTTAACAAAAGGTGACCATGCTGGCGGCTTGAATTCTGGCATCTGCTCGAGCTTTTCAGCTATGTTTTCTATCAGCTTGTCTGTTGGAACATCGTCTATTGTTACCATATATAATCTAAATATATACAGCAATTAGCCTTTTTATACTTTTAAAGGTTAGCTGGAAATATAGGCGATCCCTTCGTGACCCTCCATGGCACGGGATATATTCAAGTCACTTCTCGCCCTTGCGGTGAGCTCGCTGGTAGGGAAGCCTTACGGCTCTGTCAAAACATATATTAGAACAATACTTGCTGGGTCTACCTCCCCTCCCAGGCGGAACGTAAATTCTGCGGCACTCGTCGTACTCGCACTCCTTCATTCGTCCGGAAGCCCAGTTCTGCCCCAACATAGGAAAGGCTAGATCGATTGTGGGACCATCTGTTTCGTATGTCCAGCGTCTCTCTAGTTCGAAAAAGAGTGGCCTGGATCTTCGAGATGCATGATTGATTTTTTCTATTGCTTCTTTTGACATGGGTTGGCCACCAAGTGCTAATTTTACAAGATCAGTAAACTCGGCTTTAACAGTTCTGATATACTCAAGGCTTCCATAACCTCTTTCAGCTAATGCTGACAAATCTTCTTCAGTAATTATTGAGTGAAGTCTAGACAAAACTTCTTCTACTTCTCTTGTCAAAATTGCTGGCTTATGTTGATCCATAATAGTTATAGGAAATCGTTATACCTTTCATTTCCATAGTTTTTTACAGCTTCCAGAAGGGATTTATAGTTCTTTTCCGCTTGCCCTTGTTCACTGTGATTTGTCTGAAATAATCCGTCTCTAACTTCTTGAACAGGTATATCACCCGCTACCATTTTTGCGAATATTTTGTGTCCAAGTTGGTAACCAAGGATTTCTGCTAAGTCATCCCTTTCATTGTTGGCTTGGTTTGCTTTGTGTTGCCAAGCGCCTCTTTCTTTCTCTAGATTGGCTTCTCTTTGTTCCCTGCTTCTAGCTACAACACCATCTACAAATTCTTCTTTACTTTTTTCTGACCTATATTTTGGAGGTATTTGCACACGTTGTCTAACATCCATGTCTAGTTGTTCTTCTACAAAACCTCTTTGATCTATATCCTGAGGTATACTGATTGCTCTAGCAATTTCGTCTGTAAAGGCCTTTTCTAAGAATGTTCTTCTCTCTGGCTCTGTTTTTAACTCTCTAGGTATTTGTACAGAACCTTTCAGTTCTTTTATTGTTTTGTCCTTTATTTTTGCACGAAATATTCCAATAACATAAGAATCTGGATCGAAACTGGGCACAACCGGAAGTGTGCCTGTTTCATCAAAACTAGTTGCTATTTCTGCTTGTCTTCCAACCTTGCTATCATGCCTATGTAACGCGCTCCTTTGCCTTTTTAGGGCTAATTCCTTATTCGCAAGTGCTAAATCTTTTTCTACTTCTTTTACTTTACCCCACAACTCATTTTGTGTAAGTTGCCTTGGTTTTTCTGGATTTTCACCAACCCCGTCTAGAGGGATTTTAGATACAAAGTATACAGGCCTTCCATGTTTACCTGTTTTTACATAAATTTGTTTTCCTTCTTCAACAACTTCCCCAACATCGATAACCTTCCCCTGCTTATCGCGCTCTACAGATTCCCTTTTATGTACACCCTGTTTGAAGAAATCCCTCATTCCTTCTAGCCTTGTTCTCACATCCTGGCCCATCTCTTCTAGAACATCCTTATAATCACCCATACTTCTATACCTTCTTGTGTGGTTGATGGTTTTAGATGCCACATATCCCATAGTGTGTCTCAGAACATTGTACCAAAAGAAGTCGTCTTCAGACATATTTGGATCAACATCCAACCCCTTTACCCTGAGATAAGAATAGTGAAGCCCAACTCCCAATAACTCTGCCAAATCCCTTATCCTAACGTGCTCTACATACATTGAACCATCTGGCAAAATCGTGTGCCTGCTTCTAAGAAGACGTCTTTCTCTTGCATCATGCTCATTTTCTGATACTCTATTTTTTGTGAAAAGATTTCTGGATTCAACTCCCAGATAAATTGATCCTAGATCATCCAGCTTTCTTATCCCCAACATTTTTGCGATTATTTTTCTCATTTCTTCAACTGTTTCTAAATCAATTTCTTCTTCAAGGGTTTCATCCTTTTGATAATCCCCATTTAAAAGACGGGACAACCTTCTTTCAAGAGGGGTTGTGTTGATTACAACATAAGCTCCAGAATCCCCTAAAGACACTATATTGCTATCGTGTTCTCTTCCTTGCTCAACCAAATTGTTGTATACAAACTCGTTAGACGAGAAAACAATTGCCGACCTTGGCGCTTCTTTTGACCACTCTAAGATTTCTGTCTCAACTAGTGTTGGTAAATGATTCCTAGAGAGATGATGATCCCCGTAAAACACACATATCAACGCGTCTGGATCTGTTCTTTTTGTATGTGAAACCACCTTTGCTACATCTCTATCTATTTCTTCGGAAGGGATGTCTCTTTGTTTTGAAACCCCATTTCCTGCTTTACCCCTTCTTCTTACTTCTGTATATACGGCTTCTTCTCTTGGAAATCCTGCAGGCACTATTCGAATGTTTTCGTCTCTTGCTGTTTCAAATAAGTTCACATAACTAACCCTATCTGCTCCTACATACTCTTCAACTCTTAGCCTACCAAACAGTTTAGCTTGGTCACCGCCTTGATAATATTCCCTTAAAGCAACTTCACCCTCTCCATCATTTTCTGTGACAGCTGGGACAGCTTCTAAGACCCAGACAACTTTTCTGCCGTTTTTTCTGGCCTGCCTTGAAATTTCTAAAAGCAATTCCTTATTTCTTGGATCAGGATGGAAGTCGCCGACATAAAGTATGTCCAATCCCTCTACGAGCCCGTCAATAAAATCCTGTTTTCTTAATGGGTTATAAGAATCTGGAAGAATTTCTTTGATTGATTGCCTGGCTTCATCGATATAATCTTGCAAGTCTTGTGATCTACCTTCATCCAACTCTTTGTCTATTCTTCTACAATATGACCTATGCGTTTTTCTAAGAGTGTCTACAAATGGAATGCTACTATCTCCAGACATATACTACTTCATAATACTAAACTATAAAAGCATATCTAATACTAGAACTTTTAACATCTTCTTGAAGGAACAGATTCTGCTACTCAAAATTTTTTGGCTTTTTCTTTTCTGTAAGGGAACCTTGATATATTTCCGCAATTTTTGCAGGTTGTGATTACTGCTTGCTGTTTTGTGTTTGTGCGGACAGAACAATTTTCTCCAGGAATCAAAAAAGAATTACAGGCCTTGCATATGCGCCTTTTTATTGACTTTGGCAAGCGAATTGTGTAGCGCATTGCCACCTTTCTCATCAATTCCACATACCTTCTGGAATAGGCCGTGTTTACATTAAGTTCTGCTTGTTTGAGAAGTGTTTTGATCCTTTCATTTGCTATTTTTAGCTGCCAGTCTGGTTTCGTTACAGACCGAAAGCTATTTTGCCTTTTTTTGCCTTGCCTTGCTTGCTGTCTTACTTTTTGCGTCATGTGTTATAATTTTTGCAACACTATTCCACCAGCACCCTGAGCTGCGAACTTGTGCATCATTTCAGAAACAGAGTTTAAGACCCCTTGCGCTTGCCACAAATCTAGTTTTATTGTTTGCGGTTCGATAATCTCGACGCTAGCAGGGCCAAAGTTTATTGTGATATAAAATAAGGTTTCATAATTTACAGTTAGCAATTCTACATTCGCTATACAAGAATAGACTGTTTGTCCTTTGAATGGTTTTTCTGATTTTTTAACTTCACTTAACTGCTTTTTATAAACTAAAACATTTGGTAGCTTGTTTATTTTTTCCAAGTGTTGATCTAAAGCTTCTTTTGTAAAGGTTTCATTTGCTCCCAAAGCTTCAAAGTACATCAAGGACTTTATCCATCCGTCCTTCAACTTCTTCTTTGCTTCCTTTTCAATATCTTCTGCCATAAAATGGATTGATTTTGTTATTTAAAAGAGTTTGAATATTTATCTAAACACCGCCTGGTAATAGTCTTGCGCTTTTTCTTTTTTGTGCTCTCTCATATCCTTCCATATATTCTGGATCATCTGCTAACCTTGCTAACAAACCAAGATAACTCTCTGAAAAACCTGTATATCTTGTTGTTGCTTCTATAGCGCCTGATGTAACGCGGTCGCCTTCTGGGTTTAGAAAGATAGGGTCGCCCATAAAGTTAGAGTTAGTGGGACGATATCCAAATTCATCTATATATGCTCTTAAAGGCGCATTACTTTGCAGTCTGTTTCCTTTTTCAGAAGTCATATTATCTAGTGTTGTGAACTTTTATAAGTTTATGTGTATCTACTACCGCCTTCTGTATACCTGTTTTTCTTGATGTATGCAGACGATTTTGAGCTGTATACACTTCCACCAACACTATCTAGCTGACGCTGCCTGTACTGGTCTGGTGTAGAACCTGTGGACTCCCAGACAAATTTAGGATGCTTGCTTTCAAAAACAGCAGGATCGATGCTAACTGGAGAGGGCAAAGGATTGCTGGTTGTGAACTTCCACTTCAGTTCCCCGTCTGTCTTCAATGCATACAAGTTGCAATCCCATGAACCGAAGTAGAGGATGCCATCTTGAAAGGCAGGTGATGCAGTGACCATGTCCAAAGTTTTAAACTTTCTGATCAGCTGTCCGGTATTTGCGTCTATCGCATAGAGGTTTTTGTCCATACACCCGACATATACAACATCATCATAAACTCTCGTTCCTGCAACGGCATTATCATCCATCTTATAAATCCATTTTACTTGTCCTGTATTTTTATCCAAGCAGAAAACATTTCTGGACCAGTCTGTGAAATAAACACTATTTTTATATGCAGCTTGATACGAAGAAAAAATAATGCTTTTTCCATGAAATTTCCATTTTACTCTACCTGTTTTTGCATCCAACGAATAGAGATTTTTATCATTGCACCCAAAATAAATAGTATCATCTTTGCAAGAAATATCCGACATTATAGCCCCATTTGTTTTGTAAACCCATTTTTCTTGCCCTGTTAAAATATCAAGAGCATAAAATTTATTATTAAAAGACCCGAAGAAAACTTTGTTATCATATATTTCTGGAAAAGAGATTATAGGCTGCCCTGTATGGAATTCCCAGATTATTGCTCCTTTGAGAGCGTCTAAAGCATAAAAAGTTCCGCCAAGCGATCCTACATAAACCAAATTTTTGTATATATTAGCACCACAAAAAATAGGCGAGTCCAGTTCTGTTTTCCATATCTGTTTTCCGGTTTCTGCACTAAGAGCATAAAAGTTTTTATCATAAGATCCTAAATAAACAATTCCGTTTTCTACAAGTGTAGCTGCAAGTATTATATCTTTAGTCTCGAATTTCCAAACCTGGATCCCCGCTTCAGCATTCAGACAATAGAAATTATGATCGCAGCTACCAAAATAAACTTTATTATTATATGTCTTTGGGTACGAAGCTATGCTGCCACCCGAACCTACACCGAATATCCCAACATGCAAAGATTCATTAGGCTTCTCTTCCCATCTTGGGTCTGCACCAAGCTTATCAGTGGTTGCTATACTCAATACATCATCCAATTCATTTTCTCCTTTTGTATATTTGTCGTTTAGTGCCATCAATTAAACATTTAACTCCTGGTATAAATAATATAGATGGACGACTCCCAAATAGCTCGACTTCTCGGAAGCATAAAAATTATTGCTGTTGTTGGCTGTTCTAGGGACATCAGTAAAGATGCATACAAGGTCCCTGAATATCTGCAAAGGCATGGATATAAGATAATACCTGTCAATCCTCTTACTTCCTATGTTTTGGGTGAAAAATCATACAAATTAGCTTCTGAAATAAAGGATAGGGTGGATATTGTTCTTGTTTTCAGGCCGTCTGAGGATGTGTTGAGTATTGTGCAAGACGTGTTAAAAATGGAGAATAAGCCAAGGCTTGTTTGGATGCAGTTAGGGATTCAAAACCAGGAAGCGGCAAACCTTGCGCGTGAAAACGGGATAGATGTTATCGAAAACAGGTGTATTAAGATAGAACATAATAGACTTCTTAATTAAAGCCCCCGACGGGCATAAGTAGTCAGCTTGTGAGTTATCGCAATTATTGCATGTAAGGTGTCGTCTCTTATATATTCTTCTAGCCTATTCAGATATATAAACCTCGCTAGGTGTTTTATGGTCAAGATAACAGGCACAAACGATAGGCAGGTAAGGATTACTATCCCAAAATCATTAGCAAATGCCCTAGATTTGAAAGTGGGAGACGAAGTTGACCTTAAATTGAATGGAAAGGGAAGGATTGAGATAGTTAAATTATGAAAACAGATGAAGAGGGATATGGGATAAAAATAAGGAAATTAGATAAACAGGAGAAGAAACTAGAAAACCAGTTACATGGGATGATAGACCATAAGAAGAGTTATGAAAAAATTCAGAAATTAAACAAAGAAATCAAAGAGATTAAAAGAGAGATAAGGGAATTGATGCATAAAAGAAGAAATCTACGCATAACACACGATAATCCTGAAACAGTTGAGCAGGAAATTGAGGCGTGGGATAGGTTACATAAAAAAGTTGAAAAGAATTTGTGGTTTATCTAAAAGATGAAGATGTTCACTTGGGAGTGTAACGTTTTTTGCTGAAACTCAATTTTTCTTCTCAAGAGTTTTCAAGACAGCAAGTTTTGTATGTTTCGGGAAGAAAGAATTGATGCATCCTATGCACGCAGCTCCCGTGATAAACTTTCTAGGTTTCTCATTCATATGTGCCTGAAGACCTACCATACCTCTTATCTTGCTTGTATTATCACAATAACAACACTTGCCCTTTTTGGCTGCTAGAATAATGTATATTGGGAGAGCTTCAGGTTTCTTTTCCCTAAATTTCTGGATTTTCATCAGATCATCCCTTGTAGAAGCAACTCTGACCAGCTCCTTAAATTCTTCAGGTATTTTAATTTTCATAAATGTTTAGTGATAGAAAGCCAGAAACATCTATGGCGTTCTTCCATGAGATTCAACTTTGAGGGTGATAAAATAACTATTGTTAAAAATTCTGAGCATGGGTTGGGACATCTCTTGACTCCTAAAGAAGAGAGGAAAAGGGAGTGGTATAGAGAGTGGTGGGAGGATATACTTAAACTTCATTATGGTTTACTCACAAGAGAAGACTTAAATAAAAAATATGAGAACATGTTTGCCCTAAGCATACTAACTATTTCTTCACCCGCCATTCTAAAAAGGTTTGAGGAGTTTAATAAAAACAGGGGATTAAAAGATCAAATAAAAGCATATAATTTTTTAATTGTTGGACAGAGTAATGTTAAAGGAGTAAAACCCATAGCCCCAATATGCAAGAACTCACAGACTATTGTCCATAAACCTTTCATTGATTATAGCTCTGGCAAGGTACTTTGTGGGATGCATTATTGAAAACAATTATCAGACGTGTTCTTTGACTATGTTGATCATCCAGATAACATAGCCGAAAATGGAAACGAGATTGGAGAAATGAAAAGGAAGAAAATCAAAATAACAAATGCTGTGTATATTGGTAAAGAAACTTCCAATATAGAAAATGTAGGAATTCTTGATAAGGCTGAATATAATGAGCATTTTGATTACAAATCGTTAGAGAAGAAAATACTGAAACTAAAACCAAAAAATGTCAAGTGTGTTGGAATAGGCAAAAGCACACTAAATAATTGGAAACATCAAACTAAGAAAGGTGAATTCAATCCAAACAAAAAGAATATAGAGAGGATAAGAAAATTAAAAGAGTTGGGGATACTGTAAAAAAAAAGAAAAATGGAAAGAAAAAGAAATAGGTTATTTTTTGTGAGTTTTATGGTTGCACCAACCATATTCAACGCCTAAGCAACTAATTATATGACCTTCACCAAAACTTTTTGGTTTGCCCTTTATTTTGCCACATGGCTGTAAGTATCTTTTTGCTGTCTCCCTATTTATGTCACTTCCTTCTGTTGTTTCTTTCTTCTGTTCCAGCCTTTCCTTTATAATCTCATCTAGTATTTTATCCCTTTGGCTTTTTTGCATAGTGTTCCTCCAGCAACTGCTGTATTAGCTGCGATTTGTTTTACCTTCTTTATCTATCCTAACCACCATTTTCAGATTTTTCAAGAAACTTTCAGGTAATAAACAATTGCTGTCTATCTATATAATATTTATTGATAAAAACATTCTTATTGGAATTATTATTTCTGTTTTGATTTACAGGAAAAATGGCTGGTCGGATCCTCTCAGCCATTTAACCTATCTTCGCGAGTAAGCTCTTTTGCCTCCTGCAACCCTCTCTTTAAACAGCTTATCAGCAGCATCGTCTGCATCCTCTACAATTTCATAACATTCAGATAATGTGTCCAAGTCGTATTTTTCCATGAATTTTTCCGCAGACAGGTTTTTGAAATCTGAAATAGTTTGCTTCTTATCACCCTTTACATTTTCGCCGCTTGCAAGCCTTTCCACAAGTTTTTGGTGTTCTTCCAATTCTTTTGGGTCTGTAAGCTTTTCTAACACCTTTTCAATCCTATCTATACTCTCTTTCTTGTTCATGTTATTCACCTCCACACTTTCTTCATCTTAACTAATCGTTTTTAGCATATGTTAAATTATTTCCATTTTAAGAGAGTTTAGAGCCTCAGTTATACTATTATATTTCTCTTCTAACCACATTTTGAAGATAAGTTTATCGCCCTGATAAAACATAAGGTGATTATTAATGTATTCAACTTTATCGAAAAACAACCTGCTCCTCTCAGTGGTTTTTCCTTGTTCAACTGATATTTGTAGACCCTCTCCTTCTATGATATTTTTTGTTATTTTCATAATTATAAAATATGTTATAGGCTTAAATTTTCATTCTGAGCTTCGTTAGCTAATTTGTCAGCTTGTCTGATCATAGGATGCTCTCGTGGGAGACGTGTATACAAAACTTTATCAAAATTTATTTCCGTTTTTTTAACCTGATCAAATAATGTAATAAGCCTTGGCTCTTTTACCCTCCAACTTTTATTTAATTGATTTATCATTAATTGCGAATCTGAAAAACAAGATAGTTCACCTTTACAAATCCCCAATGCAATTTCAAAAGCCTTTAAAAGTGCTTCATATTCGGCTTCGTTAACTGTGCCTAATCCTATATAATCTTTGTGCTTTTGAATTACATTGTCTTTTTCATCGCATATTAAAATTCCAATTGCTGCTTTTCCTGAATTTTTTTTATTATTCCCTCTGGAACTGCCGTCTGTGTATATTCTTATCTTTCCTCTTATCGGAACTGGATTAATTTGTTTCGTCAACATCGAACCACATCCTATATATCAATTTCTCTCCACTTACAATACTCACAATCTTTGCTAGCTTCTGGGGGCTTTTCTGACTGTAGTATTTTTATGGCTCTCTCAAACATTTTTTCTCCCCTATTTGTATCTGTCTCTATTTTAATCAATTTGGTGACAAATACAATTTCCCCTGTGTCAGTAACTTCCTTTGGATAATAGAACAGAAGGTATGTATAGTCTTCTGTATCATAACCGTTCTTTCTTAGTAGGAAGTTGTAGATGTCCATCTGTGTAATGTAATGTTCGTGAGTGTCTTCTTTTAGCGGATATCCCCTTGTTTTGTAGTCGAGAACAATAAGTTTCTTTCCTTTCTCCAAAATATTATCAACAGCTCCCCTCAGCAAAATGCCAGATGTTTTGTCCTTGTATTGGATCCCTTTCTGGTTGCTTCTCCAGATGTCAAGCTTTGCTTTGTCGGTGAACAGTTTATACCCATTTCCAAGCCCATATTCCCTTATCTCAGGAGGTAGCTCCCCTCTTTCCATGAATTTGTCAAAATGATTTTTGAGAATCTTGTCCATTCCACTAGGAAGCGATGGAAAGATGCCTGCAGGTCTTTTGATATTCTTCACCAATTGAAGCCAGAAACATCTAGGGCAATCCAACATCAAGTTTATGCTCGTCGGCGATAGTTTGTAAGTCATTCTTAATCCTCTTTCTTAACACTTTCTATAACAATTGGCAATCCTTTTTTCTTGAGCCACTCTGTCATTTGCTCCTTTGTCATCGGTTCCCTATAATTACCGTCAAATTTGTCCTGCACATCCTTCTTAGATTTGCCACATTCTGGGCAACCATCTAGAATTTTGTAGTGTGCTGGTTCAGTATATGATATTACTTTTTTCTTATTTGAAATACTAGATGTATGGCTTTTCCTATAGCTGTCTACAAAAAATGTAGCTATCTTCCCTTTCTTGCAGAAAGGGCATTCCAATTCTATTGTTGTTCTGTGTCCTACGCCCATACTATTCTCCAAATATTATCTTTTCAACTTCCTGTTTCGCACTTTCTAATTCTTCTTTAGCTTCTTTCTGCAACTGCTCGGCTTTCTGTATTCGCCTTTTAACCTCTTCAGCGATTTTGTTTTGAACAGAAAGAGGGGGAAGGGGGATTTTAATATTTCCTAAATCTTCAGGATATAAATGAGAAGTTTGCCCTCTTTTTTCTCTATTGATAAAAAGATAATACTCGTTTAATTTTAATATTGCTAAAATATAATATGGATTAATTTTTTCTGTGTTTGTTCTAATGTTTATCAATTCACCTACAAAAAATATCTTTTTATCTTTAAGATTTTGAGGAATTTCTACTATACTAGGATTTTTGCCCAGATATTCGCTTTGATGAGCAGAAGATAAAAGTAACACATCTTTATCTTTAATGGTCTTAACCACAGGAATACTCCCTTTAAAGTAAGATAGGTTATCCCATCTTATTTTATTATTCTTTAAACATTTTACTTTTAAGATTAAATTGCCTTCTTCGGCATAATCTTCTTTTGCGGGGGTTTTACCATTAAAAATATTTTCAGCAACATCTTTTAGTTTGACCAATTTTATCTTACTCTTATCTAAATCTGCCAGAAGTCTTTTAAATTTAGGATTGAAATAATAGGGGTCGCTTCTGTTGTTTTCCAATTCTTCGAAATTTATGCAGTAAATTTTATCTTCTTTTATTGGAGAAAATTTTATTTCCAATTCATCAAGAACATAATCGTTGATTGAATCAAGAAGTTGCTGGGCTTCTATTTCTATCTTCTTTTTTCGTATTATGGCGTTTTCATAAATATTTACTATTTCTGGTTTAAACACAATTGGAATTGATTTTAATGCTGTATAATCTAATGCAAGTCTTGAACCGCCAGAAGTTCTTCTTAATGCTAATTTATGCCCTGTTGTTGAGTTTAGAAAAGTTGCGATAATTTCAGCAGTTTTTTTATCTTTTGTTTTTATAACAACAGAATGTTGATTTATGTTTCCCTCAAAACCTTTTGGAACAACACAAGAACTCGCAATTCTTCCAGTAATAGTAATTAAAAGATTGTCTTCTTTTACTTGACTTCTTTTTAATTCTGTTTCATGAACTTCCTTAGTAATATATTTAACATCATCGAGAACTAAGCTATTTTCTGTAATGTTTTGAACTCTTAAAAATGGTATTCCATTTTCTTTATCTGTATATAATTCGTCATCTTTTTTTCTGCTTGGTGTTGCACCTCCAGAAATAGAGACAATAAAATCGCCTAATCTTTTATTTGTTTTTTGTGAAATTCTTTTTTCTAATTCTAAAAATTCAGGTCTATAAAAATGAGGGTCTATTCTGTTTTCAATTTCATCAGCGAGAACAGTAAAACATTTCATCTTAAACCCCTTTATACCCTTTCGGATTTTTCTCAAACTTTTTGTATTCTTCCAGAGTTGTGTTTAAGTCGTTGATTGGATCTTTTCTGCCTGTTGCATCATAGCCGATATGCTCGGCAATTGACATAAAAATAGGATAATTGCCTGCTCTCTCGTTGTCTTTTTTCTTTCTCATAAACACAAGAGAGGATTTAACTCCTGCCCCAAAATGAGTAAATGCGATTTGAGGAAGTGAAACAACTGCTAAAATCTGCGACTTTTCCATTAAAAAATCTCTAACATATTGTAAAGAGGAATTTGTTAAAATTCCGTCTGGCAGGACAATCACCATTTTTCCGTTTGGCTTCAAAAAATCCAAGCATCTTTCAATAAACAAAATTTCTGTTTTCTGATTTTGTTTGTCTTTGCCTAATTCGTATTTGTCTAAATAATCTTTTTCTGTTGATTTTACAATAGCTCCGAATGGCGGGTTTGTCAGGAGAATGTCAAAATTATTTTTCTTAAATCCTTTGTGTTGTTTTGTAATTTCATCAACATTTTTTAATGAATCTGTGCTGATGATGTTCGTATGTCCGTCATCGTGGATAATCATATTCATCTTGCAAACTCTTGCTATCTGGTCGTTTATCTCAATTCCATAAAGATTATTCATAGCAAATTTATGCCAATTCTCCCACGCTTCCCGTTCATCATAATTTGATTCTGCAAATTTTCGCACCCTATCAAGAGCATTAAGCAGAAAACCGCCAGAACCACAAGCAGGATCTATAACTAAATCGCTTCTCTCTGGATTCATCATTTCAACGCAGAAATTTATTATTTCCCTTGGCGTAAAAAACTGCCCCATTTTTCCTTTAAAGAAATCTTCCATAAACCGCTCAAAAGCAACACCCTTTGTATCTAAATCAATCTTGTTTATGGCTAACTCCTGCAAATGCTCAACAACATTATAAACTATTTTTGGCTCTAATCTTATGTCATCCTTAAAGACTTCTTCGTCTTCCTTTTTTGCTTTAAGATAAATAGCATTTATTCTGTTAAAAATTTCTTCTGCTGATTCATGCGTTCCAATCTGGAAGCTGTAAGTTTCGCCTTTCTTTGTTGTTTTCTCATCTCGCAGTTTGCAGAAAAGAAGTTTTGAAACCTCATCAAAAGCAGTTGTCGGAGCTAATTTTCCTCCCTGCCAAACCGTATCGTGTGATTTTTCCAACGCTCTTATTAATTCATCTCTGGAAACTTCTTTTAATTCCTTGTCTGCTTCACCTTTGATAAATTTGTATTTTGGTGTTTTTCCGTATTTCTTTGGAATGTCAGAAATAACGTTTTTCTCCCTTTCGCTCGGCTTAAATCCCGCAACATCAAAGGCAGTTCTTGTTGTTCCAGCTACAAGAATAGCCAATTTCCCTCTTAGACTATTGGCGTTTCCGAATGCCTGCTCTATGGCTTGTTTAAACTCCTCTTGGGTAATTCCATCTTTTTTACATTCGACTATTAAATAAGGCGTTTTCAATTCATCATCTTCGTATACAACTATGTCTGCCCTGTCTTCTGGTGTTCTTCTTGGAACTGTAACCTCTAATTTCATTTTTTCTTGAGGATACTGGTAATCTAAAACCAACTCGACAAAATAGGAAGCCCTTATCTTTTCTTCTGGATCCTTAAAATTTTCCGTGTGATTTTGAGAACAAAAATAAGTTATTTTTGAACCATCATTCTCTACTACGATTATCCCTTTTTCTATTCCTCTCTGGACATTTCTCATAAAAATAGAATCGTGATTATCGTTTTCCATAATCAGCCCCCTTCCCTATCCAATTAAGTACTGGCATATTAATCGATACTAGTTAACAAACTCCTCTATACTAAATAGTATACTAAGAAGTATTATATAACTTATATACTGGACACTTTACAACACCTAATTCTTAAAATGATACCATGAAGTATGATAATCTGGTATTAACCAAAGTTCTAGATAACGAAAAGTGGAAAACGACAGCTCAGATACAAAAAGAAGTGCAGAAACTAGCTAAGAAATCTATCAATTGGTATACAATTCATTATCTTTTAGGATCGTTAGAGAAGGTTGGGAAGGCAGAAAAGGCTGAAGCGGAAAATGTTACTCTTTGGAAAAAGAAATGACTAAAAACACAGAGTATATTTTAATGTTGTTGACTTATTGTAGATTCTTTGTTGATAAACTATCGATAAATTATCTAGTTTCTGTAGAATTTTCTGTCTAAAAAATGCTGGAAACCATCGACTCTTTTAAATTGTAATTTTAATTAAATATATATGATATCTCCAGATGTAAAGGATAAGGCACTAGAACTCTACGAAAAGGGAATGTCAAAATCAGCAATTGCAAAGAAGTTAAATATCAGCAGAGATTCTGTCACAAAAATCTGCAAAGATTCTGTAAAAGAAAGTAATATTGAAAATGAAGATGTGGAAAAATGTAGTCATCCGACAGCTTTAGAAGTTAATGATGAGCTTGGAGCTAAAATCTTCAAAGAACTTAAAACAGGCAAAGACCTTGCAACAATAGTTATTGATAACAAGTTGAATCCGGATATTGTTCAACGTTATTTTGACAAATATCAACAAATGAAAGGTGTTGACGAACCAATATTAGACGACTTACAGGATCAAATTGAATATATTCTTTCAAAGGTGGTTCAACTTGAAGCAAATATACCAATCACTAGAAATAGGCTGAAAAACACTCAATGTGGAAAATGCGGTTCGATAGGGACACATGCAGTTTTTACCGAATGTAAATCTTGCAGTCAACAAGTGTGGTGGTGATAAGTTGACTAAACTTGTTATTTATTGAGTTTCCAAATCTCAAACACTTTTCCATTATAAGGTAAATTCATTTTCTGCACTTTTCCGACAGCCTCTAACCAAGTGATATGCGATTGTATTGTTGAGCGATGGGCTTTACAGCTATTACAAAGCTCCTCTAAAGTTTGTGGATAAATTTCTAGGGATTGAAGTATCTTCAATCTTATCTCAAAATTGCTTCTCTTACCAAATTTCTCTCTTCGTCTCCAAGAAGGTGGGGTATCAGGGGTTAACTCTATATGTTCACCTGATATGAGCCTTTTATCTTCTGTGATGTTAGCATTATCTGCACCCCTTATATCATTATCAGTTTTCTCGATCATTTAATCTCCTTAACAAACTTTAAGATTTCTGGTGAGTCATCAAAGTAATTAGCAAGCTCTGAGAATCTAAGCACCTTATATTTTTTGTTTCTGGCTTGCCTAATGTTTGATAAAATATAAGAATCGGGTAGTGGTTGGTGTTTTTCTAGAAATGTTTTATTACATAAATCAACCCATTTACTAATCCATTCTAAACTGTCAGAATCATTTAGACCAAGAACATTTACAGCATAAGGGCTAAATATCATCCCAATGCATCTTTTCCTACCATTAGAAGTGGGGATTTTATATAGGTTTTCAACCCATTTTATTTTATTTAAATTTCCTTCTAACAAAGGTCTTTCTAGTTCTGTGTTTTTAATTACACTTTCAGCCAGCTTGGTTACAACATCTTCTGGAATTGTCCAGAAGCTCAGAGTTTGAGGAAACTTAACTTTTTCTGGTTCCTTAATCAATTCGAATATATCAAAGTTTTCTAAGTGAGTTTTATAGTAACCTGTCCTAATGTTCTGCGAGCCAAATTCTCTGACAAGTTGGTTGCTCTTTCCAACAACCGCCCTGTCAATTTTTATTACATCTGTATCGCCAAGAACTTTTAATAATGAAAACCAAAGTTTATCCTTTACATCCTTACAAAATTTTTGAACATCGTTTATGGTGAGTTTATTTGACTGTTTTTGTTTGGTGTATTCAGTTATGTATTCTTTCCAGTTACTTGGGAACTGTTGAAGTGGGTCAAAGAAAATGTGAATGTGGACACCTCTCCCACTAAATCCAGCTAAGAATGGTATCTCAAGGCTGTCAATTTTGTCCTTTATTTTATATAAGAATTTGCTGTACTCTTCTCTAGAAGGGTGATAACTATCTATCTTTGGGTCTAAATCTAATAAAAACTCATAAGGTAAGATTGTACGGGAAAAGTAGTGGTAGATTATTTGATTAGCAGGTTTCCATTTTTCATTATATTGATACTGCTGCCAATAAAATCCTTTAAAGCGACCTAGAGTTATCATATTTACCCATCTTTTTTGAGCTTCTGCTAACATAGTATTTCAAATCCCTGAGAGCCTAAATCACTAAGTTTACCATCGCTTAGAAGCTTTCTAAGAAATTCGTCAAAATTAGAGTAAAAACCAAATAATTCGGTTTTTAAGGTATTGTAGCTAACTACCTTCCCACACTTTTCTCTTATTCTCTTCAGCCTTTCAAGTGGGCTGTCCTTAAAGTTTGGGTCAGAAGGATCAATACTATATAGGTTGACCTTATTGACCCTACTATTAATGTTAGGATCATTAGGGTCAATTGGTTCCTGACACAATTGATCGTTTGAATCTTCATTAGATTTAGGGTCAATAGGATCAGAGCTATATATAGGTGAACCATTTGATCCTTCGTTTAGATGATCATTTAATGTTGATACAACCTTTTCATATTTTCCTCTGACACCCTTTCTAAGTTTTCCTTGGGCAATAAGAATGGGTAGCGACCTTTTAACTGTTGATTCGCTAAAGGTTCTTCCCTTCATTATTGCCATAACTTCACTTGTTTTAAACTGACAAATATTATTTTCCTCCAGCCATACCATTATTGCTTTGCAGCAGAGGTCTATTGTGTCTAATATCGCTTCAGCGGATCCAACATAGTTAAATTTAACAGACGACTCGCCTTCCCAAATTAAGTCAACAAAATAAGGTTCGTTTTGTTTAGTCCGTCTACTTTTGGCATGAGAAACTAAAATTTTATTGACTGTCTTTTTAGGACGCTCAAAAATCAAAACACCATCCACATAATTAACTATTTCAGAAGACCCTCTAAGATCATCCAACCTATCTTCTGAAACTTTTCCAGCCATTCCCTTTCTTAGATGGTGTAAGAATATCCAAGTAGAATTATATTTTTCTGTTATTGGTCGTATTATTTCCGTAAAAATTTTATTAATCTGAGTAGCATCATTCTCCTCAGCCGATATCACTCGTCTAAGTCCGTCAACAATTATAACTAGAGGAGATTTTTGCTTCTCTAAAGAGTTTTCAATTTTTTTCTTCCAGACATCCTTATCAAGTTTTATGCTTTTAAAGATAACAAACCCCAAATTTTCTAAATCTGACTTGATACCTAAACCCAATTTTATCATTTCTACTCTTTCCTTCAACAAATTCTCCCCATTTTCCTCATCTATAAACAAGACGGTTCTTTTTGAACTTCTAAAAAGATTAAAAACAGGTAAACCAGCTGCTATAGCAATAGCTATATGAAGTGCTCCAAATGTTTTGTAATTCATTGATTTTCCAGCTATCAAAACAACACCTTTCTCTGGTACTAATCCGTCAACAACCCATTTAGTAGAACTAACCTGAATTTTTTTTAACTCTGGCTCCCAGATAATTGGCAATTCTTCTTGTTTGACACCTTCAATATTTTCTAAAAGCTCTTGCTTAGCTTTCACCTTTTCTTCAGTCATAATTTTTCAGCCTCTTCGTCATCCTCTACTTCTTCCCAGGGAAAATCAAAATTGGGTGATGGTTTGCGTGAATCGTCTACACTTGATACGCCTTCAAGTGTATCTGTATCCACTGTACCCAGGTACAGTTGATTTTTTACATTTTCAGTCATAAAACAAAAATTCCCCTTTTACAAAATTTTATAAGTCCTTCTTTTTTCATCTCTCTCAAACAATTTTTAGTAACATCTTTTGGAAAACAAAAAAGTTGACCGCAAACCAAGTAAACTGTCCTATATTCTAGAAATCCTTGAACATTTGCTTTTTGCCTCAATCTTTCTCTAGCCAAAAGCAGAAAATTAAACCCTCGTTGTTTATATATAGGTTTTTCTAAAAACATATTGGAGCAGTGAGATGTCGCCATAATTAATCTCCATTAATCTCCTGCTCTCGATCACCCTCTACTTTCTCTTTAATTATCCACAACTGTTGGATCCAATTTATTTGTGTCTCTTTCATTTTTCCCTCCCAGATCTTCTTTTGGCTGGATTTTACAAACTTCAAATGTTTTTAATTTTTCAACAAGGCTTGATCTGATAAATTCAGATCTCGTTAACCCTAAACTACTACAAACCGCATCGACTTTCGTTTCCATTTGTGGCGGTAATTCAAAAGTTCTTTTTACCATACTAGACCTCCTTTAGATTACTGTTAGTAATCTTGTGCACTGCTTAGAATATATACTACTGATTTAAAAAGCTTTGTTAAAATTATTGCCTATAGTAAAAAAAGTAAAAATACAACATACGTAGCCTACAATTCAATCATAGATAAGTATTTAAATACAAAATACATAAATTACAATATGAAAATACAAATTAATAAACAGAACATACAAAACGACATGGGAGAAATTATAAGAAGTGCTCTATCAGAAAAAAGAAGACGGGACGAATTAAAAAATCTGGTAAGAATTAAATATAAGGAAAAATACAACAAAGAGATGCCCCACTCTACTTATCATGTTGCACTTAGAAGATTATTAAGAGATGGTTATATAGAGAAATCTGGAGGTATATATAATCGGAGAGAAACGCCTTCGATTAAATCAACTAGAGTAGACTTGTTTTTGAAACAACTCGAAGATGAAACATATTGTATAGAATCTTTAAATATACTCCATGGTTGGTACCAAAACCACATACTATCAGAAACCGATACTAAAAAAATTAGAGAAGCATTACTTAAAATGCTTGATAAACCATTCAACAACGAGGTTTTTAGATATATAGCACGCTTTTTTATAGATAATCCTGATGGTGTCAAGAATAAATTAGATATGTTTTTAAAACTGATAAAAGAAGGCTTACAGAGTCCAGAAAACGATATATATGCTTACACTCAACTCCTGCAAAAGCTTATAGAATCTGATTTTATTGATAAGAAAAAAGTGATCCAACTAGAAGAGCTTTTCCTGCCTCTTGTTCTTCATGATTATGATTATGGCATCTTAGAATATTTTGAAAAACAAATGGAGAAAAAAGGCGATAATTATCTTAAAATCTTGATTGGCAGAAGGAAAGAAGCAATTGATGAGAAAATAAAGAAATCTTATGATAAAATTATAAAGAGATTGGCTGAGATTTGATCCTATTTATAGCGGATTTAACTTCTTCCTTGTTAAATTGTGGCTTCAAAGAACACAAAGTAAAAATCAGATCATCTTCATTTTGCAAATTCTTACCGCCCTCTCTAATAATGTACAGAAGCGATCCTATAAGTTCCATCTTTTTTGGGTCGTTGATATCACCTTGAATAAACTCTCTTATTTCAGTCAAGTTTGTATTAACTGGCTCCTCGTTTTCACTGTTAAACATCTCTAGTGCTAATTCATGAGAGTAAGGACCCCTCAAGTACCAGCTAAATGAAGAGTTAATAGAATAACCTAGAGTTTTCATTATATAAGCGAGTTTTTGTGCAATAAGTCTATGTGAATATAAACCTTTATCAAATTTTTTACTACTTAACTCTTCGAAAGCCGAAATAACAAGACTAATATCATTACTCATATATCCCCCTAATTATTATTGTTTTCAATATTTATATGCATTTTTTCAGAGATGGGCTTTAAAAAACCCACTATTTCAGTGATCTGTCGATTTAATTCAGCTAATTCGTCTTGTGTTGGTTTATCATCATTATCAAGTTTTTTGTTAAGCTGTCTACAGAGAGCATATACACTATGAAGATCTATAAGAATCTCATCTGATATTGATTCGTGTGGCTCTCTAAGCATGCTTTCTAAAGCTATAATGTTAATTTCTCTTTCAATTTTACCACTATTTATCATTATGTTTGTTGTGAGAAGCTCTGCTAATAATGTTCTTAGAATATTTCTTCCTCTTATTACCTCCTGAGAGAGAACAGCGGCTCCAGCATTCCTTAAAGCCCACACCATCTCTGTTAGCTCATCCTCTCTAATAATCTTGAAGGTTTCGGACCCCTTTATTTTGTCCTCTTGATGAGAATCATTAATTGGGGAGGGAAGAATTTTTATTTCTGGCAGTTCTTTTATCAGAAGATTTTCTTTTATTTCATTTTCTATTGCCTTTTTGAAATCTACCGGTTCATTACCAGAAATACACAAAATCTCAACTTGACCAGTATCTTTTAGATTTCTCACTTGACCCTTTATTTGTGGTTTTGATGACAATGCTACTTTTCTCACATCCTCTCTCAGAGTCACACCATGAAGATAGGTTGAATCCTTATCCCCTATAACTATTTTCCATAAACCCATATTACCACATATTAACTCTATTGTTTAAATCTATATTCTTCTTTCAAAACTTCCTTGACAATGTCTTTTAACATTGATTTGAAATTCTCCTTCTCAAACCCCTTTTGCATAACCTTGTTTACAAACTCTATTTTTTCCAAGCCGTTACCATCTCCAGCAACATTTAAGGGTAGCCAGCATCGTATACAATAATCTGCGTCAATTTCATTCGATGCCCGACATCGTGGACAAGGTTTGTTCAGTTTGTTAATATTTGTTTTTTCTCTTTTCAGATTATGTGCTTCGAGTATTTTATCTTCAACATCCTGATCATTTAAATGTGCATAAGTTCTGATCATACCTGTTCCAAGAACCCATCCCATGTATTTGGATAGCGTGGCTTCACTTAGAATTTTTGATAGGATAGTTGCCCTAGCATGCCTGAAAGCATGAGGATTATGCGGTTTTGTTACTCCTGCATTTTTTGCTATAGTCTTTAAGATGGTTGTTAATGCATTATAGCTTAATGGTTGGTCATCACCATTGTTGTTCGAGGTGTTAACCCAAAGATAGAAATCCTGCCTTTGTTTATGTGGGTGATGTTGAATCCACAATCTTAGATAGGGCACAGATGAAACAACTGTTATTGTTCTGGAGAATGTCTTTTCCGAGTGTATAGATATTTTAGCACTCTCGCCATTTTCAGCGAATTGAACAGAAGATTTTTTAAGGGATATAAACTCGTGGTATCTTGTCCCTGTTTCTAGTAAAAGGCTAATTAGACATCTGTCCCGCAAAGAGTTTGCTGTACTGATCATTTTTTGAATATCATCTTCATTTAAAACAGTCTCAGCCCTTAAGGAGCCTTCTTTAATTGTTTTGATCCTAAGCCACTTTGTAACTTCTGGGCTTTCTCCTGGGCAACATTTATACAGCCACCTATAGAACTTTTTCAGCCCCACTTTATAATCCCTTTTTGTCCAGTCTGTAAAGTCTGATTTCTCTATTTCACCGACAACAGCCTCTATGTCTTCTTTTGTGGCTTTTTCAAAATCCTTGTTCAACATGAATGCTATTCTTATCAGTATTGGAAAATACTTAAGAATTCGCCTTTTAGAAAGACCTTCAGCAAAACACCCATCTTTGAACCTTAAAATAGTTTGCTTGTTATTAGGTGTAATCTTAGCTTCTTTCACCCTTTCTACCTTTCTCTCTAGTTGCCCATCTAGATTGTCTGCCATATACTTGATCACCTTTAGCCGTCGAATATATAAGAGACGATCTAAATCACAAGCTGGCTTATTGAGCCCCCAATGGGGATCGAACCCACGACCTTCCGTTTACGAAACGGATGCTCTACCAACTGAGCTATGGAGGCTTTAAACTAATATATAGATACTATTTACAATACAATTATCTTAACTTAAGAATATGGTATAGATATGGGGTCGTAGTCTAGCTTGGTTTAGGATTCGAGCCTTGGGAGCTCGCGACCGGAGTTCAAAGGAGTTGAAAACCAAATTTATCGGTTTTGACCTGAAATTCTCCGCGACCTCATTGTTTTATAAAAAGGTGAACAAATATTGTGTATGGCTGAGCAAGAATGTATTTTTTGTGCAATAATTGCTGGTAAAATTCCAGCTGTTAAAGTGTATGAGGACGGGGACCATCTTGGCTTTTTAGATATAAACCCCAGAAACCCAGGCCACACTCTTGTTATAACCAAAAGGCACTATGAAGTTATTCTGGACATGACTGAAAAGGATGCTGGGAAACTTTTCGAAGTGGTAAAAAGACTTTCTGTCTCTGTCAAAAACGGAACACAGGCTGATGGGATTTCTATTTTACAAAACAATTACAGGGCTGGTGGACAGGTTGTTCCACATGTGCATTTCCATGTTATCCCTAGATTTAATTCTGAGGGGCCGGTTGCTTTGGAGTCTTTGCTTTCTGTCAAAAAAATGCCAGAGGATGTTTTGAAAAAGATTGGAGACAGCATAAAATCGGCAGGAAGTTCTGAACAACCAAAACACGAAAAGTCGAAGGAAGCAAAGAAAAAAGATTTGTTTGAGGATTTCTAGCGAGATATAACAGACAGCTATTTATACACTATGTTCTAATATTATAACAAGTATATGGGCTACACTAAATTGAGTTTTAATAAAAACTTTCTGGTTTTGGTAGATGTGTCTATAGTCGTTTAATTTGTTCTTTTATTCTCTGATCCTCGGGGAGTTCTTATGAACACATACTTGTCTGTTTCTGGTGAAAGGAGATTTGGTTCTAATTACTTAAAAGAAGGGAGGAATCTGATATCCGAGATATTTAAAATCAGCAAATAATGATTTGTATGGAAACAGAAACCAAGACAGCCTGGAACAAGGAATTGGAGAAACCAATATATGAAGAGTGGAAGAAATCTAAGGTTTACAAGTTTGATCCTAAAACAAAGAAGAAAATTTATTCAATAGATACGCCTCCTCCTTATGTTAATGCGCCTGTGCACATGGGGCATTGCACAACATACATTTTGATGGATATGTTTGCTAGGTTCAAGAGGATGGCCGGATTTGAAGTATTGTTTCCGCTAGGCCTTGACAGGAATGGCTTGCCGATTGAAATGGCCACAGAAAAGAAATTCAATGTGACTCCAGGAAGCGTGCCAAGAGAAAAGTTCATAGAATATTGTAAAACCCTTCTGGAGGAGTTCAGCACAAAATCCACTGAAAGCTTCTTGCGCTCTGGAATAGGTTTCAGCTCTTGGGAAGCTGGAAATAAACCAGGAGACCTGTACTTCACAGATTCAGATGAATATAGAAGGTTGACGCAGGACACGTTTATTGATTTGTGGAATAAAGGTCTTGTATATGAGGATAAGAGGTTGAATAATTATTGTCCAGGATGTAGGACTACTGTGGCTGATAATGAGGTTGATCACGTGGATGTGAAAACATTTTTAAACCACATAAAATTGAAGGTCAAAGGCAGCAAAGAAGATATTGTAATTGCAACAACAAGGCCAGAACTTCTGTGCACAGCTGGAATGGTTGTTTATCATCCTGATGATAAGAGGTATCAACATCTAAAAGGAAAGAAAGCAACCATACCTATTTACAATATTGAAGTAGAAATACAACCTCATCCTATTGCAAAACCAGAATACGGGAGCGGTATACTTTTCATGAGCAAATCCGCAGGTGACCAGAATGCCATAAGATTTTTGATAGAGATGAAAATAGAACCAGAATCCTGCATAAGGGTTGACGGCAAGATGGATAAGAATTCAGGATTTCTTGAGGGGATGAAAGTTGCAGAGGCAAGAAAAGCCATTATAGAAAGATTGGAGAAGGAAGGATATCTTGTTAAAAAAGATGAAATCATGCACAGCACGCCTATATGCGAGAGGTCTAAACATGCTATAGAGTTTATTACAATGCCTGAATATTATTTGAAGCAAATGGATTTTTTAGGTGATGTGAAAAAGGTTTCTGACAAAATAAAATTTTATTCAGAAAAAAACAAGCAACTTTTATTGGATTGGATAAAGACGGTTTCAATTGATTGGCCAATTTCCAGGCGAAGGGTATATGCGACTGAAATACCTCTTTGGTATTGTAAAAAATGTAAGGATGTTATTGCTCCACCAAAAGGGAAATATTATAAACCATGGAAGGATCAGTGTCCAGTTAAAGAGTGTGCTAAATGCAAGGGGAAAGAATTTGAAGGGGAAACAAGGGTTTTTGATACATGGTTCGATTCTTCTATATCGCCTCTGTATATCCTGAAATATGGGGATGACAAGAAATTTTTTGAGAAGGCTTTCCCAGCAACATTGAGACCACAGGGAAAAGAGATTGTTAGGACTTGGCTGTTTTACACTTTGCTCAGATGTTACCAATTAACAGACAAACCAATTTTTCAAGATGTCTGGATACATTATCATATTTTGGATGGACAAGGAAGGAAGATGTCCAAGAGTTTGGGCAACGTTGTTGATCCTGCTGTTTTAATAGACAAGTTTGGCGCAGAACCTATTAGGATATGGGCTGCGCTCGAAGGGAATTTAACTGACACAGATTTCATGTGTTCTGAGGAGAAGATACAGGGTAATGGAAAGTTTTTGACAAAGCTATGGAATGTTGCCAGGTTTATTTCTGGTCTCGGAGAGGTTAAAAGGGACGACACTGATCTGCAGAACAGTGTCCAACAAGGGAGGAAACCGAAGTTATCTGTTTTGGATGATTGGATTGTTTCTGAAATCGATGGTTTGGTTGAGTTTTCAGGGAAACAGTTTGAATTATATGATTTCCACAATCCGGGAACCAAACTTAGACATTTCATTTGGGAAATTTTCGCATCACACTATTTGGAAATGGTCAAGTCAAGGGCATACAATAAAGAGGATAAATTTAGTAAAGAGGAACAGGAAGCTGCTGTTTGGACACTTAACCATGTTTTAGATACTACACTAAAATTGTTAGCACCAATTGTTCCATTCATCACATACAGGATTTTCAAGGACATGAGAGGAAAGGATATTCATGCTGAAAGGTTTCCTGTACCTCAAGGTTTGAAGTTTGAGGAGTTTACAACTGAAGAGCTGGTGGGTCTGAACTCAACAGTTTGGAAAGCAAAGAAAGATAAAAACCTGGCTCTAAAAGATGGGCTGGACAACTTTGAAGTAAACAAGAAATTTAAAAGTATTGGAAAGGAATTGGCAGAGATGCATAGGATAAAAGAGATAAAGTGGATTTAGAAGTTTTATCAGTATTTATTGTTTTCTTGAGTAGATAATAATATGTTCAAAGGATACTTGTTTGTTATTATTTTAACTTTTGCTTTGATATCGTTTTCAACCTTTATTATGTCTGCACCGTCTGGACCAGCTATTATAATGCAGGCATGTGAAGTTGATGTAGATTGTCCTGAGGGACAACTTTGCAACCAAACTATTCATGCTTGTCAACAAAATCAGACAGATTATCAAAATTCTCAGTATATAGTCACTCCTCCACTTGATGGACATACAACTCAAACAGGTTACAGAAGCTGTGTAGATTCTGATGACGGGTTAAACTATGATGTTAAAGGCAATGTCACCTATGATGTTATGAGCAGTGGCACAATTAGGACGTCTTGGGATTCATGCGTTGACGATGTGCTCCTACAAGAATATTACTGCAATATTGGTTTTAGCTATTCAAAAGGGTTTTATTGCAGTGATGAAGATAAAGTCTGTAAAAATGGTGCTTGTGTACCGGCTTGCAAAGATAGTGATCCAGGAAATAGCAGATATGTAAAAGGCGTGGTCACGTATGGGGATACATTTTTTGAGGATTTCTGTAATAGTGAAGATGCAGTTGTTAAGTACTATTGTGGATTTGGTATAGGCACTCCTACATCTGACCTATATCTTTGTAATTATAGTTCTGGGGAAAAATGTGATGATGGTAGGTGTGTGATATCTTCTTCTTCACCAGACTCAGACCATAAGTTAAATATTTTGCCAAATGTAAAAGTTCCCAGCAGCGCAATTTCTCTTGTTTTTGGGGATGATTTCGGCCACGCTTATCAAAACCATTTTGTCTACAATTCTGTTGATCCTATAGTCTACTATAAACCCATAAAAGAGTATATAGATGAAGAATATTATCCACCAGGAGATTGGAGGATAATTACAGAATATGATGACAGGATGTGCTTGGTTAATGTTGAGGACTCTGATCCCACACACAAGTTAACCGCTAATTTCAAATTGGAAGGGATTACAGCAGATGGTAAGACAGAAGAAATAGAAAAAGATGGAAGATGCGTTTCGACAGGACAAGGTAAGTGGAACTGCTATGCCAAATTCCCTTCACCAAAAGATTTAAGAACCCTAAAATATACATGCTCGGTTACTGTGAACGATAATGTTGGAAATAGTATAAAAGCAACATCTAAACCTACAATCGTAGCCAATTATGTGTTTCCTGCTATTAGGGTTGAGTTGAACGAGTTTCCTCCTTCACTCACAAGGAATTATGATACATTTAGAAAAATTAGTGAATTAGAGGACACACCAGAAGAATCTATTCAATTTCCTATTTTATCGGGCAAGATAATATATTACGATGTCAATGTGCCTGTTTCAATTGAGAAAATAAATCACAATTATCTTCTCTTTAATATTTTTAATTTGAATTTTTACAGAAAAATCGTTGATGGTTTAGGCATAAACTTTGATCCCAACAAACGGGACAATCTTATAATTGTCTCAGATAAGGTTTTAGACGAGGCCTCTTTATGGATTGGTGATAATTCTAAACTACAAGGATTTGCTCCATTAAATTATGTGGCCTATATAAGATCCGATATAGACGACAACACTCTTGCACACGAATTGGGCCATTCTGAAGGTATCCATCTATGTGACGAATATAGTAGGTTATTCTATACTTTACAAAACATTGTGCTCCTACCGTCTGGTGGATGTCCAAACAAGTTTCCCGCTAATGCTGAATTGAGGGAAAAAATAGCCAAGAGACTCGATGGTAGAGTTATACGACTGATAAAAACAGGTTTTACTGGAGACTTAGAATTGCCATCGATGAAAACAACATTGTTATATGAGCTGAAGGACACTGTATGTAAAGTGGAGGGAAGACAATTTTCAACTCCAGAAATTTGTGAAGGGGAAATTGAGAGGAGAGCTTTGCAGGAATTTAGTGGAATAATAAAAAGGGTTTATGTTACTGTTACGGTCCCTGGAGAACCAATAATAATAGATTATACTTTAGATAACTCTGTCGCTGAAACTGTTATGACTAGCAGCGGCGATGGTAGAGTATACCCTAGTGTGGATGCTTCCCATCCTTTACACAAATTCTATTGTCCTCTGAAAGATTGTGGGTGATTTATGAAGATTAAAAGATATTTGGTAATAATTACTGTTATACTTAGCTTTGCGTTGCTGACTCACTCTGTATATGCTCAGGAAAAGGTTTTTGAGGCGTCCTTTGTTATATTTGGAACAGATGAGATCAACAAAACAGTGGATAATGTGACATTCCCAGACTATCAAAAATTTACTGTTAACATAACAGATTTGAAGTTGACACAGACGACTTTTATAACAAACAATACTCAGGCAATTTCAAGATATAATTTGAGAGTTGACATAACCTCTGGAAATAGTGTCATTTATTCTACCAAAATCCCTTTTGATTTTTTGCTTCCCGAGTCTGACAAATTTGTTCCTGTTACAGAAACTGTTTTATATTTACCTTATTCAGAAAATGCAGACTATTTGAAAATTTACAAGAACAGTGAACAACTGTTGTCTGTTGAACTAAAACAAAACCTCTGCAATAAAGATGCGAAATGCGGACAATATGAAAACACCTTATCATGTCCTCAAGACTGTTCGTCTGGTTCAGTTGATGGCTTTTGTGATAGGATAGAAGATGGTGTGTGTGATAAAGATTGTTTAGTTGGAGATCCGGATTGCTATTCATACCCAAAATATGATAAGTTTACACCGTCCCTCACAACAGACTTCAAAAAAATAAACAAAACATACTTGGGCTATCTGAATGGTGTAAAACTTGGTGTAGAAGGTATTGGCCAGATAGACTTTGGAGCTTCGAGGGTGGATGTTTCTGGGGCAGATTTGGATAGATATGTAGCAATTGAATTTGGAAAAATTAGTTTAGACACCGAAAGGCTTCCGTCTTTAGACAAACCAGCAACACTGACGTTTTTTTCTAGTTCTGATAAAGTTTATAAGAACGGTGAAGAATGTTTGAACTGCACTATAACTCAACAAAATGGCACCACAGTTGTTTTGATTAAGAATTTTAATGGGACATATTCTTTATATAATTCTTTAGGGAAAATTTCAAAACAGGCTTCAGACAAGGTAAACGTAGACCAGTGGTTGGTGGCTATTATTGTCCTTATAATCATAATAGTGATAACATCTTTCATACTTATTTTAAGATTAAGACGATAAACTGGGTTTAGTCGTTTAACTTTAGCCCGTACTTAGAAATTTTTGCTCTCAACCTTTTAAGATCAATTAAGGTTACCCCTACAATAAACAAATCACGCCCAGAAAATTTTATGACATCATCAACTGTTTGTATACCCAATTTTGCTAACTTTTCTTGAGCGGATGTACGAGTCATTAATTCATTTACAGGTGTTTTAAGGAAAGCTTCCATTTGTACAGGATGTTCTACAGTTTTTTGAGCCAAAGATAAACCAATAGACGAAAGTTGACTTTTTATATCAACTACATATGCATCGCCAATATTCTCAAATTCTAATAGGTCTTGATCAGATAATCTGATCATATCACCTATAGACACCACACCTCGCCTCTCTAGTGAATTCAAAACACTTGGCTTTATATCCAAATACCTGACGCTCCACTCAAGTGGGTCTTCTGGCTGGACAAAATCTATTCCGTGTTTTTCCAACTCTATTTTTATCATGTCCAAAGACATTGGACTGAAACTTTTATACCTCAACAGCTCACACTGTGGTGTTTTCACTAACTTTCCAACTGTGTCAATTCCGAGTGCACGTAAAAAGTCTTGAAGTTTTGGACTCAATTCTAAAAACTCTATATCCCTTTCATTCATTGGTATATCTTTATATAGCGACCCTGATCTTTGCTCCTCTTCCCGACTATTTTTGATAGCATCTAACAATCTCTTAACGCCGGTTTCTACTCTTTCTCTCTTCTTTCTTTCTCGTAGATCGGATTCTGAACTATCTGAAATCACCAACTCTGAAAAATCTCCAAGAGTTAAACCCCGGTTTTCTAACTCCCCCAACTCATCAAATTTCAAGAGAGCACCATATACACCATCCAATGCGTCCAATAGCTGCGTTGGTGCTGTCTCTCGATTGGTTGTCAAAAAGTATGATTTTTTAAGTTCTCTATATAACGGTGAAGATCTAAATTTGGTTAAGGCAGCCTCTACTATAGAATTTGTTTGGCTGGCCTCTGGCTCAATTTCTTTTTCTCCAGCCTCTATGTTTTCTGGCCCAACAGGATAGAAAGTTTCCAAACCATATCTTGATTTTATTATCTCTCTTTCTTTGTCTGAAAGCATGGTTAAAAACCTATTAACAAAATATGCCTTCTCTTTTGTGATCCCGAGCTCTCCGCTTTTCACAATAGTGATTAAGCTTTTCCTTGCCTCTGTATAGATATCATCCAAACTGAAATCCCTGTTCCAACCATACGCCTTGTTTAGGTTTTCTAAAATCGCGGCTTCCGCAATATTTTCAGGTGTCAGATCATCGCCTAGAGCATCCTGTATAAACATTTCAATACCATTAGTTGGCTCTAAAATGGCTTCCAAACCAACTTCCCTTACAAGGCGATTTGCTAGCGGCTTGTATATTGCAATGTCGACCACAGCAGCCGCTTCCATATCTTTTCTGTCGTCAAATAGTTCTTTTCCCTTAACATCAAAACCAGTAAAGCTTAGATGAAGATGCGCTGCGTTCCTTTCTCGCCTCTCGGGAAATCTTTCTCTGTAAGCGTCTATTAGAGGGCCTTGCTGCCTGGATACGATTTCTTTAACAACATCATTTCCAACACCCCAGTTTTCTTCTATATATTGAGGTCTAACACCACACAAGTAAACCAACGCAATGCTTCTTTCATCTTCTGGACTAAGGTTTCTTTTTCCCATTAAACTCACACCACATCAACAAAATGAACTCTGGTAGGCATAACGGATTCTAGAACATTTAAAGCATCTAGCGGTGTCATTTGTATTGAAGTCCTCTCTCTGCTTCTTTTAGGGACATCTATAGCGCCTATTCCAAAATCAACAGGCCGATCGAAGTGTGTTTCAACATATCGAGCGTCAAAGTAAACTCCCCCAATTGTAAAATATGTGTTTTTGGACACAGTGCCATTTAGTAGTATACCACATGATTGGAAAGGATTCATGCTGCCATAACCTTGTCCAGGAGGCAGAACTTTAGCTTGTTCAAAACTTAATGAACGGCTGTCTAAGTCAGCAACACTTCTCAATCTATCAGCATCCAAGTGTGGAGAACCCATAGGAACTACAAATAAGTGAAGTCTTCCTGGATCACCAGAAGCTTCAGGTTCAAATCCTGCAGGTATTGTTCCCTTATAAGTTTCCATAAAACAGATTGTTCTTGCAATTGTTGCCGGATCTTCTAATCCCAATTCTCGTAGCTTCCCTTCCCCTGTAGGATCGCTGTTTCTGTAAGTAACTATTCTGTGAGGCACCCCAGCTAAATATTTCAAATCTGCATTGACTAACCAAATAGAATCGTAGACAGCTTCCGGTACGCGGTGTTCAAATTCATATGGGTGTATTGGGGGGTCGCTTCCCCTAATCCTATGCCGCTGAAATGTTCTAACATCTTCTTTATCATCTCGTGTTTCTACAGGCATTGATTCTACGTGTTCTATGCCTCCATTGCCATGTCTATACACTTCTACTTCTCTGATACTTGGAGCACTTGTACAAAGATTCATAATAATATTATACTATAAGGGTTTATAAAGTTGTATTTTAACTATTTATTAATGGTAAATACAATAGATAAGACTGGTTTAGATATTTTATCAACTACCACGTATTTGTTGCATTTGGTGGCGTTCTGTTAAGCCAATCTTTCAGGAGCGCTAAGCCATAACCTTTGCTGCTCTTTTCATGTCTGTAAAATCGCCATGCTGCTTCCGGAGGGAATACATAACCATCCTCTTCTACCCATCCCAATTCGAAGATGTCTCTCAACCTTTCATCTGATTTAAACTCTTTAAGAGAAAAAAGCCTCTGCATTTCAGACAAAACAACTTCATTTGAATCGTCAAAGGTTTTACCTAGTCTTCTATAAACTTCCTTTAGGAATCTATAGATTTCGGGGAAAGGGAATATAAAAAATGGTAGGCCGGCAGCAAGGGCAAATTCTCTCACAGCATTGTAAAAAACATAACCTTCTCTTCCACTTTCCCTACATATATTAAATACTCCCACAATATTGGTTTTTCTAAGATCAACTATGACCTCACTAAAACTTGATGTGCGTAAAGAGGATAGGTAAAAAAATGTTTCCCTATCAATCTGGTCTGGCAAGAAATGATTTCTAGGAACTGCCTCATTTGGCTTGCCATTCTTTGGATCGGATATTTCCCTTCCTCTTTGCCCGTATCTTTCAATCTGCTCTTTTAAACGAGGCCCGCCAGAAGCATTGTCTTGAAGGGCTACTAGTTCAGGTACACTAGGAGCATAAACCACTCCCCAATTTGTATTTGTTGCGTTTTTAATTGGGCTAACCACAGATGTTCTCATTGGATACTCAACTTCATGAGTAAGGTGGCGTCCTAACTCCAACGCTTCCCTCTGTTGTCCAGATTCATGAAAGCGGTCAGACTCGTAACAATTTTCTTCAACATAAGATCTTGCAATTAGCAAATTCCTACTCACTGCTTCCCATGAACGCAAATTTTTCTGCCTTAGCTCGGCATCTATATCTTCTAAAACCATAAGATAGATTAAAATACAAAATATTTAAACACATCTGGCAAATTATCTTAATAACTAACTCTGTCTAACACATTTTACAAAATGATAATATTTTTCTCCAAAACGAACAAAAGGCTTATCAAGGTGTTATTTTTTGACAGTTAAGCTTATATAGATAAATCGCCAAGTTGATAATTATTACTATTTACATATAAGTGTTATAAAATTTTTTATAATATGCGTCAAAGACTAAACATCCTTTCGAGAACATTGGGTTCGCTAGAAGGCGGTCATCTTGAGATCCGAGTGGATCCTAATTCTAATAGTTTTAAGGAAATAAGTAACACAAGAAAATTAGGTTATGATTTCCTAAATCACCCTTTTTTTCAAGAGCAATAAGTTCTTAACTTTAATTTCTATATTCTTGATGATGAATACTCAGACTTCTATTGCAGAAAGCGTTAGAATTGATGGTGTCAATATTTACAACGGTAGAAGGAACTATGCAACCTTCCATCCAGCAGAAGAAGACACAGAATTCAGATTTCACATAACTGGACACAGATTTGATTTATTTGCGCTTAGAAAGCTGTTTGAGTCTGGTGTTTTTGTTGAGGATTGAGGGTTTTAGCCAGCTTTTTTTGAAAAAGTCTATTCTGATTATGATTTCTATAAACAAGATTGATATTAGGATTCCAGTTACTATTCCTCCGACCACATCTAAAAGCGTATGAACACCTAGCATTACTCTGGAAATACCAACAAACACAGGGACTATGAATATCCAACCATAATATGAGATTGTTTTAAATATACTCCACTTCTTGCTGGTTTTTATTAGATATAACATCCCTACAAAAGCTGCGAAAGCTATTGCTGCATGGCTTGAAGGGAATGAGAGTGTTCCTATTCCCACACAATATACATTAGTTGCTTCTGTGCATGTTCTGGGAATTTGGAAAATATGTTTCAGAAGTTCTGATGCTCCGAAGGCTGTTCCCGCACCAAAACCAGAAAATAAGATAAATTTTCCTACCCAATTAAAGTGAGGTGCCTTCATGTGTTTACTGTAAATCCTTGCAACAAAAAAGATGACAGCTATGGAAAACCAGACCCTCGGGTCTCCCAAAAAGGTCACATAATACCATGGATTTGTGTCTAGAACCATAAAATGTTAATTTAATCTTTATTGGCAAGCTCTTTGGCTTTTTTTACAAACTTTTTTATTTCGCTCAGGTTTTGCACAATATAAACAAGATCTTTTGATGTAATCTCTCCGTATTCATGGGATAAGACATTTCTATACTTTATAATATCCCAGAGTTTTTTCCTAGAATTTGTATCGATAACTTTTCCCTTCTCAAGGAGCCAGAAAATGTCTTTATAAGTGCTGGGAACACCCAAATTTTTGCCAGACACAACTTCATCTGCCAAATCTAGTGTGCTATTTAATATCTGAAAGGCTATCATGGATGTAGCGAAGAAGGTTTTGCTATCTGCTAAATCTTTTTCAGTTTTTATAATATAACCTTCCAATTCCGTATGATATCTGTTCAGATCTGAAATAATTGAGGCAACCCTGTTTTTATCTATCATGATAAAATTCTCCCGTAATATTTTTGAAGCCTGTGTTGAAAATCTAAATATCTTTTAACAACTTCAACTCTTGCTCTCAAAAGGGCCTGCTGAGAGTTTACTAAAAGCAGTCTGCCATCCCTGAAAACCCTAAATTGGATGTATAAAGGCAAATCTGAAAGGATGTGGATATCTATCTTTTTGCTGGATGTGGCGAGTATTTCAGATCTTTCGTCTTGTGTTATTGGAGAGTCTGTTACTACACATATATCTATATCAGAATAGGGCTTTTGTTTGCCTGTTGCATGGCTGCCAAAAAGGTAGACTGCATCTACACCGTTAATACTGGATAACTCGCTAGCTATCTTTTTTATACTCTTAGAGCTCATAAGTAGATATTGTTTACCTATTTATATAAAATCGGTTCTAAAATGTGTTATGGTGAAACTTAGGATTGAATATGATAAGAATGGATGCATAGGAGCTGCAGCTTGTGTGGCTGTTGATCCACTTAGGTATAAACTTGATAATTCAGGTAAGGCAGATCTTCTTGGATCTTCACAAGAAGGAAATTTACAAATCCTGGAAGTGGAAACAGATGATCCAACAACAGTTGTGGAGGCGGCAAGGGCTTGCCCTGTATTGATTATAAAGGTTATTAACAAGGATACAGGCGAAGTTTTGGCGCCATGATTCTAAGCAGATAAGTTTATAAGATTTAGCAGGAATAAATAAGATGGCTTCTGAAAACAATGGGATTTACAAACAACTTGTTGGAGAATTTCATGGATTGATGAGCGATCCTTTTAGTTTGACAGGCAATGAGGATTTTAGCTTGGCTGGGGAGATGCCGGATGTTAGTTCAGATGGTGTAGAAAATCGCGCTCAGGGACTTAAGTCTTTTTCTAACAGATTGGGGGGGTCTTGCAGGATCCTCAAAAAACCGCAAATTTATCTTTTGATCATAGATTAGATTTGGAATTGGCCAGAGATTGGTCAAATGCTGTTTATTTGGGTGACATGGCCACAGTTGAAGGTATCCCAATGCATACTGTAAAACCTGATTCTCTTCAGGGGTTTTTGGACCAGATATCAGCTGTTCTTGACAGAGATCCTAGAGATAAAGGCCTTGTTGTCGATGATTTAATTTCCAGGTTGAGGGGATTGGGAAAATATCTAGAATCCGGATTGGAGAGGATTGATAGGCCTGTAAAAATTTGGGCCAAGAGGGAAATTGATGCTGGTGAGGGGTTTGATGATGCTGTCAAGGGAATAAGAATATTCGCAGAAGAGACTGGGTATCGAAACATGCCTAAATTGAACGCGGCCTTAGAATGGGCTGCTTTTAATGCAGATACATATCTAGCTGATTTACGAGCCATGCCAACCAGATCAGAATTAAGCATAGGGCCGGAAGCCACAGAACAATTATTTAGAAGCAAGGGCATACTATTGTCTCCGGGGGAAATACACGCAATGGCAATGGAGCACCTTTTAGAATTAAAAGAAAGTGTTGATAAATTAAAGGCTGACATAGTTAAAAAATATGGATTGAAGCCTGATCTATCAATCCAGGATGTTTCAAATTATTTGAAAGATAAATTTCCGAGCCCTGCCGGCAAAGTTGTGGAATTTGCGCGGGGGCTTTCCAGACGCTCAGAAGAATTTGCGTATGAGAATGGGTTAGTTAGAAAATTAGATAATGCATCAGTTGAAGTGAGGAGCACTCCAAGCTATCTGCAACCTGGCATTCCGATTGCTGCTGTGTATACACCGGGAGCTTTTTGCAGCGGCGTAAGAAAAAGCGTTTTCTTTATTACTGAATTTGATGGAGTTGAAAGAGATCTCAACCAGTTAAATACACCTACCATAGCACCACACGAATTGGTCCCAGGACATCACTACCAACTAACAAGGGCAACTGAACATCCGTCTCCTGTCAGGGCTTGGATTCATGCAATGGATTTGGCTGAGGGATGGACAACAAGGGTTGCTGAACAAGAAATGTCGGCCAGAGGATTTATAGGCAACCCAGAATTATTTTTGGAAGAGATGTATGAAGCCATGGTAAATGAAATGAGGTTGCCGACAAGGGTTTGTTTTGTCTTGGCCAATCTCACAGGAGATAGAACATACTTCAACAATAATCTTGGAATCCCAGTTACCAGCGCTGATATGTTGGATGCTTCAACAGAGCTCTATAGAGGGGTTACAGGATTCAGTGAGAAAAGAGGACGGAGGGACGTTGAACTATTCTGTTCTCTTGGAACATATGGAGCGCTTTACCTAGTTGGGAATGTCTTGTTTAGGCAAATGGAAGACAGGGCGAAAGTAAAACAAGGAAATAAATTCAGGCTGCCAGATTTTTGGGAAGCTATTTTGCAAGAAGGTAATATGCCGCTATCTTATGTTGACAGGGCGCTGCAATACAAAGGTGTGTTGTAAGTTTATAGTTCTCTTTCTTCTTATTATTTACATGCAGTCTGAATTTGTTGATGTTGTGGATAAAAACGACAAGGTGTTGAAGACAATACAGAGAAAAGATGAGAAAGACTCAGATATTCTAAGAGTTACTAACATCTTTATTCTAAACAAAAAAGGAGAGATACTTCTACAATTGCGATCCAAGAAATGCTTGCGATATCCGCTATACTGGGACTCTGCAGGCGGTCATGTAACTTCTGGGGAGGATTGGACAGACTCAGCAAAAAGGGAATTGTATGAGGAAGTTGGAATCAAAACAGATTTGATTTTCCTTGGCAAGCACTACATAAAATTGCCTGATGGGCGCAAGCACATTGACGCATTCTTCAAAGGTACATACGAAGGCCAAACAAAAATTGACCCAAATGAAGTGGAAAGGGTGCAATTTTTCTCTTTGGAAGAAATTAGAAAGATGATTAGCAGAGGTAAAGTACACCCTGAGTGCGTGTTCGGACTTAAAAAATATTTCTTGTGATTTTAATCGCTTATTCCAGCTGGTTGCAAAACCGGTTTCTTGTATTCTTCATATAATTCTGCAGCTCTATCGACCGCTCTTGAGAAAACGTTTTTTCTTGGTGGTAAGGGATCTGCGCACATTACTATATTGGAGATGCCAACCAAGCCCAAGCCCACTTTAATTCCAAAAAGCTGATTGGCTTCTATTGCATCATATTCTGTATACCGATCTTTTATAGTGAGAAAGATATCACCAAAAGTCAACACATATCCATTGGCTTTACAATTTCTCTTGTGCATTTCAACTTTGGGGTCAAGCAAACCTTTACTAGCAGCCTGCAATTCTCTATTTCCATAGTCTGAATTCATAGAACTTGTGGCTAAAGATACTACTATACCAAAAGGTACTGCAACAAAATAAGCTAAAGGATATTTATAAAAAACTGAACTGCAAAAAAGTGGGTACCCAGCAAGATTCAGGACATTTGCCAAATCCTCTTTTGTGTAACCTGTTGACCAATTCCATGCATAAACTGTTTTATTTACTCCATACATTAAGGTGTCGTCAAATAATTGGTAAGTTGCAGATATTGGGTTTCGCATAACTTGTATAGAAACGTTAACTATTAAAACGATAGCTTTATAAGTATACAAAAGTATACATATGTATATGTTGGTATCAAACACTTCCACTTTGGTGCTACTGGCTAAAATTGATTTGCTTGAGAAGTTCCTTGATATTGCATCCCCAATAACAATTCCATCACAGGTAAAAATTGAATATTCATTTGATAAAACAAGCTACTATTTCAAGTTGTTGGAAAAAATGGTTTCAGATAAAAGAATAATAGTTAAACAGGTGAATGAAAGCGAATTAAAAAACGTCTTGCAAAATTTCAGGTTGGATAAAGGCGAGGCAGCTGTATATAGATTATACAAAAAGGGCGGTTATAAAGCAATATTAACAGACGACGGGGAACTAATCAAATTGTGCAAATTGGATGGCGTACCTTTTTTATGCTCTCTGGCTATTGTGATAAGGCTATATGAGAGGAAGATTATAACAAAAGAGGAAGCTTCAGAGAAACTTGAAAAGCTAAATGTAATTGGAAGATACTCAAAAGAAATTTATGAGTATTTTAAAAAAGAGGTGAGATGATATGGAATTGGTATCAGCTAGATTAGATACAGAATCTTTGGAGGAGTTTGAAAATGTAATGAATGAGAGTAAATCAAAGGTTATTAGAGAGCTTGTAGAGGCTGGCAGAAAACACAAGGCAGTGGAACTTTATAAAAATAAGAAGGTTAGTTTGGGTCTTGGATCCAGATTAGCTGGAGTAACACTTAGCGAATTTATTGATCTGCTAAAGGATCACAATGTATCACTGAATCTTGATATTGAAGATGTGAAAAAATCCTTGGAAACTGCAAGAAAGATTATTTAATCGGCTTCTACTGGCTGTGGAGCACTTTCATCAAAAAGCTTGCAACTAGCAGATACTGGATTTCGCATAAAAGTAGATTGAGACAAAGTTATTTAAGCATTTATAAACATGAGACTAAACTATAATCATGAAGGATAACCTAATAATTGAATTAAGGGCGATTATAAGGCCTTTTCTGGAAGCTGGGATATACAAAAACGAAGAGGATGCACTGGAGAATATTCTTGAGGATTTGGTAGAGGTTAAAATAAACAGATATAAGGAAGAGGTTAAAAAGTTTGAGAGCAAATATAAGACTAATTTTAGCAGCTTCATAAAAGAAATTAAACCGGGTAAGCATGGGACAATAGAAAAGGAAAATGAGTGGATGGAGTGGGAAGCTGCAATAAATATGCTGGAAGCTTGGACAAAAGTTAAAAAGAGTCTTGTATATGCCGGTTAAAGATTTGATACTTGTTCTAAACAATTCAAAAATTGTCAAGGAAGTGCTATTTGTTGATTTTGACGGTGTCGGGGATTACTATAGGTTAAAGATGCGTGTTGAACTGAAAAATTCCTGGATCCTTCAGATATGGGAGCACAAAACGCCGGAAATTAGGAGATATGCTTATCATATTTTCAACAACTCGTCCACTATAATCAGATGGGATAACGCACCACACCATACAGACATAAAAACATTCCCTCATCACAAGCATGTTGGAGATAAAATAGAAGAGTCTCAGGAGATGGATCTGTTTAAAGTTTTGAAAGAATTAGAGAGGATGATGTGATTTAAGCTTCTTTTGGTTTGTAAACGGTTTTCTTTTGTGATGGTAACACTTTTCTTTTTCACCAGGTTTTGGGTAACATAGCCTTTTGATGAAGGCGGAAGCCTCGAAAAGGCTATGGAGCGATCCTCTTCCCAGTCTCCACATCGATAACTGCAATCACCTTCGGCGTGCAGGTTTTGGCTGCGTTGATTGCTAAATGGGGCTCGGTTGTCTCGATTTCTTTTACAAAAACTCCAGGTGAAATTTCTTTTCCGCCTGTTAAAATACCTTTAAAGTCCTCTCCTATTGCAAAATCATAAATGTCGGAAAGGGCGCAGTGTCCCGATCCCGTGCAACCGTTCATATTGTAAACAATTTTGATCTTGAATTTTTTCTTAAACATTTTGTCATGCTCATATGTGACATCATAATCTGTCCTTGTTTCGTCACCTGTTCTGGATTTTTTCTGGTCAGGTATTTTGTTCTTTCTGTCCAGCAAATCATAGGCGCGAGGCTTCAAACTCGAATCAACAAAGAATTCCTTTTTATTTTCTTCTACAAACTGACTGAATTTTTTGGGTTGTTCTCCTGTCAATTCTTCAACTGTATTTGTGGATGCTTCTAACTTACCTGCTTTAACATCTCTATATAACTCTAACAAAACATCTACCAACCAATCTGGATATCCTTTTTCCTTCATCATTGTTTTCGCACCTATCTTCCTGTTCTGGGGATCATTGTCATAACCTTCTTCTGAGACATCAAGATAGGTGACCATTTTGTTTAGTTTTTCTGAAAATATGTCAGCAGCTTCCGTGAACGAAAGGGATTCAGAACCTGTTAGTGTGTATGCCTTGTTTTCATGGCCAGGTTTTGTTAGAACAGCTACAGCAACTGCCGCAATGTCTTTTATATCAATAAAACTTACTTTTCCATTCCCGCATGGTAGGTGGAAGCTTCCATTTTTAATATCGTCAAGGTGGGTTGTTGTAAAGTTTTGCATGAAAAAACTTGGCCTCAAAAATGTGTATGGTATACCTGAACTTTCAACAGCCTTTTCTGCTTCTCTATGCCACTTTCCTAAAGTTGTTGTTTCGGCGCCTCTAGAAGACAATTTGACAATATGTTTGACGCCGGCCTCTTTAGCTGCTTTCACAAAGGATGTGGTCATCTCAACCATTTTTTCAGAAACAGGAGTAATTAGAAAAACCCTGTCGACACCATTGAGAGCTTTTTTGACTGTTGCTGGTTTATCATAATCAAACTCCACACCATCTTTTACTAAATCTTTTAGTTTGGCAGCTTTATCTGGTGTGTGCACAGCTGCTCTAACTTTTAAACCGGCTGCAGATAGCTGCTTTACTAGTTCAGTACCCACTTTCCCTGTTGCCCCTGTGACTAAAATCAAACCTGGCATATCAGTCTATAATAAAGTTAGATATTTAAATGGTTTATAGTCACACTATTTCTCTATCTTTTGGCAGGATAAAATAGAATTATATTTTGAATAAGTCGTTTATTGTTTTTCTCTGCCTAACTCTTCCTCCTCTATCTCATAAAGTGTCTTGCTTCGGCCTCTTGTAAGGAATGTTACAATCAGCAAGGCTGCTGCTATTGCTACAAGGATCCAGACAATTGGTGGGTATATGCCCGCATCGGCTATAACAGCCCCAGTTGCGCATCCTGTCTTTTGGTCAACAGATGACCAGGCACTCAAATGTGAAACCTTGAATATCAGTTCTCCTGTTGTCGGATTATAACTAACCAATTCGTATGCTTCTGTACATACACCATTCAAGGCTACTGCTATGTCTTTTAGGAAGATTCCGTTTAGTGTTATAATTACTGGTTTGTTTAATACAGGATAACTTACAGAGTCAACAACAACCACACCTCTACTGATAACTATTGCTTGATATAATTGTTGTGGTGTTATTGTTGTTAAGTTTACAGGTTCTACATACTGGATGCAACCATCGGAGTTGCAGAGCTTTAGCAATACAGCATCCAGGTTAGCTAACAAGGTGAAGTCTGTTGATTTAGCTGGAATAAATCCAAACTTGCTTAACCAGTCTTGGAATTCTTGCTTTTTTTGTGTAAGGCTTGATGTATTGCTTGATACAGCATTTGCTGATTGTGATGCAGCAGAAAGCTGAGTACAAGGTGTTGCGGTTCCCATTATGAATTTTAGTTGGTCTACAGGCAGGCCGGCGCAGCCACCAGGAAGCTGTTTGGTTTGACAGTTTTGGTCTGCAAGTTGGTAAAGACCTAATTGACCATTTGGTTTTTGTAAACTACATGAACTTAAACTGCATGTTATACATTGCTGAAGTTGTGGCGGCAACTGTGCTGCAGGAGCAACTACTTGACAAGGTATTTGGGCTGCTGGAGGCGGGTTAATTGGAACTGGACAGGCTCCTACATTTGTTTGCACACAGATCTGGTTTTGCAATTTTGTTGTTGGGTTACAATTCCCTACTGGCGCGCATTGCCAGGCTCCTTGACATCCTGCTCCTTGTACAGCTATAACAGGTTTTGTAGCACAGATTTTTTGTCCTGTTGAATTATCACAGAAGGATGTTGGTAAACAATCACCGGCTATCAGACACTTCTGGCCATTTAAACAGAACAGGTTCAATGCGCTGCAACTGCCTCCACAATCCATGTCTGTTTCATCTTGGTTTTGAGTCCCGTCGTTACAGGATACACAAATTTTTTGGCCTGTTGAATTTGCTTGACAGACCGCACTTCTACAATCTGAGTTTTCTCTACACAACCTTGAATCTTGACATCTTGGACAAGAGGCTGTTGCAAATTGTGGCTGTGTTGCAGCGAAGGATGATTGGCTTCCACCACAATCTGTATTATAGTTTACCCAATCAGCTGCCTCTGTTTCGTTTACATTTATTATTCCGTCTGTACAGTCTGGTGGAACAGATACATCTATCCTGAATATAATTGGATCCTCATCTTCGTTTTGATCGACTGTTATTAGTCCAACCGGATTGGCTGGAATTACTCTAGGCACAATATAGTTTAACTCAAATTTTTGCGGAGTTTTTGTGTTTGTGACTTTTGTGAATGCTATACAACCAGATTGATCACCAAAATTACATTTATCAAATGAATTGACATCGCCACTTAAAGCAACAACAACGTCATCATTTTGTTGCTCATAAATTTCTCCGCTTATTGTTACATTATCTCCCCATTGTAAATCCAGGCTTGCCGGCACCTTCCTATTATTCACTTTCATTTCTATTTTACTGATCACAGGGATTGACCATTGGCAACTGTAGCGGCCTCCTTTCACATTCTCTTTGAATGGGAATATTCCCTTATCTTGGACAAGACTCTTTCTTTTTGTTGTTGGGAATCCTACTGTTCCTTTGTATGCGTTATCATAACCTGGATTATCAAAATCGGTGATTTTATTTGTTGTTGGACAAGCAAATCCTGTTAGCGGGGTATAATAATAACTTTTGGCTATACATTTTATTCTTGTCCCGGAATGTGTTATTTGTGTACCAACAGAACCAAATGTCGCAGAGGTGTATGAAGGATCGTAGTTATTTGGTGTTTGCTCATATGGCCGTGGTCCTGTAATTAGGAAGTTGTTTGTGTTAATAAAACTTGATCCTGCGACTCTTTTTGTCTGGACGTTTATACCCAAATCGTCACATGTTGATCGGTCTGCCCAAGAAATCGAAGGATCGTTAATTAAATATTCTAAACTAAAACCTTCACACACTGATTGAGGCCTTAACTGGTAACCCAATTTACCTGGTTTCTGTCCTGCATAACCACAATATGGGGAATTAGCATTTTCTTTCGCTGGTTGGAAAGGATGTTCAGGCAGGCCTCCAACTTTTGGTCTAAATGTGGTGAAGTATTCGTATGTGCATGTTTCTACCTGACCGACATCTATTGGTCCACAATCCTCTTTCACTAATTGTGCACCGTGTTCTAGACAGTAATTTTCAAAACCATCATCATTAAGGGTTCCGTGACAACCGCCTTGTAAATCTAAACCGACTCTTGAGTATATTGTCCCGTTTTCACCAAACTCGTTAATCACTGATTTGGCTTGTAGTTTTGGTGGAGTTGTACCAGGTACTGTAGCTCCTTTTCTCGTAACTGAGTTTTGAAGTTGGGCTC